>ERZ761603.1068-NODE-1068-length-21373-cov-14.342293_pt1 | contig 21373 bp, 25 predicted proteins | sample MGYA00511879_ERZ761603 | MGnify/ENA primary metagenome ERZ761603 (study PRJEB28899, sample SAMN02850040) | bioreactor sludge metagenome | biome: EBPR Sludge; feature: EBPR Bioreactor; material: flocular biomat | place: Australia: Thorneside Wastwater Treatment... | reverse complement strand
GACTTCCACCGTGTGAAGGTGGCACTCTACCGCTGAGTTAATCGCCCTTGGTGCAGTGGCAGGGAATGCGTTGAGCGTTTCAGTACTGCTTTCCCAGCGGCATTTCTGCTCCCGCTCGGAGTCACCCCTGACAGAGGCGCCGATTAGACCATAAGTCGACACACCGGTCAATTGGGGGTGTCAGCGCCACTCGCAACCACCTGCTGCTCATCCGCTCAACGTTCAGAACCCCGCCCAGTCAGGGTCGGGCAACTCGCTGAATGCTTGGCGCAGGCGCTCTCCCCATAGTGTGCGGATACGGTTGAAGTAGGGATTTTCAGGGCCAATGCTAAGATGCTGCCGAACGCGGAAAGCGTCGCGCTCGTAGAGCAGAAGGTCGAGCGGCATGCCCACTGAGAGATTCGAGCGGATTGTCGAATCCATCGAAATCAAGGCACACTTGGCGGCATCCTCAAACGTCGTCTGACGCGTGACCACGCGGTCGATGATCGGCTTGCCATACTTCGACTCACCGATCTGGAAATACGGCGTGTCGGCGCCGGCTTCGATGAAGTTTCCGGCGGCATAGATGCTGAACAGACGCGGTTGTTCACCCGCAATCTGGCCGCCGAGAATGATCGAGGAGTTGAACTCGATGCCGAACTCCTTGAGCGCTGCGGCATCACGCTGATACACCTCGCGCACGATGCCGCCGACGTGACGTGCGGCTTCGAAGAGGTTGGGCAAATGGTGGAGATTCTCCTCGTCGCTATGTTCGATGCGCTCACGCAGGATGTTGACTACCGACTGGCTGACTGAAAGATTCCCCGCCGTCATGAGCACCAGCACGCGCTCGCCCGGACGTTCAATCACGGTCATCTTGCGGAAAGTGTTGATCTGGTCAATTCCTGCATTGGTCCGTGAATCGGACAGGAAAACCAGGCCAGCGTCGAGGGCGATGGCGATACAGTAGGTCACGGCTTTCTCACCCGCGTCGTCAACGCCTGCAGCCGAAGCACACCATCGGTGCCCGGTGTGCTTCGGCTGGCTGTCTGCACTTCAGGCGGGCACCAGAAAGTCGCGACTAATGCCGTCGCCCAAATCGTAGATGCGATCCATGAAATCGGTCAGGTATTCGTGTAGACCGCTGGCCAAAATGTCGTCTATGCGGCCAAAATGGAGTCGGGCATGGAGCACGCCGGCCTGACGCTCGGTCTCTGTCGAAGCACTGTTGGCGATCAGTTGCAACATGCGCACGACGCCGTCCGCGCAGGCATGCAAAGACCTGGGCATGTCCATGCGCAGGATCAGAAGTTCGGCGACCCGTCCGGGAGTGATCGCGTCGCGATAGACTTTGCGGTAAACCTGAAAAGCTGACAGTGAGCGCAGCAGGGCGCCCCAGCGGTAGAAGTCGCTCGCTCCCTCATCGCCGTTACGCAGAATGTGGTACTGCATGTCGAGGATGCGGGCGGTGTTGTCGCCGCGTTCGAGCAGGCCGCCGAGTCGAATGAAATGCAGTGCATCATCCTTGAGCATGGTGCCGAAAGTGACTCCGCGGCTGACCGCAGCGCGCAGCTTCACCCAGTCGAAGAACTCGCTGATGCCGCGGGAAAGAATCTGTTCGAAAGTCTGCTGGCGGAGCTCGATCCAGGTCGCGTTGAAGCTCTCCCACATTTCTGCTGTCAGCGTACCGCGAACCGCATGCGCGTTTTCGCGTGCCGCGCGCAGGCAACTGTAGATCGACGACGGGTTAGCAGGGTCCGCGACCATGAAGCGCAACACGTTGTCGACATTGACCTCGTCGTGCGCCGCCGCGAACGCCGACTCCAGGCTGTTGAGCGCGAGGATGGCGCGCCAGTTCTCGTTCTGCGCCACGATCGACTGCGGCACCAGCGACATCTGGTAGGACACGTCAAGCAGCCGTGCCAGGTTCTCGGCGCGCTCGCTATAGCGTGCCATCCAGTAGAGGTGATCGGCGGTGCGACTCAGCATCTCGGCTCTCCGTCGGTTTCAGCCTTCCAGCACCCAGGTGTCCTTGGTGCCGCCGCCCTGCGAAGAGTTGACGACCAGCGAACCCTCACGCAGTGCGACTCGCGTCAGCCCTCCCGGAACCATGCCGATCTGCTTGCCGGAGAGGACGAACGGGCGCAAATCCAAGTGCCGCGGTGCGATTCCCGAGTCAACAAACGTTGGACAACTGGACAGAGCCAGTGTCGGCTGCGCGATGTACTTCTCCGGCGCGGCAATGATGCGGAGTCGAAAATCCTCGATCTCGGCGCGCGTCGCCGCCGGGCCGACGAGCATCCCGTACCCACCCGCCCCATGAACCTCCTTGACCACGAGTTCCGGAAGGTGTTCGAGTACGTACTTCAGGTCTTCGGTTTTGCGCAGCATCCAGGTCGGTACGTTGTTCAGTGCCGGTTCCTCACCAAGATAGAAGCGGATCATCTCGGGCACGTAGGGATAGATCGACTTGTCATCAGCGACGCCGGTACCGATCGCGTTGGCCAGTGTGACATGGCCGGCGCGGTAGGCCGTGAGCAGCCCGGGTACGCCGAGCATCGACGCCTGGTTGAACGCCAGCGGGTCGAGAAAATCATCGTCCAGGCGGCGATAGATCACGTCGACGCGCTGGGGTCCCTGCGTGGTCCGCATGAAAACCGTTTCATTCCTGACGAACAGATCGCGTCCCTCGACCAGTTCGATTCCCATCTGCTGGGCAAGGAAGGCGTGTTCGAAGTACGCGCTGTTGTAGGCACCGGGAGTCAGCAGGACGACGGTCGGATTGGCGACCCCCTTGGGCGCGACGGTGCGCAGGTTCTCGAGCAGCATGTCGGGGTAGTGTTGAACCGGAGCAATCAGGTGGCGCGAGAACAGCTCCGGAAACAGCCGCATCATCATTCTGCGGTCTTCAATCATGTACGACACGCCGGACGGCACCCGCAGGTTGTCCTCGAGGACATACGACTCCCCGGCTCCGGCGCGCACGATGTCGACCCCGGCGATATGCGCGTAGATTCCGGAGGGTACGTCAACGCCGATCATCTCGGAGCGGAACTGCGCGTTGCGCAGCACCTGTTCAACGGGAATTTTTCCCGCGCGCAGGATCTCCTGCTCGTGGTAGATATCGGCGAGAAAAGCATTCAAGGCCCTTACTCGCTGCAGCAGACCGGCCTCAAGGGCCTTCCACTCAGACGCCGGAATAATGCGCGGAATGATGTCGAATGGAATCAGGCGTTCGGTTCCGGCTTCCTCACCATAAACCGCGAAGGTAATGCCGACACGATGAAACGCCCGGTCGGCTTCGACCTGTTTCCTCGCCAGGCGCTCAGGGGGGATCGTGGCCAGCCATTCGGCAAGGCCGCGGTAGTGTGGCCGCAAGCCGCCTGCGGCGTCGTACATCTCGTTATAGAAGGAAGTCCCCATGGTGTGTGCCACGCGTTTGACAGTCTAAGTCAAGCAGAAAGCGTGCCACGCGATTGCTGCATGGTTTGCCGGCAGAATATCGCGGCAGCGTGACGGCAACGACAACAGATGGTGCGCAATCGGATACTGGCGCACCCGCTTAGTGCAGGAACGGCCCGCGCTGGTGAGCGAGAAGCGAAGTCCCTCCCGTTAACGGGGCGCGCTATGCGGCCCCGTCGACGGCGCCTGCGACGGGCAGGCGCAGTGACCGCCAGCGCAGCATGCCGCCGGAAAGGTTGGCGACCTGAGGAAAACCGTTCTGCTCGAGCACGACGGCCGCTCGCGCCGAGCGCGACCCCGATCGACAGACGGTGACGATCGGCCGATCGGCGGCTAAGTCACCGAGGTGCGCCTGGAGCTCGCCGAGAGGGAACAGTCTGGCTGTTGCGATGTGCCCGAGAACACCGTCGAACTCCCCGACGTCGCGCACGTCAACGACCTGCACCTCGGGCAGATGTTCTTCGAGCCACTGCGGCTGAACCTCCCAGATCCCGGCAAAGGTGTAGGTCAAAGGTGCCCAGCCCGGCTCGGCCGCGAGCTGTGTGTCGTCGGTCGGTCTGCCACAGAGCAGATTGGCCGGAACGGCAATTTCCAGTTTCATCGGATGCGGCAAGGCGAGGTTCTGCATGTGACCGATAAAGTCCTGTTCGCCGATGTCCGCGCCGAGACGCGGGTTGTAAAGGCGCTCCTCAGCGACCGTCGTCACCGTATTTCCTTTGTAGTCGTGGCCCGGATAGAGCAGGCAATCGTCGGGCAGAGAAAAAATTTGCTCGCGCACCGAGCGATAGAGACGACCCGGATCGCCCTCCTGAAAATCGGTACGGCCGCAACCGCGAATCAATAGCGCGTCGCCGGTGAACGCCATCGTCTGGTCGTCGAGGACCAGCGTCAGGCAGCCGCTGGTATGGCCAGGGGTGGCGTGCGCGGCCAGCGAGCGGCGACCGAAGACGACCGTATCGTGATCACGAAGGTAGAGGTCCGCGCCGTCGGCGCCGCTTTGTCTGGAAATGGCGATCCGACTTCCCAGTCGTCGCCGCAGCAGCCAGGCACCGGTGACATGGTCAGCGTGTACGTGCGTATCGATCGTGTATCGGAGTTTGAGGCCCAGTTCCTCGATCAGGGCCACATCGCGCCGGACCTGCTCGAAGACCGGGTCGATCAGTACGGCTTCGCGCGCCAGCGGGTCAGCCACAAGATACGAGTAGGTCGAGGACGGGAGATCCTGCAACTGGCGGAAGACGACCATTGCGGCTCAATGCACGGCACGTGCGGGGGAGGGGTTGCCCGGCGGTGGTGCTGCGCGCTGCACCACCGCGGAGGCAAGGTTCGTCGAGCTACTTGGGCTGTGGGACAATGCGCAGGTAAGGTTTGGGCGCCCGCCATCCGTCGGGAAACTTCTCGCGCGCCTGTTCGTCTGAGACGGCGGGAACGATGATGACGTCCTCGCCCTGTTTCCAGTTCACCGGTGTGGCGACCTGGTGTTTGGCGGTCAGTTGGCAGGAGTCGAGCAGTCTGAGCACTTCGTCGAAGTTACGCCCCGTACTCATCGGGTAGGTCAGCATCGCTTTGATGTTCTTGTCTGGACCAATGACGAACACCGAACGCACCGTGGCATTCGTGGCGGCGGTTCGACCGGTTGCTGTTGTCCCCGCATCTTCGGGCAGCATGTCGTAGGTCTTTGCGATCTTGAGTTCGGGATCGCCGATCAGCGGGTAGTTGACTGCGTGACCCTGGGTTTCCTCGATATCGCCGGCCCAGCGGACGTGATCACTGACCGGATCGACGCTGAGGCCGATGATCTTGCAGTTCCGCTTCTCGAACTCGGGTTTCAGCCGCGCCATGTAACCCAGCTCGGTCGTGCACACCGGAGTGAAGTCCTTCGGGTGGGAGAAAAGGATGGCCCAACCGCTGCCGATCCATTCGTGGAAGTTGATCGTCCCTTGCGTCGTTTCAGCAGTAAAGTCAGGGGCTTGACTATTGATTCTCAGCGCCATGGTAGCTCTCCTCCAGGGGGGTCAGGTTAGGTCATGGCCAGCACGAGCTGACGCCCGCGCTGGTGAAGGTTTCTGGTAAGACCTGTCGGCTGCCGGTTGGTTGCAGTGGTTCCCCCAGGTAGACAGAGCCAGGGGGTCGCGGCTAGTGCGTGACGCGTGTCTCGTCGCGCCCGCTCAGGACGCGAACGCGCTCGCCGGGCAGGAAACGTACGTCGGGTTCCTGAACCACGGCGATCAGCTGCCCGTTATCCAGCCTGACCGTGATCTCGAGCGCAATCTTGCGCGTGGCACCTTCTTCAATGGCGGCACCGGCCAGCCCACCGGCAACTGCACCGATAATGGCGCCTACGATCTGCCCCTTGCCGCCGCCGACGTTGCTGCCGGCAACGCCGCCGATCGCGGCCCCGGCAATGGCGCCGGTGCCTGATTTGCTCCCTTCCAGCAGCACCTCGCGCGTACTTTCGACCGTTCCCGTTCGCACGAGGAGCTCTTGTTGCGCCTGGCCACGCGTATAGACGTTGGCCGACTTGCTGTTGGCGCAAGCGACCAGCAGACTGGCCAATAGTATCAGGCAGATCGTTTTCAGGCGCGAGATCGTCTCCTTCATGGCCAGAGTGTAGAGCCGAAAGCTCGCTTGAAGCAATCAGCAATCTGGTCGTGCTGCGGCCGATGATTCTGACCGCCGCGATGGGCAATCTTGAGCGCCCCCATGACCGCTGCCAGGCGACCGGTCCGCTCCCAGTCCCAACCGGCAGCGATCCCATAGAGTAGACCTGAACGGTAAGCGTCACCACAGCCCGTGGGGTCGACCACGGCCTCCGCTTGCACGCAAGGGATGTCGTAGCGACGACCATGGGCATGAATGTGGGAACCTTCGCCACCGCGAGTGACGATCAATGCGTCAAGCTCTCCGGCCAGTTGTTCGAGCGAGCGCCCGGTCCGGTCACAGAGCAGCCTGGCTTCGTAATCGTTGACGCAGGCAAATTGCGCCAGCTTGATGAACATCATCAGCTCCTCGCCGGAAAACATTGGTAGCCCCTGACCAGGATCGAAAACAAAAGGAACTCCGGCCTGTGCAAGGTCACGCGCGTGTTGCAACATGCCGTCGCGTCCATCGGGAGCGACGATCGCAAGCGTCGCTTCCGCTGCATCGGCAATCCGATTCAGGTGTGAATAGCTCATCGCACCGGGGTGGAAGGCGGTGATCTGGTTGTCGTCCAGGTCGGTCGTGATGAAGGCTTGCGCGGTGAAGCTGCCGGCCACCCGACGTATATATCGACGCGTGAGACCGAGGTCGTCGAGGCGGACGAGGTAGGGGTCGGCGTCGTCGCCGACGGTTGCCATGATCAAGGGATCGCCGCCGAGCAGTTGCAGGTTGTAGGCGATGTTCCCGGCGCAGCCGCCAAACTCCCGGCGCATTTCGGGCACCAGGAAGGCGACGTTCAGGATGTGGATCTGTTCGGGCAGAATGTGGTTCTTGAAACGATCATGAAAGACCATGATGTTGTCAAAGGCGATCGAGCCGCAGATCAGCGTAGACATGGCGTGTGTGGGGTTGAAGAAAATGCGATGGGAAAGGGGGACGGCCTAGCAGCCGCGCTCGCGAGCCGGAATTGATCGCCGGGCTCAAGGGTAGAAAGCATAGAGTCGATATCCAGCGGCGTTGATCTCCTTGGCCTCGAGCCAGAGGCGGACTTCAATCTCGCCGTTGGCCGCGAAGGCTCCGTCCGGCAGCATCTTGGGCGGCAGATACTCGCCGGGCAGAAAGACGCGGCGGACGACCGTCTTGTCCTTGGTGTCGGTCAGGGCCAGCTCGAGCGCAGGATAGTCCTGAGCGTAGCGGGCACTGTTGCGCAAGGTCGCTTGCAGCACCAGCAAGCGACTCTTGCCGGGTTCGCTCTGCAGGTCCGAAGACTCGATGCTGATCAGGTCGGCATTACGAGGTAGCGGCATCTCGGCTCCGAAGAACTCACTCATCTTGATCAGAGCGGGTCGCAAGGCGGGGGCCGCGACCGCGAGCATGCTGCGAAAGTGAAAGAGCATCTGACCGGCAAGGAGCAGCGCCAGGACCATCACGGTTGCCGCGAATGCCTTGCTCAGCGTGTTCTCGGCCGGCGATGCCGAGGAAGCCAGCCAACCGCTGAGCCAGCCTCGGGCAGATGGCAAGGCCTGTTCCGTGTCGGGAAGCCGATCCGTCTGCGGACTGCTGGTCGCGGAGGTCGTCTCCGCCTCTTCACCTGTGTTCGCCGGCAGGGCGTGTGGTTCGGAGGCGGTAGCCGTCCCGTCGATCAGCGATCGGGGCACAGGTTGGGGCTCTTCCTTGATCGCGGTTGGCGGTGTCGTTACCCTGGCCGGCGCAACGGTGATCACGGGCTTGTCGATCGGTGCCGGGATCACCACCGACTCGCTGTCGTCGAGCAGCCTGTCGAGCGCGTTGAAGACGTGGTGACATTGCCCGCAACGTACTTTTCCGGCGCGCAGCCTGAGCTGCTCGGCGGTGATGCGAAAGACTGTCTGGCAGTTGGGGCAATATGTCTTCATGCGCCCTCAGTGCTTGATGCCCGCCAGGCAGACCCAGCCCTCTCGAGTCGCAACGGCTTGCAACGCAATATAGGGCGCATAAGCCGCGATGACGTCGGCGGCCTGAGCGGACAGGACGCCGGCGAGTGCCAGCTCGCCACCGTGGCGGACGTAGCCACAGATCGCCGGTGCCAATACCTTGAGCGGGTTGGCGAGAATGTTGGCGACGACGAGGTCGAATTGTCCTGTCAGTTCCTGTGTCGCGTCCCGGAAGTGAGTGCAGCTGGCACCGTTACGCGCGGCGTTGCTGCGCGCCGCGTTCACTGCCATCTCGTCGATATCAACGCCGACCACCTCGCGAGCTCCGAGAAGGGCAGCGGCGATGGCCAGGATCCCGGAGCCGCAGCCATAGTCGAGCAGCGACGTTCCTGTCCTGACGCGACGTTCGAGCCATTCCAGGCACAGCCGCGTCGTCGGATGGGAACCGGTGCCGAAGGCCATTCCAGGATCAAGAACCAGCGTTACCGCCTGCGGATCCGGGGGTTGGTGCCAGGAGGGAACGATCCATAGTCGGTCCGAGACGCGGATCGGGTCGAATTGCGACTGTGTCAGCTGGACCCAGTCGTGTTCAGCGAGTTTTTCTTCGGAAAAAGGTGGTCGTTCGGCCAGTCCGGCCTGTCTGGCTGCAGCCGAGAGTAGGGTTTCGACATCCAGTTCTTGGCTGGTCAGTACCTGCAGCAACGAGCGTTCCCAACCCGGCTGGGCGAGCGAACCTGGTTCACCGTACTGCGGTTTCTCAGCAGGAGTTCCGGCGTCAGCATCCTCGATGCTGACCGCCAGGGCGCCATGCTCGAGCAGGGCATCGGCCAGCGCCTCGGCGTGCACACAGTCGGTTTCGATACTCAGGGATCGCCATGCCATCGCCGTTCTGCCGGTCAAGCGTCCTTCTTCACCTCGTCCTTGGCGGCCAGACGGTGTTCGAGATAGTGAATGCTCGTCCCTCCCTCGATGAAGCGGGCGTCGTTCATCAGTTCCTGATGCAGGGCGATGTTGGTCTTGATGCCTTCGATACTCATTTCCGAAAGAGCGATGCGCATGCGGCGGATCGCCTGCTCGCGGCTGTCGCCGTAGGCGATCACCTTGGCGACCATCGAATCGTAATTCGGGGGCACCGTGTAGCCTTGATAGATATGCGAGTCGACGCGGATGCCGGGCCCCCCGGGTGGATGATAGGCGTTGATCTTGCCGGGGGAGGGAACGAAGGTGTAGGGATCCTCGGCGTTGATACGGCATTCGATCGCATGGCCACGAAAGCTCAGGTCGCGCTGCCGGAAACGCAATCTTTCGCCGGCAGCGATGCGAATCTGTTCGGCGACGATGTCGACACCCGAAATCAGTTCGGTGACGGGGTGTTCGACCTGCACACGTGTGTTCATTTCGATGAAGTAGAACTCGCCATTTTCATAGAGGAATTCGAAGGTGCCGGCGCCACGGTAGTTGATGCGCCGGCACGCTTCGGCGCAGCGCTCACCGATGCGCACAATGTGCCGGGTCGCGATTCCCGGTGCCGGTGCTTCCTCGATGATTTTCTGATGGCGGCGCTGCATTGAGCAGTCGCGTTCGCCGAGGTGGACCGCGCTGCGGTAGCTGTCGGCCAGCACCTGGATCTCGACATGACGTGGGTTCTCGAGAAACTTCTCCAGATAAACGTTCGGGTTGCCAAAGAAACTCTGTGCTTCTGAGCGTGTCATGGTGACACCGTTGATCAATGCCGCTTCCGTGTGAATGACGCGCATCCCGCGCCCGCCACCACCGCCTGCCGCCTTGATGATGACCGGATAACCGATCGCCTTGGCGATGCGCAGGATCTCCTTCGGGTCGTCGGGGAGCGCGCCCTCTGAGCCGGGAACGCAGGGGACGCCCGTGACGCGCATCGCCTCCTTGGCGGAAACCTTGTCGCCCATCAGGCGGATGGTCTCCGGGCGTGGGCCGATGAAGACGAAGCCGGAAGATTCAACGCGTTCGGCGAAGTCGGCGTTTTCGGAGAGGAAACCGTAACCTGGATGGATCGCCTGGGCATCAGTGACCTCGGCGGCCGAGATGATGGCCGGCACGTTGAGGTAGCTCTGCGCGGACGGCGCTGGTCCAATGCAGACCGACTCGTCGGCGAGCCGCACGTACTTGGCTTCGCGATCGGCTTCTGAATGGACGACGACGGTTTTGATGCCGAGCTCGCGGCACGCGCGCTGAATGCGCAAGGCGATTTCACCGCGGTTGGCGATGAGGACTTTCCCGAACATGGCCGCTGCTTCTCCTTAGCCGATGATGACGAGCGGCTCGCCGTATTCGACCGGCTGGCCGTTTTCGACCAGGATGGCCTTGACTGTTCCCGACACGTCGGCCTCGATTTCGTTCAGCAACTTCATGGCCTCGATAATGCACAGCACGTCCCCGGTCTTGACGACGCTCCCGACCTGCACGTAGGGCTCGGCGCCAGGGCTTGCAGCGCGATAGAAGGTGCCGACCATGGGTGCTTTGACTGCCTTGCCCTCGGGGACGGAGACTTCGCTCGTGGTGACGGCGGTCGTGGTGTCGGGTGTCGTCGGCACGGGTACCTGGGCGACCGGCGGGACCGTCCACGGCTGCTGAGTAGTTGACGCTCCATGTTTGACGATGCGAACCCTTTCCTCGGCATCGTGGATCTCGAGTTCCGTAATGCTCGACTCTTCAACCAGGTCGATGAGTTTTTTCAGTTTGCGCAGGTCCATGGATTCCCTTCGGGTGAGTGTGATGTTCAGTGGGGTGTCGATCGTCGGATCGGGCACCAAGCAGACCGGCCGGTGCGAGGCAGTCTCACTCGGCGGCGATCTTGTTCAGCAGGTAGTCAAGCGCCAGCAGGTACCCGTCGTGGCCGAGCCCCGTGATGACGCCAAGCGCCAAGTCGGAGAAATACGAGTGATGGCGGAAGCCTTCGCGCGCGTGTACGTTCGAGAGGTGGACTTCGACGAAGGAAATGCCGGTTGCGGCGATCGCGTCACGCAGGGCGATGCTGGTGTGCGTATAGGCGGCAGGATTGATGATCAAGTAGCGAACGCCTTGTTCGCGAGCGGAATGGACTCGCTCGATCAACGCCCCCTCGTGGTTGCTCTGGAAAGTCTCCAGCGAGACCCCTGCGGTGTTCGCCCGCAGGGCCAGAGCGCGATTGATTTCGGCCAGTGTCGTCGAGCCGTAATGCTCCGGTTCGCGTGTCCCAAGGAGATTAAGATTGGGTCCGTGGAGAACAAGCAGCCGGGGAGTTCCCGACGGTTCGTCGGCTGCCGGCGAACCGTCTGCTTCCTTCTTCATGTCTGCAAGTTTGCCGCAGATCGTGTCATTTTGTCTACTCCGCGTGTCTCTGGACCGCAACCAGGGCACCTTCGTTCAGCGTTTGAGCGTCTCCTGCAGGATGAGATTCAGCTCGCTCTCCGACAGCGAACCGGCACGCAACACGTGCGCTTCGCGTTGTCGCGTGATCAGCACGGTGTACGGCAGGCCAAGGTGGTCATTCCCGAACTGGCGGGCGAGGTCGACCCCGGTCGCGCCACCAATCAGCAAGGGGTAGCTGACCGGATACTGTCGGGCATAAGCGCGAACATGGTCGGCGGCGTCGAGCGCAATGCCGACGAACTGAACACCCCGTGCCGCGTAAAGATCGTGCAGGCGCGAAAACGCTGGCATTTCGTCACGACAAGGAGGGCACCAGGTGGCCCAGAAGTTGATCACCAGTGTCTGGCCTTGCCACGCTGAAAAGGGGCGGCTTCGTCCGTCAACATCGGGCAGGTTGCTGGCAAAGAATTGTGCAACTGCCTGCTCATGAGTCGTCGCTGTCGCACGCAGCGTGGACCCCGCCTGCTCCCTCCGGGCGGTGACGATGCCAGCGATCGCGCCGAGAATCAGCGTCAGCAGCCCGACGATCAGCAGGCGACGTCGTTTCACCGCGCTGCGGTGGTCGCAGCCAACAACGCCTTGACGACGTCCAGGCGAGCTCGCTCAGGTGTCCTGCCGTCGCGCGTCTTGGCAGCCATGCGCTCGGCTTGGCGCGGGTAGATGACCAGATTGGCGATCGCGTCACGGTCGTCGAGCGTCAGTACCGCCTCGGCGCGATCGGTGCGCGGCACACTGTGGCGGAAGGGCAGGTGCTGGTCGAGCAGGAAAATCTCAACGTCCTTGGTGCTGTCAGGGAAGAGCTGGATGTCAATCTCGGCGTAACGCCCCGCCATGCCTTCCAGTACCGCACCCGTCAGGTAAGGGTTGAAGCGTTGCAGAATGGTCATCAGAGCCGCCGCCTTGCGCAGTAAGCGAGCGTTTCTTGCCTCTTGTACGTCGTCCTGGAACAGGCGCTGATAGGTCCGCAGTTCGGCCTCGACTTCGCGGTCGTCAGGGAGGACGATGTTTTCCGGCAGACCGAGGCGGCGCGCCGCCTTGCGTTTGGCAAGAGCCAGGTTACTGATCCCCTCTTCGGCAATCAGGCGGGCCGCGACCCCCGCCACACGACGGCGTAAATGCGAGCCGCGCTCGCGATCCGGTTGGCTGCTCATCGTCGTCTTCGCAAGTGGGCTGGCCGATGTGCGACCGTGGCACGCATGGTCAAGAGGGTACAATCTCGCCTTTTCGCCTCGATTGTAGCGTGGATCGGCAAATGCACATTCATATTCTCGGCATTGGCGGTACGTTCATGGCCGGCCTTGCCCAGTTGGCGCGAGCCGCCGGTCATCGCGTCACCGGTTGCGACAGTGGCGTCTATCCTCCGATGAGTACTCAACTGGCCGCGGCAGAAATTGAGGTCATTGAAGGCTACGATGCCACACAGGTGGCTATTAAGCCCGACTGCTATGTGATCGGCAACGCCATTTCACGCGGCAACAGTCTGCTTGAGCAGATCCTCGATCGCGGCATGCCCTACCTTTCCGGTCCGCAGTGGCTTGCCGAGAATGTCCTCAGAGGACGTTGGGTGCTTGCGGTCGCAGGGACTCACGGCAAGACGACCGTCGCCGCCCTGCTGGCCTGGATACTCGAGGACGCCGGGCTCAGCCCCGGATTCCTGGTTGGCGGAGTGCCGCTCAATTTTGGTGTTTCCGCCCGTTTGTCCGCTAACGGCGGTGCTGACTCGCCGTTCTTCGTGATTGAAGCTGACGAGTACGATACGGCGTTCTGCGACAAGCGCTCGAAGTTCCTTCACTACCGGCCGCGTACGGCGATTCTGAACAATCTGGAGTTCGATCACGCCGACATCTTTGCCGATCTGAAGGCGATCGAGAGTCAGTTTCACCATCTGGTGCGGACCCTGCCACGCAATGGCTTGATCATTTGCAACGCTGCCGAGCAGAGCCTCGAGAGGGTGCTGGCGCGAGGTTGCTGGACGCCGGTCGAACGCTTCAACGATGCCGGTAGCTGGCGAGCGGAAGGCAGTGACGCTGACGGATCGCTGCAGCTAGTGCGGGGTGACGAGGTGGCTGGCAGCACCACCTGGAGCTTGACCGGCAGCCACAACCGCAACAACGCGGTCGCCGCGCTGCTCGCCGCCAGACACGCCGGTGTGCCTCTGGCGCAGGGTTTGGCGGCCTTGTCGCGATTCAAGAGTGTCAAGCGCCGGCTCGAACTGCGAGGAAGCGCAGCCGGCGTCAACGTTTACGATGATTTTGCCCACCATCCGACGGCAATCGCAACGACGGTTGCCGGCTTGCGCGGCAAAGTGGGAGGCGGCACCCGGATCCTCGCCGTCATCGAGCCGCGCTCAAACACGATGAAACTCGGAGTCATGAGGGACCTCCTGCCGGCGAGTCTGAGCGACGCCGACCTTGTGTTCGGCTACGCCTCGGGTGTCGATTGGGACCTCGTCTGCACGCTGGCGCCCTTGGGAGACAAGGTGACCGTCGTCGATCGCATCGAGGATTTGGTCGTACGCATTGCTGCCGCCGCGCGTCCGGGGGATCAGGTGCTGGTGATGAGCAACGGGGCGTTTGGCGGCATCCACGACCAGTTGCTGGCGGCGCTCGCCTGCGATCGCTCAGCGCAGGAAGTGGTCTGCCAGTAAGGCAGCGAACAGCAGCGTCAAATAAACGATCGAATAACGAAAGGTGATTCTTGCCAGCTTGTCGCTGTAGTCGCGCCAGAGCGTGACGCTATAGAGGAGAAAGATTGCGTCCAGAATCAGCGCCGCGGCAAGGTACCATGGCCCACTCATGCCCAGGGTGAAGGGGAGGGCCGTCGCCGCACTGAGCATGATGACGTAGAGCAGGCTGTGCAGGCAGGTAAAGCGGATGCCGTGAGTCACCGGCAGCATGGGCAGGCCGGACTTGGCGTATTCGGCACGGCGGTAACAGGCGAGTGCCCAGAAGTGCGGTGGTGTCCAGATGAAGATGATGAGAAAAAGGGCCAGCGCTTCCGGACCGACCTGACCGGTAATGGCGGACCAGCCAAGGACCGGCGGCATGGCTCCCGAGGCACCACCGATGACAATGTTCATGGGTGTCGCCGGCTTCAGCAACAGTGTATAAATCAATGCATAGCCAAGGAAGGTGGCCAGCGTCAGCCACATCGTCAGCGGATTGACAAAGGTATGCAGAACCCACAGACCCAGGCCACCAGCCGCAGTGGCCATGGTCACCGTTTCACTTGCCGTTACTTCGCCGCGCGCGGTCGGGCGAGCACGAGTGCGTGCCATGCGTGCGTCGATCTGCTGTTCGACCAGGCAATTGATCGCCGCCGCAGCTCCGGCGACCAAGGCGATTCCCAGCGATGCGGCGACAAACAGCCCGAATGGCGGGAATGACGGCGAAGCAAGAAACATGCCGATCATTGCGGTAAATACGATCAGGCTATTGACTCGCGGTTTGCAAAGCTCGAAAAACAAGCGCAAACGTTCTCCGGCCGAACGCCGGGAGCTTTTGCTGACAGCAGCCATGACTTCCTGTTTCCTCTGTGCTATTTGAGTCTCCGGCGGGTCGACGGCGGGAGCGGCGTCAGTGTCTTCTGCGTGCCGTCGTCGCCTGTTCGTTTTCGCCTGCCGGCTGACGGCGGCGATGCGCTTCAGCGGTAATAGTGGCTGCCGATCAAGACGTAGTCAACGTACAGCAGAATCGCGAAAGGTACCGTCGCCCACAGCCACTGTACGGTCCCTCCTCGCGAACCAGCGCACGCGGTCCCCTGCGGGGCGGTGTCTTTGCGGTGCTTGGCCATGGTGTAGATCGTGATCGCAAAGACCAGCAGAAACAAGACAGTGATCGCAACCAGGAAGTGGCCATGAATCGGTAACGCATCATGACTGGCGACACCGCTCGCTGCCGTGCTCCAACCGTTCTGGGCAAGCACCCACGTCGGCAGCATGGCGGCGGATGGCACCGAAACCTGGGCGACAGCTCGCGGCAAACAACGATTCAAAACCTTCCCCTTCAACGTGTCTTCCCTCAGATCGGGTGGATCTCCTGTTTGTAGGACGCGGAGCCCAGGCACGGTTTCAGTTCCGCGGCGAGCAAACTTTTTTGTTCTTCGGTCAGCAGGCGACCGAGCTCGATGACCCTGCCGTGTGAGCGAAGCAGGAGGCGGGAGCCGCCTTGTCCGGGGCTCTTCGCATGCTGCAGATGAACCCAGTAGGACTGAAACTCGTACTGCTCTGCATATTTGCCTCGACGCCTTTCGATCGTCAGTCGCCCGGCGTCGAGCGCGATCCGCTCATAGTCCGCAGCTGTCAGCTCGCAGTAACGCAAGGCGAACCAGAACAAAGCCAGCTCAACGCCGGTAAAAGGCAGTATCGGCCAAGCGCCGAAATACGAAAACACCAACGCGATCGTTCCTGAACCAGCGGCAGTGACCACGAACACGCATTTTCGCTCGGCGACCGTCAGCGAGTGGTTCGGACGAGCGGTCCATGTGCGTCCTGTTGGCGTTCTGCCTTCAACCAGGCTCATCAATCCCTCTCCTGTCGGTCGCACCTCCCCTGGTGGCGCTGAAATTGATACAGATCAAGGCATCGATTGGAAAATTGTAGCACGCAAGCAGTTCCCATGGACAAGCAACTCTTTGTTGGCGTGCCTGCGTGCCTTGTCAAGTGCATACGAGTCGCTGCCGGGCTGCGCGTTGACGAGTGCCGGCAAGTGCGCTCGCGTCGCGCGTCGAGCCGCTCGCCAAGGGTGACGGACGGCACCTGGGCCGTCGCCGCAAAGCCTTGTTTACCACTGCTCAAAGCCAGGTTTTTTTCCGGGAACTTGATCCATGTCAAAACGAATGTGCTAACCTTCGCGCTCGGCAAAAATGCTGGAACAGGATTTCAGCAGACCGCTTTTGGGTAAGTTTTCGAAGACATCAGGTGAGCACGCCGCTGCTGCGCAGCACGTTCTTCCACCTGGCAGGGAAAGGGAGAAGATGGCACGAAACTCAATCAGGAACGACTACCTGAAGCAACTGAGCGCCTCCGGGGCTCGGCAAACCGAGTCCACCCCCCAGGAAGGTAGAGGAACACGGGGCGCCCCTTCGTTCCTTGGGAGGCTGGGTGGCATCGGACTGCTCGCCGGGCTGCTCGCTATTTTCAGTCGTGCGGCGTGTGCGGCGTGGGAGCTCAACTTGCAGGCGCCCGTTACGGCGACGGCAAAGCACGTTTACGAGTTGCACAGTCTCTTGTTGTGGATCATCACCGTCATCTTCATCGGCGTCTTTGCCGTCGTTACCTATTCGCTGATCTTCCATCGCAAGTCCAAGGGTCACAAGGCGTCTGACTTTCACGACAACACGACGCTTGAGATTGCCTGGACGGTCGTGCCGACGCTGATTCTGGTCGGCTTGGCCTTTCCCGCCACTTCAGCCCTGGTCAAGATGCGCGATACATCGCAGCCTGACTTGACGGTCAAGGCCACCGGCTATCAGTGGAAATGGGGTTACGAATACCTGACGGGTGACGCGGCTGGCATCAAATTCATGAGCGTGATGTCGACCCCGCGCGAGCAGATCGAGAACAAGGCGCCAAAAGGCGAGCACTATTTGCTCGAGGTCGATCGCCCGCTGGTCGTGCCAGTTGGCAAGAAGGTTCGTGTACTCACCACTGCGACCGATGTGATTCACAGCTGGTCGGTTCCGGCGTTTGCCGTCAAGACCGACGCCGTTCCCGGTTTCTTGCGTGACACCTGGTTCCGCGCCGAGAAGGAGGGCACGTACCGCGGCCAATGTTCCGAGCTGTGCGGCAAGGACCACGCGTTCATGCCGGTGGTGGTCGAAGTGGTTTCCGAAGAAAAGTACGCGGCCTGGGTCGCCGATCAGAAGCAGAAGTTGGCAGCCGCTGCCGATGATCCGAACAAGACCTGGACGCTGGACGAACTGGTTGCCCGTGGTGAAGCGGTGTACACCGCCAACTGTGCCGCCTGCCACCAAGCGAATGGCCAGGGACTACCACCGGCATTCCCCGCTCTGGATGGATCGAAAGTAGCCAAGGGCAGCAAGCAGGGACATATCGAAATGGTCCTCAATGGCAAGCCGGGAACCGCGATGGCGGCCTTCGGAGCGCAGCTGAGCGACACCGACATCGCTGCAGTTGTCGCATACGAGCGCAACGCCTGGTCGAACAAGCTCGGTGAAGTCATTCAGCCCGCTGAAGTCAAGGCGCTTCGCGGCAAGTGATCACGCAAAGGCTATGAGGAGAATCTGAACATGCAAGCGACGCACACTGCCGGACACGCCGGCGAACACACCCATGATGAGCATGGTCATCATCCGAGCGGTTGGAAGCGTTGGGTGACCACGACCAACCACAAGGACATCGGCTCGATGTACCTCTGGTTCAGTTTCGTGATGTTTCTGGTTGGCGGGGCAATGTCCCTCGTGATCCGCGCCGAGCTTTTTTCCCCGGGCTTGCAGTACGTATCGCCGGACTTCTACAACCAGATGGTGACGCTGCACGCGCTGATCATGGTTTTTGGCGCGATCATGCCGGCGTTCGTGGGTTTCGCCAACTGGATGCTCCCGATGATGATCGGAGCGCCCGACATGGCCTTCGGGCGCTTGAACAACTGGAGCTTCTGGTTGTTGCCGCCGGCCGCGATCTTGCTCACCGCCTCTCTCTTCGTTCCCGGCGGTGCCGCGGGTACCGGGTGGACGCTCTATCCTCCGCTCTCCGTACAAATGGGTATCGGCATGGATATGGCGATCTTTGCCGTCCATATCCTCGGCATGTCCTCGATCATGGGTTCGATCAACATCGTCACCACGATCCTTAATCTGCGTGCTCCGGGCATGACCTTGATGAAAATGCCTTTGTTCTGCTGGACGTGGCTGGTGACCGGCTTTCTGCTGATCGCCTCGATGCCGATCCTGGCAGGCGCAGTGACCATGCTGCTGACCGACCGCCATTTCGGTACAACTTTCTTCAACGCTGCCGGCGGCGGTGACCCGGTGCTCTTTCAGCATATCTTTTGGTTCTTTGGTCATCCTGAGGTTTACATCATCGCACTGCCGGCCTTTGGCGTCATTTCGCACGTGATTCCGGCGTTTTCGCGCAAGCACCTGTTCGGCTATGCCTCGATGGTTTATGCGATCGCCGCGATTGGGCTGATCTCGTTTTTCGTCTGGGCGCACCACATGTATGTGACCGGGCTGCCGCTGACCGGGCAGTTGTATTTCATGTATGCGACGATCCTGATCGCGGTGCCGACTGGGGTGAAAGTCTTCAACTGGGTAACCACCATGTGGCGCGGGTCGCTGACGTTTGAAACGCCAATGTTGTTTGCACTCGGTTTTCTCACCCTGTTTACCATCGGTGGACTGACCGGGCTGGTGTTGGCGATGACCGCAGTCGATATCCAGTTGCAGGATACGTATTACGTCGTCGCTCATTTCCACTATGTAATGGTCGCCGGCGCCCTGTTCTCCGCGTATGCGGGCCTTTATTTCTGGCTGCCGAAATGGACCGGCCACATGTACAACGAGAGCCTGGGCAAACTCCACTTCTGGTTGTCGATCATTTTCTTCAATATTGCCTTTTTCCCGCAGCATTTTCTTGGCCTCGCTGGCATGCCGCGGCGGATTCCCGATTATGCGCAGCAGTTTGCCGACTTCAATGTGATGTCCACAGTCGGCGCCTTCGGCTTCGGGATCAGTCAGCTGCTGGTTCTGGTCGTTGTCTTCCAGTCCTTGAAGGGTGGTGCCAAGGCGGAAAATCGGCCTTGGGACGGGGCGCACGGTTTTGAATGGACGCTGCCGTCGCCGCCGCCGTACCATACCTTTGAAGATCCTCCGGCGTTCAATCCGTCAGAGGCGCACGCATGACGCGCAATGGAGGCGCACGCGAGCAAGGCAGCCGTCGCATTGCGATCGGTCTCGCTCTGTTCGCGGCGGCGGTCTTCGTCAGTTTTATTGTTCGCCAATGGATGGCCAGCAGTTGAATCCTGAATTGAGGACGGTGGGTACGGCGGCGGTCATCAGCGAGTCGCGGCCTGCGACGAGCAATGCTCGCGTGGTCGTCATTCTTCTGGCGGTGGTGCTCGGCAGCTTGCTCTTCGTTGCGCTGCAGCCGCGCCTCTATCGCGCGTTTTGCGAATGGACTGGCCTCTACGATCTCGATCGCCCGGATGCGGCGCCGGTGTCTTCACTTGCAGGGCGGCCGTTGGTGCTCGAACTCGACGCCAATAGTCATGACAGCGGTTTGCAGTTTCGGCCTCAGACCAGCCGCGTCGAGGTGAAGACGGGAGACATTGTGCATGTCGTCTATCGGGTTGAGAATACGCTCAACCGCACGGTTGTCGGGCAGGCCATTCCGAGCTACGGTCCGCAGTATGCGGGTGGCTTCGTCAAGAAACTGGAGTGTTTTTGCTTCAAGCCGCAGACTTTTGCGCCGCACGAAGTGCGCGAGCTGCCGGTTGTCTTTCTGCTTGATCCGCAACTGCCGGAGGAAGTGAACACGCTGACCTTGTCGTATACTTTCTTCGAGGTGCCGGCCGGGAATGCAAAGCCGCTGGCAATGGCGTCGGTAGAACGGAAGTGAATGATGTCGGGAGCGTTGGCAGGTGGCGGACCGCGGGCTGAGGGGGACCATTTGCACGGTTGCCTGGGCGCTTTTCGGGGTGCGTGGACACAAACCGCAGGCCGACGGCGGGGCCCCTTTGTCACCATGGAAAATCTTGCTCACGGCGCTGGTTTTCATGCTGGTCTTCGTAGTGGCACTGGTGAGCGTCGCAATTTATTTGGGTGGCCAGTGAGGGGACACCCTGGTAGTAGGGTATTCAGGGTCGCAACGACAATATGATTTGGAGGAAATCTCGATGAGTCAACCCGCATCCGCAAGCCGTTATTTTGTTCCCGAGCCGTCGCATTGGCCGCTGGTCGGCTCGTGCGCCTTGCTCCTGCTGGCAAGCGGCGCCGTTCTCACCTTCAACTCGATTGCCAACGGGGGGTTCGTCTTGCTGGCGGGATTTGCCGTCCTCACCGTGATGCTTTTTGGCTGGTTTGGGAGAGTGATCGGCGAGTCGGAAGGGCACTGCTACAACCTGCAGGTCGATCGCTCGTTCCGTTGGGGAATGGCGTGGTTCATCTTCTCTGAGGTGATGTTCTTCGCAGCATTCTTCGGTGCCCTGTTCTATGTCCGCGTCCTTTCGGTTCCGGACTTGGCGAGTCCGGCGCAGGCGGGTCTTTGGGATGGCTTCGCAGGCCAGTGGCCAACGGCCGGGCCGGGAGCCAAAGACGCCTTTACCCCCATGCACGCCTGGGGAATTCCGGCAATCAACACGCTGCTGCTTCTCAGCTCGGGCGCAACGGTCACTTGGGCGCACTGGGGCTTGCTCGCCAACAAGCGACAGCAACTGGTCCTTGGCCTGATTCTGACCATTTTGTTGGGCGCGCTGTTCCTTGGTCTGCAGGTATACGAATACCGTGAGGCGTACGCTCATCTGAACCTGAAACTGACGACGGGTGTCTACGGTTCAACATTTTTCATGCTAACCGGTTTTCACGGCTTTCACGTGACGCTTGGCGTGACGATGTTGACCGTTATCCTGTTGCGCGCGATGAAGGGTCATTTCACGGCAGAGCGCCATTTTGCCTTTGAAGCGGTGGCGTGGTACTGGCACTTCGTCGATGTCGTTTGGCTGGGCTTGTTCGTCGTCGTCTATTGGCTTTGAGCGGTTCAAACCGGTGGCGCGCCAAGTCCTCTTTGGCGCGCCACCGTACGCTCCTTCACAGGTGTTCAGTAATCCAGCCCAGCCGGTAGCCAAGCATCAGTAGCAAAAACAACAGAAACGACAGTCCGACACGCAGCGACAGTGCCTTGACCGCCCGCGTCCTGCCGGTGTTTTCATCGCGGTAGATGAAAACCAGCGCGCTGCCGAGACTGACGACGATGGCGAGCAGTAGCAGTACGACAACGATACGCATGGCGCTCCCTCCTGAAAACCGTCAGT
>ERZ761603.1065-NODE-1065-length-21426-cov-25.969304_pt1 | contig 21426 bp, 18 predicted proteins | sample MGYA00511879_ERZ761603 | MGnify/ENA primary metagenome ERZ761603 (study PRJEB28899, sample SAMN02850040) | bioreactor sludge metagenome | biome: EBPR Sludge; feature: EBPR Bioreactor; material: flocular biomat | place: Australia: Thorneside Wastwater Treatment... | reverse complement strand
CAGTATCTGCCACCATTGGCATTGTCAAGGGCGCTGTCACCGCCCTTTGCAATACCCCTAGGCGTCGAGTGCCCTCAGTACCTCATCGAGATGCACCGCCGGTCCAGGTGCAGCACGCTCGCCCCGCCGCTCTTCGCGAATCTTGGTAATGACCGGCTTGACATCAGCCATATCGGCCATGTACGCGATTGTCTGGCGCTCGTCCAGCCAGCCCTTGAGCTTGCCGACCTTGGCAATCAGCTCATCAGCCTTCGCCGCATCCAGACCCTTGATGCGCCTGAGCGCCTCGACCAGATCGGTGCGCAGCTGCCGTGCGGCCTGCGCCTCCTTCTCGGCCGGCGTCATCGCGAGACTCGTCGCGCCCGATTCGGCGATAGCGATCAGTCGCCTCATCCCCTCGAGCTTGGCGAGCCCTTGGAGCTGGCTTGTCCGGTCCGGGAAAATCCGGCCGATGCCATAGTCCAGGAAGGCTTCGAGAAGCTCGGCGCTAGCTTTGCTCCGGTCGAATTTTATTTGTCCATGATCCTTCACAATGAAGGTATAGACCGAGCCAGCCTTCGTCCAGCCACGCGACTTTTCAGTTTTTTCCGTCGTTGCCATTTTTCAATCCTCCAGTTTCGGGCATAACTGTGCCCATCATCAGCGCGCCTTACCACGACGCGAACTGGAGGAGAACTGAATCCGAATTGTTAAAGATCGCTCGGGCGTCGATCCCGACTGCTACCCGAGATCGGATGCGTTGTGTTACATCCGATGGTTCCCACTATACACCATTTGCGATTCTTGTCAAGCCCTTTGTTCGCTTACCCTACCATCGTATGCGTCAGTTCATAGGTGACGGCCTTTGCCAAACCACTTTCCGCTGCCGCATCCGACGGTTTGCATCATGCCAGCATCCGCCCCCGATGTCCAATCAATTGTGTTTATGACCCTCGACCCTTCGCCTTATCGCCGAGTCTTCCTTTCGTTTGACGCACGCTCGCGCGATCCACTGGACGCACGCACAGCGCGCACACGCGCACAGGCTGCGCACGCGCGCCCGCCTGCCTGCGTGGCGCAGGGGGTGGGGGGAGCAACTTCGCCGCCCAAATCCTTTATATCCTACCCTCCCCCATTTTTTGGCTGAAAACGGGATAACGTGAACACACAATGTGCATATTGTGTGAACACAGCTCCCCACCAGTCCTGTGAGAAAGTTGTTGACTTCCCGTCCGCCCGGTGGTATGGTACGGGGAATGGGCGGCCCCCGCCCGGCTCACGCGGCCCTCCTCCCCCGCCATCGCCGCCCGGGAGCCTGCCCACCCACCGCCGCCCGCCTGGGCACAGAGAGGAAAGAGGAGTTCACAATGCCACGGATTCTTGACGGGGACGCCAGTCCCAGGACAAAGACGAATTTTTCGCACAGGGCTCTGGCGGATGCAATCATCTCCAACCCGCGTGCGACGCACTTGGAACTCTCCAAGCTGTTTGGGTACTCGCCTACTTGGATTAGCACGGTAACCAACAGTGATGCATTTCGAGTCTATTTGGAGGAGCGCAAGGCCGAGATCGTTGATCCGGTTATGAGACTGACAATCGAGGATCGCTACCGGGCGATGGCCTGCCGGAGCGTTGAAGTCCTGATGGAAAAGTTGCACGCACCGGCCTCGGTCATCTCTGACGAGCTTGCACTGAAGGCCGCAGCTCTCGGAGCTACGGTGCTCAAGACAGCAGCCCCGGTGCCAGTCGCACCTCCCGAGAGTTCCATCGACAGACTCGCGGACAGGCTGGTGGCTCTCCAACAGGGTATGCAGGGAGTTACCTTCCGGCGTACAGACGTGATTGACGCTTCACCCGCCTGATGGCCACCAAGCTTACAGCTCCTCTCATTGAGGCGTTCGCGGCGATGTTTCTCTCGCCGATGTACGACGATCCTCAGCCGACGCCGCAATGCCATCGCGACTGGTGGGAGCTGTATTGCCTCGACGACCCCTTTGCAGCCATTGCCGCTCCCAGAGGACACGCGAAGTCAACGGCGCTCACACATGACTTTGCTTTGGCCAGTGCCTGTTTTCGCGTCGAGCCCCACATCCTGATCGTGAGTGCTACGGAGGAACTGGCCCTCGCCCACCTCGGCGACATTGCGAAGGAACTTCGAGATAACGACGACCTGCGGCGGGAGTTCCGTATTCAGAAGTTCACGGTTGACTCGAAGAGTGAGATCGTCGTGCAATGCTTCCAGGACGGGGAGTACCCCACTGGCTACTCCTTCCGCATCTTGGCCCGAGGCGCCGGACAGAAACTCCGTGGTCTGAAGTGGCGAGGTAGGCGTCCCGGTCTCATCATCTGCGACGATATGGAGGAGGACGAGCAGGTAGAGAACTTCGATCGCCGCCGGAAGTTTCGTCGCTGGGTCATGAGGGCTCTGCTCCCTCTCGGACGCAGGCAGTGCAAAATGCGCTGGCACGGCACCATCATGCACGAAGACTCCATGCTCTGTCGCATCATGAAGGACAAGACCTGGACTAGCAAGCTCTACCGCGCACACAGGGCTTTTGACGACTTCCGCGATATTCTCTGGCCGGAGATGTGGAGCGAGGAGCGGCTCCGTCGCCTGCGCCAGAGCTACATCGAGCAGGGCGATGCGGCTGGGTATTCCCAGGAGGTCCTCAACGACCCGTTTGCGCAAGATTCGGCATATCTGCGCAAGGACGACTTTTTGCCGCTTCGTGACGAAGATCGACTCGCTGATAAGCGTTATGCCGTGGGATGTGACTTCGCGGTCTCCACGAACATCCGGGCAAATCGCACCAGCTTCACTGTTGGTGGTCAAGACGCACTGAACACCATCCAGATCGTTGACCAGTCCGATGGGCGCTGGGACGCCCTTGAGTGGATTGACGAGATGTTCCGCCTGCAGAAGCGCTACGATCCCTCAGCGTTCTTTGTGGAAGACGGCGTGATCTGGAAGTCCGTCGCATCGTCCGTTTACAGGGAGATGAATGTCCGCGGCAGCTGGATGAACATTGTTCCTATCGCTTCAACCAAGGACAAGGCGGTGCGCGGACGAGCACTGCAGAAGCGCCACCGCGCAGGCAGCATGCGGTTCGACAAGTCCGCCAGCTGGTATGAGGTCTACGAGGCTGAGCTCCTTCGCTTCACCGGCACAGGTGATGCACTTGAGGACGATCGCTTTGACTCCACCGCCATCCTGGTCCGCGGCATCGAGTCTATGAACGAGTTAGAGCGTGAAGACTTTATGGAAGAGGAGGAGCTCGATCTTCTCTACGGCGGTCCGCAACAACAAGCTGGACGCTCCTTGGTAACAGGATATTGACGTGCAAGTACTTGGCATGACTGCTTACACGGATGGAGAGTTGACTCGCTTCATCCTCAACTCCCAGACAGCCTCCATCTTGGAGCGCGAGCTCGCGAAAAGGCTTGACCAAGCTGCCACAGCCCTATCAAGTCTCCAGATCGAGTACAGCATCCTTTCCTCCGTTTGTCGCGAGTACGAACAAACTTCCGTACAGGTACTTTAACCATGCTGAATCTTGAGTGCAGGCTCAAACTGACTGACGTAGTTCGTGACGATAATATCGCCGAGTCTTTGTGCGAGGAAGATCGTCAGGCAATCGCATCGGCTGTTTACTCCGCATGGGAACTCGATGAAAGTAGTCGACTGCCCTGGGAAGAGCGCATGGCCAATGCCCTGAAGCTTGCTACTCAGGTGGCGGAGACGAAGACGTTTCCGTGGCCAAATTGCTCGAACGTCAAATTCCCGCTGATTACTATTGCGGCTCTCCAATTCCACGCCCGCGCGTATCAGGCGCTGCTTCCAGGACCGGACGTAGTGAAGTGCAAGGTCTACGGCGCCGATCCCGATGGAGTCGAAGCTTCCCGTGCAGCTCGTGTCTCGGATCACATGAGCTATCAGGTACTGGAAGAGGACGAAGCTTGGGAAGAAGTTCACGATCGCGTGTTGATCACTGTGCCGATCGTTGGCTGCGCTTTCAAAAAGATTTACTTCAACTCTGAACTTGGGCGTAATGTCAGTTCATTTGTACCCGCGAAAAACCTGTACATCCCCTATTTTGCGGCGAGTCTGGAAACCGCCTCACGTCTTACGGAGTTAGTTGAACTCCATCCAAACACGGTTGTTCAGTGTGTGCGTTCCGGCCTCTTCTTGGAGGGGGTTGAGGAGACTTCTCCGCAAGTCGGCACGAATCACAGCGAGCTCAAGCGCGTCAAGGACCAGATTCAGGGGCAAGAGGAGCCCGCACAGGACTACGATCGCCCGTATGAGTTCCTGGAGCAGCATGGTTGGCTCGACCTCGATGGAGATGGTTACAGGGAACCCTACATTATCACGATTCGGAAGGACACTCGTCAACTTTGCCGCATCGTGGCGCGCTTTGTCTCGAATGGAATCCGTAAGAATACACGCGGGCAGGTCATCTCGATTGAGCCAACTCACCATTACGAGAAGTATTCGTTCATCCCCTCGCCCGATGGAGGCATCTACGACCTCGGTTGGGGCTCGCTCCTTGGTCCGCTCAACGAGTCGATCAACACGGCGATCAATCAGCTTATTGATGCGGGCACATTGGCTACTACTGGAGGAGGTTTCCTGGGTAGAGGAGCTCGACTTCGCTCCGGCAATGTGGCTCTCAAGCCATTTGAGTGGGTTCGTGTCGATGCTACTGGTGACGATCTTCGCAAGAGTATTGTTCCAGCCAGCTTCAAAGAGCCCTCGATGGTGCTGTTTCAGCTTCTTCAACTCCTCATCAGCTACGGGGAGCGAGTTGCTGGTGTAACTGACGCACAGGTTGGCGTCAATCCTGGTCAGAATACTCCTGCGGAGACCACCCGCACGGTGGTTGCTGAAGGCCAGAAGGTCTTCCTCGGCATTCTGAAGCGCCTTTATCGCTCCATGAAGAAGGAGTTTCAGAAACGCTACATCCTTAACAGACGTTTTCTGGCGCAAGAGTTCTCCTACTACAGTCCGCTGTCCGGGGATACCCGCAAGGTGCTGGCACTTGACTACGCTCCGAGTGAAAAGGTCATTTGTCCTGTCGCTGACCCCAACATGCTCACCGACGCGCAGCGTTTGCAGCAAGTTCAGCTCCTCAAGCAGTCAGCAGCAACCACTCAGGGCTACGATCTGGCCGCGGTTGAGCGGAGATTCCTCGAAGCCATTCGAGTTTCCGACATCAACACGGTGTTTCCTGGTCCAGACAAGGTTCCGGCACAGCCTCACTACCGCATTCAGATCGAGCAGATGCGCAACGAAGCCCGTCTGGCAGAGCAACGCGGCAATATCCAGCTCGAAGCACTCAAGCTCCTGGGCGAGGCCGATCTCAACCAGGCAAAAATCGGAAAATTGCAGGCCGAAACCCTTGCAATCGGGCAACAAGCACAGAATGCGCGCACAAATCAGCAACTCGCGATCATCAACGCGCAAATCGGGGCAGCACGAGCCAAACAGGAGACTCTCCTCAAGGCAGCTGCCATTCTTCAACGCAGTATTCAACTAGAGAAAGAGTCGAATGGGGAAAAATCCCGAGATAACGGAGCAGGAATGGGCGGACTGGAGACTTCATCCGGTGACAGCTCAGTTTCACAGGCGCTTGGAGAGCTTTCTGGAGGAGCTGAAGGAGCAATGGACGCAGGGTAATTTCACCTCGACTACCACGGATGAGACAGCTCAACTCAACGCCCTCAACATAGGCAAGGCCCAGATGATTACCGACATCCTCGGGCTGGATTACGAGACACTCACAGGAGATGAAGCGTGAAGATAGGAATTAAGCCGACCGGACACATGGTTCTGGTTCTGCCGTTCGAGGTAGAGACCACCACGAAGTCTGGTATCGTGCTTGCTACAGCTACGCAAACCCAGCGCGAGTCGATGGCGCAGACCGAGGCGATTGTTATCGCACTCGGCAACACCGCGTATTCCGACCAGCCAGCTCCTTGGTGCAAAGTCGGAGACAAGATCGTGTTCGCCCGCTATGCTGGCACGGTTTGTCAAGGTAAGGACGGTCAGGCCTATCGCCTGATCAACGATTTGGACGTAAAGGCACTTTTGGAGACAGATGATGAGTGAAGCAGCTGAGTTTGTGCAGCCATCTCCGGCAGAAGCCGAGGCCCGTTTGCTCGGTTGGAAACCGCTGGAAGAATTCAACGGTCCACCAGAGCGTTGGCGTGACGCCGAAGCTTTTCTGGAGAAAGGCAAGCAGATCAACGGTTTTTTGCGCAAGGACTTCGATAAGCTGCGTAAGGAGCTCGAACTCCGAGACCAACGCATCGCCTCGCTCGAAGACAACATCCGCGAGTTCGCGGAGTACCATCGAGAGACCGAAGCTCGTGCCTACAAGCGTGCCATTGCGAGTCTCCAGGAAGAGCGGAAAGTCGCTCTGCGCGAGTCCGACGGCGCTCGTGTCGTGGAGATCGAGGAGCAACTGGACGAGTTGAAGGAGGCCTCGCAGAAGCAACTTGCGCCGCGAGCCATTGCTCCGCGAGACCAGGCCCAGCCGGACCCGGCTTTTGTAGCTTGGGTTGATGCGAATCCCTGGTACAAGGAGAATCGTACTTTACGCGCCCTGGTTCACGATTACGCGGAGGAGGTTAAGCGCCAAGAACCAGCGCTCATCGGTACAGCTTTTCTTGACCGGGTGAAGCAGCTGGTTCAGTCAGAGCATCCTGAACTTTTCGACAGTCCAGAACGTCGTCGACCAAGTGCAGTAGTCGGTGGAGATGACACGCGTCGACCGACTGGAGGACGCGGCAAGACCTACGCCGACCTGCCACTCGAAGCGCGCATCGCTTGCGACAAGTTCGTAAAGCAGGGCTATCTCACAAGAGAGACTTATGTGAAAGACTATTTCGGAGACGACGCAGCATGATCACCGCACAAACTGCAGCACCACAGGTAAGGGCCGAGAGTGATCGCCCGCAGCGCACCAAGCGTGTACCATTTGGAGTTCCCCAGACCAAACTCGGCGTTCAGCTCGAGGTTCCAGGACACCATCTCTACTGGTGCAACGATGTCGAGGGTGCTCTGGAACAGGCGCAGGCTGGCGGGTACTCCTTTGTGACTCCCAAGGAAGTTGGAGAGACTCGCGATGGGTCTCAAGTGAAGCGGCTTGTCGGAACCAAGAAAGACGGCTCGCCCCTCTACGCCTATTTGCTGAAAATCCCACAGGAATGGCATGAGGAAGATAATGCGCAGAAGGCTGAAATAGACGATGCCTTCGAGCGTGCCATCAAGCGAGGCAAGCTTGAAGAAGGGCGAAACGATAACCGCTATGACGGCGGTATCAAGCTGACCACCAACAAATCCTGATAGGAGTTTCAAATGGCAAATGCCGCTGCACCTTTTGGGCTTCGGCCCTCCCACACTGTCTCGGGGTCCAACTACAATGGACAATCGAGGCTGTACTTCATTCCGAGCACCGACACCATCGCTTACAGCGTTGGCGATGTCGTAGTCGAGGTTGCTGGCGGTGATCTCGTCACCGGCGCCCCAGCCTGCATTCTGTACGGTACGCGCGGAGCTACCTCCACCTCCGGCAACACCCGCGGAGTCATCGTCGGTCTGGCAGCCGCTGCGGGTAACGGTGAAGTCGCTCCGCTCGGCGGCGACCCCGACAACCTCAACCTGATGATTATCCCGGCGACCAAGACGAAGAACTACTACGTCTACGTCTGCGACACGCAGGACATGATCTTCGAGGCCCAGACGAACACCATTGCCTCCACCGCGTTCAACAAGAACACGGGTCTGGCGGTCGGTGCCGCTCCGACTGCAGCTTCCCCGAACTGCAAGACGATCGTCGATGGCGCCAGTGCTACCACCACCAGTACCCTTCCGATCAAGATCGTCGGCGCCCCGCAGTCCGCTGACAACGATCTCACGTCGCCCGGAACGAACTCGATCATCTGGGTCATGCTGAACACGCATTCGCTCTCTGGTGCGACGGCAGGCGTCTAACACTTTTCTGAAGGAGTACAACAATGTCTGGAGCAATCTCCACCTCGAATCACCCCAAACTTCTCTGGCCCGGCGTCAAGGGTATTTGGGGGCAGCAATACGCGGAACACACTCCCGAGTACGTCGATTTGTACGACGTCGAAAGCAGCGACAAGGGCTACGAAGAGTTCGTGCAGATCACCGGCTTCGGTCTGGCGCCGGTCAAGGCGCAGGGAGCTCCCGCAGTCTACGACAGCGAGACTCAGGGCCCTGTCACTCGTGCGGTGCATGTCTCCTACGCCCTCGGCTACATCGTCACGCACGAAGAACTCAGCGACAACCAGTACATGGAAGTCTCGGCGAACCGCGCTCGTTCCAACGCCCGCGCCTTCCGCCAGACCAAAGAGCGGGTTGCGGCTGCCAACTTCAACCGGGCGACGAATGCCAGCTACACCTGGGCTGATGGCAAAACGATGCTGGCCACCGACCACCCGAATACCTCTGGCGGTACGTTCAGCAACAAGCTCTCCGTTGCCGCCGACCTGTCGGAAGCTTCGCTCGAAGACCTCTGCATCCAGATCATGCAGGCCACCGACGATCGTGGCATGCTGATCAACCTGATGCCGCAGTCGCTCCACGTCGCTCCGGCCAACTGGTTTGAGGCAACCCGCATCCTCAACACCACGCTGCAAGTCGGTACTGCCAACAACGACATCAATGCGATCAAGGCCCTGGGCATCTTCCCCAAGGGCGTGAAGATGAATCACTACTTTACGGTTCCGAAGCAATGGTTCGTTCGTACCAACATCGAGCGCGGCAAGGGTCTCGTCTTCCTGCAGCGCGAGGAGATGAGTTTCGAGCGCGACAACGACTTTGGTACGAAGAACGCTCTGGCCCTTGGCTACGAGCGTTACTCCTGCACCCTGGTCGATCCGCGCGCAGTCTACGGTTCCGAGGGTCCGTAACCTTTCCACACAAATCTCCGGACTGTGGCCTGTCCTAATCAGGCCCTTCCGGGGTCCACAGCTAGGAGATTTTTATGCCATCCCCGCTCCAACAAGGTCGTACCTCGTCTTTCCCCGGCGGTTTTCCAGCCGGTCTTTCTGTCCTGGGCATGCCGCTCGTTTTCCCGAACGCCCAAGGCCAGGTTTTCTACGTCAACAACAGCACGGCCTCGTTGTCCGCCGGTCAGAGTCTTGGTTCCGACGGCAACAAGGGCACGTTCAACAAGCCCCTCGCCACCCTCCAAGCTGCTGTCAACCGCTGCATCTCCGGAGCTGGTGACACCATCATCGTCGGTCCTGGGCACGCGGAGAACATCGCCAGTGCGACAGCCCTCGCGATCAACAAGGCCAACATCAACATCATCGGCATGGGAGCTGGTGACAGCCGCCCGACCTTCACGCTGACCACGGCCAACACTGCCAAGATCGTCGTCTCGACCAACAACGTTTCGATCGTCAACTGCGTGTTCGTTGCCAACTTCCTGAACATCGCAGTTCTGTTCGATCTGACGACGGCCAAGGGTTTCAACTTTGATTCCTGCGAAGTCCGCGACAATAGCAACGTCCTCAACTTCCTCAACATTTTCCAGCTTTCTGCAACCAGCAATGCCAATGATGGCCTGCGCATAGCGCAGAGTCGCTTCTACCAGACCTCCGCTGCCGGCGTCTGCAACCTCGTGAACTTCCGCGGTACGCTGAATCGTTGTGAGATCGCCGACAACTACTATACTGCTCTGACGACCAACGCTGGCGCTGTTCTTGTCGTCGCAACCGGCAAGGCCATTACCAACCTTCTGGTTCTGCGGAACATCTTCAACCTGACCAATGCGGCTGGCACAGCCACAGGCTATCTCCTGACGGCGGACACCGCAGGCTCGGGCTACTTCGACGAGAACAAGGATTTCTGCCTCGCCAACACCACTTATGCCAGCTCGCTCCAGGTCACCGCTGGCCGCGGGTTCCGCTTTGGCCAGAACTGGCACAGCCGCACGGCAGACAAGTCGCCCGGCACTGTTCTGCCGGCAGCCGACTCGTAAGAGTCTGTGAAGTACGCCGGGGTTGTGCGAACACACAATCCCGGTATTTCGTGAACAAGGAACTTCGATGGGCCGAGCAGACTTCTACGCTGACGGAGACAACAACGCAATCTGCGACCAGTGTGGGCGCAAGCGCAAGGCCAGCACACTTCGCAAAACCTGGGATGGCTTCTACGTTTGTCAGGAGCATTGGGAGCCTCGCCACCCGCAGGACTACGTGAGAAACGTCCCCGAGTCTCACCCTGTAGCAATCAATCGTCCTGCTTCCGAGCCGACTTTCACGGCCGAAGCAGCTGCCTTGCCGCTGCCACCAAATCCGTTGGGAGTCTGACATGGCCGTATCAGGAACAACTGTATTCACCCTCACGCGTGACGAGATCATTGACGCTTCTGCGCGTGTTACCGGCTACCTCGGGGAAGGTGAGACCCTGAGCTCCGAGGCTCGCACGGCCCGCTCACAGGCACTTAACATCCTAGTAAAGAATTGGGCGCGCAAAGGTCTGGCTCTTTGGGTGACCACCGAGATCGAGATTCCGCTTGTCCCTGGAGTCTACTCCTACAACATCAGCCCGACGTCCGGCTACTTGTATAGCGTCACCGCTTCAGGCGGAAGTGGGTATGTGGCAGGAGGTACTTGGACCGCTGTCGGCGGAAACGGAACCGGCACTGACGCTTCAGGCACTTATACGGTGGCTGGCGATGTTATCGACGTGATGACTATTACAGTCCCCGGCGACTCCTACATCACAACCCCGACCTCTTTCACCATCTCCGGCGCCGGGGCTGGAGCAGTCTTCACCTCCGAAATTCGCGATGTGACTGCCCACAAGCCACTCAAACTCCTGGAGAGCACTTTCGTCCGAGACACAAACGGAAATGATATTGACCTTACTCCGCTGGCTCGTTCAGACTACAACCTCCGCAGTCCGAAGGGCACCGCCGGAACTCCTGTGGACTTCTACTATGACCCTGGCCGTGATGTTGGTACTCTTCATTTCGTGCAGGTTCCCGATACCACCGGCTACGTCGTTCACGCCCAAGTCCAGCGACACTTCTTCGATCTGGTCAGTGGCACTGACAACTTCGACTTTCCGGCGGAGTGGCTTCTTCCCCTCAAATGGGGACTAGCCGCTGAGATGTCGCTGGAAGATGGCTGTTCACTGGATAAGATAGATTACATCGAGCGCAGGGCACAGGCCAACATTGAGGCAGCCTTTGACTTCAGTGTCGAAGAGGCCAGTACTTATTTCACAGTTGACACAGCTGGGATGCGCTGATCGTGGCCACGCTGCGAGTTGCGGCTGCCGTTATCTCAGCCTCGAGGGATTCTTCCCGAGTCCGGGGTCCGTGGGCTGTCAATACCTATGTTGATCAGGGCCGACTCCGCAAGCGTTTCGGAACGGCGCTTGACACCTCGGGCTCTTCCCCGGGCCAAGGAGTTCTCATCTATGGCACAACCAAGGTGAGAGTCTGTAACGACACACTGTATGTTGGCGGATCGAGTTTTGCGCTATGAGAGCTCCACTTATAATCCCTAATGAAGCCCGGGAGGATTCACGCACCAAGGATTCTTGGGGAATAAACTGCTTCCTAGAGCGAGAAGATGCTGATCGAGCTGTGAAGAGGCCTGGCTTGGTTGGTGCTGTTGACGTAGTTGGCTCTGGTACTGTTGGTCAAGGACTTTTCATCTGGCCAGAACTCAACGGACCGAAAGTGATGATTATCTGGGATGATACGCTTTGGCAATACACCCCATTTACTTGGAGTATTGAGTTTGCCTGGGATTTTTCCCTTTCTGGTTCCGGGGCATCTCTTGCCTACAGCGGATCAACATCTTACACCACCGGGCGGCGTGCGCTGTCTAGCAAGGGCACGATTGTCCCAGACGGAGAGACTCCTAGCGAAGATGTTATTTGGTACTGCGTCAGCAACGTCACTGGTGTGACTCCCGCCCACAGCACAGCTGCTTATCCGTACTGGAGCAGATATCCAGACAAACCTACTGGATCACATCCGACGATGATTGCAAGCTGGTACAGTGTACAAAGTCCGCCTAATCCTGGCTTTGATGATGCTTACACAATACAGACGCGTTTAACAGTTGTTGGAAATGCCAACGCATATACCGCAAATTATAGCGGCTATGTATCTCACGCTGCGGGTCCCTTTATTCCAGGTGCTACAACAAATACTTATAGTAATTACTGTCAAAGCCCGTCTATGTATCTCATAAACGGCTATGACGAGTATCCCAGCACTTCTCACACAACCAGTTCTGAAGTTCCGCAAGTAGCCGCGAACGACTACTCCCGTTCGCATCTAGGAGTATAACATGGCCGTAACTGTTGCAGGACTCCCCTTCGATTTCATTCAGACAGATGTGGCTGGAGGCACTGTTGGCTTTGTGTTCAAGTCTACCAAGGATGCCTTTTACTACAACGGTACGACTGTCACGAAGATCACTGACGCAGACTACCCCGCCACCACAGTGCGCGGGATAGCGTACCTTGACGGCACTTATTACGTCATGGACCCGGACGGGCAGATTTTTGGTTCTGACCCTCTCAACACTCCGACATCATGGACTTCTCTTAACAAGATAAGGGCACAGATGGAGCCGGACGGTGGAGTGGCTCTCGCCCGCCTGCTCAACTACATCGTAGCTTTCGGAACCTACACGACTGAATTCTTCTTCGATGCGGGGAATCCGAGCCCAGGTTCTCCGCTCGCTCCCTACACTTCCGGGATGTTGAATATCGGCTGTGCTGTCGCTTCCTCGGTTGTGCAGTCGAACAATCAACTGTTTTTCGTCGGGGTCACCAAACAGCGTGGACGCTCGGTCTACTCCCTCACCGGCACCAATCCACAGGTCCTCTCCACCCCGTCTGTCGAGCGCATTCTGAATGCTGACGATCTGTCGGAGGTCTACGCCTTTTGCGTAAAGATTGCCGGGCACCAGTTCTACGTCTTGACGCTGATCAACTCTAGCATAACCCTCGCTTGTGACCTCGCCACCGGAGACTGGAAAGAGTGGACCAGCCTGACCGCTGGAAGTCCAGTGACGATCAGTTCCTTGACGTATTCGGCAGCTACCGGTTTGGTAACTGCCACAACTTCCACGGCGCACGGACGCTCCGACGCCGACCCGGTGACGATCGCTGGAGCTACTCAGACTGCCTACAATGGAGCGGTGAATGTGACGGTTGTTGATTCCACGCATTTCACTTACGTTCCACTCAGCATTCCGAGTGTGACTCCAGCCACAGGCTCTCCCACAATGACCGGATACACTTCCGGTCCCTTCATTGGTCGATTCTACGCAGGTTTCGGCAACATCGAACTTGTGCAGGACGCTGCTGGCAACCTCTACACACTCGACCCGGAGACATACCAGGACCGTGGCCTCCCGATTGATGTGCACCTCCGTACTCCGCTGATTGATGGTGGAGTCAACGATCGGAAGTTCTGGCATAAACTCCAGGTCATCGGGGATGCCGCAGACACTCTTGTTTTCATCCGCTATACTGGAGATGATTACCAGACCTGGTCAACATATCGCCGGACAGATATCTCACTCCGACGCGCCACTATCCAGCGCCTCGGCTCAGACAGGCGCAGGGCGTTTGAACTGCGACACACAGACAACACGCCGCTTCGTCTCGAAGCTTTGGAACTGACTACTGAAGTGGGGAACAACTGATGGCTTTTGTTGACACCGAAAATAAACCAGCAAATAAATACGAGCAAAAAATTGCTGATAAAGAGTTTGCCAAGCTGGCTTTACAAGCTGGGTATCAGCAGCATGGAAATATTTTCAGCACTGCTAAAGACATAGAAAATTGGGAAGCTAACAATCGCTTAGCTTCAATTGTCACCAACGTAGCTAGACAAGAACGTCCTAACGGAATTTCGCGCGATGCTTTAACAAGTATTCTGAACGCTCAGTGGGCTCGCGACCAACCCACTCAGCAGATGAACTACGCCATTCAGCGTCAGAAAGCGATGGCCGGCCTTGGCAATCAGCAGCAAACCTACTCAATGGAGCAAAGAAATGCTGCAACCGCGGAAGCTCTCGCCAACGCAAGAGCTGCTCCAGGTCCCGGTCGCAGTGTTTATGATCAACGACTTCAGCAGATGATGCTCGGCTCCTTTACCCCAGACGATGCTTCGTATCAGTGGAGACTGGAGCAGGGAATGAATAACCTTGCTCGGTCAGGTGCTGCCAAGGGGATGCTTGGTAGTGGAAATATGGCCGCAGAACTCCTGGCTTTCGGGCAAGGAATGGCGAGTCAAGAGTACGGTGCGCAGTTTAACCGACTGCTGCAAGCTTCATCTAACGCAACTAATCAATATACAGCAGCCTATTCTGTGCTCGACCGTATGCTTCAGCAGCAACAGGCTCAGCAGAATCTTGGTTATCAAGGAGAGCAGATAGCGCAGGAGTGGGGTAGACTGGCGCAGGGCTGGAATAACCAGAACATGGGCTACATGGCGCAGGACACGAGCCGCTTTTCCGCAACATCGAATGCGCAGGCCCAGGCCGGTCAGCTCAGCGTGCAGCGGGAGCAAAATGCTTTGCGTCGAGATCAATTCAACGCGGAGCAGCAACGACTCGACAACTGGAATCAGGGACAAGGAGCGGCATTGATGCAGAGGGCTGGAGAAGGGCAGGCTCAGGCAGGTCAGCCTAATTCTCCCACCCAGCAAACTAATTACAATACAGGAGGCTACGGTCCTATCCAGAACAGCACTGCAAGTCAGCTTCCTTCTGGCACAGGATATGTGCAGAACAACAATACTGGAGCAACAACTTCCTTCGGCGGTGGTGAAGGTGGTGGAGGTGGTGGCCAAGGTTACCAGTCCTGGGGCAACGACTACGGCTACGAAGCCGTCTATGGAGACTAAGATGCCGGCAATCACTGGCTACTACGGCGGATACCTCAATGCCCTCTCAACCATCTCCGGGGTGGAGGAGGCACAGAGTCGCATCGCTGCGCGCAATCAGCAAATGCAGTTGGCTGCCAAGCAGGACAGGCTGGACGACCAGACTCGTCAGACGCTCTCTATCGCCTTCCAGGCACAGCAGGACAATTCTCTCCTTCTCGACAAGTTCGATCTTGAAGCTCAAAACGCTAATCAGTATAGGTCAGCTGGTAAGGCCATCATGGCTAGCGACCCAAAGATGGGCTTGGCTCTGATTCGCGAAGGTGATGAAGCTTCCAACGCAAACCAGAGTCGCAGACTCGAGGCCGCCAAAGTCGAGATGATTGAGAATGATCGTCTGGCGTCTCTCGCCGGAATGGTTCAGAACCAAGATCAGCTCGACGAGTACATCAAGCTCAAGGCCTCCAAAGGCCAGGTGGTCCCGCCGGAGTTTCGGACTCTGACGCCTGCCACACAGGCCTACCTCGACCGGCAGGCGTTCCTTCTTGACCCTGCGTCAAAGGCAGCTAACCTTCTGCTTCGCACCAAGAAGATGGAGCTTGACGAAGCCGAGCGTAGACGGAAGGCTGAAGTTAATGCGGAGAAGCAAGCCCTGGCGGAGAGTCGTGAAGCTCGTCTCCAGAACGGCGCAACCAATAAAGAGGCTGGGCGCAGTCTGGCTGGGGCAGCTCCGAAGAGTGAGATGGCGTATCAATCGGAGATTGCTTTGCTTACAGCAACTGATAAGACTGGTTTATTCAAGAAGGCTGATGCTGGGGCTCAGCGAGAAGCTGTACAGGATTCTCATCTTAGAGCTCGCCAACTCTTGCAGCAAAATCCTGGGTTGACTCCTGAAAAAGCCTTGGCAGAGGCTCGTCAGACTGTTCTCGGAGAATTCACACCAGCAGAGGAGTGGTACAGTACTACGGCTAAACGCACTCGCTCTGGGACTAAAGATGAACGTCCAGCCAGTATGCAAGTAAACGGCATAACTTGGACGCGTCGTGCTGACGGTCTCTATTATCAGGAGAAGTAACATGGCTGGTATGACATATGAGCAGTTGATGTCGCAGCAAAATACTGGTGATAAAGCTTCTGACTCTTTCGACCGTGGTCTTACTTTCGAAGAACTCCAGGCCCAGGCTCGTCCAGCTCCAAGTGACTTCCAGAAAGGTTTGGGCAACGTGGCCATGCTCGCAGACATGGCGCTCAACCTGCCAAGTGATGCCTTTGGTGTAGTGGCTAATACTGGAGCGCGTATCGGAGGCCTGTTGGCCGGAGAAGATCGTCGTGAGTCCACACAAGCAGCTCAACGCATTCAGGTAGAAGCACAAGAACTTGCGGGTAAAGTTGGTCTTATTCGTGATCCAGCTAAGAAACTTTTATCTGCTCTTGGTCTTGAAGGTGCGTACGACAAAGGTTACGTCGGCCAAGCAATGGGAGCTATAAGCGAAGGTATTAGCAAAGGTGGAACAGTCATTGAACGCGGGACTGGTGGAGCTGTTCTTAAAGAAGACGTAGAGCATATGGCCGAGACTCTGATGACATTTGGGGGTCCTGGAGCTATTTACCACGGCGGTAAGGCGATGCTGCAAAAAGCCAAAGATCGTGCTAAAGCTGCTCCTACTGCGTCCGCAGAACCAACTGCTCCCGATCTCCTTCCAGAGCATCCCGGCGATATCAACTTCGATCGTCCTCTTACTCCCGAGGAAGCCGGTATGCGCACCAAGGTTGGCAAAGTCAAGCGTCCTGGCCAGCCCTACAGTTCGCTGCGTGAAGTCTCTCCAGAACAGAAGGAGTCGGTCTCTCGCGCATTGGAGTTCGAAGCGCGCAACATCCAGCGACAACTCGGCGAGATGCAACCTGATGAAGCTGGGCAACTTCCGCCGAAAGCTTTGGAGTTGCAACAACGTTTTCGAGGCCTTGAGGAAGAGTATGCAGGACTCAATCGCGAGCCCTCGTCTCCGCTCGCGCGCGAAACTGTCTACGGCAATGAGTTCGGAGAGTTTCCTGAGGGCAAGAATCCAGATCTTGCGGAGCCGAATGTTCAACCTGGGATCGATGTGGCTCCCTTTGTGGCAGAACGTCGCGCACAGCCTCTCGTTGATCGCATTCGCGAGGAGCGTCAAGCTCAAGTTGACTCCGGTTTTCGCACCAAGGAAGGTGACATCGAGCAAGCTTGGCAACAGCACAAAGCTGAGCAGGCTCGCGCTGAAGAGCTTGATGCTCGTCGGGAAAGTATGGCCGACATCGAGGAGAATCTCACGCGTCGTCCGCTCGTTAATCAGAAGGGAGCAATCGATCAAGATCTCCTGGTGAAGATTGGTCTCGGAGCTGCGGCAACCACGGCTGGCCTCTACGCCTACTCGCGCCCAGACCAGCAGAAGGATATTGCCACCGCAGCGGCAGCCGTCGGTGGAGTCCTTGCTACGCGCGGAAAGATTCCTGCATCCGTTCTCGCCAAGATGCCTACGCGAGCACTCGGACCTCTCCTCGCCGACGGGAAATACACCCTCAAGACTCTCGACCGCTTGCCACAAAACGCCACGGAGTTTCACCCTGCGCAAGTCCGCCAGGAACTCAACAAGCCCGGGACTGCGGCAGGGGAGAAGGTCGCTCTGGAGCCGGTGCTGGCTCGGGCGGAGGCTGAAGGGCGGAAGGTCTCAGCGGAGGAGCTGGTTACGGAGTTCAGGAAGGAGACCGGGGATCACTCGCTGACTCCGAAGACTACTGACGCGCACGCTAGTCACGGAGTTGCAAATATCCGTCAGGACTTTGTCGAGCCAACCTCCACCGTCTGGCAATTCCCCGAAACCATGCACGTCTCCACGATGAACCACTTCGGAGATCCTCGCTACTACGGCCACACGCGCAGTTTCCGTGAAGGCGGTATCGAGCACGTGATGGAGGTGCAGTCTGATCTCGCACAGAATGTGCGGAAGGTGATGACGACGGAAGAGAAGGCCGCGGCGTACGATCGGATTAAGGAGCTGGAGACCAGTCCAAAGAAACCGCGGGCGGACCTCACCGCGGCTGAGAAGAAGGAGTGGCAAGACCTGCGCATGCGGGTTGTGCGGGACGAGATTTCGCAGACGGTGCAGGAGGGAAGGAAGGGACTCACTCCTGGCGAACCTGGATTCTCCTCTCTCACCAACGCCGTCAAGAATGCTCCGAACCGCCTCATCCGCGAGACTCTGGGGCAGGCTGCTGCTCGGGGAGAGCCGGCGGTGAGATTCGCTACTGCAGATACGGTGGCGAAGGTTGAGGGGTGGCCTGTTGTATATGAGCCAAATCAAAAAGCTACTATACCCGATTTGGCTGGACGTTATGCTGAGAAAGATTCTTTCGGAAATATTGTAACTTATACCGGAGAATTAACAAACGGAGATGGAGGAATTCCACGGGCACTTTTGTCTAATGGCGATTTTCACACTCTATCTAAATTACCTCCATCAGCTAGAAATGTTGCTTTTGACTTACTCGCCAAATTCAAAACTCGTTTAGAAAATCCCGGCCACCAGTCTCTCTACGACCGCTACGCCAAGGAGACGACCGCCTACCTCAAGTCTCTCGGCGGGAAGGAGGTCACCGACGCACAGGGACACACGTGGTTGGAGGTTCCTACGGGAGCTAAAGCTGGCGCTAAAGAATTGGCAGATACTGCTCAATACTACCGAGAAGAAGCTGCCCGGCTGGATGCTCAAGGACTTGATCGTCTTAGAGATGTTTATGCTGAAGATGCCGCCAATGCTCAGAGACAACTTAATGAGCTAGGCGTCTCCACAGAGCCTCGCCAATTCGGCGGTCGCGCTGATACCACTGGCTCTGGCCCCATCAACATGTATGGTCGCATCGAGCCAGACCTTGCCATCAAACTCGGAGTCACCGCAACAGGCGCAGCAATCGGCGGCTATCTCGCTGGAGATGAGAAGCTCGCTGGCATGATCCTTGGCGGAATCGGCGGACTCGCAGCAACCCGCCTCCCGGCTCTCGGGCGCTCAATCGGCAAGGTGATCTCCCCGCAGCAAGCTTTCGGCACCGCCATGCGAATCTCCGCGGCACTCGGCCTCGGCTACTACCTCGGCGGCAAGGTCGACCACCCCGTCGAAGGGGCTGCGATTGCCTCAGCACTCCTGCTCGGGCGCAAGTTCATGAAGCCGGCGGTGAAGCGGGAGTCGGACGTTGCCCTCAACATTCGGAACGGAAACATAGCTGCCTGGGAGACCATCATCCACAACACCAAGCGTGAGATCGACTCCCAGGTCACTGATCCTGTTCGTCGCGAAGCAATTACCGAAGCATTGCAGGTAGGCGCTCGCAACAGTCTTGCGCCGAATGAGCGGGCAGTCTTCGACATGGTCACGGAGATGAATGCGATAACTGGCCGCGACGCTATTGATGCGAGGGTATTGCGCTCCCTCCGCGAGAACTATATCACCAGTATCCTGGAGTTCAAGCCAACCGCCTCGAAGACTGAGCGTCAGCTTCTCATCGACAAGATCATCGGGCGGATGGAAACTCGCGAGAGTGCTGGCTCCGGAACCCGTTTCGCTCGCCAGCGCAAGTACGACACCTTTAGCGAACTCAACCGCGCGATCGATGGAACTGATCTGCAGATCAAAACCAAGGATGTTGGGGAGATTCTGGAACTCTACACTCGTTCCATGCGCAAGGCGATTGAGGATCGCATTCTGATCGACTTTCATAAGACCGCAAAGGCCACCGATGGTCTCCCCTACGTGGCGAAGGCAGACTCCTACGGACGCTTCCCCGCCGGATTTCGGGAAATCAAGCATCCGCAGCTGAAGAAACTCGCAGTTCACCCCGAGGCTTACGACGGACTTCGGGCGGTGCTGGAGAACTACCAGCCCGGAGTCGTGATGGCTGGATTCTTCGGCCTCTCGATGGCGATCAAACGGTCTCAGGTATTCGCATCCCTCTTCCACGCAAAGAGTCTCGCCGAAGTCTACGTGCTTGGAATGGGTACCGAGATGCTTCCACGTCCCGGCGATCTCAAACGGCCGAAGCGCGTCATCGACGAAGCTCTCAAGCAATTCCACGAAGGTGGACTCGGAGATCACATCGAGGGACTTAATCGGAATGGACTCAAGCTTGAAGTTCCTGACGACGTGAGTACCACGATTATTGGAGATCTCGGGAAACTTGCCAACACAACTTTCGAGACCAAGCTCGGTACGGCAGTCACCGACAAGATTGACTTCGTGAACAAGAAAACAGACAAGCTCACCTGGGACTACATGCACGCTGGAGTGAAGTCAGCTCTCGCCTTGGACGCTGTCGCAAAGTTCAAGAAGAACAATGCCGAGCTCCACGCAATGAATCCCGAGAAGTACCCGCTCAAGTCCATGGACGAAATCTACGCTGATGCAGCCCGCTACGCCAACGACGCTACAGGCGGGCTTGACTGGCTCCGCATTGCAACTGAGGCCAAGACCGAGCTCGGCCGCTCTGTAGCCATGAACTTCGCCAGTCCTCGTGGGCGCAAGATGGCGCAGATTCTGCTGTTTGCCCCGGACTGGACGGTCTCGACTTTGCGCGCAGGCTTCAACTCCTTCGGTAAGAGCGACACAGGTTTCCGTGGATTGCTGAAGCCCACGAATGCAGTGGACATGTATCGAAGATATGCATTGCGCTCAGCTGCCTTATGGTTCACAGTTATCAACGGAATCCAATACGCTCTGACCGGAAAGCCCGTCTGGGAGAATGACGACCCAACTCGCATCCAGTTTGACGACGGAACCTCCATGCAGCCAGGAAAGCACTCGGCGGAGGCTGTCCACGCCGCGATGGACCCGGTTAAGTTCGCCATGAATAAGCTTGGCTTTGTTCCGAGTCTTGGCGCCGACCTTGCTTCGGCTCGCTGGGGGGCAGGTCCTCTTGCCATCTCCGGCGATTCTCCGACTTGGCACACAGTCAAAAAGATGGCGCCATTCACCGCCAGCCCAATGCTGCAAGAGCATCTTGAGCCTGGACAACGCGTCGGCCGTTCAATCAGTGGAGCTCTTGGTATGCCCGTCTACGGAATGACCCCCCGCCAGAAAATGCTCGCCCGGCAAGAGCGCATGCGCGAAGCTGCACAGAAGCGAGGAGAACGCTAATGGCTTTTAACCTTCCGCCGCCTCCAGGAGTCAACGAATTTCGCTCGGCTTCGTGGCAGGATTGGTTTTTCAAGCTGCGAGCTGGTCTCATCTCCGCTTTCAACACGATAACGCTGCAAGGTATTCCTGCTGGTGGTGACACAAATCAAGTTCTAACTAAGGTCTCTCCCACATCTTACGACGTTACGTGGACTGACGTAGCATCAGGCGGCATTCCAGCAGGAGGTTACACTGGAGATGTTCTGACGAAACTTTCGGACTCCGATTACGACGCTGATTGGGAGCCTCCGCAGGATATAGCGAAGCCTCCTGCAAACAACATTATCCATAACAGCAACTTCCAAGTCCGTGATATTGACGAGCAAGAGATTGTTAGTTTTGAGACAAGC
>ERZ761603.1063-NODE-1063-length-21507-cov-31.864208_pt1 | contig 21507 bp, 20 predicted proteins | sample MGYA00511879_ERZ761603 | MGnify/ENA primary metagenome ERZ761603 (study PRJEB28899, sample SAMN02850040) | bioreactor sludge metagenome | biome: EBPR Sludge; feature: EBPR Bioreactor; material: flocular biomat | place: Australia: Thorneside Wastwater Treatment... | reverse complement strand
TTTTTTTTTTTTGCGGGTTTCAGCGGGTTAGGGCGTGCGCCTGCGTACGTCAGCGCGCATCTGAGTACAGGCGACAACTTGTGCAATGGTTGTGTTGTTGTTTTTCTTGAACTAGAATCCGGTTTCGACGTTCACGACAAGAAAAAAACCAACCATGGAACCCGAAATCCCTCCCCCCGACGCCATCCCTGCAGCCGATCAGACCCGCCCCTGCGCGGCTGAGATCCTCCGCATGCCCAAGACCAGCGTCCTGGTCTGTCCGTCGAATCTCCAGCAAGACCCCCTGTACACCCGCTGAACGTCCTACCTCGGCTTCGCCATCGCCGCGAGCCCGAGGCGCGCGTCAGGAACCCGCTAGACCCACCCCGCCAGGAGAACCCAAGTTATGTCATTAGACAGCTTCGCCACTATCCCAGACCTCCTTGCCGGCCTCTTGGCCGAGCAGCGCGCCACGACCGAGGCGATCACCCGGCTGGCAGCGACGTTGGCCGGTTTGCGAACCAAGGCCGACGGCGCCACCAAGACGGTCAAGCGCGTCATCACCAAGCCCGCCGCCGCGCTCGCCGAAGCCCCGGCCGGCGAGCAGACTTCACTCGTCCCTGAGCCGGCAGCGGTGATTTCAACTCGGCTAGAGTACAAGGCCGATGTCGCGCCGACCTTTGCCAAGTTGCTCGCGGCCAAGGGTGCCCCGGCGGTCGTCGCCTTGCTCGCCACCTTCGGCGTCAAGAAGGGTGTCGAACTCACCGCCGAGCAATTGCCCGAGGCGCTTGCTGCGGCCACCTCAGCGCTGGCGGAGTAAGTCATGGCCAAGCACGCCTTGATGTCGCCGTCGAGTGCCGAACGCTGGATGTGCTGTCCCGGCTCGGTGCCGCTCACCCAGAACCTGCCCGACGAGTCGTCGCCGTTTGCGGCTGAGGGCAGTTGCGCCCACGAAGTCGCTGCCCGCTGTCTCGAAGAAAACCAATCCGCCTCCATCTTCATCGGCCGCCGCTTCCACGACATCGTGGTCACGGCAGAGATGGCCGAGCACGTTGATGCCTACACCCAGGCCGTGCGCGACTACCGGCAGCACCCTAGCGACGAGCTCCTGATCGAGGTCGCTCTGCCGATCGAGGTCATCACCGGAGAGGCCGACGCGCGCGGCACGGCCGATGCTGTGGTGCTGTCATTCGGCAAACAAGAAGTCAGCGTCATCGACCTCAAGTACGGCCGCGGCGTACGGGTTCAGGCGGAGCAGAACCTGCAACTCATCATTTATGCTTTGGCGGTGCTCGCCCTCTATGGCGTCATCGCGGACTGGCAAACCGTGCGCCTGGTGATTGTCCAGCCGCGTGCCGGGGGCGTCAGTGAATGGGTGATCGCCGTCGGCGAGCTGGAAGCCTACGCCAACCAACTCCGTCTGGCCGCCGAGCGCGTGCGCCAGGCTCTGAGCGACGGTCCCACCCACTTCCTCAACCCGGGCGAGAAGGCGTGTCGCTGGTGCCGTGCCAAGGCGATTTGCCCGGCGCTCAGCGCACAGGTCCTGAAAGACGTGGAATCGATCCCCGAGACCACGCCAACCACCGAGATCGCCCACCTCCTGCCACGCCTCGGACTGATCGAAGACTGGTGCCGGGCATTGCGCGCCGAAGCCGAGCGCCGCCTGATCGCAGGGATCTCGGTTCCCGGCTTCAAGCTGGTCGAGGGCAAGAAGGGCCCTCGCGCCTGGGATGATCCCACCCAGGTCGAAAGCCTGCTCAAGAGCATGCGCCTGAAGGCTGCCGAGATGTACGACCAATAACTCATCTCGCCCACCATCGTCGAGAAGATGCTCAAGGACCAGCCCAGGCGTTGGGCCCGGTTGCAGGAGCACATGACCCAGAAATCCGGCTCGCCGAGCGTTGTCCCGGTAGCCGACCCGCGTCAGGCGCTTCCGTCTGGCGTTCGTAGTTCCGAGTTCCAACCCGTCACGGCCTAGCCCGAAAGGAAATCACGATGTCTATTCACACCCTCAAGAACGTCCGCCTGTCTTTCGATCACCTGCATCAGCCGCAGGTGCAGCCCGATGGCAAGAAGTCCTACGGCGCCAGTTTCATCTTTGCGCCCAACCACCCGGCCAAGGCCGAGATCGACGCCGCCATCAAGGCGGTGGCGAAAGACAAGTGGGGCGCCAAGGGTGACGTCGAACTCAAGGCGCTCACCGCGGCCGGCCGCGTCTGTCTGCGCAATGGCGACACCAAGACCTACGACGGCTATCCCGGCAACTGGTTCATCAGCACCAGCAGCAAGACCCGTCCGCAGGTCATCGACAAGGACACCACGCCCCTGGACGAGTCCAGTGGCCGGCCCTACGGCGGCTGCTACGTCGTCGCCAGCATCGAAGTCTGGGCGCAGGACAACGCCTTCGGCAAACGCATCAACGCGACCCTGCGCTGGGTGCAGTTCATGCGCGACGGCGATGCCTTCGGTGGCGGCAAGCCGGTCAACCCGGATGAGTTCGCGCCACTCGCCGACGAAGAATATGCGGATCTGGTGTGATGACCATGAGCACCCCATCGAACGAGCAGCCCGTACCCACCCTGTACTACGTCGCGATCGGGCAAGTGGTGCCGGGCGGCAAGCCGGAGTCATTGAACACGTTTGACGACGTGGACGATGCGGTCGCTTGCGCCGGCGAGTTTGCTGCCTGCCGCGAGTATGGTTGCGCCGCCTGGGTGGAAACCATCGAAGTCAAACCGGTCACCAAGGAGACCCCGCAATGAACGCCATCACCCCTTTCCATTTCGGCGACCAGCAGGTACGCGTCATTTCTGACGACCACGGGGAACCGTGGTTTGTTGGGGCCGACGTCTGTGAAGCATTGGCGCTGCGTAATTCCCGAGACGCAATGGCCCGCCTGGATGAGGACGAAAAGGGTGTCGCGATTACCGACACCCTTGGCGGCCAGCAGGAGATGGTCACCATCAACGAGTCCGGTCTCTACAGCTTGATCCTCACCAGTCGCAAAGCCGAGGCCAGGAAATTCAAGAAGTGGGTGACGTCCGAGGTCTTGCCGGCCATCCGCAGGACCGGCGCCTACGCGGCGGCGCCGGCGATGCCGGTGGTCAAGAACGCCGCCATGCAACTGGTGATTGCGCAGGCCATGGAACTCGACCGCCTCGAGCAGGAGCAGCGAATGCTGGCGTCGCGCGTCGAGGCAGTCGAGTCTCGGGTGAGCACCCAGGACTCGATGTTCTATACCGTCATCGGCTATGCCAAGAGATGCGGCGCGTTCGTCGACAATGCGCGCGCTTCGGTGCTCGGCCGCTTGGCAACCCGCTTGTCCCGAGAGCGGGATTATCCGATGGGCAAGGCGTCGGATCCGCGATTCGGCGTGGTGCACACCTACCACACCGATATCCTGCAGGAGGTCTTCGGGTGAAACCCGTCCTCGTCTTCGACACCGAGGTGTACCGCGACTATTTCCTGGTGGCCTTTCGCAACGTGGCCACCGGGAATGTCGCGCACTTCGAGCGCCTGCCCGAGCAGGAGATTGACGCGGCGAAGGTGCAGCGCATCCTCGCGGCTTACACCCTGGTCAGCTTCAACGGCAATCACTTCGATCTGCCGGTGCTGGCCATGGCGTTGACCGGCGCCGAGTGTTCGAAGATCAAGGACGTGGCCGACGCCATCATCGTCGGCAAGAAGAAGCACTGGGAGGTCTACCGCCAATATGGGCTGACCCAGTTCGACATCGATCACATTGATCTTATCGAGGTGGCACCCGGACAGGTCGGGCTGAAGCAGTATGGGGGTCGGCTGCATGCGCCGACGCTGCAGGATCTGCCGATCGAGCCCGGTGCCAGCATCGCACCCGACCAGCGTGCTGTCCTGCGCGAATACTGCGCCAACGACCTGGCGCTGACCGAGCAGCTCTATCGGCACCTGCTGCCGCAAATCGAACTGCGCGCCCGCATGACTCGGGAGTACGGGATTGACCTGCGCAGCAAGAGCGATGCGCAGATCGCCGAGGCGGTGATCAAGCAGGAAGTGGAGCTTCTGGTCAGAACCCGGCTTCGGCGCGCGGAGTTGTCACCCAACACACCGCTGCTCTATCGCCCGCCAACGTGGATCGACTTCGCGACGCGCCCCCTGCGCGAAATCTTCGATCGGGTACGCGAGGCGTCCTATCGCATCGATCAAGGGGGCAGTCCAACGATGCCGGACGACATGCCAGAAGCGACGCTCACGTTCGGAAGCAGCATCTATCGTCTCGGGATCGGCGGCCTGCATTCGAGCGAGACGCGTGCCATGCATGTCGCCGACGAGCGCCATATCCTGGTCGATCGCGATGTGGCGAGCTACTACCCGAGCATCATCTTGGGCGGTGGCCTGGCACCGGCCCACATGGGTGCGCATTTCCTGACCGTGTACCGCGGCCTCGTCGAGCGCCGCCTCATGGCCAAGCGCGCCGGCGACAAGGTCACCGCTGAGGCGCTCAAGATCTGCGTCAATGGTTCGTTCGGCAAGCTGGGCAACAAGTGGTCGGTGCTGTACGCGCCGGCGCAGTTTCTGCAGGTCACGCTCACCGGCCAGTTGGCCCTGCTCATGCTGATCGAGCGCCTGGAGGTGCACGGCATCCCGGTGGTCAGCGCGAACACCGACGGGGTAGTCATCAAGTGCCCGGTCGACCAGATCGCCGAGATGGATGCGATCGTCGAGTGGTGGGAGCAGGTCACCGGATTCGAGACCGAGGCGACCGGGTACGCGGCGATCTACTCGCGGGATGTCAACAACTACATCGCGCTCAAGGCCGACGGTAGCGTCAAGACCAAGGGGGCCTACGCCAGCACGTCGCTGGCCAAATCGCCAGCCAACGAGATCTGCACCGAGGCCGTCGTTACCTTCTTGCAGGCGGGCACGCCGGTCGAGCAGACGATCCGCGCGTGCCAAGACATCCGCAAGTTCATCACCCTGCGCCAGGTCAAGGGCGGCGCGGTGTGGAAGGGACAATACCTCGGGCGCGTCGTGCGCTGGTACTACGCCCGCGGCGAAACGGACACCATCCACTACACGACCAATGGCAACACCGTGGCGCGCTCCCAGGGCTCGCGACCGTGCATGGTGCTGCCGGACGCACTTCCAGCCGACATCGATCTCGATTGGTACGTCCGTGAAGCCCGCGAGATGCTCGGCGATCTGGGTGTCGCGGATCTCGTCGAAGGCGGATGTGCTCACCCTCGCGTACAAATGGCGCTGATTTGATGCGCGAGTCGGACATCGAGGACCATCTGGTGCGCCGGGCCGGGGAACTCGGCGGCGAGGTGCGCAAGTTGCGCTGGATCGGCCGCCGCGGCGCGCCGGACCGGGTCGTCTTCCTGCCGGGCAGCCGGTTGTACTGGGTCGAACTGAAACGTCCCGGCAGCCAGGCCAGCGCGCATCAGGCACGCGAGCATGAACGGATGCGCGGGATGGGGCAAACGGTCCTCGTCATCGATTCGCTCGCTGCGATCGATGCGCTGCTGACATGAGCTTGACTCCTCGCCCCAATGCCCGAGATGGCTCAGCGCATGCTGGTGCTCGACACCATAGACATGATTGACAGGATGCCAGCGTGAATACTCTTCAAGGTTTTACCCAAGAATACCTCGCTCGCATATTTCATTACGACCCACAGACAGGCGTTATTAGTCGGAAGATTCCTCGCGGAAGGTGGCCTGTCGGACAGGTAGGCACGGTTGACGGGAAAGGATACCTGCACGTCAACCTCGATGGTGCCTTTATCCGTCTCCATCGCCTTGGGTATTTCTTAGCGACCGGCGAAATTCCAGATCGGATAGATCATTGGGACCGCGATCGTCATAACAATCGCTTGTCCAATTTGCGCCCTTGCAATCAGAAAGATAACACCGGCAATTCGGGAATAGCCAGTCACAACACATCAGGTATCAGAGGAGTGTCTCGGAATACCAGTTCAGGAAAGTGGCATGCACAGATAAAAATCAACGGCAAGCAAACCTATTTGGGGCGATTCGATGATCCTGTTGAAGCGTCATGGGCGTATGACGAAGCAGCCGCAAAGCACTTTGGCGAGTTTGCATGGATGAACAATGTCTGAGATTGCCGTCCTGCGCGATTATCAGCGTGACATCGTTCGCTTCATTCATGAGCACAACAGGTGCGCGATCTGGGCCTCCATGGGCGCGGGAAAAGGCCTAGCCACCTTGACGGCGCTCGACGCACTCGACTTGATCGAGCGCGTTTATCCGGCGCTGGTCATCGCGCCGCTGCGCGTTGCCGAGTCGGTCTGGCCGGACGAGGTCGGCAAGTGGGATCACTTGAAACACCTGCGCGTCTCGCCGATCGTCGGCAGCATCAAGGAGCGCATTCAGGCGCTGCGCCACCCGGCCGAGATCTACACCGTCAACTACGAAACATTGCCCTGGTTGGTCGAGCATCTGGGCGAGGACTGGCGCTTCCCCACGGTCGTCGCCGACGAGAGCACCAAGCTCAAGGGGTTTCGTCTACGGCAAGGTACTCAGCGGGCGCAGGCGCTGGGCAGCGTGGCGCACGCCAAGGTCGAGCGCTTCATCGAACTCACCGGCACGCCGGCGCCGAACGGACTGGCCGATCTGTGGGGGCAGATGCATTTCCTGGACGCCGGCAGCCGCCTCGGCCGCACGCATTCGGCGTTCACCGATCGCTGGTTTCGCTTGAAGCACGACGGCTACGGTCTGGAGCCACTGCCGCATGCCCAAAGCGAAATCCAGACGCGTCTCGCGGACCTTTGCCTCACCATCACCGCCGCCGACTATTTCGATCTGCCGCCCTTGATCGAGAACGAGATCATGGTGGACTTGCCCGCGGCGGCGCGCCGAGTCTACCGCGACATGGAGAAGGCGATGTTCGCGCAGATCGACGGGCACGATGTCGAGGCCTTCAACGCTGCGGCCAAGACCAACAAATGCCTGCAACTGGCGAACGGCGCCGCCTATGTCGATGGCGCCGGGACCTGGAAGGAAGTGCACGACGCCAAGCTGACCGCCCTGGAAGACATCGTCGAAGAGGCTGCGGGCGCCCCGGTGCTGGTGGCATACCAGTTCCGTTCCGACCTGGCTCGCATTCTCAAGAAGTTCAGCAAGGCAGCGCGCCACTTGGACAGTGACCCGCAGACGTTGCGCGACTGGAATGCCGGCAAGATTCCCCTCCTGGTCGCCCATCCGGCCAGCGCCGGGCACGGGTTGTCGTTGCAGTACGGCGGCAACATCCTGGCCTACTTCTCGTCAGGTTGGAATCTCGAAGAGGACCAGCAGATTCTGGAACGTCTCGGCCCGACGCGGCAGGCGCAGTCTGGGCTGAATCGTGAGGTCTATGTGCACCGCATTGTCGCTCGCGACACCGTCGATGAACTCGTTGCGGTACGCCGCCAGACCAAGGCCGACGTCCAACAGATTCTCCTGGACTACATGAAACGGACGCCCTCATGAGCCGCAACGATGTCCCACGAGCCGGCGCGGTGTCGCCGATTCGCGCCATCGCCATGATCCTGGCGCACGGCGTTCTCCGCCTGCATGAGCGCCAGAAAGCCCTTGATACCTGCACCGAACAGCGCGTTCATGACCCTGTTCTGAACCCCAACGGAGACATGGCATGACTGACGTACTGGCCCGGGTGGTGGCCTTGAAGACCACCCCGATCCCCGAATTGAAGCAACTGTGGCGCGACCTGTTTGATACGGAGCCGCCGGCCTACAACCGGCGATTTCTGGAGAACCGGCTGGCCTATCGCCTGCAGGAACTGGCGCATGGCGGACTGAAGACGAGCACCGTGAAACGCCTGGAACAACTCGGCGAGCAACTCGACGGCGGCAAGGCGCGGGTTCGCAGCCGGCGTGTGGATGAGCGCCCGGTGGCCGGGACCAAGTTGATCCGGGAATGGCAGGGCACCCCCTACGAGGTCGTAGTGCAGCCTGATCACTTCGAGTTTCAGGGCCAGCGGTACCAGTCGCTGTCGGCAATCGCCAAGGCGATCACCGGCACGGTCTGGAATGGCTGGATGTTTTTTGGCCTGCGCGCCCGGAGGCCGGCATGAGCGCCATCACCCGCAAGCTGCGCTGCGCCATCTATACCCGGAAATCCACCGAGGAAGGGCTGGAGCAGGCGTACAACTCACTCGACGCCCAGCGCGATGCCTGCGAAGCCTACATCGCCTCGCAGAAGTCGGAAGGCTGGGTGGCGCTGGACAATGCTTACAACGATGGCGGCTTCTCCGGCGGCACCCTCAACCGGCCGGGTGTGCAGCAGTTGCTGGACGATGTCCGCGAAGGACTGGTCGATGTGATCGTGGTCTACAAGATCGACCGGCTGTCGCGATCGCTGGCAGATTTCGCGAAGCTGGTCGAATTGTTCGACGCGCAGAAAGTGACCTTCGTCTCGGTGACGCAGTCGTTCAACACGACGACCAGCATGGGGCGGCTGACGTTGAACATCCTCTTGTCGTTCGCGCAGTTCGAACGGGAGCTGGGCGGCGAGCGCGTGCGCGACAAGATCGCCGCCAGCCGGGCCAAGGGGATCTGGATGGGCGGCATGCCGCCGCTGGGTTACGACGTGGTCGAGCGCAAGCTGGTGCCGAACCCCACCGAGGCGTCGCTGGTCAGGCGGATCTTCGAGCGGTACATCGCCCTCGGGTCGATGACCACCCTGTGCCGGGAACTGCGTGTCGAAAGGGTGACGACGAAGTCGTGGACCACGCTCAAGGACACGACCCGTACCGGCAAGCTGATCGACAAGGGCTACCTCTACAAACTCTTCAAGAATCCGGTCTTCATCGGGGTCGCGGCGTACAAAGGCCAGCACTTCGCCGGTGAGCATGACGCGATCCTTGACCGGGCGGTATGGGAGCAGGTGCAGGCGATGCTGGGCCGCGGGGAGCCGGAACAACGGGCTTGCCAGAATAGACCCTCGCGGGCACCTGCACTGTTGAAGGGACTGATCTTCGCCGACGATGGCTGGGCGATGACGCCGGGGGCCACCCGGAAAGGCGACAAGATTTATCGCTACTACGTGAATACCGCATCGATGAAGATCGGCAAGGAAGCTTGCTCGGTGTCTCGCGTGCCCGCCGGCGAGATCGAAGCGGCGGTGATCGCGCAGGTCAGGAAGGTCTTGCAGGCACCCGAGGTGATGTCGCAGGCCATCCGAGAAGTGGTGGCGCTCGATCCGATGGCAGATGCGCAGGAGGTCATCACGACGTTGCAGTCGATCGAGCCGGTGTGGGATGAACTCTTCCCCGCCGAGCAGGCGCGGATCATTCAACTGCTGGTGGAACGGGTGACGGTCAGTCCTGCGGGTTTGAGGATCGACATGAAGACGGCGGGCATGAAGGAACTGATCCAGTCGGTGATGCCCCCGAGAAAGGCCGCGTGATGGAGGCGGATGTCATTTCTGTGGATCTGCCAATGACCTTCAAACTGCGGGGTGGGCGCAAGGTGATCGTATTGCCGGATGGGACGCAGGGCAGCCCGGTGCCGATGGCCACCATCGACAACACGATGATCAAGGCGATTGCTCGGGCATTTCGCTGGCAGAAGCTGCTGGAAAACGGGACCTACGGGTGCCTGGACGAAATCGCCAAGGCTGAACGCATCGGGCCTTCGTTCGTGAGTCGTGTGATCCGGTTGGCGCTGTTGGCACCGGACATCGTGGAAGCCATTCTTGCGGGGAAACAGCCGGCACAGCTCACCTTGAGAGATTTGATGCGGCCATTTCCGGTGGAGTGGGCAGGGCAGCGGTTGCTGTTTGGTATTGTGGGGATGATCTTGGGAAGATGATGCTTCTGTACTGTATGTGGGGGAAAGTTTGATCGCGTTGGAATGACGGAATAACACGTTCTACCTCTGGCTTGAAACCGATGTGGAAACATTGGATAAAGGATCTGCCTCTGGCTTCTGGCATCAGGAGTCAGCGATATCACTGTTTTCGACTTGTTGAAGATGATTCTGAGCGACCTGAATTGTGGGAACGACTACCTTAGGCAACCCCATCCGCTGACACTGGCTGGACAGGTACTCGCGCCAGTATGGCCAGACATGATAGCTGACGTTTTTCAGCGCGAAGGCATCAAGCGCCTCCTTTCCTGGGTGATCCGTGAGAGCATATTCAGCGATCAGCGTCGCTTCAATTTGAGCCTTTACCTGCTCTTCTGCAACGGTCCCTTCTCCATCGCCTTGTTCCCCTGGCACACCTTCTATCCAGCGAGCACCTAACTGAATGAAGACCCGAAAAAGCTGCTGTGTCCGTTCTCCATCCTCGACTTCGAGCACCTGACTATGGCTGACAATGTGCTTCAGTTGAACTAGCAGGCCATCTACGCCAGTGCCATATTTTGGGTCGAAAGTTTCTGCAATAAAGGCTTCCGAGTCGTGCATCAGCACATCGCGAATCTGCAAGCATTCAATCGCCTGCTGCAAGAGTGAGGTCATTCCGATCAGCGCCAGTTCGACGTCAGCCTCAAGTTACTGGAGTAAACAACGCGTAAATGAGGACTGCCAGAATGTGCCGCTTTGGGAGTTGTCGTCAGATTCGTCCAAGGCACCCTATCGGCCTGATGGCCAGCAGCGAAGCCGGAGTAATAACTCAGAATGTTCACCAGGTGCTGGTTGAGGCTGACACCTTCCTCATCTGCAGCTTCCGCCAGAGAACGGTGCAGCGTACGAGCAACACGGAGAGTCACCCGACCGCTGAAGTCGTTTGCCGGAGAAGTGGGTACAGGCATTACCCGTTCCTTCTCACTCAGCATCTTGGCCGTGGTCTCGATGCCATCCACGGCCAGCGCATAAGCTTCCTCAGGCGAATCGGCATATTCGATGAGATCGGGTAGTTCCTTTACGCGAGCCTCGAAGCAGACCTCACCTTCAAACATGGCGCGTCGAACGGTAATGTTATAAGCATACGGGTCAATGGACATTGCGTTTCTCCAGATAAGTTAGAATCTCCGCCTTATGGACGTGCAGAATTCTCAACACATTGGTGATGTAAGCAGGCTTAATCTCAGGGTTTCGTCCGTGGCCACAGTTGAATGATCCTGAAGTGAAGTCTGATAGCCCGCCATGAACAAACACTCTGTGCCCACCTCGTTTGCCCTCGCGCACGTCAAATCCCAGGCGAGTCAACTCCCTTGTCAGATCATCACAGCGAATGTTGCACTTTGCGGAAGACAGTTCCCCCACCACCTGATCAAACAGATTCGTGGTCATGTGACACTATCCATGGTGTCATGGTTCCATTTGGCTAGTCAAGAAATTAGGATCGAAAAATTGTACCGGCGCGCTGTCGACCTGTATTGAACAACACCGAGCCTCACCACCCTGTCGTCAGCATCTTGCGCTTCTCGTCTTCCGACAACACCTTCGCGCAACTCTCCCAGTCCACGTTCTCGACCCTGGCATAACGCTCGTCAAAGGAGTGGGTATGCTGCAAACCGTCGATCAGCCGTTTGGCTTCCGCAGCCTCGCCTTGGGCGACATTGATCCACAGGGACTCCAGGACATCCGGTATCTGACCGAAAAGGCTGAAGATGGACTCCAAACGGCTGGACAGCAGCTGGTGCACTCGATCTTCCACGGACCCCCTGTAGCGCAGGTTGCAGACGAATATCTCGTTGCGCACCTGGCCGATGCGCTGGATGCGCCCCTTGCGCTGCTCGAGCCGTGTCGGATTCCAGGGCAAGTCGAGATTGATGAGCGTGCCCAGGCGTTGCAGGTTGAGGCCCTCAGAGGCGGCATCAGTACCGATCAGCAAGCGGATTTCGCCATGCTTTACCCTGGCCTTGATGTCGTCCCTGGCGCATGTCTTGAACTGGCCGCCGAACAAGATGCCCGAATTGACGCCGCCCGCATACAAACCAATTTGCTCATCAGGGAGGTGTTCTCGCGACAAGGTCTCAGCCAGCCACCAGGCGCTATCGAAGTACTGACTGAAGATGATGCAGCCCTGGGCCAACCAGTTTTCACCCATCAGATAGTCGAGCACTCGCTGGAACTTGGGGTCGCGGTCCTGACTTACCTTGAGCGCCTTCAGGCAGCGGGCCAACTCGGCACGCTCCTTCGGGCTCAGGTTCTTCATCTCGGACTCGCTGGCGGTGTTGCGCGGCTCAGCGCCCTCGTCCTCGTCATCCTCATCGTTCCGGTTTGCGAACAACCCCCCCGTGCCCCAGGTTCTGAGAATCTTCTCGGTTGTCTGCAGCCCGGCGTAGATGGAACTGCCCATACGGCGCAGCAAAAGCGTTTTCAGGAAGCCAGCCCCACGCACTCGCTGGCCTAGCAGGCGAGAAAACTCCTGGGCGGCATCATAGGCATCCTGCAAATAAGGAGGCAGGGGCACCGCTTCGTCATCGCCCTCGCCGAACAAGCGAACCCGCACGGGTTTGAGATAGGGCTCCCCTGTGGCTGGGTCGATGGTGTCCTCAAGGTACTTGCGAGTGCGACGCACGATATGACGAATGAACGGGTTGTGATTGCGGCCGAACTCGTGTGCCACCTGACCAAGCAAGGTTCGCGTCGGGCCATTCATCTTACTGTACGCATCCCCAGGGGCGACATGGCTTGCATCGTCCAAGCCCAGACGTTGGCGCAGCAATCGGAAACTCGAACCCTCCGTACGGGCCGGCACGGGATTGCGTACCCATGGCCAGGCTTCGAACACATCAGCAGACAACGATTCTTCACCCAGGACGACAGGCAAACAGCCTTCGGGCTTGCGCCATTCGCTCCAGTCGTTACCGAACACGGCTTCGTTGCCAGCGGCCAGAATGGACAGCAGATCCCAGGCTTCGATGGGGTGCAACTGCACCGGGGTCGCAGTGGCCAGCAACATGCTCTTCGTGCGGAGGCTGATGCGCGCCAGGAAAGCCGCCAGATTGTTGTAGTCGGGGCGGGAGGTCAGATCATTGGGGTCAATTTTCCTGCGACGCGCACGATGTGACTCATCACAGATCACGCATTCGTAATTGAGCGCCAATAGATGATTCACAATCCCATTGCCCGCCACCACCAGGCTTTGCGAAACGATGCCGAAACGCCGCGGGCAGCGCCGTACCCCTTCCGGGCCAATGACTGGGTGCTCAATGCCCTGCTCGTCGCGCCAGGCGCTCCCCAACCACATCGCGCTGGGAATGCCCAGCAGGTCGCGCAGTTCATCCTGCCATTGCATCATCAGCGGTTTGGGCACGAGGATCAGCACCGGTCGGTCACCCGTCAGCGCCATCAGCAGCGCGGCCAGAGCCAGTTGCACGGTCTTTCCCAGGCCCACCTGATCAGCCAGAACGAAGCGTGCCATACCGCGCCGGTGGGCATCGAAGGCCAGTTTAACAAAGTATTTTTGATGCGCCCAGAGGCCGAATTCCTGACGATAGACCGGCGACTCCACCGCAGCGGATGCCGGGTCAGCCTGCGCATCGCGCCGCCAGCCGTCGATCGGGATTTCCTGTCGACGTGCGAGACGCTTGACGTCCTGCACCACGAAATCTGCCAGAGGAACGGCCAACGGATGATTCCACAGTGCATCAAACTCTGCCTGCACCCACTCCACGGCCTCTGTGCTGTCATCCTCCCAAAGCAGTTCATAATTCAGCCGCCAAGCGGTCAGGCTCTCGTTGACGCTGCCGAGAAAACTGGTAGCGGAGCCATCCGGATAGCGGATAACTCCGGCTTTGCCATGCACCAGGCCAAAGGCGACATCTGGCAGAACGCGAACCGCCAGCTTGCCGCTGGCCAATAAATCATGGAGTTGTCCGAAGCGCCCGCGCCCCGCATCGGTAGCAGCGAGTTTTTCCGGTTCGGCTGCGCACCAGGATTGGCGTATGGATTGCTGGGCGACCTTGGCCGTGGCCACATCCAGCGCTTCGAGATCGGAGTTGCAGACGAGACGGACTTTGCCGCTCACGCCTCCGATGGCCTCGCCCGCGACTTCCAGCAGCGAGGATCGGAAGAAACCGGCGATGCGGTCATATCCGATGGCGCCCACGAGGCGCGTGCTGAGCACCGAGGCGTCGAGCTTTTCACGTCGTGAGGAATGACGGTGAATCGGCATTAATAGTCCGCTACCCGAAGATCAGTGATCGTTTTCCACCGCCCCGGCCAGCCGTTCGGCGGCGTCGGCGTCCTTGGCCCACTGGGGCATGTGGCCGATGTGGCCAAGTGATTTCAGATACGCCAGGAGAGCCAGGATGGCTTTGCGTTTGCCCCAGTAATCGATCGAGCCATCGGTCTTCAGGTAATCGAGGCCAGCACGGGCATTCTCTTCACGCACGGTCTCGCTGATCGCGTAAAGGACATGACGCAGCAGGGATCCGGCGAATCCATCGCCGCCCAGCTGCTGGCGTTTGAACTCGCTGGCCGTCTTGAAGCGCACGTCATTCGCTTCGGAGCGTTCATAGAGGTGGGTGTATTCACGCACCCCAAAGCCCTTGGCCAGATCCATGTAGGCTCCGGCACGGGCCTCGCGGTGGCGCTCCAGGTCCAGCCCCTTGATGTAGAGCCGTTCGGCAGCGCTGAGGCCCTTCCAGCTAAATTCGTCGAAGGCGCGCGGGATCAGATGGTTGGCGGCGATCTCAACGGCACGGTCGATCACCTTCTCGAACTCGGACTTTTCTTTTCGCGCTCGTTCGCGGAACAACTCGTGGCGGATGTCCATGCCCTCGATGTCGGCGAACTGGGTCAACACCCGGAGTGCCGCGGCGTAGGCGGCGAGATAGTAGTCAGTGTCACCGAAGTTGGGTTCGGATTCGTCATCCAACTGAATCATGCTGTCCAGTTGCCGCTTCACCTCGTCCTCGATCAGTGGATAGATCTCGTCCAGCCAGGCTGAGTGCTGTTCCGTGCGCTGCCGCAGCACCAGATTGACGGTGCCCTGGACGTAGTTCCCCTTTTTGGTTCCCCCGGTCGACGTTTCGGTTCTGATGGTCCAGGCGGCGGTGACCTTGAGGCCGCTGGCCCACAGAATCATGCCCAGATCGCCCCACACTGCAGGGTCCTGGTGAGTGAATTGCACCAGTTGCAGGCCGTTGATGGGCATCTGCCGCGCCAGCCGGGCATAGATATCCACCATCGACCGCTTGAAATCGTCTCCGGAGCCCTGTACGGATAATGCCGCCACATCCTGAAAGCGCCAGTCTTTAAAGGCTGTAGGCAACAGTCGTTCGTACCAGGCGAGAAAGTAGTCAGTCAACTCATGGTAGTTGACCGCGTCGGCATAGGACGGGTCGGTGAACCAGATATCGGCCTCGGCGGCAACATCGCGGGCGTCCATGAGCTGCACACCGACATCACGGTTGGCCAAGGGCGTTTGAGTGAGATCTGCGCACAGAAAGTCCTTGACACCACCGAGTGGTCGACTGGCAAAAACAACTTGTGGATTCAATGCCTGGTTGAAAAAAACGTTGCGTGTTGAACCAGGCCCTTTGGAGAAATGCGGATTGATGCCACAAAGCCTGGACAAGTTGTCAACTGCCGCCCCGACCCCCACCGCCGCAACACCCACACGCAACGCATCCCTCGGGTCCGGCTCCACCGCGTTTTTTATAAAGGTACCCAGCATGAGCAACTGGCGCGGTGTAAACAGATGGTGCCAGTGAGTCCAGCCCCGCTCACGGAACAGCCGAGTCGTCTCCGCACCCTTCGGAATGCGCATGCTGGGCAGGTAACCCTTGCATTGCCAATCGGCGAGGTTCGCCTGGACCAATTGTAGCGCCATGGTCTCGCTAGCGAGGTCGGCAGCCGTTGGAGCCACGTAAGCACGCCCTGGAATCTTTGAGGCAAGCCGATCTGCATTGCCTTGGCGCTCGCGTATAGCATTGGAGAGCGCCCGGACTCGGTCCGTCAATTGGTCCAGGATCGTCTTTTCGACCTTTCCAGTCTTAGCTGCCGCGAGTTTCGCTTTGGCTGCGAGCAGGGCCTGGTTCTCTTCTTTCCAGTTTCTCGCCCTGAGATCCTGTAGGGTTGCCCGATTCGTGTCGTCCAGAAGCGCTCCCAGACCATCAATTCTTGCCCCGTAATATCGGAGCTTGGCCTCGTCGCTTCGGGAGGACGACAACACCGCCTGCTCCCCGTGAAGCAGGCTCGCCAAGTCCGGCAGAGTCCAGCGCACGCAATAGAGCCGTTCCCGCAAAACATCGTCCGGACGCGGCACCACATCGTCGTTGTCCCAGAGGCGCAAGCCGTACGCTGTCTCCCCATTCACGCGCCGATCGCCGCGCAGGTCGGTGATGGCGTAGCTGTTGCCAGTCTCGGGGCAAACCAGACGGCTGTTCTGCAGCGTGCCCTTCTTCGCTTTGGCCATTGTTGTCGCATCTGCACCGGAGATGACCTCGATGTCATAGTTGCCCCTGACAGGGTTTTTTCTGATGATCGCGCAGACTTTGTATTTCTCTGAAATTACCCAGGAAGGCGCTAGCGGTACCCAGAGACCGGTGGCCGGCGACCTGGTTTCGACCACGTAATAGAGTTGCTCATGCCGCCAGCCTTTGTCGTTCGCTTCCAGGCCGTGGGCGTCGATTTCCTCGATCGTCGCCTCGTAGGCTGCTTGCTGAATTTCGCGAACAACCTTGCGGATCTTGGAGTCGCCACCAACCAGATGTAGAGCTCCCCACGTCAGGAGTGCCGCCACGGGGCTCAAGTCAGAGGCGTAGGCGGAGCATCCAATGCGCGCTGCTTCGAAGGGGATGGATCCGCCGCCGCAGACCGGGTCGCCAACGCGCGGAATATGGCCAAAGCGGCGGATCCCAAGTTGCTTTACTAGTTCTGGCAGGGCTTTGGCGGTCGTCCCCAGGTGAGTGTTAATTTCTTCCCACACGTCCGGCAAGGGACCGTCAATTTGCTCGGGGCGCAGGCAGTAGTCGAGTTTTTCGTCGTAGTTCAGGCGCTCGAAGGCGAGGCGCTGCACCAGATCCTTGTCCTTAGCGCTCAGACCGGCGCCCCAGCGCGATTTCGGCTTGCCGTCGGCATCGCGCAGCCAATGGCGTATCTCGCTTTCGGTGAGCAGCGTTTCCAGCATTTCTTGGTTGATGGGCTTGAATTTTCGTTGCCAGAGACCCCTCTCGTCCATGGTCATGATCTTAAGAAAGATCTCGCGGTCGCGCTTGGGGTCGTTAGACACTGGCATCAGCAGGCCAATCAGGCAGGCACGCACCAGCACCAGTGGCTTCCTTCCCCACCATTTGCCGACGCCTGTGAGAGTCTGACTAGAACCCGCACCGGCCATGCGCTCCTTGTAGGACTCGGCGGAAACGCGCGCAATGGGAAACTGCTGTTCGATAAAGCGGACGTCGTTCATCGTGCCCTGGTCATCGATTTCCGGTGTTGGGCACCAGTTCGAATTCGGAAAGTCGGCGCTGCATTAGGCCTTCGGATACCGGGTTTTCGGTGAGGGCGTAGCGCAGCGCCTTGCGCCAGCCCTTGCCGCGGCCAGTGAGGGCATGGCCGGTAGCGGCGTTGGTCATGGTGTAGAGCCACCAGCGCTCTTCTGGAACCAGGCCTAGCCAGTTGCGCACCGCCGTGGGGATCAGCGCCGGGTCGCATTCCTCCACCGCCCAGGCCAGCACACAGAGTTCTTTCCCCAGGGTGCGGTCGATAGGCACCTGGCCAGATTGAGGCCACTTGGCAGTTCTCAGGCCGTACACGCGCAAACGACGGTTGAACTCAGCCTTTACGTCCTCGGCGATTTCCGCCCAAACGGCACGACGGAGGATAACGCGCAGGTGCGCACTAACGGCATTAATGGGAACCGGGATAGGAACGTCGTCCGTGGGATCGAACCACTCGAAGTGTTCCGAGAGAGTGGCTTCAGCCCCCTCTCCCCTGGCTCGGGGCAGGGTCAGCAGGAAGAAATGTTCAGACAGCGCTGGCTGAAAGCCGAAACCCAAGGCCAGCGGTTTGGTTGCCTCCGTCTTCGTTGGCGTTCCCACTATTGGCTGATCTCGCCGGGTTGCAGAGCTCCGTGGATGGCGGCAATCCAGTCGAGCAGTTGTTGGCCGCGCTCGAAATGAACGCGGGTGGTGCTGATCGTCACCTGGCTGCCGCCGACGATCTCCTGCATCTTGGCCACGGTTTCGCGCAAACGCTTCCCAGCAACCCTTTCATTGTCGCCGGCAATGAAAGACAGGCTGATGTCGATGTCGTTCCCGGTGACGTCGACCATCACTGCATGGGCTAGTCCCTGGTGCTTTTCCAGGAGGTCAATGAATTCGAATGCCTTGGCGGCGGTGAGGTTGTGGTGCGGACGTGACCAGACGACCGGGTTGGCGCCATCGACGCTGACGGTGTGCGTACGGTGTTGCTGCACGTCGATCTTTTCCACCGCCGAACTTAGGCCGCCGTCTTCGGCTATCGCCAGGAGAAACCGGCACTCGCGGGGCAGTGTGAAAGGTGCGTCATAAGCGCCGCCAGCGACTACCGGGTCGGCACCATTGGTGGTGTAGCGGATGTGGCCGCGCGGCACGGCATGAAGTTCCACGCGCCAATCGTCGCCCTGCTGGAAGACGCGATGCTTGATCGCAAGGGTGTTTTTCCAGACCACCGAGTCGCCGGTTTCGTGCAGGCCGGTGCTGTCCACGCACAGGAAAGCGAGTTTCAGCTCGCGGGTGCGGAAGTTGCCATAGCCGCCTTCCGCATCGCTGACCCTGAGGGAGCCTGAGGTCGGTTTGGCATCGCCGATCTCGTAGTAGATGGTATCACCTTGCAGCGGTGTGATCTTGAGAAAGGCTTCGCCTGTCTTGTCGTCGCGGGAGAGCAGGCGGACCTGAACTTCGGTTTTGGGCGGCGGGAATGGTCCCTTTTCCACGCTATCGCCCAAGTCGCGCCAATGGCCTTCGTTGATAGCCCGCGTGCGCAACGCGTCCAAAGCGTCGGGGCGATGCAGGGGCCAACTGTCATGCATCGCTGCGCGGCGTTTGATCTCGGTCCATTTGGCGATCTTCTGCCCCTGGAACAGGCGTTCCTCGCACTTGCGGCGAAAGACGTCGGTGGTCGTCTCGGCCTCGAATTTCTTCGCGCTGGCAAGAGTGTCTCGGACCAGCTTCTCACCATCGAACTGATTGTTCTGAAAATGGATACGGCAATCGGTAGCGCGCAACTGGCCCATGTGAGGGTAGGACAGGGTGGTGAAGGTTTCCTGGATGGCAGAGCGCAAGCGCAACGTGATCTGGTCCAGGTTCTGGTTGGCCTGCTGGCGCTGAGGGTCGCGGGTGGTGACGCCTTCGGAATCCATTTCGGCTAGGATATTGTTGATGGCCTTGAACTGGGCGGATTGCTCCAGCACGTGGGTCAGGGTCTCCTGAGATCCTGTGAGGTAGAGTGCACGGTTCTTGAATTCCTGGTCGGCGTGGAACCTGACCCATTCCGTGGGCAACCTCGTGCCAGCTTGAATTTCACCGCCGGGTTGGATCAATAGCAGGGTAGTCCTGTCGACCTCGAGTTGTACCTCGTCCACGGCGACGAGAATTTCCCGACGTTGGTAGCAATCACGCACGCTGGGCTGGAATAGATCCTGCAGATAGGCACGCAGTTCGCGGATACAGGTCTGCTGGTTGTACTGGAGAGCCGTAGCATGTAACTTTGCGGCGAGGTTCTGGATATCCCTGTAGAACAGCCGACCGTCGCTACTCTGATGCAGATACCAGGCTTGGCTGGGCAGGTAATCGACGATTTCTTTCTTGACCCGCGAGATGTCCCGACCCGGTGCGCACAGGAAGGCCATGATATCGCTCTGGCGCAGACCATGCGTGGCACCCGGCACGTTGGCCAGGCTGGCGACAAGCAGCAGCTTGGAAACATCCTGGGCGTCTGTGGTACTGAACTTGGCGTCGAGCTTCTCGGCGACCGAGTGGCCGGCATTGGCGATATCGTAGCTGACCGCTTCGCTAAGGGAGGGGTTGATGGACCGTATTTCGGACGCGATCTCGTCGCTGTTGAGATCCAGGTCATAGGGGTGGATGAGTTGCAGTTTGGCGGCCTGCTTGGTGTCCCAGAGGTTGGAGACAACCATGCGCATCAGCCGTATCAGGCCGCGTGTCTGTTGGAACCCTGGGTTTTCCTTGAAACGGGCGTAGAGGTCGCGCAGGCTGAAGTGGAACGGGTACGACTCGGCCAACTGGGCGGCAAAGGAGTCCGGGGAATGGTTGGTAACATCCATCTCCCGCGCAGCCCTAACCGCTACGGCGTAGGCGTTAGCCACCTCGCGCCTGACGGGTTCATCAGGTAGCGTCTGGAACAGGCGGGTGCGCAGGATGTGGTACAACTCCTCGCCCTGGGAGGACACGGGCTCGATGCGCAGGGCGGAACGGCTCGTTTCGTTCTGAAGGTTGTCTAGGGCGGAGTTGAGCATCGCCGCCCCTTCTTTCCAGGAAGCAGTGAGGTCGGCAATGACCACACAAACGTTGGACAGCTCAGCCTTGTTTACCGCCACCAGTAGGTTGGCGATCGCAGTGGCGGTCACCGTTGCCATTGTGGTGGCGCCGATCTCTTTGGCTTGCACAGCCTCCAGATAGTACGGCAGTTCATCTAGGAGGATGAGGGTCGGTTCGCCCTTGAGTAAGTTTATCCAGGCCCCCTGGCCAGGTGCTTGCAAGGGCTGGTAGTAGTTTTTGAAGACTTCTTTCTTGTCGAGTTGATCCGCCAGTTCCCCCCAGATGCCAAACTGCGCGTCCGTCTGACGACCATGAAAACCGATGACGCGCACGCCTCGCTGTTCGCTGCCAGTTCCGGATCTGCCAAGGACTTTCTCTCGTAACGTCGCGTCCCGCGCCAGCAGGCCCAAGGCAATCATGTTGTGCGTCTTGCCGCCGCCCATGGATTGGGTAAGCACGAAGGTGCTGGCCTGGTCCCCACGGGTTTCCAGGCGCGCGAAAGTCTTTTCAAACAGGGTCTTCATCCCGGCGGTGATGAAGTTCTCCTCGAAGAACTTGTCACCAACGATCTTGCCTTCGAGAAAGTCGGATAGGTCGAGGACTATGTCGCGGCGGTTGCGATCAAAAACGCTGGCGCGCGGAGTGCAGTGGGTTTGGAGTGTCATGCCTTGCATTTCTATAGGGAAACTCCCGGATGAGCTTGGCATCTTCCGGTAAAGGATAGGAAACTAGAGGGCATTGCTAGGAGCGACAGTGTCAACAGCGGTCAGTCACGGTCGATTGCCATTGTCGTGCTGAGTATACGCGAATATGTAGGAGAGGCATCCAAGGTCGCATGGCGCTCCGCAAATACTGTACGGCGCGGACCAGTTGGCCGCTACGGGCACGCAGTTAACGCGTTGCACATCGCACGAGACGTGGTCGGCACATCCTCTCAGTCCTGTGCAAAAACCTGCCCTTGCAGCCGATCCAGCGCCGTCACCGTCTTGGCAGTCCGTCACCAACCAGAAATTTCGCGTTGGCGTACCTGTCTGAACCAAGACGAATGTCGGAAAACTCCCCGTCAGACCTTGCCAGTTTGTCATGCAAAAACAACTACTTAAAAGTTCTGCACTAAAATCGCGAAGTCACGAGGTTTCGAGAGAAACGGCC
>ERZ761603.1061-NODE-1061-length-21515-cov-6.640028_pt1 | contig 21515 bp, 17 predicted proteins | sample MGYA00511879_ERZ761603 | MGnify/ENA primary metagenome ERZ761603 (study PRJEB28899, sample SAMN02850040) | bioreactor sludge metagenome | biome: EBPR Sludge; feature: EBPR Bioreactor; material: flocular biomat | place: Australia: Thorneside Wastwater Treatment... | reverse complement strand
CACCGCGCGCCGAATCCGACTGGCCGGCCTTCGACGGCGAGCAGGCCTTTGCCGATGCCGCCGAGCTGGTTTCGTTCGGCTCGCGCGCCGTGGGCACGCCGGGACACCGGCACGCCCAGGCTTATCTGCAGGCCCGGCTGCGCGCCGCCGGCATCGAGCCCCGGGTGGACACCTTCGTGCATTCCGCGCGCCAGGCCGCCGTCATGTTGTCGAACATCGAAGCGGTGTTCCCGGGAACCGAACGGAGCATCATCCTGGTCACCACCCACTACGACAGTTGGCCGGGCGGACCCGTGGATTTCCAAGCCGCCAACGGCGCGGCCAGCGGACCGGCCGTCCTGCTGGAACTGGCGCGCGTGTTGCAAGCCGCCCCGCATGCGACCGGCCCGGAAATCCGCCTCGTGTGGTTCGATGGCCAGGAGCCGTTGCAGCATCACACACTCGCCGACGGCCTGCAGGGCAGCCGCCACTATGCGCGGCAGCTTGTCGCCGCCGGCATCCACCGCCGCGTGATCGCCGCCATCAACCTCGACATGGTCGGCGACCGCGACCTCGCCTTCACCGTGCCCCGCAACGTCGATCCCGGTTTGCGCCAGCGGCTGATCGAAGCCGCCCGCGCGGAAAACGCACGTCATGCCGTCACCCTGTTCAGCGCCGAGATCGGCGACGATCACGAGCCTTTCCTCGAGCGCGGCATCCCCGCCATCAACCTCATCGATTTCCATTACGGCAGCGCGCCAGGCCGCAACGATTACTGGCGCAGCGAACACGACACCATCGAAATGATCAGCGCGGAAAGCCTTGGCCTCACCGGACGCGTGACGTTGCGACTGCTGCGTGATATGGTCCCGGCGCGCACAAAGGGAGAATAGGTCATGACATTTTGTTTAGGCATGCGGGTCAAAGAGGGTTTGGTGGGAATCGCCGATACCCGGGTCACCTCGGGCAGCGAATGCATCGTCGCGCGCAAGATCGCCACCTTCCAGCGCGAGCGCCAGTCGATGTTCCTGATGACATCCGGCCTCCGATCCGTGCGCGACAAGGCGCTCACCTATTTCGAGGAGATGTGGGATGAACACGCTCCGGAATTCGACCGGCTATTCAAGGCCGTGAACGGGTTCGCCGCCCAAGTGCGCCGCGTAGCCAAGGAGGACAAGGAGGCGCTGGCCGAAAGCGGCCTGCACTTCAACATCCACACCCTCATCGGCGGCCAGATGGGCAACGACCACGAACACAAACTCTACATGCTGTATCCGCAAGGCAACTGGGTCGAAGTAGGCATCGGCACGCCCTACTACATCATCGGCGCCACCGGCTACGGGAAGCCGGTGCTCGATCGCACGTTGAAGTTCGAGGACACGATGCGCCACGCCCTCAAGGTCGGCTCCCTCGCCTTCGACTCCACCCGGATCAGCGCCGCCGATGTCGACTTCCCGATCGACGTGGTGCTGTACCAACACGACAGCTTCAACCTGATCGAGCACCGCTACCAGAAGGAAGACCTTGTGGACAAAACCAGTTGGTGGCAGGAACGTCTGCGCAAATCGGTCAGCGAATTGCCGTCGGAGTGGATGGAAACGATCTTCAACAAGCTGCCTTGAGCCAGAAAACCGGAACGCTCGTTCAACGCGAATTCAGGAATTGGAACCGCGGACATGTCTGCGGTTCTTCCATTTCGGTTTTCGACATGAAGTCAGGTTGAGCCGCCGTCGCGGCGCGGATTTCCGATCCATCTGCCCGACGCTCACGATTCCGGCTGCGGCACCTTCACCAGCTTGTTGGTGTCGAAGCCCTGTTCGGTGATCAACGCGATGATCGCATCGTAGTGGGCGGGATTCATCTGCGGCGTGCGCGACATGATCCAGAGGTATTTCTTGTCGTCGGTGGCCACCGCCGTCGACTGGTACTCCTCGTCGAGATAGATCACCAGATACGGGAACTTGAACGGCCAGATAAACTGGATGCGCCACTCCGCGAAGGTTTCCTTGTTATGGACGAAGGCCTTGTTGGTCAGCGTTTTCTTCGGCCCGTCGAACGAACCCTTGCGAAAGGTGTAGGTGGTGGGAATGTTGCCTTCCTCATCGAGCGTGTAGGTCTCGATGGCATGGTAAATGTCGCGCTCGAACGGCGTCAGGATGCCGCCCACGACATACCAATCGCCCATAAACCGGGGCAGATCCACCCGCGGCACGGTCGGAGGCGGCGGGACGGTTGAACAACCCGCAACCAGCGCGGTCCATACCGGCAAAACGAAACGCATCCATTTCATATGTCTTATCATACTCCAATCCCGCCGAACTTCAAGGAAGGCCCTACCCGCATTTCGGGGTTTGCCCGGTCGATTCTGCTTTACCTGTCCATCGTCATGTACGAACCTTTCCGCACCCGAATTTAGGAGACCAACACATGAGCTACATTACCCAGGACAAATTGGTGATACTCGGCGCAGCCGGGGCCATTGGATCGAACCTCACCCAGGCGGCGTTGACGATGGGCCTGACCCCCAACGTCTGCATGTACGACCCCTTCGAGAAGGGACTGAAAGGCGCGGCGGAGGAAATCTACCACTGCGCGTTTCCGGGCGCCCGCGTGACCTGGACCACCGACATCAAGGAGGCCCTGACCGGCGCGAGCTACATCATTTCCTCCGGCGGCGCCCCCCGCAAGGAAGGCATGACCCGCGAGGATCTGTTGAAAGGCAACTGCGAAATCGCCGCCCAACTCGGCAAGGACATCCGGGCCTATTGCCCCGGCCTGAAACTGGCGGCGATCATCTTCAATCCCGCCGACATCACCGGCCTGACCGTGCTGGTGCACAGCGGGCTGCATCCGTCGAAAGTCATCACCCTCGCCGCCCTCGACAGCACCCGCCTGCAGACCGCGTTGTCCCAGCACTTCAAGGTGGCCCAGGACGAGGTCGCCAACTGCCGCACCTACGGCGGCCACGGCGAGCAAATGGCGGTATTCGCCTCCACCGCGACGGTGAAGGGCGTGCCGCTGAACGACATCATCGGCACCGACCGCCTGACCAACGAGCAGTGGGAAGCGATCAAGAAACACGTGCAGCAGGGCGGCAAGAAAATCATCGAACTGCGCGGCCGCAGCTCCTTCCAGAGCCCGTCGCACCAGACGCTGATGTCGATCAAGGCCGTCATGGACGGACAAGGCTATCCGTGGCCGGTCGGCTGCTACGTCTCCCACGACCTGCACCATTTCGATCATATCATGATGGCCATGGAAACCACCCTGACCAAGGACGGCGTGAAATGGACCATCCCCGCCGGCACCGCCGAAGAGCTGCAAGATCTGGCCGTGTCTTACGGGCATCTGTGCAAGCTGCGCGATGAGGTGATCGCCATGGGCGTGTTGCCGCCGCTCGACCAGTGGAACAAAGTCAACCCGAACCTGCGTTGAATCGTCGCCGCGCGCCGCCACCGCCATGGGAGCATCTCGCTGGGAATACGTGTACGGCATCAACCCCGCCTTTGAAGTCATGCGGGGCGGCCGCCGCCGTGTCCATCTGGCCTTCCTGAACGAGGCGGCGCGCGAACAGCCGCGCATGAAGAAACTGGCGCGCCTGATCGAAAGCCGCAGCGTCCTGGTGGAGTGGGTGAGCAAACAACGGCTCATGGAGCTGTCGGAAAGCAAGGATCACCAGGGCGCGGTGCTGAAAACCGAACCTTATCCCTACGCCCGCGCTGCCGACCTCTACGGCCGTGACCGGCTGCTGTTGCTGGACAATACCGAGGATCCCCACAACACCGGGGCGATCATCCGGTGCGCCGACGTGTTCGGCTACCACGCCATCCTTGCCCCGGAAAAAGGCGTTCCGGAAGTGTATCCCTCGGTGGTGAAGGTTTCCGCCGGAGCGACCGAACACCTCGACATCGCCCGCGAAGGTTCGGCGAACGAACACATGAAAGCCTGCCGCGAGACCGGCCATGTCGTGGTGGCTCTCGATGCGGCCGGAACCGTTGACCTGCAAGACCTTGCCCAAACCCTGCCCGCCCGCCACCTGCTCGTCATCGGCGGCGAAGCCAAGGCAGTCAGCCAGTTCATCCTCAACTCCGCCGACCACATCGTGCGCATCCCTCAATTCGGCAAGATCAACTCGCTCAATGCCTCCGTCGCCGCCGGCATCGCAATGTACGCCCTCTCCCGGGCCGGCCGGTAAACCGTTTGCCGGACACCACCCCGAAACGCCCAGAAAAAACGGTTAACATCCGGCAAAACGTTTGATTTTAACGTTGCACCAATTGTTTGAATTGCGTTATTTTGCCGCGTTATGAGAAGAGAAGGCAAAAGCACACGCACCACCATCAAGGATATCGCCAAGGAGTGCGGTGTTTCCTTGAGTACCGTTTCCCTGGTGCTGAACAACAACCCGCGCATCAGCCAGGCCACCCGCGACAAGGTCCTGGAGTCCATCGAGCGCCACCAGTACCAACCGAATGCCTTCGCCAGCAGCCTCGCTTCCCGGTCCAGCCACGTCATCAGCGTCGTGGTGCCCCACCTGAACCACGTGTTTTCCGATGTGTACTTCGGCGAAATCGTCAGCGGCATCTACGAACATGCCACCGACCTCGGTTACAAGGTCTTGCTGGACATCGCGAACCACCGGTTCATCAGCACCCGCGAGTTCGTAAAACTGATGAAATCACGCCGCGCCGACGGGGTTTTGTTCATCGGGTCTTCGATGTATGACGATTACCTGATGGAGTTGGAGCACAGCGGCTATCCGGCCGTGTTGATCAACCACTTTTTCCCGAATCGCGGCATCAACTACATCATGGCCGACTATGTCCAGTCCGCCGTCATCGCCGCCGATCACCTGCTGTCGCTCGGCCACCGCAATATCGGCATCCTCGCCGGCACGACGACCCACACCGCCACCGTGTTCCGCGACCAGTTCATCAAATCCTGCGCCGCGAACGGCCTGCCGGCGGACAACCTGATCTGGGCCGACGGCTGGTTCACCGAACAGGGCGGTTATGAAGGCGCGGAATGGTTGCTCAAGGAAAAGCCCGGCATCACCGCCATCATGGCCGGCAACGACAAGATGGCCATCGGCGCCATGCGCTACCTGACCCGCAAGGGCGTCAAGATCCCCGAGGACATGTCCGTGCTGGGCATGGACGACATCCCGCCCGCCCAGTTCAGCACCCCCAGCCTGTCCACCATCCACCACGACCTTTACCGGCTCGGGACGATGGCGGTCGACGGCGCCTTGTCGATTTTCAAAAAGCAAAGCAGCACCTACCAGGAAATCATCCCGGTCAGCCTCGTGCAGCGCGAATCCACCGGCCCCGCGCCCAAACGCTGAACCCGGCGAGGCCGCCATGTCCTACCAGCGGCTGATCATCGACGGCTACAGCCTGATCCACCGCGACCCGGAAACGAAAGCCGTCGTACACGAAAACCTCCGCCGCGCCCGCGAACTGCTGGTCGAAAAAATCTCCCGCACCGCGACCGCCATGGCCCGCCATGTGACCGTGGTGTTTGACGGCCAGCAAACCGGCGGCAGCCAACCCGGCGGCATTCAGGCCATCGAGGTGATCTATTCGTCCTCCGGCCAAACCGCCGATACCGTGATCGAACGCCTAGTGCGCCAGGCCGCCCAACCTTCCACCTGGATGGTCGTGACCAACGACCGCCGCGAACGCGAAACCGTCATGGCCGCCGGCGTCGCCACCATGTCCTGCGCCGTGTTCCTCGAAGAATGCCAACGCATGCAACGCCAACACGTCCAGTCCATGCAACGGCGCGCCTTCCAACAACCCGGACCCAAACTCGGCGATTTCTTCCCGAAATCCTGACCTCGACCGGACGACACGGAGGTCGTCCCTCCAAGCCGGTTGAGACACGCAGGCGTCCGGACGACACGGAGGTCGTCCCTCCGGATCGTCAGGGCGGCGTGACCACGACGCGGTAGGTGGATAAACCATCCCCCGTCGACATCGGCAACCACATCGCCCCGCCCGTGCCCGGCACATTCGTCGACCCCGGCACCGGCCGCCACAGCGGCTCCAGGAGATTGGTGGACGCATACAAGTGATACCAGCGGCCGGTGACCGAGGCCACCGCCACGCCGCCCGTTTCGCTGATTGCGGCGGCGCGGAAATAGGAGTTCGACTGGTTGGGCGCCGTGCCGGCGATCCATTCCGCCCGATCGCTGAACCCGTCGCCATCCGTATCCCCCGCCCCGCTGGTCGCCCCTAAACCACCGAAATACTGGAACTCCCACTCGTCGGGCACCCCGTCGGCGTCGCGGTCGGACAGATCGATCTCCATCGGCTCCAATACGACAAATCCGAAACCGTAGTTGCCCCACTGATCGAGACCCGACGGACTCGACACCGACGCCGCCAGCACGTTGGCGGACAAATACCGGTCCGGCAAGCGCTCGCCGTCGCTGGCGATCACCCCCGCGATGTACAACGAGGTAATCGCCCCCGCCCCGGCGGCGTTGAGATTCGCCCACGGAATCGCCAACTCCCACCGGTCGGTCAGCCGGTTGCCATCCATGTTGACCGATGTCACCGCCACGCTGCCGGTCCCGTCGTATTGCGTCAGCTTGATGTTCGGCATCGGGAAAAACGACGTGCTGGAGAGATAGAACACCCCCTGGCCGAAATTGGTTCCGTTCCCGAGATTGAAGTTGGGAAAATTGCCATCGCCGTATTCGTCGCCCAGCACGATCGCGAAATCCATCGGCCGGGTGAACGACACGTTATGCATGTAATCGAGCCCGCGCGGTGCGCCGCTCTGATTCCACAGGTTGAGCTGGTTGTCGCTAAGCGTGTCCACGCCGACAAAGATGACCATGCCGTTATTGTTGCCCGCCATGTCGAGACCGACACCGCCGAGATACAGGTTCGTCGCGTCATGGTTGACATGGATCGTTCCGAAACTGCCGAACCCGCATTGCACCAGCGTGCCGACACCGCCGCCCGTCTGGTTGAAATCGAAGTTCTCACCAATGGTGTTGGGCGAACCGGTCAACGGCGGAATCACCGGCGAACCCGGCACCAGCCGCGGCCGATAGACCGGCTGCACATAAAAACAGGCGTCGCACACGTTCCCGATGCCGTCGCCATCGTCGTCGAGTTGATTGGCGTTGGCCGCATACGGACAATTGTCCGCGTCATTGGCCACGCCGTCGCCGTCGATGTCTGGGTCGCAGGCATCGCCGAGGGTGTCGAGGTCGAGGTTCTCCTGGCCGGGATTGAAGACCGAAGTGCAGTTGTCGCAGGCATCACCTACGCCATCGAAATCGACATCGGTCTGGGCGGCGTTGGACACCGCCGGACAGTTATCGATCCAATCGGCCACGCCGTCGCCGTCGCCGTCCACCGGGTTCATCACCGCCGCGATGGCCGGCTTGAGATTCGGGAACGGCCCGATATTGTCCGTACCGGCCTGCGGCGTGCCGGTCGCTTGCAGCAACTGCTTGATCAGCGCCGGCGGCGCGGCGTTGGTGTACCGTTGCCGGAACACCTGCTGCAGCACGGCCGCCGCGCCGGCCACCATCGGCGAGGCGCTTGAGGTGCCGGAAAAGGCCGCGGTGAACCACTGGTTCTTCCCCTCGGCGCTGTAGAGGTCGCCATATCCGGCGGTCAGCACGGTGAAGCCCCACCCCTGCAGGTCCACCGTCTGGCCATAGTTGGAAAAATCGAGGCGCGAGCGGGGGTTGGGAAACGACGGCGGCGCGCCCGCCCCGACCATGATCGCCCCGGAGTCGTTGGCGGGCAGGAACGGATGGTGCCCGTTGTTGCCGGTGCTGTAGATGGCGTCGTCGAGGTTCTGCGATCCATTGCCCGCCGCCTCGACCACCACCACGCCCTTGCCCACCGCCGTCACGATCGCATCGTAATACGGCTCGTACCATTCGATCGGAACGAACTGGCCGGTGGGGCCGGTGATCTGCAGTTCGATCAGGATCACATCGCCGGTGGTAAAGGCATTCGCGGCGGCAAGGATGGCGTTGCCGGCGTTGAAACTGCCGTTGATATACGCGCCGGCGAAATGCATCGAGGCCCCGTAGGCAATGCCGCGCACGCCGTTGGTGTTGTGTTTGCCGACCAATTGCCCAAGCACGGCGGTGGCGTGGTCGTCACCGAATCCGGCGTCGCCCTGCCCGGCGATGAGATTCGTGACGGCGGGCAGATCGAGATGCGCCTCGTTCCAATCGTACTCGACATCGGCGATGCGCACACCCGCCCCGGTGTACTGGTTCGACCAGGCGTGGCGGGCATCGATGCCGGCCGGCGCGGCATCGACGTACCGCTGCCAGACGCCGCTGCCATTGGCGGGATTCGTGTAGTCCGGCGCCGCCGGCAAGTAGAGTTTGGGTACGCGATAGACCTGTTCCACTTCGGGCAACCGCTGCAATTCGGCGATGACGTCCGCCGTGGCGTCCGGGTCGGGAAAACGCACCCGCGCATAACGGTTCAGGTCGGGAGCGGCGCGCCCGCGCGCCGACAGCGCCGGGCCGGCGACGGACGACATGCGTTCCAATACCCGTTCATCCACGGCGGGAAACGAACGTTCCCACGTCACGCCTCGCCCGGCAAGGCGATCGAGGACCGATGCCGGAAGATTCGATGGGCGGCCTTGTTGGATGCGGATGGACCCGGCATGCTCGCGGAATTTCACCTCCAGCACCCCCGGCACCGTATGCTCCAGCGGAATGGCCTGTCCCCAGGCCCCGGCCGACAGCAACACCACGAAAGCAATCCACCGTCTCATATGCCTACCATAACCCGACTCGACACCCGAAGCCAACGTTTGTCATGCAACCCACGCCCCCTCGCATCCGAAAAGAGCGGACGCGCTTCCGCGTCCGGCGCTTTCGTTGCTCACCGCTCGTCCAGCTCATGCCAGCGGGCGTAAGCCGTTTCTATCTCGACAGGCAACGCTTCCAACCGTTCGGTGGCGGCCTTCACGCCCGCCGGATCGCGCCGGTAAAAATCAGGAGCGTTGATGGATTGTTGCAAGGCCGCAAGCTCCGCTTCCAGTTGTTCGATCTTTCCGGGCAGCGCGGCCAATTCCTCGCGCTCTTTGTTCGAGAGCTTACGGGCGCGCGCGGGCGCCGGCGGTTCCGGTTGGCCCGATTGCACCGGCGCCTCATCCAGCACGCCCGGCTTCGGCCGCTGATCCAGCCAGTCGCTGTAACCGCCGACATATTCGGTGATGCGGCCCTCGCCTTCGAAGACCAGCGAACTGGTGACGACGTGGTCGAGAAACTCGCGGTCGTGGCTGACCAGCAGGATGGTACCATTGAATTCGACCAGCACGTCCTCCAATAATTCGAGCGTCTCCAAATCGAGGTCGTTGGTCGGCTCGTCGAGCACCAGCACGTTGGCCGGCTTGAGAAATAGCTTGGCCAGCAACAGGCGGTTGCGTTCGCCGCCCGACAGCGCCTTGACCGGCGTGCGCGAACGATCGGGCGCGAACAGGAAATCCTCGAGGTAGCTGTAGATGTGCCGTCGCGCGCCGTTGACCGTCACATGGCTGTTTTCACCGGCGACATTTTCCGCCACGCTTTTCTCCTCGTCGAGCGCCTCGCGGTGCTGGTCGAAATACGCGACCTCGAGGTTCGTGCCGTGTTCAACGGAACCGGCCTGCGGCTTGAGCCGGCCGAGCAGGATGTTCAACAAGGTGGTCTTGCCGCAACCGTTGGGGCCGATGAGACCGATCTTGTCGCCGCGCATGATCTCCAGGGACAGGTCCGCGATAACCGGCTGGCGGTCCCATGCATAACGAAGGTTCCGGGCGGTGACGACCTTGCGGCCGCTTAACGGGCCGGCGCTGACCGCCATCTCCACCCTTCCCACCACCTCGCGCCGGCGGCGCCGTTCCTCGCGCAACTGCATCAATGCGCGAACCCGGCCCTCGTTGCGGGTGCGACGGGCCTTTACGCCTTGGCGAATCCAGGTTTCCTCCTGGGCGAGTTTCTTGTCGAACAATGCCGCGTGTTTTTCCTCGGCCAGCAATTGTTCCTGACGCAACTCGAGATAACGGTCGTAGGAACAGTTCCAACTGCTCAACCGGCCGCGGTCCAGCTCGACGATGCGGGTGGCGACGCGCCGGAGGAAGGCGCGGTCGTGGGTGACAAACATCACCGCGCCGGGATAACGCAGCAGCATCGACTCCATCCATTCTATCGACGCCAGGTCGAGGTGGTTGGTCGGTTCGTCGAGCAGCAAGACATCCGGCTCGGCGATCAACGCGCGCGCCAGCAATGCGCGGCGTTTGCGTCCGCCGGACAGCACATCGAACCGCGCGGCGGGATCGAGCCCCATGCGTTCGATCACGTTGCGCACGCGCTGACTGGTTTCCCACTCGTCATGGCCGGGCCGCGCCGCCGCGTGGACCAGATCCTCCACCGTGCCCGGAAGCGATGCCGGCACCTCCTGCGGCAGATAACCCACCCGCACACCGGCCTGGGCCACCACCTCGCCGGCATCGGGCTTTTCCTCGCGGGTGAGCAACCGCATCAACGTCGACTTGCCTTCGCCGTTGCGCCCGACCAGGCACACGCGCTCGCCGCGCTCGAGATGCAGCGTCACGCCGTCGAGCAACTTCGGGCCGCCATACGCCATGCTGACGTTCTGTATTCCAATCATTGCCATACCGCGCGCACGGTAATACGGAGCGCCCGGCGGATCAATCACGCATCATGCGCACAAACCGGAAGAACCAGGCAGGCGTTGGGTCGACACGGAGTTTGCCACCTTGCCTCGCGCCGGTTATGATGGACGCCATGCGAACACGATCATGGTTGTTGACGAACGGACGCGCGGCCGGCTTTGCCCTGGCCATGCTGGCCTCGGGCGGGTGCGCCACCATTGACCACGTCACCGGAGAGCGGGTGCAAAACATGTATTCGCTGCAGGAAGACGTGGCGCTGGGCCGCAACGTGCAGCAGGAAATCCTCGCCGAAATGAAAAAAGGCGGCGCGCGTATCAACGGCGATCCCGCCCGGGTGGCCCAACTCAACGAGATGATGCGGCGCATCGCCGCGGTGTCGCACCTGCCCGACCTCCCCTACGAGGTCACCTTGTTCGAAACCAACATCGTCAACGCGGCCGCCGCGCCGGGCGGACAACTGGTGGTCTTCTCCGGCCTGTACAATCCGAAGGACGGCCTCGTGCAAAACGAGAACGAACTGGCCGCCGTGATGGCCCACGAAATCGCCCACGTCACCTGCCGCCACACCACCGAATCGCTCACCCGCCGCGCGCCGGTCGATCTGCTCCTGCTCGCCGGCGCGTTGTATGCCGAGGCCAAGGACCGCGAGGATCTCGCCGTGGCCATGGGCGTGGCGTTTATCGCTTACGAGGGATTCTACCTGCCGCGTTATTCGCGCGAAGACGAAGCCGAGGCGGATGCGGTGGGCCTGATGTACATGGCCAAGGCCGGCTACGATCCGCGCGCCGCGCCCGCGCTGTGGAAACGGGTGGCGGAAAAGGAGGGCCGCACGCCGTCGTGGCTGCGCTGGATGTCCAGCCATCCGTCGCACGAGGACCGCCATCGCGCGCTGGAAAAACAACTCCCGGCCGCTCTGGTGGAATACGAAAAGGCCCTCGCCGCGCGACCATAGTGGACGCCCATCATGCCCTCGACCCGGTCATGGTTCCCCTTCGCATTGGTCCTGCTGGCCGGAGGCGCGGCCGGATGCTCCCACTACTTCGGTTCGCGGTGGAAAAATGAATCGGTTCCCTACGATCCGGCCCGCCAACCCGCGGCGGCGACCGTCCTGCTGCTCGATTCGCCGCGCGAAGTACGCGAGGATTATAGCTATCCTCCCGGTAAAACCCAGCAGGGCTTTTTCTGGGGCGACGAGCACGAGGAATGGCGCATCCAGTTTCCCGCCCAAGGATACGCGCACGCGGGATTCCGGTTCTTCCGATCGAAGAACCTGCAGGCCCGCCGCGACGACTATGAGTTGATCCTCACCATCCAGCCCGGCAGCATGGCGCGCTACCTCTGGGCGGGTCTGGTCGATGGCGAGGACGCCATGCCGAACGTGTTGATCGACCGCCCCCTGGCGTCCTATCTCAAGCCGGGGCGTTTATCCGATCGCGTCACGGTGCGCATCCCGCTCCGCGATTTCGCCGACCGCGGCATCGCCGTGGTACACGATCAACCACTGGATGGAACCACCCAGCATCCGTTCGACTGGAACGACGTGCGGGAAGTCCGCCTGACCCACAATGGAGGCCGGCTGCCCCACCGCGAAGTGGTGATCACGAAATTGCGGTTCGAGCGGTGACAAAAAAACCGGCGATGCCGCCCCCCTCGCGGGAAACGCCATCGCCGGGCGTACTCTTGCGTTGAAATCGACCTTACGGCTGCACGAGGATCTTCCAATCCTTGCCGCCGTTATTATCCCACGCGCCGGCCTTGTCGGTGAAGGCCAGGTTGATTTCGGTGGCGTCGAGCGGCACGTTGATCGTCACGTCGAGGCGGCCGGTCTGGCCATTCCACGTCAGGGCCGACGTCTGATACACGTTTTTCCAGCCGTTGAAACCGACATGCGCGTAAACGGTTTTGCCGAACAGCGGATTGCCCTGGTTGCCCATGCCGTAGGACAGGGTGACGGTGCCGCCCTTGTTCGGGTAGGCATTGGCCCAGACGAGGCGCACGCCGCGGCCGCTGGTGTCTTCGCCGACATTCGGGTTGGTGCCGTTCAGCATCTCGATGATGTTCGCCATCGGGAAGTTGACCGGGCCGTCGCCATCCGGATTGCCGGTGGCGGACTGGTTCAGGTTGCCGAAATATTCCAGCTCCCACGAATCGGTCAGGCCATCGCCGTCGGTGTCGTTCGGGTTCAGCGATTTGCCGATCACGATGCTGTAATCCGAGCCGCCGTTGCGGTCCCAATACCAGGTGCCGCCGGTCTTGTAGAAGATCGCGTACTTGATCGTCACGCGGCCATCGACCACGTTCACGTAATTGGTCGAGGTTTCGGGGAACCAGCGGATGAAGCCAAGGCTGCGGTGCGAGTATTCGGTGCCGGCCGGTTTCAGCTCCACGCCCCACTGCTGGAAGCCGCCATCGAGGGCCGCGCGGTACGTGGCCGAGGTCGAACGGTGGCTCGCCCAGTTATCCCACGACCATACCACGCCGATCACTTCCGGCGAACCGATGTTCTTGACCTTGAAATCGATCCAGAGGTTCCAGGGTTGCGTGTAGGTGATGCCATTCCCCATGATATCGCCGGCCCACTTGCCGTCGGCGATGCGTTGCACGACCGGCACCGGATCCGGCGACGGCACGAATTCATAATTCAGCCCGTTGCGGCTGTCCCAGATGTGGCCGCCCCACTGATCGTAGCCATGGAAGAAATACTTCACCGACTGGCCGCCCGGAAATTGGAAGCTCGGGGTAAACGTCCAATACGAATTACCCTGCACGTTTCCCGAATACTTCATCGGGTACATCACCCAGTTGCCGCCGTTCACCTGGATGCCTACTTCGGCCTGCAAACCAAAGTAATCCTGGTTCATCAGGATCGAGAACTGGCCGGGATTGGCCCGGTCATCGTGCCGCTTGTAATTGCCATAGACGCCCATCCACGACGGAAACGCCATGGCGGCTTGCGACGCCAGACCCAACAACAAACTCAACAACACTGAACGTTTCATAAAACTCCTTCAAACAAACCGGGGACCATTCCGGATTGTAAAACGTTTTATTCGAGCAGCCGCGCCGAGTCAAGTTAAACGTTTTACTTTTTCCGGGGATTGGACGGTTGGTTGCCTCGACTTTCCAGTCGTTGGAAGCAAAGGAGTTATGTTATCGTCACCCCATGAACAAAGGCGATGAACAGGTGCCGGGCACTCCGGCCGAGGCCCTGAAACGTGAAGGTTTCTCCCCCGACGAGGGCATCCTCGAAGCCGACCTGTGTCCGGTTTCCCATCAGTTGCATGTGCTGTTCGATCCCGATCGGATAACCGACGAGGAAATCGCCCGCCGCGCCCGCCGACTGGAACCTTACATGCGGCAGCACTTTGACCGCTGTCTGTTTCAACTCGGCGGACACGCCTGCGAGGCTTGCGCGATCAAACTGGAAAAAAAGGCCGAAGCGATTCAAGGCGTGCGCCGCGCCCAGGCCTCGTACATCGGCGGCGTGATGAGCATCCAGTTCGATCAGGCCGCCATCGACGAAAACGCCTTGCTGGAACGCCTGCTGAACGAAGGCGCCCCGGTGAAGCCCTGGCAACCGCCCGCCCCCGGCGCGGTCAGCACCGCTACCTGGTGGTCCTGGCTGGCCGCCAGCCCGGCCGAAGCCTTGATGACCGGCGCAACGCTGCTGTTCCTGATCGTCGGCGCCCTCGCCCCGCATGCCGGCCTCGCCCCCTGGTTCGCCACCGCCGCCTTCCTCGGCGCGTATGTCGCCGGCGGCTGGTTTGGCGTGCAATCCGCCTGGGCTTCCCTGCGGGAAAAGACCGTCGATATCGACCTGCTCATGATCCTCGCCGCCCTCGGCGCCGCTTATATCGGCGCGCCCCTGGAAGGCGGCGTACTGTTGTTCCTGTTCTCGCTGTCGAACCTGCTGCAACACGCCGCCATGGACCACGCCCGCAAGGCGATCCATGCCCTGATGCGGCTACGCCCGTCGGAGGCCATGACCCTGCGCGACGGCGTCTGGAGCTTGCAACCGATTGACTCGCTGGCCATCGGTGACCTGGTCATGGTGCGCCCCGGCGAAAGCATCCCGCTCGACGGCGTGATCGAACACGGCGAAAGCGCGCTGGATGAATCGTCCCTGACCGGCGAGTCCATGCCCGTCGCGAAACGGCCCGGCGATACCGTGCTGGCCGGCACCTTGAATACCTCGGGCGGATTGGAGATCCGCGTGACGCGCCTGGCCCGCGACTCCGCCATCGCCCGCCTGATCCAGATGGTCGAACACGCCCAAAGCGAAAAGGCCGCCACCCAACGCTTCCTCGACCGCGCCGAACAATATTACGCGGCGGGCGTCATGCTGTTCGTGGCCGGCCTGATCGCCGTGCCGATGCTGATTGGCGAACAAGCCTTCGCCGACATCTTTTACCGGGCCATGACCGTGATGGTCGTCGCCTCGCCCTGCGCGTTGGTGATCAGCACCCCCGCTTCGATCCTCTCCGCCATCGGCGGCGCGGCCCGCCACGGCGTGTTGTTCAAAGGCGGTCTTCACCTCGAACGCGCCGCCGGCATCCGGGTGGTGGCGTTCGACAAAACCGGCACCCTGACCCTCGGCAAACCGTCCGTGGCCGACATCGTTGCCGCGCCGGGAGCGCCGGATGCAGCCACGCGACGGCTACTGGAACTGGCCGCCGCGGTGGAAATGAAATCCGAACATCCCCTCGCCAAGGCCGTCGTGGCCCACGCCCAACGCCTTGGCATCGCGCCGGAACCCTGCCGCTCGTTCCAGTCGCTTGCCGGCCGGGGCGTACGCGGAAAGGTCGGCGACACCTGGCTTCATCTCGGCGACCGGCGAATGTTCAACGGCGCGCCGGTGCGCGGTCTCGATGCGCTGGAAGAACCGCTGGCCCGCCTGCAGCAGGAAGGTAAAACCTGCATGGTCGTCGTCGCCCAAGGCGAACAGGAAACCGAGGCCTCGGCGCTCGGACTGATTGCGCTGGCCGACGCCATCCGGCCGGATGCCGCCGCCATGATCCGCAGCCTGCGCGCGATCGGCATCCAACGCATCGTCATGTTGACCGGCGACCACCGCCGCGTGGCGGAAGCGATCGGACGTCAAGCCGGCGTGGATGAAGTCCATGCCGAATTGCTGCCGGAAGACAAGTGGCGCATCATCCAGTCGCTCAAGGCGACCGGCCCGGTGGCCATGGTCGGCGACGGCGTAAACGACGCGCCGGCCCTGGCCAGCGCCGACATCGGCATCGCCATGGGCGCGGCCGGCACCGACGTGGCCATGGAAACCGCCGACGTCGTACTGATGGGCGAGCAACTCAACGCCATCTCCTACGCCCTCGCCATCAGCAAGGCAGCCCGCCGCGTGGTGCGGCAAAACCTCGCCTTCGCCATGTCAGTGATCGTCGTGCTGGTTATCGCCGCCCTCGGGTTCTCACTGCCCCTGCCCATCGGCGTGGTCGGCCACGAAGGCAGCACCGTACTCGTCTGCCTCAACGGCCTACGACTGCTGGCGTTCAGGGTGAAGAATTAGTTTAGAGTTTGGAGTTCGGAGTTTGGAGTTGGAAGAACACACGTCCACCGCCAAGGCGAAGCCAAGTTTAAGCGGCGGGCGAGTAAGATTACGACCCTTTATCCCTATCCAGAACCCAGCATCCAGTATCCAGTATCCAGAACCCCGAATCTCCATCGTTTTCGCGCCGTTTACTGGTCTTGCGGAGTCGGCGTGTTCTGCAAGGTGCGTTCGGTCGGCTCGGGCGGGATGGTGTCATCCACGACCGGGGCGGCTTCGGCGGGCGGATTCAGGCTTTCCAATGTCTGTTGCGCCTCGTCCATGGCTTCCGTGGCCTCGGCGGCCGCATCCTGAACGGCTTGCTCCTGGTCGAGACCGCGAATGGTTTCCTCGGCGCTGCTGAAGGCCTCGGATGCGCTGGCGGCGGCATCGGCCGCCGTTTCGCGGGCCGCTTCCGCGGCTGCGACCGCTTCCGCCTGCGCCTTTTCCGCTATGGCGCGGGCCTCATCGATGGACACCTCGGCCGCTTTTTCAACCGCTTCCGCCGCTTCGGCGGCAAAATCCTTCGTTGCTTCGGCGGCCGCGCCCGCGGCATCAGCCGCTTGGCCGGCGATGGCTTCAGCGGATTCCTTCACCGCTTCGGTTGCCTCTCCGGCCGACTCCACCGCCTGGTTCGCGACATCCGCCGCTTTCTCCATCGCCGCCGCCGCTTTTTCGTTCACGGCTTCGATCACGGATTTGGCCGACTCTTCGGTCGTCGCCGGAGCCGCCTCTTTCTTGCCGCAGCCCGTCATCATCGCCACGGCCGCCAACACAGCGACCCACCACGTCATGCCTTCTTTCATTGTGTGTGCCTCCATAGGTTAACTGACCAAATCAAACACCAAGAACGCCCCGCGGGCAAGGCGAAATCCCGCCGCCCATCGGCGGGCGAACAGAACACGGCCGGGACAGAGCCCGGCCATCCAGAGCGGAGAATGGAATGAAGAAACGGACACGCCGCGAGGGACATAGACGCTTTCGTAATCATAATCATCATCCTAATCGTAATCTGCTTTTTTGACGCTGATTACGAATACGATTAGGATTACGATTACGAGTCGGAGGGCAGGGACATAGAAGTGTTTCCGTGCTTTCCCGAGCACGGCCGTTGGAGGGACGAGCTCCGTCTCGACCGGACAATGCGCGGGAAAACGAATGGAGATGTCAACCTGAACATATACCAGGGCAAGGCATCTCGTCGGGTCGATCAATGAATCAGGGATGCGCCTACCGCACGGGGACCAGCCAGCCGCGACGCGCCAATTCCCGCTCGAGCGCTCCGGCGATCACCGCATGACCGCCGGCCGCCGGATGCATGAAGTGCACCTGATACTCCTTCGGAAAGTCCTTGGCATCGATCGCCTCGTAGGTGTTGAACGACTCGATGCCAAGTTCTTCAAGAATGGCGCGGATATCGCTTTTGAGCGGACCGGAAACCAGCAGGCGGAAACCGTCCTCGCGGCTCATCTCGCGGATGCGCTCCAACGCCTTGCGCACGCCCTCCATGCCGGCCGCGTCCTTGACTTCGTCGGCCACGAAATCACGGTTCACATCGCGCATCGACCGCATGCGCCGACCCGCCACCACATCGGCCACCTGGTCGCGGCGGAACAAATAGACATGCAGAAACGACACATCGGTGCGCGTGAAACGCTCCTCCTCCAGCATGAAAAACGGCAACTGGTAATCGTTCACGCACCAGCCGATGATCACCACGTCCGGCCGGTAGGCCCGCCCAATGCGCGCGAAATGCTCGACCTCCAACGCCGTGTTGTAGCCGGGCACCCCGAAGTTCAACACTTCGTAGGCCTGACCATCGGCCCGGGCATTGAGGTTGCTTTCCAGCACGGCCAAGTAGGGTTCGCCTTGGTGCACATCCCACCCGAACATGCCGGAATCCCCCAGTCCGAGGATCCGCACCGTAGCGGGCGGCTTCTCCAGCGCGTATTCGCGGTCCGACCGCATGCCGGCGGAATTGGTGCGCAGGATGCGGTGCCCGAATTTCCGATCGATGTTGGGCTTTAGTTCGTATACCAGATCGATGTGCTCGCTTAATGCGATGATTTCCGCCAGCGGATGATCGCTGCGGACCGGGGGCTCCTCTCCCCTGGCCCGCATGGAACGGAGTTTTTCCATCGAACCCGCCTGCTGCTGCCGGGACAACAACATTCGGAGCGCTGCCTCGCCCGCCAGCCAGGAAAAGACCAGACTGAACAACAGAAGCGCGCATTGGCCGGCCAGGCGACGCCATTCGCCGGGTCCATACCGGTGACCGTGACGCACGATGTGGGCCACCAGCAGGAAGAAAAGACCGCCGAAAAAATGCGCGTAGGGATTCTCGGCATAGATCAGATAGGCCCACACCCCGCCGGTCCACAGCATCAGGCCGACCAGCAGAAAACACCCGGCCGCCGCGGCATAACAACCCAACACGGTCAGGCGAAGCAACCATCCACCCCAGCAAGAGTGCAGCCATCTCCACGGCGCCGGCAGTTCATCACGATTCAGCATGATGTGCGTTTATGTAGTCCAGAAACCCCGGCCCGCCAAGTTCAATCCACGCCGCACGCCGCTCCACTTTTTTCAGGCCGGCGCCGCTGTCCGCTTGTGTCGATCCGCATCCTTGCCTAGTCTTGGGGCGGAGATGATCGACCCACAACCCAACGGCAGGATGTCCATCCAGGGCGGCGCCGGGCTTTTGCTCACGGCGGCGCTGCTGGCGCTTTGCGGTTGCGGATCGGACCAACCCACGGCCCCGGACAACCAGCCGTCCCCGCCACTCGCCCGCGCCGCCTGGACCAACAGCCTCGGCATGCCGTTCCTGCCCGTGCCGGGCGCCGATGTGCAGATGGCAATCTGGGAAACGCGCGTGCGGGACTTCGCCGCGTTTGTCGATGCCACCGGCCACGACGCCACCGCCGGTTTTTATTACCACGAGAACAATGCCTGGCGCTCCGACCATCGGTCATGGCGCGACCCCGGTTTCGAACAGACCGATCACCATCCGGTCACCGGCGTGAATTGGCGCGACGCCGTGGCCTTTTGCCTTTGGCTGACCGAAACGGAACGCCGCGCCGGCATCATTACGCCCCGCCAGGCCTACCGCCTGCCCACCGACCGCGAATGGACACTCGCCGCCGGCATGGACCCCGCGCCCATTCCCCAGCGCTTCGGCAACTACCACACCATGCTCGCGCTGGAAAACTTCGACCACACCTCGCCGGTCGGCAGTTTCCCGCCCACCGAAAACGGCTTCCATGACATGGCGGGCAATGTCTGGGAATTCTGCCTCGACCGCTACGTCAGCCGGGATTTGCTGTACATCATCCGCGGCGGCTGCTGGCAGAACTGGCACGCCCGCTTCATCGGCACCCAGGCCAGCGGCCGCTGCAGCCCCGACATCCGCATCACCCTCTACGGCTTCCGCGTCGTCCTGGCCCGTTCGGATGACCGCATCGGCCTCATGCAACAACGCGCCACCATGCCCACCCCGCCTCCGCCCCCGCTCGATTACAGCGAGCCCGCGGAAGAACCGATCCCCTGACCGGCCGAAGGGGCGAACTCCGTCTCGCCCGACTCATGAACGGACATGCCAACAGAAACGGCCGGGACAGAGCCCGGCACTCCAGCATCAGCCAGCCCCCATCCGTCTCCAGGTGGGGAAAGCTCCGCCTCGCCCGGAGACCGGATACGACCATGAGTTGATGCTTCGTTCGTAGTCAGGCACGCCGGCCGTCTTCGGGCCAGTGCCGTGGTTTGCCGATCCGCGCCGGCGAACCCTTGTCGAACCCGCCTCGCGTTTGTTATGGTGCGTCCATGAAGACCTCGCGCCTCGCGTTTTCCGCCGCGGTCCTGGCCGGCGCCCTGATGCTGGCCGGCGCCGTCCCGTCCGCACATGCCCAACCGCCCCGGCAACACATCGCGTTCGCCGACTTCGAACGGGTTTTCACCAATTATTTCAAAACCAAGCTGGCCTACGACCAGTTACAGCAGATGATCGACTCGATGAACCGCGAGCGCGCCGTGATGCTGGTGCAGTTCGACCAGACCCAGGAGGAAATCAAGTCGATGCGCACCCTCCTCTCCCAGCCGGAAACCGAAAGCGGCCAGCACGCGCAAACGCGTAAACGCATCGATGCCGCCCTGGTGGAACTGCGCAAGCTGGAGGATCGCATCAAGAAATTCGGCGAAAACCAAGCCAAACGCGAGGACGAGCAACGGCGACGCATCCGCGACACCATGACCCGGGAAATCCGCGGACGCATGCAGGAATTCGCCAGGACCCGTGGCTACACCGCCGTGGTCGATGCCTCGCAAGTGGACAGCCGCGGCATGCCCGCCGTGTACTACCTCGACCCGGCGGCCGACATCACCGCCGACATCGAAACCGAAATCAACAAGTAACGGTTCGGTTCAAGCTCACGGCGTGGGCGCCGGAGCCGGTGCCGGCGCGGAACGGCTGGCGGCCCGGGCCTTGAATGCGCGATCGAGTCCTTCGATCTCGCCGGGAATCATCAGCTTCCACTCCTCGCCGTCGCGACGGACCGAAAGGATTTTCAATTGCGACACCCGGGCGCCCATGACATCGAGCTGGATACGGTAGGTCACATGCGCCATGTCGTTTTCCGCCACATGACCCAGCGGCTGGATCGTCGCGCCGGACAAGGCTTGCAGCATCGCCGGATTGAGTTTCAACATCCACCGCATGAACCGCAGGAAAAATGCGCGCGGCGCCTCGGCGCGAAGCGCCTCGATATCGTCCTCGCCGGCCAACTGCCGGATCGCCATCGCCTCCCCGGTCATCGCCTCCCCGGCCGGCTTCAGATTCTGCTCCACCACCGGAAGCAGGGCGTTCTGGAACTTTTCCAGCTCCGCTTCATGCATGCGGTCGGCGATCGATACCATGTCGCCGGCCTTGAAGTAATCGAAATACAAGGTGGCCATCTCCTCCGGGGTGGAGGCGGCCATCACGGCGCCAGCGGCCATCAGCCAACACGCGACAATCCATTTCTTCATGGGGATCTCCTGATGCCGCCAACCCTGACATTCCCGGCGAATTTCGTCGACTGCAAAAACGCCTTTTCGGGGGTTGGACCGCAGAAGCGTGCCGCGTAGCTGACTACAAAGGAAAGGGAATAACCGGCGTTTGTAGTAAGGCACGCCGGCCGACTTCGGCCACGTGCCGTGAACGCGGGTCAACCCGCCGCCGGCGTGGCGCGGGACCCGAGCCGCAAACGCCGCATCGTGAGGCCGACGATCGCGATCGATACCAGCAGGTTCACCGTGTTCGGTTCCGGAACCGCCGACGGACCGC
>ERZ761603.1059-NODE-1059-length-21550-cov-78.513282_pt1 | contig 21550 bp, 20 predicted proteins | sample MGYA00511879_ERZ761603 | MGnify/ENA primary metagenome ERZ761603 (study PRJEB28899, sample SAMN02850040) | bioreactor sludge metagenome | biome: EBPR Sludge; feature: EBPR Bioreactor; material: flocular biomat | place: Australia: Thorneside Wastwater Treatment... | reverse complement strand
TCAGTTGCGTGATCAGCAACTGAAGAAAGCGGTCCTGCACGGCTGCGCTGGTCGACCCGCCGGCGCTGCTGCCCGCCGTTGCCTGCGCGTTGAGCGCAGCAAAGATGTCACTCGCCGAGTTGCTCGCCTGTACGCTTGCCATTCCATTCTCCGATCAGATTGCCTGCCTTCACTGGCCGAGCGCCAGCGTCTTGAGGAGGAGTTGCTTGGCGGTATTCATCACTTCCGCGTTGGTCTGGTAGGAACGTGCCGCCGAAATCATGTTCGTCATCTCCTCGACGACGTTGACGTTCGGCATCGTGACATAGCCGCGCTCGTCGGCTGCCGGATTGCGCGGATCGTATACCAGTCGTCCCGGACTGCTGTCCTCGACCACCTGCTGCACGCGCACGCCCTGCGCTGCGCCATTGCCCATCGGCGTGGCAGCGAAGACCACCTGCTTTGCGCGATAGGGCTTGCCGTTGGCCGCTACGACGCTGTCCACGTTGGCCAGGTTGCTGGCTACGGCGTTCAGACGCAGCGACTGTGCGCTCAAGGCGCTACCGGCAACGTGAAAAGTCGCGAAAATGCTCATCCCTATTGCCCTTGCAGTGCGCTGCTCAGCGTGCGCAACTGACCACTGAGAAAGGTGAGTCCGGCTTCGTAAAAGATCGAGTTTTCGGCGAGCTGCGAACGCTCCACATCCATCTCGACGGTATTTCCATCCGCGCTTGCCTGACCCGGCTGGCGATAGAGCATCGCTGTCGGCGCCACGTCGCCGCTTCCCGCCAAGTGCCTCGGCGAGGTTGTCGCCAAGCGGACGGCCTCACTCCCGCGGTTGCTCAGAGCCCGTTGCAGGGCCGTCGCAAAGACGAAATCACGCGCCTTATAGTGCGGCGTGTCGGCGTTCGCAATGTTGCCTGCCAGCACCTGCTGACGCGCAGCGCGCAGGGTCAGCGCCTGCTCCTGAAAGAAAAGCGCTCGGTCAAGTTTGCTCAGCATGGCTGCCTCCTCCACGGTATTTCCGGTGAGGATGAACGCAAACTCCGTACCAGGACCGCCGACGGTCTCCAGCCAGCTTCGGCCATCCGAACAGCAGCCGTGTTAACCCGAGATTGCCGCCTTGCCGGCAAGAATTGCCGCCAGATGCAGTCTGCTTGCCGGTAGAGCACGGCGCAGCAATCTGTTCCGGCCGGCTGCGAATCGGGCAGAATGGCGGCATGTGTCCATTCTCGCCCTGTGCGCCCCACCGACCACTCTGCGCTCGCCTGCTCGGACTCGCGCTTGCCTTTATCGCCGGCAGCGCGTCGGGGCAGGCGTCCTTGTCAGCAGCTGTAGAGCAATTCCTGGAAGCCCAGACGAAAGGCCTGCCCGGTGCTGTCAGCTACACCTTCGGTCCGCTCGACCGGCATGCCCAACAGGCTGCCTGCAGCGCTTTCGAACCCTTTCTGCCGCCGGGCAACCGCCTGTGGGGCCGCAGCACGATTGGCGTCCGTTGTCTGGGTCCGACCGCCTGGAGCGTGTATGTCCCGGTCCAGGTGAAGATCACCGGCAAACACCTGAGCGCGGCGCGGCAGCTCGCGGCTGGCCAGGTAATCGCGGAATCCGACCTCAGCCTGGTAGACGGCGACCTCGGAGCGCTGCCGGCCACCGTCCTGACCGACCCGCGGCAGGCTATCGGCAAGGCGCTGCGCAATGGGCTGGCCGCCGGCCAGGCACTGCGCAGCGATGCACTGATCACGCCGTGGGCTGTTCAGCAGGGCCAGATGGTCAAACTGCTGGCGAACGGACCCGGGTTCACCGTGACTAACGAGGGAAAAGCACTCAGCAACGCGACCGACGGCCAGCTCATTCAGGTGAGAACAAACTCCGGCCAGATCGTCAGCGGGATCGCGCGCCACGGCGGTGTTGTTGAAGTAAGATATTGACAGTGTTCCCGTATTCTGCCGAAATCAGATTAAAGTTCGGTCGCGGGCCGCCGATAAAGAGATTAACACAACGTTTCGAGGGGCATGAGCGTGAAGATCGACCGCACAACAGGCAATACGAGCGTCATCAACGAGACGCGCAATCGGACCAGCGGAACCCGGCCAGCCGACGGGGCCGCAAGCCAGGTTCATCTGAGTGGGCTGGCCGCCCAGTTGCAATCGTCGGCCGAAACACCGTCGTTCGACGTCGCACGGGTTAGCGAAATCAAGGAAGCCATCGCCGACGGACGCTTTACGATCAATGCGTCGGCAGTTGCCGATAGACTGATCGTCTCGGCGACCGAGCTGATCTCGACGCAAAGGCGTGCCTGATCCTGTGCTCGATCCTTGGTCACGGGTGGACACCGTGACAGCGATCGACCTGCGGCAAACGCTGGAGAGCGAGTTTCTCGCGCTCGAGCACTTCGTTGCGCTGCTTCGTAACGAGCGCGAACTGCTCGTTCGGGGACAGGTCGACCAGATGAGCGACCTGCTCCATGAGAAGAACAGGCTGGCCAGCCGACTCGCCCAGGTTGCCGAGCGGTGCAACCACTTGCTCGCCGCGGCCGGCCACACCCCGGATAGGCACGGCATGACCACATGGCTGGCCGAACACCCGGCCGAGGCCGAAGCTCGTGCGTCCTGGTCCCGCCTGCGCACGCTCACCGAAGAAGCTCGCGACTTGAACCAGATGAACGGTGAATTGATCCGCCTGCACCTGCAGCACACGGCGGAAGCGCTGAGCATCCTGGGTGCCGGCACGCCACCTGGGCTCTACGGCCCGGACGGGCAGAGCACCTCATCGGCCAGCAGCCGTATCGCTGACCGGGCCTGACACATTTTCTACCGCGGAATGACCGCGGATGGGCCACCAGCGTTGCGCGCCGCCGACGATGGCGGGCTGCGCTCCGGAAATTCAAGCTCAGTTCCCTTCTCCGGAATCGTCGAGTCGATCAGTATCGTCACTCGCCGGTTGCGCGCCCGACCATCGGGCAGGAGATTCGGCTCGACCGGCCGCGTGTCGGCATAACCAATCGCGGTCAGTCGCTCGGCAGCGATACCGGCATCGGCGAACAGGCGCAATACCGTCGTTGCGCGCACTGCCGACAGTTCCCAGTTCGACGGAAACTGCGTGTTCTTGATGGGCACGTTGTCGGTATGGCCCTCGATCGTGATCGGAAACTCGGCCGACACCAGCACTTCGGCGATCGACTGCATGGCCTTGGCCAACTGCGCCTGGATCAGTGCCTGGCCGGGCGAGAACAGAATGCTGTCGTTGATCTCGATACTCACACCGCGGCTGGTTTCGAGCACACGGACCTTTCCCTGTTCGACCAGCGGCGCCATCACTTCCATGATTTCCTTGGCAATGTTGCGCATCTTCTCGCGCTGTTTCTGACGCGCCACCTCCTGCGGTTTGGCCGCCAGAACGCCCGATCTCGGCACCGGCGACGGCACCATGGTCGGCACCTGCCCGGTCGCCTGAACCGGAAGATTGCGAAAAGCGCTGACCATGGAGTCGCTGAGAATGCGGTACTTGCCCTCGTTGACTGACGAAAGGGCGTACATCACGACGAAAAAGGCAAAGAGCAAGGTAATGAAGTCAGCGTACGAGACGAGCCAGCGCTCGTGATTGTCGTGCTCGTCGTCAAACCTGCGCCGTGCCATTCTTAGAAAAGATAGCCCCGCAGTCGGCTTTCGATGATGCGCGGGTTATCGCCATTGGCAATTCCGACCAGACCATCGACGATCATCTCGCGCTGCACGATCAGGCGACTGATGTGCGTCTTCAGCTTGTTGGCCATCGGCAGATAGACCAGGTTGGCAAGGCCGACGCCGTAGATCGTCGCGACAAACGCGACGGCAATTCCGGCCCCCAGCTTGGACGGATCGGAAAGGTTTTCCATCACGTGAATGAGACCCATGACGGCGCCGAGGATGCCGATTGTCGGCGAGTAACCGCCCGCCGCCTCCCAGATTCGTGCCGAAAGCTTCATCTCCTGTTCGAAGGTGCCGATCTCGACCTCTAGTACCTCGCGCAGACGCTCGGGTTCAGCACCATCGACCAGCAATTGCAGGCCCTTGCGTGTGAAGTCGTCTTTCAGACTCTGGACCACGGCATCGAGAGCAAGCAGCCCCTCCCGGCGCGACACCTGGCTCCAGTTCGAGATTTGCTGTATCAACTGCTGATAATTTACCACCGGCGGATACCACACCCACTTCGCCATGCGCATGCCGCGCATGAAAGTGGCGTAAGGACTCTGCAGCATGACCGCGCCCAGCGTGCCACCGACGACGATCAGCATGGCGGTCGGCTGCGACAGCGAGCCGACATGCCCACCTTCGAGAATCTGCCCGCCAACGATCGCCAGAATGCCGGTGAGCAGACCGAGGGCACTGATCCTATCCACGCCCGCGGCCCTTCTTCTTCTCGCCGCCGCCGAACAGACGCGCCCGCAAGCGCATCACCGCCTGACTGTGCAATTGACAGACGCGCGACTCGGAGACGCCCATCACCTCGCCAATCTCGCGCAGATTGAGGTCTTGCTCGTAGTAGAGGCCCATCATCAGCTTCTCGCGTTCCGGCAGACTCTCGATGGCCTGTACCAACGCCTGACGAATACTTTCGTCCTCGAACAGTTTGGAGGGATCGGAACCTTCATCGACCAGGTGCCGATCGAGGAAGTCTTCACCATTTTCGGCCACCATGTCTTCCAGGTAAACCAACTGATGGCAACGCGCATCCTGCAGCATCTTCTGATACTCGCCGATGGGCATGCCAAGGGCGTCGGCGAGTTCCTTTTCGGTCGGCGGACGGCCATGCTCCTGCTCCAGGTCAGCAATCGCGACTTCGATACGCCGGCAATCCCGCCGCAAACTGCGCGGCAACCAGTCATTGTCGCGCAGGCCGTCGAGCATCGCACCGCGAATTCGCTGCGCGGCATAGGCCTCGAACTGTGCACCCATGCCCGGCTCGAAACGGCCGAGCGCGTCAAGCAGGCCGATCATTCCATTCTGGATGAGGTCGTCTACCTGCACGCTGGCCGGCAGACGAGCCATCAGATGGCTGGCAATACGCTTCACCAGTGGAGCGTAGCGCTCCACCAGCTGATCCCGGCTGAGCTGACCAGCGGCGTTATACATACCCTTCCAGACCAGGAGATCAAGCGTAGATGGCGATGGGCTCGATGCGTTGGCTCAAGTGCACCAATTGTTGCACAAAATCATCCATCCCGCCCGATGCGTCGTCGTCGTTGTGCCAACCGAGTAGCGATTTGGCCAGGCTGTGTTGCGCCTTTGCCGCCGGAGACTCTGGAAAAAGCGCGCTCACCGGCTGGCAGAGCTGGGCAGCAAGCCGCAGGTGCTCGTCGTTGGGAACGTAGCCGGCGTACTCGATCTGGGCAATCCGCCGACTGTGCGTCAAGCGAGCCATGTTGGCATGAATCGCCTGCGCTTCGTCAGCCGTACGTGCCTTGGTGACCAGGACGCGAAAGGAACGTCGCGCGTAACCCAGACTGACTCGCTTGATCAGGGCGTACGCCTCGGTAATCGACTGGCCGTTGGTCGAAACCACGATGACCGTCTCGCGCGTCGCCAGGCCAAGGGGCGAGAAACCGAGCGGGTGATCAAGCGAGGCGTCGATCAGGACGACATCAGCTGGCGGCGTCATTGCGCGCAAGCACTCGATCAGACGCTCCTGCTCACCTCGAACAAGCCGTGCGAGCTGCCTGACCAGCCGGGCGACGGGCAGGACGCGCACGCCAGGGGCGACATCGACGAGGACATCGGCAATCGTCCGCCGACCATTTGCCGCGTCCAGCAGATCGCAACTCGCCTGCCGGCCAAAGAACGCCGCCAGATCGTCATCAACATTCTCGTCGATCAGCAGGACCTCCTTGCCCCGCCGAACCAGACAAGTCGCCAGGTTGGCCAGCAAGGTGCTCCGCCCAAGACCAACACTCCCGGCAACGAAGCTGACGAACTGTACCGATCGACGCGTGGCGAACAGTCGGCGCAGGCCAGCCGCCTGATCGCCGCGCATTTCAGCCACACCTTCCTCCCGCCGAGGCCGCCCAGGCCCCGGCGCTGGCCATCAGCAAGCCGGGCTCCGCGCCGTCCAGATGATGCGGTGAGCCGTCGGGCAGATCCTTGAACGCGCGATGCAGCAAGTACGAGCGATTCGGCAAGTGCAGGTCTTCCGGCACACGCTGGCCGTTCGACACATAGAACATGCGCAGGCGGTGGCGAATGATGACATCGAGCGACGAGGCCAGGCCTGCTGCTTCGTCTACCTTGGTCAGGATGCAACCAGCCAGACGCAGACCGGCATACGCCCGGACGACGTCGTCGAGCGTATCGCCACGACTGGTTGCCGAAAGCAGCAGCAGCGACTTGACATCGGCCTGAGCAAACATCGCAACTTGCTCGCTGACCATGCGATCGCGCTGGCTCATGCCCATCGTGTCGATGAGCACCATATGCGTGTGCTGCAAGTCGTTCAGCGTCGCCCTCAGATCGTGTGCGTCGCGCGCCAGATGCACCGGCACACCGAGAATCCGGCCATAGATGCGCAGTTGCTCGTGTGCGCCGATACGATAGCCGTCGGTCGTGACGAGAGCCAGCTTTCTCGCACCATGGCGCAGCACGCAACGTGCGGCCAGCTTGGCCGTCGTCGTCGTCTTGCCAACCCCGGTCGGACCCACCAACGCATAGACGCCACCCCGGTCGACAACGTCGGTATCGCTGCTGATTGTCAGCATGCACTGGTCGGCGCTCCCCTTCACCCAAGCCAGGGCACTGCTCGCCTCAAGCTCACGCGGCAAGCCGGCGAGTAGTTCCCGCGCGAACTGCGGTGAGAACCCGGCGTCGAGCATCTGGCGAAGCATTTCGGTCTTGACCGGTTCGGCGCGCGCCTGATCGCCGTAGGCGAATCCTGCCAGGTGGTGCTCGACAATTCTGCGCAAGGCGCGAATCTCGTCGACCACCGCCGCCGGCACCACGTCCGCTTCCGCCTTGCCTGCGCTGCCTGCTTCCGGCCGCGCCTCATCCGATGCCTGGGGCCGTTGAGCAAGCGCCGCCGAGCGTGCCGGCACGCTGGACGGAGCGTTCGGCGGCGACGCCGCGAATCGTGTCGGCGGCGACGCGGCGACAACCGGCGGGCGCGCCGCTTCCGGGAGAGCGGGCGCCACGGCTGGCGGCTCAGGCCGATGTGCAGACACTTCGGGCCGGCGTACCGGCGTCGGACGCTCGGGTGTTGCCACCATCATCTCCATGTCGCGCGCGGCTACCGCCATGATTTCGACCCCTCCGGGAATCCCTCGATTGGACAGGATGATCGCGTCTGGTCCAAGCGTTTCCTTGACCTTGCGCAAAGCGTCACGCGCCGTCGCAGCGATAAATTTCCTGACGTTCATACCCTCCCTCCAATGATAGAGGTGACTTTGATTACTCTATTCTCCGGCACTTCGCCGTCGGCAAGAACCTTCAACTGGGCCGCGCTGCGCCGTAGAAAGCGCGACAGCACGGGACGCAAGGCGCCGGGGACGAGAAGCACCGGCGTCAAACCCGCCTCCTCCTGCCGCTGTGCGGCAAGAACGGACTCGCGCACCAGCGTATCCGCCAGGCCGGGTTCGATGGCAGCGTGTTCGCCGCCTCCGGCAAATGCCTGCAGGAGGATACGCTCCAGTTGCGGATCGAGGGCAATCACCTGCATTTCGCTGTTGCCCGGGAAGATCTCCTGCACGATCGAGCGCCCGAGCGCCAGGCGTACCTGCGCAGTCAGCATTTCCGCATCCTGCGAGCGCGGCGCGTGGTCGGCCAGCGTCTCAATGATCGTTCGCAGGTCACGAATGGCCACGCCTTCGTCAAGCAGGTTGCGCAGGACCTTTTGCACGATACCGAGCGGCAGCATCTTGGGAACCACGTCCTCGACCAGCTTAGGCATCTCCTTGGCCAGATGATCAAGCAGCGCCTGTGCTTCCTGGCGGCCGAGCAGTTCCGCTGCATGCGAGAGAATCAGGTGGTTGAGATGCGTCGCAACTACCGTGCTGGCGTCCACCACCGTGTAACCGTAGGCCTGCGCCTGCTCGCGCAAAGCGTTGTCGATCCAGACGGCGGGCAGGCCGAAAGCGGGGTCCTTGGTCGCCGTACCCGGCACTTGCCCGGCAACCCGACCGGGATTGATCGCCAGCAAGCTACCCGGAAAGGCCTCGCCCTCTCCAATCTCGACTCCCTTGAGGAGGATCTTGTAGGCGTTCGGCTTCAACTCGAGATTGTCCCGAATGTGCACTGGCGAGACCAGGAAACCGACCTCCTGGGCGAACTTCTTGCGAATCCCGCGGATTCTGCGCAGCAACTCGCCATCCTGCGACTTGTCAACCAGCGGAATCAGCCGGTAACCAACCTCCAGGCCGAGCACATCGAGCAGCGTGACGTCGGCCCAGGTGGCTTCATGCGTCTCGCGTGGCGGCGCTGGCGGCGGCGCCACCGGCAACGGCTGAGCGGCGCGCGAGCTGGCCTCGATCCGCCAGGCAAGGGCGGCAGCCGCCGCCGCAATGAATAGAAAGACAAGATTCGGCATGCCCGGAATGAGTCCGAGAAAACCGATGATTGCCGCGGTCAGATAGAGCAGCTTGGGATTGTTGAACAACTGGCCGACGAATTGCTGCGACACGTCCTCCTCGTCACCGACGCGCGTCACGACCATGCCAGCCGCAATCGAGATGATGAGCGCCGGGATTTGCGCGACCAGACCATCGCCAATGGTCAACAGCGTGTAAGTCTTGGCCGCCGTAGCGACATCCAGATTGTGCTGCAGGACGCCGACAAACAGGCCACCAACGATGTTGATCAGCATGATCAGAATGCCGGCAACCGCGTCGCCGCGAACGAACTTGGAAGCGCCATCCATCGACCCGAAGAAATCGGCTTCCTGGGCAATCGTTGCCCGCCGCTTGCGGGCCTCGTCCTCGCCGATCAATCCCGCATTGAGGTCGGCATCGATCGCCATCTGCTTGCCCGGCATGGCGTCGAGTGTGAAGCGCGCGGCAACCTCCGCCACCCGGCCCGCACCCTTGGTGATAACGACGAAATTGATGATGACCAGGATCATGAAAACGACGAAACCGACCGCATAGTTGCCACCGACGAGAAAGTGCCCGAAGGCTTCGATGACCCGGCCGGCAGCACCCGGACCGGTATGTCCTTCAAGGAGAACAACCCGCGTCGAGGCGACGTTGAGCGACAGGCGCAGCAAGGTGGTGATCAGCAGAACCGTCGGGAAGACCGAAAAGTCGAGTGGCTTCATCACGCTCATCGCGACCAGCATGACGATGACCGAGATCGCGATGTTGAAAGTGAAGAAGAGATCAAGGACCAGCGATGGCAGCGGCAACACCATCATGGCCAGAATCAGCAGGATCAGCAGGGGGCCGGCCATCTGGCGCTGGCCAAAACGGACAAAGACGCCCTGCAGAACGGCCGCCGCACTAGCCATTCGTCGCCTCGCTGACCAGTTCCGCCGGGATCACCACGTTCTGCGGCAGCAACGGGCGATGACCGCCGGTGCGCTGCCACTCGGCAAGTTGATAGACGTAGGCGAGAATCTCGGCCACCGCCGCGTACAGGAGCGTCGGGATTTCCTGATCGATCTCCGAGTGTTGATGCAGCGCACGCGCCAGTGGCGGGGCCTCGACAATCGGCACGCCGTTGTCGACACCGATCCCGCGGATGCGCCTGGCGACCTCACCGGCACCCTTGGCCAGCACGCACGGCGCGCGCATACCGCTCTTGTAGGCGAGAGCAACGGCGTAGTGCGTCGGGTTGGTAACGATTACGTCGGCCGAGGGAACCGCAGCCATCATCCGCTTGCGCGCCGCTTCGCGCTGCAACTGCCGGATGCGCCCCTTGATCTCTGGATTGCCCTCAAGCTCCTTGCCTTCCTGCTTGACCTCCTGCCGGCTCATCTTGAGCTTGTCGTGGTACTGCCAGATCTGAAACGGCACATCGACCGCCACGATGAGCAGCATTGCCAAAACGATCACCAGGAAGCTGAAACTGAGCAAGTGACCGGCACTCGACAGGCTGATCTCGCTCGGCTGGGCAAAGAGCGCCAGCAATTCGCCGCGCTCGCTCCACAGAATCCAGGTCGCCACGCCACCGACGACAAGCGCCTTGGCCACCGCCTTGAACAACTCGGCCAAGCCACTGAACGAGAACAACCTGCCCAGACCCTGCAGAGGATCGAGGCGAAACAGATCAGGTTGCAAGGCTTTCGGGGAGAAATTCCAGCGACCGACGAGGAATGGCGAGAGGAGCGCCCCAAGAATCAAGGCCATCAGCAAGGGAGAAAAGGTCAGTACGGCATCGGCCGACAGTTCGGCCAGCCGGATCATCATCTGTTGCGGCTCACGTGCCATCCCCTGGTCGACCTGCAGTCCGCGCCGGAACATGTCAGACACCCGCAGGACCAGCCAGGGGCCGATAAACCAGAAGAGCGCCGCGGCAACGATCAGGACGAGAAATGCACCGACCTCGTGCGAACGCGGCACCTGCCCCTCCTCGCGCGCCTGCTCCAGGCGTCGAGCCGATGCGGGTTCAGTTCTCTCGGAGTCGCTTTCCTCAGCCATGTCGAGTTCTCACCATTCTCGCGGCTATTATAGGAAAAAACTATAAAAAATAGGAAGGTATGCGGCTTTATTTAGGTGGCTTCTCGTTTAGTGGCGAAAGAACAACACTCTTCGCTCAACAAGCGAAAAAAGAGGGGGCAGAAGCCCCCTCGACCGCCGCTTGGCCGGCTGTCCGATCAGTCGCGGTGGTACGCTCGACGATCAAGCGGACCGCGCGCGCGCCGCATCACGCCTTGCTGGCAAGGACGACCTGCACGCTCCTTCGCCCGAGTGCACGCGGCGTCGCGCCATCTGCATGACGCAAGCTCGGTCAGCCCTCAGGTAAACAGCTCCAAAGCCCGCACATGACTGCCACGAACATCGCGCTCGGCGACTGAAGCAAGATCGGCCAACAACTCCTTCATGTCCAGAATCAGGACGATCTGGCCATTCGACAAGGTCGTCACGCCAGCCACTCCGCGCGGGCGAAAATCGTCGAGTGCCTTGATCACGGCGTCGTCGCGGCCAGCGAAGTTGTCTACTGCCAGAATGAAGCTGCGTTCCGCGGTCTGCATCAGGACGCCATAGTCCGGTTGCTGAACCTGCGGCCAGCCGAGCAGGCGGGACAGCGCGATAACCGGCAGAATCTCGCCACGGACAACCAGGGTCTCCTTGCCACCGACCTCCTGCATGTTGGCATGATCGATCGGCAGGATCTCCCTGACCATCGACAAGGGCAGAGCAAACGGCTGCTCCCCCAGAAGGACGAGGAGAACCGGTAGAATGGCCAGGGTGAGCGGCAACGAAATGAGGAAAACCGAACCTTTTCCCGGTTCGGAGCGAATCTCGATCGAGCCGTTGAGTTTCTGGATGTTGGTCTTGACGACATCCATGCCGACACCACGTCCGGAAACCGCCGACGCCTGCGACATCGTCGAAAAGCCGGGCAGGAAGATCAGATTGAGGCTCTGACGGTCGTCGAGGGTATTCGCTTCCTCCTCCGAGATGATGTTCTTCTCTATCGCTTTGGCGCGGATACGCTCAGGACTCATGCCGCGTCCGTCGTCAGCGACGATCAGAACGATGTGGTCGCCCTCCTGGCGTGCTTCCAGGCGAACGACACTCTTCGCCGGCTTGCCCGCGAGCACGCGATCATCCGGTGACTCGACCCCGTGATCGACCGCATTCCGGATAAGGTGGATCAGCGGATCGGCCAGGTCTTCGATCATTGTCTTGTCGACTTCCGTCTCCTCGCCGAGCAGCGCGAGTTCGACATCCTTGCCCAACTGCCGCGCCAGATCGCGTGCAATCCGTGGGTACTTCTGGAACAGCCGGCCAATCGGCTGCATGCGGGTCTTCATGACCGAGTTCTGCAGGTCGGAGACCAGCAGGTCGAGCTGACTGACCGCCTGGTCAAGGGCCTGCAAGGTCTCGCTGTCGCTTCGCCCGGCAAGAATGTCGGCCCGCAAGCTGGTCAGGCGATTCTTGGTCAGACCGATCTCGCCCGACAGGTTGAGCACCTGATCGAGGCGCGCAGTGTCGACGCGGATCGTCGTCTCGCGATTGGCCGCCCTTTCGTCAGCCCGCCGCCCGGAGACAGCACCGCTGGCGACGGCACCCGGCTTGTCCGTCGCCCGGCGGCCTTCGGGCGGAAAATGCGGCCGCATCTCCCCGCTCTCGGCAGCCGCTGCCGACACTGCCGATGTCGCTGGCGCGGCAACCGACGCGGCAGCGCTGGCGACAACCGGCAGCGCCTGGCTTCCCGAAACAGCCGCGTGCAGAGCCTGCCAATCCGGCCCACCGGAGGCGCCGCCGGCAGACGCCTGAGCAACCGGGGTTGTCACTCCGGAAGGCCGCGTGGGCGCCTCCGATGGCTTGGCCGGCGCTTGTCCGTCAAGCGCACTGCGCAGAGCAGCAATGATCTCGGCCTCTGCCGAGCGCGGCTGTGTCCCCTGGCCAATTTCAGCGAACATCTGCCGCACACCCTGCGTTGCCGCCATGATGATATCCATCAAGCTCGGCGTCAGGAGCATCTCGGCGTTTCTCAGCTTGTCGAACAGATTCTCGGTCAGGTGACAGAGCTTGACGAGTTCGACCGCATTGAGGAAGCCCGCACCACCCTTGATGGTATGAAAACCTCGAAAGATGTCGTTCAGCAGTTGCCGATCTCCTGGGCTGCGCTCGAGTTCTACCAGTTTGTTGTCGACATCGGACAGCAGGTCACCTGCCTCCTGTAGAAAGTCCCGCAACAGGTCTTCCATCCCGGCAAAGTCACTCATCTTGCTCTCCTAAAAGCCCAGACTATCGAGCAAATCGTCCACCTGCTGCTGACTCGCGACGGCATCGCTACGACCTTCCGCGTTGATCACGGGGCCGTTGAGCAGTCCCATTACCGACTCGGTCCGCCGTTCCCCCGGCATGGTTTCGATCAGCACGTCCATCAGTTGCGTTTCGAGCTCCTGGGCGATGGCGATGATCTTCTTGATGACCTGCCCGGTCAGATCCTGAAAGTCCTGCGCCATCATGATCTCGAGCAGTTGCGCTTTGGTCGCACCGGTCTTTTCGGGCAGACCGGTCTTCAGAAAACTGCGTGTATCCTCGGCCAACACCTTGAACCGATCGACCCCGATCCGGTTGGCGAAAACGCTGTCCCACTCGTTGGCCAGTGCCATCGCGCGCGCGTCGAGTTCTTCCAGCAACGGATTTGCGATATCCGTCGCATTGAGCACGCGGCACGCCGCCTGCTCGGTCAGATTGGCCACGTACGACAACCTGTCACGGGTATCGGGGATGGCGGCGACCGTGCTTTCGATCAACTCGTGGTAACCGAGCTCGCGCAGCGTGTCGTGCAACTGCCTGGCCATCTGACCGACGCGTCGAAACACCTTCCCCTGCCCCTGCCATTCTTCGTCCCCACCCGGCCCCGGTTGCGGGTCGGCAAGTCCCTCAGCCGACCGCCGGCCATCGACCAGCGAGTCGAACAAGGCCTGCAACTCCTCGTTGTCATCGGCTCCGGCATTCCCTTCATGCAACTGGTCCAATAGCGACGGCTTGCGGGCGGGCGGGCTGGCCGCCGCTGGCGCGGCATTCCCGTAGGCAATGCTGTCGAACAGATCTTCCAGTTCCTTCGAGTCCCCGGTCACGTTGGCGTCACTCATCTCAGCCACCCATCTTGTCGAAAATCTTCTGCAGCTTCTCGGACAGAGTCGCCGCGGTAAACGGTTTGACAATGTAGCCGCTCGCCCCCGCTTGTGCGGCTGCAATGATGTTCTCCTTCTTCGCCTCAGCCGTAATCATCAGAACTGGCAAGTGCTTGAGCGTCGGCGACCCGCGCACCGCCTGGAGAAGCTGCAGCCCGTCCATGTTGGGCATGTTCCAATCGGTCACGACAAACTCGAACGTGCCGTTCTGCAGCTTCTGCAGAGCGATCGCGCCATCTTCCGCCTCGTCGACGTTGGAGAACCCGAGTTCCTTCAGGAGATTCCTGACGATGCGCCGCATCGTCGAGAAATCGTCCACGACAAGAATCTTCATTTTTGGATCAGCCATTCCTTACTTACTCCTGTGATCTAGCGTTCGAGCAATGGGCGCAGCGTATCAGCAAGAACCTCTGCATCAAACTTGGCAACGTAGGCGTCCACCCCGACGGTCTTGCCCATGGCTCGGTTGGCCTCCGACGAGAGCGACGAGTGCATGACCACCGGCACCCCGGAAAAGCGCGCATCGCTCTTCAGGTGCTTGGTCAGCACGTAGCCATCCATTTCAGGCATCTCCGCATCAACGAGGATCAGGCGGATTTCGTCGCGCACAGAGCGCCCGTTCTGGGCTGCGTGGGCAGCGATTCCTTGCAGCCGCGCCAAGGCTTCGGCACCATTTGTCGCGTGTTTATGTTTGACGCCGAGCTTGTCGAGCACTTCAATAATTTTGCGGCGCGCGACGATCGAATCATCGGCAAAGAAGACGCCGACATCCTCGCCGACGTTGGCCGGTGGAATGTCGATGATGATCGCTTCGCCGAAGGCATTGGCCAGAATCTGCTCGACATCGAGAATCGACACCAGTTTGCCGTCTTCCAGTTCGGTGATGGCGGTAATCAGGCCCTGATTGGTCGACAGGACACTCTCCGGCGCTTTCACCCTTTCCCAGTCGACACGAATGATCCGATCGACTTCATGGACCAGGAAACCCAGCGTCCGCTTCGAGTACTCGGCAACCATCATCGTCTTGCCCGAATCGACCGCTTCACCCCTGTGTTCCAGAAAGGAAATCAGCGAGAGGACCGGGATCACGTTGCCGCGCAGGGAAATCAGGCCCTCGACTCCACGCGGCATGTTCGGGGTTCTGGTGATATGCGGCGTCCGCCCGACCTCGCGCACCTTGAACACGTTTATCCCGAAGGTCTCGCGCGTACCGAGAGAAAAGAGGAGGATTTCCATCTTGTTCGAGCCGGCCAGCCGAGTTCTCGCGTCTACGCCTTCGAGCAAGCTCTTCCGTTCTATCAGGTCCATCGTATCGCTCCCAAAAGGTCTCCTGCCCAAGCCACTCAGGCGACCGGATGTGCCACGGTCAACAAGCGACGCGTCAGCGTTTCAGACAGTCGCTGCGGTTCAAACTTGGGCACGTACTCATCAACGCCGACCGACTTGCCGAGCTGCTGGTTGGACATGCCGGACAAGGACGAGTGCATGATCACCGGCACGTCAGCAAAACGAGGATCCGACTTGATCTTCTTGGTCAGAATGTATCCGTCCATTTCCGGCATCTCGATGTCGGTCAGCACGAGACTGACCAGGTTGGCCACCTGCTGGCCGGACGATGTCGCATAGGCGGCCACCTTCTCCAGCTCGTCCCAAGCTTCGCGACCGTTGATCGTGGCGACGTACTTGACCCCCATCGCCTGTAGCGTCCGCTCGATCTGGCGCCGCGCCACCGACGAATCGTCGGCGAAAAACACGGTCAGCTCGGGATGCTCCAGCGGCTTGATGTTGCGGTAGACGATTTCGTCATCGTAGCTGGTCGTTTCCGAGAGGATCTTCTCGACATCCATCATCATCACCAGCCGGCCATCAGCGAGTTCGGTGACTGCCGTCACCAGCCCGCCCATCTCGGCCAGCAGCATCGCTGGCGGAACACGCATTTGGCTCCAGTCGAGGCGCAGAATCGTATCTACGGCCTCGACCAGGAAGCCCTGGGTATGTCCAGCGTATTCGGTCACGATCATGATTCCCCGCGCCACCTCGCACTCGACGCCGGCATAACGAGCGAGGTCGACCACCGGCACCAGAACGCCCCGCAGGCTGACCATGCCGACGACCGACGCCGGCATTTCCGGCGCCGCCGTGATCGGCGGCGTGCGCATTACCTCGCGCACCTTGAACACATTGATCCCGAAGGTCTCCCGACGACCGGTGCGGATATCGGTCCCCAGCGAAAAGAGCAGAATTTCCAGCTTGTTGGTGCCGGCAAGCTTGGTGCGCGCGTCGATATTCTTCAATAATTCGGACATTTTCATCTTCCTTGGGAGATGGGCCACGGGCCGCCCAGTTCCACCATGTTAATCCAAGCCACACCATCGCGTCTTGCTCGCGGCGCGCAAACGGGCACCGCCAGAGCTCCTTGCCGGCCGCATCCACGGTCCGAGCGGCAGCAGGCAAACCCCTTCCGTCGAGACCGACCACGGCTGTTCGATCGCCCCTTCTCGCCTCGAGTCCGCCTCGGCTGGTATGCTCGCGCTGCCGGCATGCGCATGCCCTTCGCATTGGCAGCGACGGGCCCGGGAAGCTGCCAGCGTGTATTGGTCATCGCGGCCGTGGCCTTGTGCTCTGCGTCGCCAGAGAGCGGCATGTAGCAAGCGCCAGTCGCGCCTCGGGTGCTCGGTCCGGGGTTCGCTGGAAGCAGACTGAAACCGCTCGCCATGTGCCCTCGGGGAACGCCCACGCCGCAGAGAAAGCGCGCGAAGCCTGGCGTTGGCCAAGCGCGCGGCGACGAGCAAGAGCATGCCGCCACGCTTGGTCCACGTTGCCCTTTCCACCATTTCAGGCACCTCTCTTCGCCGTCTCGACTGCCGCCTCATCAGTTGGTAATCGGCGCCTTCGGGCGCAGCTTTAGCGCCATCTCCAGCCAGCACCAAATACCGCAGTCATCGGCGCCAAGTGACGGCTGACCAGGTGCTACGTCGTTGCCCAACCCAAGGCTGGCCCGGCACCCGGCGCCCCAACCAGGTACGGGGTGCGTTCTTTCGATCTTTCGGGTAAACTGTAGCGGAAAACTCGGGTATCGACTTTAGGGAGCTTGAACTGATGGCTGTAAGTACTGAATCCGTATTGGCCGCGCTGAGAAACGTGATCGATCCGAATACCGGGAAGGATTATGTGTCGACGCGCTCCACCAGGAACCTCAAGGTGGACGGCGCCGACATCGCACTCGACATCGAACTCGGCTATCCGGCGAAAAGTCAGGTTGACCTGATCAGACGCATGGTCGTCGACGCGCTCAAGGCAATTCCCGGCGTCGGCAACGTCAGCGTCGGCGTGACGACGAAGATCGTCGCGCACCTGGTGCAGCGTGGTCTGAAGCCCCTGCCCGGAGTGAAGAACATCATTGCTATTGCCTCGGGCAAGGGTGGCGTCGGCAAGAGCACGACGGCGGTCAATCTGGCGCTCGCCCTGGCCCAGGAAGGTGCTGTGGTGGGCTTGCTCGACGCTGACATCTACGGCCCGTCACAACCGCAGATGCTCGGCCTTGCCGGACAGAAGCCTGATTCGCAGGATGGCACGTCGATCGAGCCGTTGCTGGCGCACGGGCTGCAAGCCATGTCGATCGGCTTCATGATCGACGTCGATTCGCCGATGGTCTGGCGCGGGCCCATGGTGACCCAGGCGCTCGAGCAGTTGCTGAAACAGACCAACTGGCACGACGTCGACTACCTCATCGTCGACATGCCGCCGGGCACCGGCGACACCCAGTTGACGCTGGCGCAAAAGGTGCCGGTAACCGGTGCCGTAATCGTCACCACACCGCAGGACATCGCCCTGATCGATGCCCGCAAGGGGCTCAAGATGTTCGAGAAGGTCGGCATCCCGATCCTCGGCCTGGTGGAGAACATGACCTTGCACATCTGCTCGCATTGCGGCCATGAAGAGCGCATTTTCGGCCAAGGCGGCGGCGAACAGATATGTCGCGACTACGGCAGCGAGTTGCTTGGCGCACTGCCACTGGAAATCGGCATCCGCGAGATGACCGACGCCGGACAGCCGACGGTGGTCGGCGCGCCCGACTCGCGCGCTGCCGAGATCTACCGGGCGATCGCCCGTCGACTGGCGATCAAGGTCGCTGAGCGCGCGCGTGACATGAGCGCGAAGTTCCCCAACATCATCGTGCAGAACAGCTGAGCGCCTCGCCGCGAGCCTCAAGTGTTCGCGGTGAGCTGTTCCTTCCGTTGCCCGGACACCGTAGAATGAGCCCCTGAGCTTTCTCGGTGCCCGGGTGACCAGCGATGTCCATCAAGTCGGATAAGTGGATCCGCCGCATGGCGGCAGAGTGCGGCATGATCGAACCCTTCGAGCCCCGACAGGTGCGCGAAATCGACGGCCGCCGCATTGTCTCCTACGGCACTTCGAGCTACGGCTACGACATCCGCTGCTCGAACGAATTCAAGTTGTTCACCAATCTCAACTCGACGATCGTCGACCCCAAGGCCTTCGACCCCAACTCTTTCGTCGAAGTCCGCAACGACTTCTGCATCATCCCGCCGAACTCGTTTGCTCTGGCACGGACCGTCGAGTATTTTCGCATCCCGCGCAGCGTGCTGACCGTCTGCCTGGGCAAGAGCACCTACGCGCGCTGCGGGATCATCGTCAACGTCACCCCCTTCGAGCCGGAATGGGAAGGGCATGTGACGCTCGAGTTCTCGAATACCACACCGCTACCGGCAAAGATCTACGCCAACGAGGGTATAGCCCAGGTGCTTTTCTTCGAATCGGACGAGGAATGTGAGACGTCGTACCGAGACCGCGGTGGCAAGTACCAAGGTCAGCTTGGCGTCACCCTACCCAAGATGTAAGCCGCCACGGCGAGTGGCAGCTGCCGCTTCGCTGGCCATCGTTCATCGTCGCCACTGGATTGCTCATGCACTTCAATTTCCCGGTCATCGTCATCGACAAGGACTACCGCTCGGATAACACCGGCGGTCTCGGCATCCGCGCACTGGCCAAAGCGATCGAGAAGAAGGGCTTCGAGGTCTTCGGCCTGACCAGCTACGGCGATCTCACCTCGTTTGCCCAGCAACAAAGCCGCGCCTCGGCCTTCATTCTGTCGATCGATGACGAGGACTTCAGGAACGACAAAGCAGATGGCACGGTTGCCGGACTGCGTGCCTTCGTCAAGGAAATTCGCTGCAGAAACGAGGATATTCCGATTTTCCTCTACGGCGAGACGCGCACCTCACGCCACATTCCGAACGACGTCCTGCGCGAGCTGCACGGTTTCATCCACATGTTCGAGGACACGCCGGAGTTCATCGGCCGCTACGTCGTCCGCGAAGCACGCGCCTACCTGGAAAGTCTTGCGCCGCCCTTCTTCCGTGCGCTCACCCACTATGCCGAGGACGGTTCATACTCCTGGCATTGCCCCGGACATTCGGGTGGCGTTGCTTTCCTGAAAAGCCCGGTCGGTCGAATGTTTCATCAGTTCTTTGGCGAGAACATGTTGCGCGCCGACGTCTGCAACGCAGTCGAAGAACTCGGCCAACTGCTCGATCACACCGGGCCGGTAGCCGCCTCCGAGCGCAATGCGGCACGCATCTTCAACGCCGATCATCTTTTCTTCGTCACCAACGGCACATCTACGTCCAACAAGATCGTCTGGCACTCGACCGTTGCCCCAGGCGATGTGGTCATCGTCGATCGCAACTGCCACAAGTCGGTACTTCATTCGATCATCATGACCGGCGCAATTCCCGTCTTCCTGATGCCGACGCGCAATCATTACGGCATCATCGGACCGATTCCGAAGGACGAGTTCCGCTGGGAGAACATTCAGAAGAAGATCGAGGCGCACCCCTTCGCGCGCGCAGTCAAAGCGAAACCGCGTGTGCTCACGATCACCCAGAGCACCTATGACGGGATCCTGTATAACGTCGAAGAGATCAAGGAAATGCTCGACGGGGCTATCGATACCCTGCATTTCGACGAAGCCTGGTTGCCACACGCCGCTTTCCACGATTTCTACGGCGACTACCACGCCATCGGCGCCGACCGGCGGCGCTGCAAGGATGCGATGATCTTCTCGACGCAATCCACTCACAAGCTGCTTGCCGGCCTGTCGCAAGCCTCGCAGATCCTTGTGCAGGACTCTGAAGGACGGCGACTTGATCGCGATGTCTTCAATGAGGCCTACCTGATGCACACTTCGACCTCGCCGCAATACGCAATCATCGCCTCCTGCGATGTGGCGGCGGCGATGATGGAAGCGCCAGCCGGCACGGCGCTGGTCGAGGAATCGATTGCCGAAGCCCTCAATTTCCGCAGCACGATGCGCAAGGTCGCGGGCGAATGGGGTGCCGATTGGTGGTTCAAGGTGTGGGGGCCGGATGAGTCCTCAAGCGAAGGAATCGAGGACCGCGCCGCCTGGATCCTGAAGCCGGGCGAACGTTGGCATGGCTTCGGCATGCTCGCCGAAGGCTTCAATATGCTCGATCCGATCAAGGCGACGATCATCACCCCCGGTCTGGACGTGGACGGCGAGTTCGCCGAATCCGGCATCCCGGCCGCAATCGTCACCAAGTACCTGGCCGAACACGGCATCATCGTCGAGAAATGCGGGCTCTACTCGTTCTTCATCATGTTCACCATCGGCATCACGAAAGGCCGCTGGAATACGATGGTCACCGAGTTGCAGCAGTTCAAGGACGGTTACGACCAGAATTTGCCGCTGTGGAAAGTGATGCCGGAGTTTCTCGCCAAGAACCCGCGTTATGAGGCCTACGGTCTGAAGGATCTATGCCGACAGATTCACGGCATCTATGCCGCCAACGACGTCGCGCACCTGACCACGCGCATGTACTTGTCGGACATGGAACCAGCAATGAAACCGACCGACGCCTTCTCGCGCATGGCGCACCGCGAAATCGACCGCGTACCGATCGACGACCTCGAGGGGCGCATTACCAGCACGCTGCTCACGCCCTACCCGCCCGGCATTCCGCTGCTTATCCCGGGCGAGCGCTTCAATGCGACGATTGTCCGCTACCTGCAATTCGCCCGCGACTTCAACGAACGCTTTCCCGGCTTCGAGACCGACGTGCACGGGCTGGTCAAAGCAATCGTCGCCGGCAAGCCGGTCTACTCGGTCGACTGCGTCCGCTAAGGCTGGCCTCAGCCTGTCGCAGCCCCTCAGCGCCGCAACCGCGCGGGCGACTCGCTCACCGCTGCTCACCGCTCTCGTGCGGGGCTTGGCCGAGGACCGCTGAATCCCCCGCCGCCGACGCAGTCCCTTCGGCCGGCCGCGCGACAGCTTCCAGCGCCGCCGGATCGGCAGCAGAAGAGTTGTCGACCAGGCGAACGACGCCGTCGTCACCAATCGCGGTGTCTTCGAACTTCAACAACGTGATCCGGTGGTTGTCCATTTCGATGACGGTCAGCCGCGCGCCCTCGAGCATGACCGAGTCGCCGACGCGCGGTACGCTGCCCAGCTTCTTGTAGAAGAGGCCGGCCAAAGTGACGTAATCGTCGTCCTTCGGGAACGGGAAGTCGAGCAGGGTTTCAAGGTCGGAAACGCGCATCGAGGCGTCGATCTCGTACTGGCTGCCGACCAGCTTTTTCACACGCCGCGCCTGACGAGTGAACTCATCCTCGTATTCGCCGACGATCTCTTCGAGAATGTCCTCGAGCGTGATGATGCCTTCCGTCCCGCCATACTCGTCGATGACCACCGCCATCTGCTGACGTGTGCGCTTGAAGTCCTTCAAGAGGTCGCTCAGCAGTTTGCTGTTGGGCACGA
>ERZ761603.1057-NODE-1057-length-21554-cov-37.201777_pt1 | contig 21554 bp, 13 predicted proteins | sample MGYA00511879_ERZ761603 | MGnify/ENA primary metagenome ERZ761603 (study PRJEB28899, sample SAMN02850040) | bioreactor sludge metagenome | biome: EBPR Sludge; feature: EBPR Bioreactor; material: flocular biomat | place: Australia: Thorneside Wastwater Treatment... | reverse complement strand
GTTCGGCGAAGCGCAACTGCGCGACGACGAGTACCGCGGTCAGCCGATGCGGATCATCGCCGGGACCGATAGCAAGCGGTCGAATTTCTGTGATCTCACGGGAACCACGGATCGCTCGGCGGGTATACGCGGAGCGAACGGGGCGAATGGTGATCGGTGCGCTCGTGCGCCGGGCCGTGAGGTTGGAGCGTTGCATGTCGGGAATGCGTCGGGCGGTGTCTGTGATGGCGGCGGCGGGGCTTGCGGCGGGCGCATGGGGGCAGGACTTGCGGTGGACGAGGACGGGCGGGCCCAGTGCGGGGCTGCCGGTGCTTGATGTGGAGGCTGACGGGCGGGGGGTGCTGCTGGCGTGCAACCAGAGCCGTGTGTTCGAGCGGGCGGGCGGCGGGTGGATCGAGATCACGGAGGATGCGGTGCCGGGCGGCGATCGGCTTGCACGGGTTATCTCGAGCGGCGATTGGACGTTTCTTGTGATGCAGTTGGGTGCGGTGCGCCGGCGGACGGACGAGGGGTGGATCGGTGTGGGGCTGCCGATCGAGGGAGATTCGTCGGTCTCGCTGACGGATGGCGGCGGGGAGGTGTGGCTGGTGCACAGCCCGTTCGCGCCAGTGGAGACGAACGTGTTTCGCTCGGCGGACGGCGGGGCGACGTGGACGCCCGTGCTGATGCCGGATGGCGCGTTCGTACGCGAAGTTCGTGTGGTCGATGGGGTTGTGCTGGCGGTGCGGTCGTTCGAGAGCGGGTACCTTCGGTCCGAGGATGGCGGGGTGACGTGGGAATCTTCTGGGAACGATGCGCCGGACTTGTCCGCGGGCGGGCCGGTGGTGATTGGTGGCGCGTGGGTGGTTCCGGGTACGCCGCTGACGCACGTGTCGAACGATCGGGGGAGAACGTGGACGACGGTCGCATCGACGGGGCCTGTGGGCGGTCGGGCGGTGTCGAGCGGCGGCACGATTCTGACCGTTGGAGAGGGCGGGCTGTCGGGGTCGGACGACGGCGGGCGGACGTGGACGCTTCGAGGTGCGGGCACGCTGCCGAAGTGCATCGAGGGGAACATCTTTGATCTTCGAGACGTGGAGAATGGCTTCGTGGTGGCCACGCCGACCGGCGTGTTCGAGTCGTCGGACGGAGGACGGACGTGGCGCTCGATGAACGACGAGCTGATGGCGGGGGCGGCGACGGTGCTGGCGGCGGGCGAACGTCTGCACTCGGCGAGCACGCGATTGTCGAGGGTTGCTCGGCTTGACGAAATGGGCTGGGCCTGGGCGACCACGGGGGTTCCCGAGTGTGCGCAGCCGCTGGCGCTGTACGCGTCGGGCTCGACGGTGTACATGGGGTCGGTGTACGACGGCGTGGTGCGGTCCGTGGACGGTGGAAGGACGTTCGAATCGCTCAGCGCGGGCATCCCGATCTACAACGGCACGGGGGGGAACCAGCTCCGAGAGATCGGCGCGATCGCGGGGCATGACGGTCGCGTGCTCGCGGGAACGTGGTTCGGGATCGAGTTCTTCAACCAGGCCTTTCAGCACAGCGGCGGCGGGATGCTCCGGCTCAACACGGCCGGCACGGGTTGGGAGCGGATCAACCGCGGATTCCCGATCATGGCGCGGAATCTGTTCAATCAGCCTGTGTACGACCCGGTGATCAACATTTCCGACGTGCGCGGGCCCTGGGGGCGGCTTGTGCTGGTGGGGACGTTCCGCAACGGGCCGGTGCGGTCGACGGATCGCGGGGAGAACTGGGCGATTTCGAACGCGGGGCTGCCGCGGGATCCGAACGGGTTCCCGCCGATGATGAACGACTTTGCGGTGATCGGGGGCACGATCATCGCCGGGGCGATCGGGTTCCCGTTCTTTCTGGACCCCAACGGGATCGACCGCGGCGTGTTCGTGTCGCGCGACGCGGGGCTGAGCTGGTCGCCCGCGGAGGTCAACACCGCGCGGTTCGCGCCGGTGAACGCGGTGGCGGTGCTCGAGGGTGTCGCGTATGCCGGTGCGGACGGCGTGTACCGATCGACGGACGAGGGGACCACGTGGGAACGCGTGCCGGGCTCGCCCCAAGGCGAGGTGCTGGATCTGGCGGTGCACGCCGGCGGGTTGTACGCGATCGTGCGCGACGGGCGGGGGAGCGAAGTGTGGGCCGGGCTGCCGGCGTGCACGGCGGACTTTGACGGCGACGGGTTCGTGGACTTCCTGGACCTGGAGTCGTTCGTGGCGTGCTTCGAGGGTGAGGGCTGCCCGCAGGACGCGTCGGCCGACCTGGACGGGGACGGGTTCGTGGACTTCCTGGACTACGCGGCGTTCGTGGAGGCGTTCGAAGCGGGGTGCTGAGCCATGGACCACCGGCGGGCTGGTCCAGCGGGTGGTTGGTGGTTATGGGGGGTGTAGGGGTGTGGGGGTGCCCACCGGGAGGGCCCCGATTGCCGCCCGGGAGCGTCCGGGCTATATTCATGCCCCTGTCGGCGGGCTTTCGGGCCGGTCGGCGGGGACACAGTCGGGCGAGTTCCAGAGTGGCCAAATGGGACAGACTGTAAATCTGTTGGCTTACGCCTTCGGGGGTTCGAATCCCTCCTCGCCCATTCAGAAGAGCTCCGCCTTGAGCGGGGCTTTGTTGCTTTTGGGTTGAGAGCCCCCCACTGCGTCTCGGCCGAAGGAGCTGCGCCCAAGCAGCCTACCCGGCGCCTCCAGCCGCACGTCTGTCGCGGCGATTGCGTTGCCGAGCGGCCGAGCGAGGTCTGACAGAACGGCTATCGCGTGAGGTCGCGGCCGTAGACGCGGAAGTCGGCGAGGGAGACGCCGAAGGTGGTGGCGCGGGTGTGGGCCTGGAGGCGGACGTAGCGGGCGACGGCGTCGATGGGGATTTGATCGCGCGAGGGGATGCCGGGGCGGCGATCGATGACGGGGGTCCATTCGAGGGCGTCGTTGGACGTGAGGATGGAGTAGGTGCCGGCGTGGTTGGGGCCGAAATGGACGAGCACGCCGTCGAGCTTCATCTGGAGGCCGAGATCGACCTGGATCCACTCGTTGTCGCGCGGGAGCGAGGCCCATCGGGTGGCGTGGGAGCTGTCGAAGGCGAAGTGAGGGGCGAGTGCGGCGCCTTCGTCGGAGGAGGCGAGGACGGGCTTGGCGGCGGAGAGGAGGCGGATGCCGCGCGGGTCGGGCTCGAAGAGGGCGCGGGCGGTGGTGTTGGTGGTGATCGTGACGTCGACGGGGTTTTGCGTGGCGAGGGCGTCGGGGAGGCCTTCCCAGCGGAGGAAACGCTGGCCGAACTCGGGGACGGCTTTGAGGCGGACCGTTTCGCCCGGGGCGAAAGCCCACTTGCGCGGCGCGACGACGACTTCGCCGCCCTGCGCGGGGGTCCAGAGGTAGGAACGGTTCTGCTCGACCTTGCGATAGGCACGAACCCAGTCGACCTCGAAGGTCTGCGGGAAGACGGAGGATGCGTCGGGGTTGCCGGGCCAGTGCCCGCCGACGGCGGTGTTGAAGATGATGTAGAAGGGCTCCTGCGGGATGCCTTCGGTATGCGAGGCGCGGAGCTCGCCGTCGACGAAGAAGTCGAGTCGTTCGGGGGACCACTCGACGGCGAAGGTGTGGAAGCCTGCGGAGAAGTCGGGCCCGTCGAACTCGGTGGTCTTGTGGGAGTGGGTGCCGGGCCAGACGCCCCAGTGATTGGACATGTAGACGCGGCGCGGCTGGTGTCCGAGGGCTTCCATGATGTCGATCTCGGGGGGCCAGTGGCCGTCGGCGGGGAGCATCCAGAAGGCGGGCCAGAGGCCCTTTGAGGTGGGGAGCTTCATGCGGGCTTCGAAGCGTCCGAAGGCCATGGAGAAGAGCCCGTAGGTCTCGACGAGGGCAGAGGTGTATTGGCGGCCGTTCTGATCACGGCGTTCGGAGGTGATGCGGAGCGTGCCGTCGGTGATCGTGGCAGCGAAGGGGGTGTAGTACTGGAGTTCGTTGTTTTTGACGAGTGCGGCGTCCTCGGCGCGCCAGAAGTCTGCGCGGAGTGGTGACTCGTTGAATTCGTCGGCCCAGACGAGCTCCCAGCCCGGAGGGTTGGCGGGCTGTGGGACAAGAGCAGCGGCGATGGCGAGTGCGGTGAGTGTCATGGGTGGCGTCTTAGTCGCAGGACTGATCGAATGCGGACATGAATTCATCGAAGTCGAAGAAGTCGCTGAACCCGTCGTCGTTGAAATCTGAGGAGCGTTCGGGGGGGCACTCGCGGCCTTCGAAGCAGGTGATGAAGTCGTCGAAGTCGAAGAAATCGACGAAGCCGTCGTTGTTGAAGTCGGCCGGGCAGGCCGGGAGCGAGTAGAGCCAGGCATCGTCGATGAAGGCGGCGCCTGCGGCGGATCCTCCGGGCTGATTGAAGGTGAGGACGAGGCGTGCGAAGGCGGTGCCGGGCGGGGCGATGCCCTCGACGGCGGAGCGGATGTAGATGTCGCGTGGGGAATTGGCGTTGAGGGAGGGAACGCGGAGGGTTGAGATCACGGAGCCCGCGGCGTTGATCCACTCGATGCGCGTGTCGGTGGTGTTGGTGGAGCGCATGAAGTCGTTGGCAGGGTTAAGCCACCAGGCGCCGGCTTTCCAGCGTTGGCCGGGCGAGGCGGGGGCCTGCTGCCAGAGGCCCGAGGTGTTGGGTGCGCCGGTGAAGTTGCCGAAGAGTTTGGCGGAGCGAGTGTGTGTGCGTGGGCGTTGGATCTCGATGAAGCGGTTGCCCCAGCCGGTCCAGCGGAAGAGGGGCGTGGTGCCGTTGGGGCCGTATTCCTCGAAGGAGGCGTTGGCGAGCGTGGGCTGGTAGACGCGGACGTAATCGACGAGCATGTGCTGGGGGAAGATGGTGGTTTGGTCCGGGTAACCGGGCCAGAAGCCGCCGACGGCGGTGTTGAGGATGATGAACATGTTCATCTGCGGGATGCTGTTGCGGTGGGTGGCGTGGCGGACGCCGTCGACGAAGAAGTCGATTCGGTCCGGGTACCACTCGGCGGCGAAGACGTGGAAGTCCTCCGAGAAGTCGGGCCCGGCGAAGGAGGAGGTCTGGCTGCGGAGGTTGTCGACGGTTCCCCAGTGATTGGTGAAGTAGACGCGGGTGGGCTCGTGCCCGAGCATCTCCATGATGTCGATCTCGGGAGGCCAGCCGCTGGGGCTGGGGAGGAGCCAGAAGGCGGGCCAGAGGCCTTGCGTTCGCGGGAGCTTGATCCTCGCTTCGAATCGGCCGTATTGCTGCGAGAAGCGGCCGGCGGATTCGATGCGTCCAGAGGTGTAGGGTCGGCCGCCGAAGAAGCGACGATCGGCGGTGATGCGCAGGAGACCGCCGGAGACCGTGACGGCCGAAGGGGTGTAGTACTGCTGTTCGTTGTTGTAAGGCCAGGCGATGTTCTGCGCGAACCATCTGGAGTTGTCGAGCGAGGAGCCGGAGAACTCGTCGCTCCAGGTGAGACGCCAACCGGACGGAGTGCCACCCTGAGCGGCGGCGGCGGCGGCGAAGAGGAGCGAAGCGAGCGTGGCGCAGGTGGGCCTCATGCGTCGGCTCCGGCGATGCGTGCGCGGGGTTCGACGATGACGGCGCGGCTGGGGATCGCGGCGCGATCGGCCGGCGGGAGGTTGCGGCCGTTGGTGCGGATGACCTCGCTGTACCAGTAGGCGGAGGACTTGGGCGTGCGCTTCTGCGTCTGGTAGTCGATGTGAACGAGCCCGAACCTCGGCTGAGCACCTTCGGCCCACTCAAAGTTGTCCATGATGGACCAGTGGAAGTACCCGCGGATATCGGTGCCGTCGCGGGCGGCGTTGGCGAGGGCGATCAGATGGCGGCGGGTGTAGTCGATGCGCTGTGGGTCTTGGACGCATCCATCGAGGTCGACCCAGTCGTTGTTGGCCATGCCGTTCTCGGTGATGACGACGGGGAGCTTGTAGCGGTCGTGGATGAACTTGGGCCCCCAGTAGAGACAGTCGGGCATGATGGTCCAGCGGAGACCGGTCTGGGGCGAGCCGTCCTGGAGGGGGACTTCGACGGGTCCGGCGGCGGAGGCTTTCCATGGGACACCGGAGTAGATGTTCACGCCGTAGAAGTCGATGGGCTGGCGGATGAGGTCCATGTCGGCCTGCGTGAAGTTGGGGGCGTCGTGGGCGAAGAGTCGCAGGCCGTCTTCCGGGTAGTGCCCGAGGCAGACGGGGTCGGCCCACCAGGAGTTGTTCCAGGCGTCCTTGGTATGGACGGCGAACATGCGTCGACGAGCGGCCTCGATATCGGCAACGTCGGTGCTGGCGGGGTAGTCGGCGCGGCCGCACGGGGCCCAGCCGACGACGGGGGGCGTCTTGGCGCGGGCACGGATGACCTGGACAGCGGCGCCGTGGGCCATCAGGGCGTGGTGCCCGGCGAGGAGCCAATCGCGGGTCTGGAGGGTGAGCCCCGGGGCGTGGGTGCCCAGGAAGTGTCCAAGGCCGATGAAGATCTGGGGCTCGTTGATGGTGATCCAGTGGCGGACGCGGTCGGAAAGACGATCAACGACGACGGCGGAGTAGTCGGCGAACCAGCGGACGCTGTCGGGGTTGAGCCACCCGCCGCGGTGTTGAAGGGCAAGGGGATAATCCCAGTGGAAGAGGGTGACCCAGGGATTGATGCCGCGATCGAGGAGTGCGTCGGTGAGTCTGTCGTAGAAGTCGAGGCCGGGCTTGTTGACGCGGCCGGTGCCTTCGGGGAGGACGCGTGGCCAGGCGATGCTGAAGCGGTAGGCCTTCAGGCCGATCTCGGCCATGATGGCGACGTCCTGGGCGTAGCGGTTGTAGTGGTCGCAGGCGATGTCGCCCCGCTGGGCGCGGACGATGGCGCCGTCCTTTCGGCAGAAGGTGTCCCAGATGGAGGGTCCTTTGCCGTCGGCGTCCCATGCGCCTTCGACCTGGTAGGAGGATGAGCCGGCACCCCAGACAAAGTCGTTCTTGAACATACGTGCACTTCCTTGAGCGATGGCGCGATCAACCCTTGAGCGCGCCGGAGGTCAAACCTGAAACAAACTCGCGTTGGAGCGCGAGGAAGAGGATAAGGACGGGGATGACGCCGATCACGGTGCCCGCCATCTGCAGGCCGTAGTCCTGGTAGTAGACGCCGCGGAACTGGGCGACGGCGACGGAGAGAGGGAAGCGTTCTGGAGATTGAAGGACGACCTGGGGGGTGATGAAGTTGTTCCAGACGCCCAGGAAGGTCATCATGAGGAAGGTGCCGATCATCGGGCGGATGAGGGGGAGAGCGACGATGGTGAAGGTGCGGAACTCGGAGCAGCCGTCGATACGGGCGGCTTCGAGGAGCTCGACGGGAACTGAGGAGAGCGAGGCCTGCCTGAAGAGGAAGATGCCGAAAGCCGGCGCGATGGCGGGGATCACGAGCCCGGCGAGGGAATCGAGCAGCCCGATGGAGTGCAGGAGCTGATACCCGGGCGCGAGCAGGAGCGGAGCCGGGACAAGCATGGCGCCCAGCACGCACGCGGTGACGAGGCCCCGCCCGCGGAAATGGAATCGGGCGAGGGCGTACCCGCCGGCGGCGCAGCAGAACGTGGCGAGCAGCCCTGTGACGGACGAAAGGAAGACGGAGTTGGCCAGGGCGCGGGCGAAATCGAGCTCCTGGAAAAGTCGGCGGTAGTTCTCGAAGGAGAGCTTGGACCAGTCGATACCCAGGCCCTGTTCGCGAAGCGGGAGGAGTGTGGAGCCGAAGAAATGCTCGTTGGTCTTGAGCGAAGCGCAGAAGAGCCAGACGAACGGGGCAAGTGTGAGCAGGGCGGCGAGTGAGAGGAGCCCCACCGCGATCCATGATCGTTGTTTCATACGGCGGCCTCCTCTCGCCGGGCGAGGAGACGCTGAACGACCGTGCACACAACCAGCACGACGGCGAGCCCCCACCCGATGGCGCTGGCATAGCCGAGATCGCCGACCTCGAAGCCGACCTGGTAGAGATACATGACGATCGTCAGCCCGCGGTTGTCGGGGCCGGCGGTCTGGTTGAGCATGAGGTAGGGCAGTTCGAAGAGCTGGAAACTGCCGATGATGGAGGTGAGCACGACGAAGCCGGCGACGGGCCTGATGGCGGGGAGTGTGACATGGCGGAAGCGATCGATCGACCCCGCACCGTCGATAACGGCGGCCTCGGCGAGGTCGCGCCGCACGTTCTGCAGGGCGGCGACGAAGTAGATCATGTTGAAGCCGACGAACATCCAGTGCGACGCCACGATCAGGGCGCTCATGACGTATTGCTGCGTCCAGGCGAAATCGAGGTTCCACGCGCCCGCGGTCAGGTTGTGGAGCATGACATTGAGCAGCCCCGTTCGCTTCTCGAGGATGATCCCGAAGATCATCGCGGCGAAGACGACACCGACGAGCGCGGGCGAGAACAGCAGGATGCGCCAGAGAGGCCGGGCGGGCGTGCCGCGGCGTTCGATGAGAAGGGCAAGCCCGAGCGAGATCGGAAGCTGAATGAAGACCGAGGCGAGCGCGAAGACGAAGGTGTTTCGGAGGGCGGTCCAGAAGAGCGGATCGGCGATCATCGCGGCGAAGTTGCGGGCGCCGACGTACTGCTCGTGCTCGGGGCCGAAGGTCTGATGCGTCGCGAGCACGACCGACCTCGCGAGGGGGTAGAGCGTAAAGACGACAAAGATCACCAGGAAAGGCGAAAGAAAGAGCCACGGCGCGAGCCTGGATGATGCGGCCGGGCCCATCATGGAACCCCTCCCGCCGAGGAAAGAAAGACGTTGCGTTCGATCTGGGCAGCGACCATGTCATGCGCCCGCTTGAGATAGTGCGAGGCCCGCTCGCGCAAACGTGCCTCGTCGTACTGGCGGGTCCGGCGGGTCTCTTCGGAGAGCTGGACCAGCGCGTCCTGCACGCGGGAGAGGGCGAGGGTGTTGTAGGGGCTGCTGGTGCGGGCCGGCACCTGCGGGGCGAGCCCGATGTACATCCGTCCCTTGGGCTGGCTGGCGAAATAGGCGTCGGGCTCGTCGAAGACCGGATCGGACCAGAACTCAACGACGGGCGTCACGATCCCGCTGCTGCGGTAGAGGTCGGTCGCGAGGTCCTTCGAAAGGTAAAGGTGCTTGGCGAAGCTCCACAGCTCCTCGAAGTCCTCGGGCGACTTCACGGCCGAGCGGGGGATGCCCAGCATCGTCCCGCCCCAGACGCTGGTTCGGCGCTCGCCCTCGTCCCACGCGGGGAGGGGCATGAGCTTGATCTTCCCGGCGAGTTGGGGCAGTTCGTGCTTCCAGACGTCGCACATCCAGTCGGGAAAGAAGCTTGAGAGCACGAATCCTTCGGCCTTGAGCTGGTTCCCCGAGGCCGTGAAGTTCGGAGCGTCCGCGGCGATGCGTCGCGGGCCCTGGCACCACGCGACGATGCGGGCAAGGACGCGAGCATTGATCGGCGAATCGATGATCACGCGACCGGCGTCGTCAAAGAACCCGCCGCCCGCCTGAAGCAGCAGCACCTCGATGTGGTCTGTCGAGGTCTCCCAGAGATTGAGCAGATATCGATCAGGCTCGCCGTCGCCGTTGGTATCCATGAGAGGCCGGAGCACACGCTCGAAGTCGTCCCAGGTGCGGATCGAGTCAACATCGATGCGAGCGGCCTCGAACACATCGGCCCGGTAGCCCAGCATGACCGGATGGACGTCGTGCGGCAGGCCGAAGATTCGCCCGCGTGACATCCAGGGCGCAAAGCTCGGTGGGTTGATGCGGGACCGGATTCCCTCCGCGTCGATGCGATCGGTGAGGTCGACAAAGCCGACCGCGTCGAGCGAGCCCGTGAAGGCCCTGGCGGCGTTCTGACGCTCGGCCTCGATGAGATCGGCGGCCGGAGTGCCGGAGAGAAAGCTCGACAACAGCCGACGATCGAGCGCGGCCCGGCCCAGCAGAATCGTCTCGATATCGGGATCGCGAAGGCGATTCCACTCGTCGATGATCGGCGTGTACGTGTCCTGGTGAGGCTTGGCGAAGAGCCACATCGTGCGCGAATCGCGCCGGCCCGAAGGCCAGAATGCGAGCGCGGCCGAGGACACCAGCGCGAGGACGATGAGAATCCACACGCCCGAAGAGATGGGCGAGCCGTCGCGGTCCGGTGTTGCACGTGTGGCGAACATGGTCGGGTCGTGCGTCGCGGAAAGAAGGCCATCGGGGCCCGCGGGCAACGCGTTGTCTGCCCGCGAGCCCCGATGGAGGAGGTGTGACTGTGTGCCGACGAGCGGGTCAGACCCGCAGGGTTCAGCAGCCGGTCTCGAAGACGCCGACGAAGGCATCGAAGTCGAAGAAGTCGATGAAGCCGTCGCCGTCGAAGTCGGCGGTCTTCCCGGGCGGGCAGGAGCCGCCCTCGAAGCAGCCGGCGAAGGCGTCGAAGTCGAAGAAGTCGACGAAGCCGTCGCCGTCGAAGTCGGCGGGGCAGACGCTGACGAGCTCGACGTCGTCCCACCAGGTCGCGCCGCCGGCGAAGCCGAGCTGACGCTGGAGGATGAGCACCCGGGCCTTGGTGGTGCCCTCGGGGGCCACCGCGACGCCCGACTCATAGAAGCGGTAGATGTCGTCGCCGGGCGTGGGGACGGCGGAGGACGGGGCCTGCAGCCCGGAAAGGTTGTTGCCGCCCTCATCGAAGAACTCGATGCCGATCACAACGGTGTTCCCGCTCTGGAGCGAGTCGCCGCCGGAGGAACGGGCCCAGCCGCTGGCCTTCCAGCTCGAACCCGCGGTGGCGGGGACTTCCTGGAACCAGCCGGAGAAGGCGGGGTCGCCGTTGTACCCGCCGAAGAGCTTGGCGGCGTAGTTGCCGTTGCGGGCGTTCTCGCCGAAGTTGCCCTGGCCGTTGCCGAAGTTGACCCAGCCCACGAAGGGGCTGCCGAGGCAGCCAGCGACCTGGTCTTCGAAGGAGGAGTTGGCGAGGATGTTGGACCCGCCGTCGAAGGAGAGGGAGGCATCGTCGAACCAGGCGGACCCGCCGACGAAGTTGCCCTGTTCGACAACAGCGGTCACTCGCACCCTCACCGCACCGGCGGGGGCGATAGCGCCGGAGATCGTGAGGCTGACGGGCTCGGGCTCAAGGCCGCCGGGACCATCGGGATCAGTGTTCGTCTCGACGCGGGCGGACTCGGCCTGGCCGAGAAAGTCGCCGTTGGCGGCGTAGAAGCCGACCGTCAGGAAGGCGCGGGTGCCCGAGCCGGTGTTGGCATCCCAGGACAGCGAGTCCCACGTGGGGCTGATGACGTTGACAGAGGCGTCGTAGGACTGCCCCTCGACGCACGCGGCTTCCTGGTAGATGCCGCTGTAGCCGATCGGGCAGCAGAAGGGCCCGAAGATCTTGATGGCGCGCACGCCCGAGGTGGTGTAGAAGTTGATGCTCGACGCGTTGCCGAACGCGGTCCAGCCCGCGGCCGGGCCGCAAATCCCTTCGAAGCCCGGGTTCACCAGGGCGTTCTGAGCGTGCGAGGTCCCCGCGAGCAGGAACAGGCAGGCGCCACCAACGACAGACTTGATACTCCGCATCTCAATCTCCCGCAAAGTTCACCGGTGGTGTACACCGGCGCGGTGCCCGTGAGGGTCACCTGGTTGTGGCCGGCCGGTCGCGTCCTCGCGGCCGGCCTTGTGTGACACGATCGCCGCGGAGTCCTTCGCGGCATTCGACGATTCCAGCCCACTCAGGGCGAACTGGGGTTGTTGATCCATCCCGCACGACGGACGAATCCGCCGTTGCCTTGCTCGGTGCGGATCCAGCCCCGCCTGCCGAGCGCGTAGAAGTGATTGGCGGTCAGGTCCGCGTCGGCCAGGAGACTCTCCTTGCCGTCGCCGGGGTTCTTAAATGGAGCCGCGCTCCCGTCGATAAAGGCGAGGTTGCCGAGCCCGCCGTGGCGGACGCTGATCTGGTCGTTCGAGGCCCACATGCCGTCGGGCTGGTCGGAGTTGGAGTACTTGGTGTTCTCTTCGACGAAGACCGGGGCCCCCTTCATCTCGACCAACTGGGCCGGATTGAACGGGAAGGTCGAAGGCGGAGCGCTGAGCGCGTAAGGCGTTGAATCGCGCAGGTGCGCCATCTTGATCTCCTGGCCGATCCTGGCGCCGGTCATGAAGGAGGCGAAGGTGAAATCAAAGTCGAGCTCGGTCGAGATGCTCGTCTGGCTGCGCTGCTGCCCGTTGGCGCTGCGGCGTTTGTTCTTCGGGCACTCGCCCGCCTTGTCCATGCCGTTGACGTAGTCGTACATGAGGCCCAGCTTGACGCCGCCCGGAGCGTTGGGATCGGGAAGGCGTGCCCAGGCCGAGTATCCGCCGTTCACCAGCCCGATCATCTCGCGGCCCTGATCGTCCACTCGGGCGACCCACAGTCGCTCCTTGAAGTCCTGCATGTACATCAGGCTTGCGGTGCCGAGCTGGCGGACATTCGAAAGACACGCGGTCGCCTGTCCGGCCTCTCGGGCCTTGCCCAGCGAGGGCAGCAGCAGGCCGATCAGCATGGCGATGATGGCGATCACCACAAGGAGTTCGATCAGGGTGAACCCCGCTCCCATCCGATGCTCGCCGCGATGCCTGCTTGCCTGCATGTTCCTTCTCCGATCTGAATCGCTGTCTGTCGCCCGCGAGTCGTCGGGCCTCGGCGCGGCGGTGGTGAGGGCCGCGCACCCCGGAACTACCGCGACCCTCGTCGTCCCGCCGGCTTGGTGACCACAAGCGGCAGCCGCGTGCCATCGGGGAGCACCCGGACCATGTCTTTCGCCGGAACGCCCGTGGTCTGATTCACTTCAAACGTCGTTTGGCGGACCAACCGCAGCACGGACGCTTCCCCCGTCGCCAGGGTGCGCGTCAGCCAGCGGGCCGCCTCGAGCCCCAGCGTTTCCGCGTCCTGGCAGACCGCGGTGCACGCGGGGTAGGTGTGCCGCCGCATGTCGCTGTCGTCAAAGCCGACAATCGAGAGGTCCTGGGGCACTTTGATGCCCAGTTCAAGACAGCGACGAAGAGCGCCGAAGGTCGCCAGCGGGTCCGTCAGCATCACCGCCGAGGGCGGGATCGCCTGGCTCATCAGCCGCGTAATCAGCGAGGCACCACCCTCCATGCTCGCGATGATCTCGACGACCAGAGACGGATCCGGCGTGTGCCCGGCGTCCCGCATCGCGTCCTCATACCCGCGGCGGCGGTCGGCGTGGTCGGTGTCCGCGATGGCGTGAATCGCCAGCGCGATCCGCGTGTGCCCCAAAGACAGCAGGTGTTCCACGGCACGGCGGCTGTCGCCGTACGAGTCGCAGCAGACGAAATTGACCTTCGGATCCGCGTCAAAGCGATCGGCCAGCACCACCGCGGGGAAGCCCTCCGCCGCGATGTTCGTGCAGATCGAGCGCGTGTCCTCGAAGGTGCGGAGCAGCACACCGCGAAGCCCCTTGCGGGCGAAGAACTGCGTGTACGACTCGTTCTGAAGCTTGTCCCGGCTGATGCTGAGGATCTTCAGATCGAAGCGGTGGTCGTTGACGCCGCGGAGAATGCCCGAGAGGATGGCGGCATCAAAGCTCCCATAATCCGGCCGAACCACCTCGCCCGGGTACACCGCCCGATGGCGGTCGCGACCCGACGCGACGAGGCGGTCATCGGCTCGCCGAACTCCCGCGACGCGTCCAGCACCTTCTTCCGGGTTTCCGGATTCACGTGCGGATGGTCGTTGAGGGCGCGGGAAACGGTGGCAACCGAAACCCCGATCCTTCTCGCGATGGCCCGAACCGTGCCCATGCTTGCCTTTGCGTCAGAAACAGACTGGAACAGTTACAGCGGTGTTCCGGACTATCGACTGCCACGCCCCTGTCAAGCGCAAACAGGGTCATGTGGAAGAAAGCGGCGCGCAAAACGTCCCCGAGGGACGCGGCCCCCCGGGGCGGTCTTGAAGACCCGGGCTTACTTGGGCAACGAGGCGGGGATTGGCTTGACCGTCTCTCGCTTGGCCCGGTCGGCCTTCGCCCGTTCCAGCAGTTCCTTCACCGCCGCCTCGATCTGCGGGTCCTTCCCGGCGGCCTCGGCGTCGGGGGTCATCGGGACGTTGATGTCCGGCTGGGCCCCGTTGTTCTCAAGATCGCGACCATCCGGCAGGTACCACCCGCGGAACGGCGTCCGCACTGTGGATCCGTCGATCAGCGAGGCGGCCCCCGTGGAAATCACGCCGCCGTACGTCGCCGTGCCCACCAGCTTGCCACGCCCGATGGTCTTGATCGCGTGCGCGAAGATCTCGGCGTTCGAGAAGGAGTTCTCGTTGATCAGCACGGAGATCGGCCTCGAATACCCGTAGATCAGCCGACGATCGCGCGGATAGGCGTCGGGGTTGACGCTGGCGGGATCGGCCCCGCGTGGCAGCGTGAAGGTGTGGGGCGGCGCGGTGAGGCTCGACAGCAGAATGTCCGCCGTCGAACCTCCGCCGTTGTCCCGAACATCGATGATGAGCCCGTCCTTGCCGTGGGCGGCCGCGTAGAGATCACGCTCAAAGTCGCGAACGCTGGGCATGCTCATGCCCTGAATGTGCAGGTACCCCAGCGTGCCGCCCGAGAGCTTGTCGACGAGCGCCGCCCGACGCTGCACCTCGGTCTGGTACCGCAGGCGAGAATCCGAAGCCCCCGACGCCGGGACAATCAGCACGAACCGCGGCCTGGCGGGGTCCTTTCTCGCGATCTCGATCAGCGTCTCCTGACCGGCCTTGCCGAAGAGCGCGGCCGAGAGATCCATCAGGCCCGAAGCCTGGCGGATCGGACGATCATCGACCGCGACGATCACGTCCCCGATCTCGAGCGAGGCCTTGGACCCGCCCACGGGCAGCTCGGCCGGCGAGCCCGGCAGAATCCGCGTGATCGCGAGCCCCTGTTCGGCGGGGGTTGTTTCAATGCCGAGATACCCCGTGGCGGCACCGGGAGCAGAGAAGCCACCGGCGGCGGAGATCCCGGTGTGAGACCCGTCGAGCTCGCCGAAGAGCATTTGGACCACGCGAGAGAGTTCCTCCGGCGTGCGTGTCCGCGAGGCGAGCGCGTCGTAGCGATTGGTCAGAGCGGTCCAGTCAAGCCCCTTGAGCGTCGGGTGGTAGAAGACGTTGCCGATGGTCCGGGCGGCCTCGCGGAACTTCTGCCGCTGCTCCGCGCGAACATCGATCGCCACCGGCGCGTCGATCGCCAGCGTGTCGGCCTTGGACGATGCCAGGGTGACCACGGTCGCCTGACCCCGAGCCACCAGCGTGACTTTGTCGCCCGTGAGACTCACGCCCATCGGGGAGCCGCCCCCGGCCAGGATCGTGCGGCGGTCGTCGTTCTTGCGTGAGACAGAGAAGAACGCACGATCGGCGTCCCCGCTGTTGAACATCACCCGATCACCCGCGGGGGTGATCGAAAGCCCTGAGATCCGACCCGTCGAGGTCAGACGCTGCACACGGAGGTGGGCGTCGGTCGTATCAAAGGTGTACGGCTCGGCCTTCTTTGACGGCCTGGCGGCGGACTTGTCGTCCGGCTTGGCGTCGGCCTTGGCTTCGGGCTTCGTCTCGGGCCGGCCTGCACGAGGGGCCTTGAGCTTCTTCACCTCGTCGCCCGCGTTCTTGAAATACTCGTCGAGCTCGTAAGGCGTCATCGCCTCCAGCGAGCGATCAAGGAACAGGTACCAGACGTCGAAATCGCCGTTCTCGCCCGCACGCTCGGACAGGAAGTACAGCACCTTCCCGTCGTGCGACAACCGCGGCGACTCGTCGAGATCGGGGTGACGAGTCACGTTGACAGGCTTGGCGTCCGGGTTGCCCGTGTCGAGCAGATAGATGTCGCTCTGGAAATCCAGATCGCTGACCGAGTACACGATGTGCCGATTGTCGCCGGCCCACTGCACGTCGGGGCGGTCCCACGACTCGAAGAGCACGCGATTCTGCGAGGTCTTCAGGTCGTGGAGCACGAGATCGCCGCGCCCCCGGATGAAGAGCAGCTTTTCACCGTCGGGCGAGGGCATCGGCGAGGAGATCTCGATCCCGAAGATTCCGTTGCGGTAGTCGGGCGTGTCGGACTCAAGACCGGTCTGCACGGGCGCGATCGTGAATCGCAGCGACTCGGCCCAACGCTTCCCGTGGTCGGGCTCCGCGGTCTCGGCGGGCTTGTCCGCCTTCTCCGCTTTCTCCGGCTGCTCGGACTTGCCAGCATCGCCCTGCGCACCTCCGGGCTCGGCGGCCGCGGTGGGCGGCTGAGCGTCCGCCTTGGGCTCGGCATTGGAATCGGGCTTGGCTTCGGGCTTCGACTCAGGCTTGGCGTCCGGCTTGGCCTCGGGCTTGGGCGGCTGCAAGTCCTCTCGCGTCATCGCCACCGTCGCGGCAAAGAGCCGCGGCACACCCCCATCGTCCGACACGAAGTACAGCGTCTTGCCGTCCGGCGACCACGCCAGATCGCGCTCGCGACCCGCCGTGTTCGTGACGCGACGCGTGGGCCGACCTTCGCTCGTCGACCGCAGGAAGATCTCCCCGCGTGCCACCACCGCGATCGACTTGCCGTCCGGGCTCAGGGCCGCCTCGCTGACCTCGCGCGCAAGATTCGTGCGATTCACATCGAGCTCGCTGGCGTCGGACGACATCGACACGCTCACCGCGGCGGGCGTGGCGCCGCGATCACGCAGATCCAGGGTGTACAACGTGTCCCACACGACGAACGTCGCGGCCGACCCGCCTCGCGAGACGTGCAGATCGCGCACGCCGTGTCCGATGCTGGCCTGCGTCCCGGGAGCGAAGTTGGTGATCTGGGCCGCGTCCTTCCCGCCCGAGGCGAGACTCATCGTCCAGAGGTTGTTCTGTCCCGAGGCCGACGACACGTACACCACCGAACCGCCCGGCAGCGGATAGGCGTCAAATTCGTCGGCGGGACCCGACGTCAACTTAGTGAATCCGCCCGTGCCCAGGTTGAGCGACCACAGGTCGGACGTGCCCGAGCCGCGATACTTGGGACGGTTGGGGTCGTTGCGACGATACGTAAAGACGCCGGCCGTGCCGTCGGCCGTCATCCGGGGCAGCGAGCCGAAGGCGTCCGACACACGTTCGAGCGGCCCGCCCGCCACGGGAACGCGGTACATCCGCTGGCCGCGATAGATCGCCGGCTCGTGCCCCGAATTGAGCAGAAGGTGCTTGCCGTCGGGCGTGAACCCGGCGAGCGACACGGGGCGATCCATCACGAGCACCCGGCGCACATCGCCCGCGAGAAGCGACCCGTCCGGCCCCGGGATGAGCGGCATGACGTACAGGCCTCTCGCACCGTCCCGGTCGGACTCAAACGCGAGCATCGAGCCGTCGGGTGAGAAATCGGCGCGTCGTTCCGTGGCGGGGTGGTTGGTCAGCCGCTGCGCGATGCCGCCCTTGCTCGAGACGAGCCAGAGGTCCCCCCGCGACGCGAAGACGATGCGGGAAGCGTCCGGGCTGAGGGCCGGGTACTGAGGAAAGCCCGCTGCAAGGTCGGGCTGGGCGGGCTGGGCAAGTGTCGTGCCCGCGAGCGCCGGCAGGATCACCGCGGGCGACGAGGCGTTGGTGCAGGACGACAGCACGGGCAACAGAAGCCAGGGCAGAACGTGTGCAGCGTGGATGCGCATGGGGTGCCTTTCGGATAACCGCCCGGCGTCGCCGGGGGGCTGACAGTGTACCGGATGGATCGGGTTGGGAGGCGGCACGGAATCGAGTAGACTGCCGCCGTGCACCATCCGCCACGATTCCATCGAGCGATGATCGCGTCCCTGATTCTGGTTTCGGGGTTGGCGGGAGTCTCGCTCGGCCTTGGGAGCCGAACAGCCCTTCCCGGTGCCACTCGGACGGTCCCGGGCGAGCCGCCCTCGGCCCGCGACCCTCAGGCGGAAGACCTCGACCGTCGATTCGCGGCCGAGTTCGGCGGATTCCTCGCAACGCACTGCCTGGACTGCCACAGCGGCGACGATGCCAAGGGCGACCTGTCTCTCGATCACCTCCGCGGGGTGGCGCACGCGAGCGAAGTCAACCTGCGGCTTGTGCGCGACATGATCGTCTCGGGCGAGATGCCGCCCAAGAAAAAGCCCCGCCCCGACGAGCACGCTCGCACGCTCGCGGTGCAATGGCTCGACGCGATGATCGCGTACGTTCCCGCGGACGCGCCGATCGACCCTGGGTGGATGACCCCCCACCGTCTGAATCGTGCCGAGTACAGGCTCACACTGCGGGACCTGCTGGGGATCGACCCCGCCCGTGTGGATGTCGCCGAACGTCTGCCCCGCGACGACACCGGGTACGGGTTTGACAACATCGCGGACGTGCTCTCGGTCTCGCCGCTGTCGGTCGAGGAGTACCTCGCCGCGGCGGAGCGGGCGGTCGAGCGGGCGCTGGGGCCGGTGGTGCAGGTCGGCGACGCGCCGGTCTCACTGAGACCCATCCGCGGGGATAACGGGCAGCCCTTGCCGCGTGGGGGGTTCTTTCTTTTCTCGAACGGGGCGGCCAAGGCGACGTTCCGCACGCCCGTGGAGGCCGAGTACATCATCCGCGTGCGTGCGTTTGAGACCAAGGCGGGCGACGAGCACGCGAACCTGAGCCTGCGCGTCGACGGCAAGAGCATCGGCGAGGCTCGCGTGGACGCCACGCGCGAATCGCCCAAGGAGTACACCTTCCGAGCCCGCCTTCGCGAGGGTGAACGCTCGATCGCCGCCCACTTCACCAACGACTTCTACGTCAAGGACAAGGCCGACCGCAACATGGGCGTGGAGTCGATCACGGTCGCCGGCCCCGTGGACGCCGCCTCGATCGTGCGTCCCTCGGCGTACTCAACCATTTTCGGCAAGGCGACCGACGCGAGCCAGGATGACGAGCGTGCTCGAACCATCCTGCGGGTCTTCGCCACGCGTGCCTACCGCAGACCCGCCGAGGAACGCGACCTCGCCGGGCTGATGGGCGTCTACGCCGCGGAGCGAGAAGCAGGCCGAGGCTTCGAGGAAGCCGTCCGCGCGGGGCTGACCGCGGCGCTCGTGTCGCCACGCTTCCTGTTCCGCACGATCCGCCACCCCGAGCCGGGCAATCCGAGCGTGCGATACACGCTCGACGCGTACGAACTGGCGTCGCGGCTGTCGTACTTCCTGTGGTCGAGCATGCCCGACGAAGCGCTGACGCGGGCCGCCGAGGATGGATCGATCCTGACCGACGACGGGCTTTCTGCCCAGGTCCGCCGCATGCTCGCGGACCCAAAGGCCGACGCACTCGTCACGCACTTCGCCGGTCAGTGGCTTCAACTGCGCTCGCTCGACACGCTTGCGATCGATCGCTCGGCGTTCCCCGAGTACGACGACCGCCTCCGCGACGACATGCGCCGCGAGGCCGAACGGTTCTTCGCCCACCTGCTCCGCGGCGATCGTCCCGTGCTGGACCTCATCGACAGCCGATACACGTTCGTGAATGAACGGCTGGCACGCCATTACGGGATTCCCGGCGTCCGGGGCGAGGAGTTCCGCCGCGTCGACCTGCCAGCCGATTCGGCGCGGGGCGGCGTGCTGACCATGGGCGCCGTGCTGACGATCACGAGCAACCCGACACGCACCAGCCCGGTCAAGCGCGGGCTCTTCGTGCTCGATCAAATGCTCGGCACCCCCCCACCCCCGCCGCCGCCGGATATTCCTCCGCTCGAGCAGGCCGCCAACCTTGGCCCAAACCCGACAGTCCGCGAGCAACTGGCCGCACACACCATGGTCGCAAGCTGCGCCGCCTGCCACAACCGCCTCGACCCGATCGGGCTTTCCTTCGAGCACTTCGACGCGGTCGGCAAGTGGCGGCAGGACGAAAGCGGGCGCCCCATCGACGCCTCGGGCGTCCTGCCCACGGGCGAGCCTCTCACGGGCGCGGCGGACCTGAAGCGCGTCGTGCTCGCACGCTCGGACCAGTTCATCGAAACACTCACCGCCAAGATGCTCACCTACGCCCTGGGGCGCGGCGTCGAGCCCTTCGATCGGCCGGCCATCCGACGGATCGCCGCCCGAACTCGCGCCGAGGGAGATCGCCTCCCCGCGCTCATCGAATCCATCGTCCTCAGCGAAACATTCCGCACAGCTCGCGGAAGGGAGCGCACCAAATGACCAACCAGCTTTCCCGCCGAACAGTGCTCCGTGGGCTCGGGGTGACCATGGCCTTGCCCTGGCTTGAGTGCATGGCCGCCGCGCCCACCACCGCCCCGGCGGCCGCCCTCTCCGCCGTCGGATCCGCCACGCCGGCCGCCGCACCCGTCCGCCTCGCCTACGTCTTCATGCCCAACGGCGTGAACTACGACGCCTGGTCGGCCAAGCCGGGGGCCGGCGGCCTGCTCGAGCTCGCCGACACCCTCGAACCCCTCGCCGCCGTCCGAAACCACGTCAACGTGCTCACCGGGCTCACCCTCCAGAAAGCCCGCGCCAACGGCGACGGCCCCGGAGACCACGCCCGCTCCTCCGCCAGCTTCCTCACAGGCCAGCAAGCCCGCAAGACCGCCGGCAACGACATCCGCAACGGCGTCAGCATCGACCAGGTCGCCGCCGCCTCGCTCGGCAAGCTCACCCGCCTCCCCTCGATCGAGCTCGGCTGCGAGCACGGCCCCTCCGCCGGCAACTGCGACTCGGGTTACTCCTGCGCGTACTCGTCCAACATCTCCTGGCGCGACGAGTCCACCCCGATGGCCAAGATCATCGATCCCGCCGCGGCGTTCGAGCGTCTCTTCGGCGACGCATCCCAGCAGGCCGCGGCCAACGAACGCCTTTCCCGCCGGAAGAGCATCCTCGATTTCGTCCTCGCCGAGAGCAAGTCCCTCGAATCAACCCTCGGACCCAGCGACCGCCGCAAGCTCGACCAGTACCAGACCGCCGTGCGCGAGCTCGAGCAGCGGATCGAGCGGGCCCGGGCCGAGTCCGACGCGCCCCGACTCCCCAGCACCCCCGCCCCGGCCGGAATCCCCGACACAATCAGCGAGCACATGGACCTCATGTTCGACATGCTGCTGCTGGCCTTCCAGACCGACAGCACCCGCGTCGGCACACTCATGCTCGCCGTCGACGGGAGCAACCGGACCTTCCCCGAGATCGGCATCCGCGACGGGCACCACCATCTCTCCCACCACCAGGGCAACGCCGAGATGATCGAGAAGATCCGGCGGATCGACCGCTTCCACGTCGAACGCTTCGCCCGCTTTGTCCGCAAATTGGCCGACACGCCCGAGGGCGAAGGCTCACTCCTCGACAACAGCCTCATCCTCTTCGGCGGCGGGATCAGCGACGGCAACAAGCACAACCACGAAGACCTGCCCATCGTGCTCGCGGGCCGAGGCGGCGGCGGCGTCGCCACCGGACGCCTCATCCAATCCAAGCGCGAGACCCCCCTCTGCAACCTCTACCTCTCGATGCTCGATCGCGCCGGCTGCCCGCGCGACAACTTCGGGGACAGCACCTCGCCGCTCGCGATTACCTAATCGCCCGGAACATCCCTACTCCCGATACCGCTCGGCCGCACGCCGCTTCGCCGCCAGCAACCCCGTCTCGGGCTCCGCCGGCTTGCCCGTCAGATCGGAAGAGCACACGTCTGAACTCCAGTCACCTTGTAATCTCG
>ERZ761603.1056-NODE-1056-length-21566-cov-36.459672_pt1 | contig 21566 bp, 21 predicted proteins | sample MGYA00511879_ERZ761603 | MGnify/ENA primary metagenome ERZ761603 (study PRJEB28899, sample SAMN02850040) | bioreactor sludge metagenome | biome: EBPR Sludge; feature: EBPR Bioreactor; material: flocular biomat | place: Australia: Thorneside Wastwater Treatment... | reverse complement strand
GCCGGTGAGGGCGCCGGCTCGGCCGATCGCCCCCGCCGCAGCAGCCGCTCGCAGTTCCGCAAGGACGACGCCCCGGCCCCCTCGGCGCAGGCCTGAGCCCGGACCCAAAGCGACCAAACTCACCGGGGTCGGCCTTCAACCCCGGCTCGTGACCCATCCACAGATCATTCCTCCACCAGTGGAGCAAAGCCCATGGCAGAGATCAACGCCAAAGACGTGATGAACCTTCGCAACAAGACCGGGCTGTCGATGATGGCCTGCAAGGCCGCCCTCGCCGAGGTCGGCGGCGACCCCGAGAAGGCGGAGGAACTCCTCCGCAAGCAGCTCAAGGGCAAGATGGACAGCCGCACCGACCGCGCCGCCGGCGAAGGCCGCGTGCTCGTCGTCACCAACGCCGACAAGTCCCAGGCCGCCATCATCGAGATCCGCGCCGAGACCGACTTCACCGCCAAGGCGGAGAACTTCGGCACGATGCTCACCAAGGTCGCCAACCTCGTGCTCGCCGCGCCGGCCGGGAAGGTCGCCGCGTCGCCCGCCATCACGGCGGCCGTTGACGAGGTCCGCATCTCCACCGGCGAGAACTGCTCCTACGCCCGCGGCGAGAAGCTCGCCGGCGCCCCGGGCTCCTTCGCCTTCTACGTCCACCACGACGGGAAGACCGCGAGCATCGTGCAGAGCGTCGGCGGCGTGAACGAGACGGTCCTCAAGGACGTCTGCATGCACGTCGTCGCCGCCGTCCCGCGCCCGCAGGGGCTCGCCGCCAGCGAGATCCCCGCCGACATCGTCGAGAAGGAGCGCAAGTTCCGCATCGACCAGGCGATGGAATCGGGCAAGCCCAAGGAAATCGCCGAGAAGATGGTCGAGGGCGGCATGCGCAAGTTCTTCGAGGAGATCGCGCTGCTCGAGCAGCCCTTCGTGAAGGACCCCGCCAAGAAGATCAAGGACATCGTGGGCGGCACCGACAAGCTCGTCGCCTTCCGCCGCTGGCAGGTCGGCGAGTAAGCCGCCCAGCAAGAGGCAGCCCCTTCCCAGTCGCGTTGAACGCCATGCCGGACCCGATCGCGGGTCCGGTTTTTCGTTGGGCTCGGGAGCAATCCGGGGCGACCGAATCCGAATATCCTCCGCGCATGAGCACGACGCCGAATGCGGAGCAGTTCACGATCCGCCGCAAGATCTTCAAGATCTTCGGGGCAGCGTTCCACATCTACGACGCCCGCGGCGAGGTGGTGGGCTACTGCAAGCAGAAGGCCTTCCGCCTGCGCGAGGACATCCGCATTTACACCGACGACTCGTGCACGAAGGAGCTGCTCACCATCCGCGCACGCAACATCATCGACTTTGCGGCCACGTACGACGTCTGCCTCGCCGCGGGCGAGCAGATCGCCTCGTTCCGCCGAAAGGGGCTCTCGAGCACCTTTGTCCGCGACCACTGGCTGGTCTTCGGCCCCGACGACCAACCCCTGGGCGAAATCCGCGAACTGGGCGGCATGGCGGCGCTGCTCCGCCGATGGGTCGACCTGGTCTCGCTCTTCTCGCCCCCCACGTTCGAGGTTGTCTCTCCCTCCGGTCAGCCAGTGGCTCTGCTGCGTCAGCACTTCAATTGGTTTGTCTACCGGTTGGGGGTGTCGATCTCCCCCGAGGCCGCCAAAGAAGGATGGGACGACCTGGTGGTACTGGCCGGCGGGTGCCTGATCGCGGCGATCGAGGGCCGGCAGGACGCCGACTGATTTGACAATCACTCAAATCGGTAGTTTTTGAGGGCCGGAGCGGATCCCGTGAGGCCGGGGCGGGCTTTTCGGTCCTTCGTGGCTCGTTAAAGCCTGCTTTGGCCTCAGGTTGGGTACGGCGGACGCAGAATCTTTCGGAAAATCTGTTCCACGGGTGGCATTGGCACGAAGACGTGGCATCTTGAAGGTGTCTTGTCTCTCTCTCCTCCTATGACTCGGCTGCGGGCGGAAACACGTAGCCGGGTTTCCTGAGAAAGTCGGATCTCTCTCCCGACGATCTCTGTCAGTGTCTTGTCTCTCTCTCCTCCTATGACTCGCTCGCGGGCGGAAACGCGCGTGCGGGTTTTTCTCTTTTTGGACCACTCGGCGTCGGCCAGGTCGGGGGCGCGCAGGTAGGCTCTCGCCCGCATGACCATCGATGCCAAGGCCGGCAGCGCCCTGAGCGGGGCCGATTGGGCTGTCATCATCGGGTACTTCCTTCTGCTGGCTGGGTCCGGCGCGTTCTTCGCGTGGCGAGCGCGTCGGCGTGGGCTTGCCTCGGCGAACGACTACTTCACCGGCGGGCACACGATGCCCGTCTGGGCCGTCGCGGTCTCGATCCTGGCGACGGCCCAGTCCGCTGCGACCTTCACCGGTGCGCCCGAGCAGTCGTACGCCGGCAGCCTCGCATATCTGGCGACGAACGTCGGCGGGCTGATCGCGGTGATCCTGCTCGCGATGTTCTTCATCCCGCAGTACTACCGCCTCAACGTCACGACTCCGTATCAGTTGCTCGAGCGTCGCTTCGGGCCGGGGGCGCGTGTCGCCGCGAGCTGGGCGTACATGATCGGGCGGGTGCTGGCGAGCGGGTCACGCGTCTTTGTCGGGTCGGTGCCGGTCGCGATCGCTCTCTTCGGCGACGCCGACGCGTCGCACGTCGCGATCGCCGTGGTCGCCTTCATGGGTTTCGGCATCCTGTACACGCTGGCGGGTGGGATTACCAGCGTGATCTGGACGGACGTGCTGCAGGTGATCGTCTATCTGGGCGCCGCCGCCGTCGCGGTCGGGGTGCTCGCGTTCAAGGTTTCGGCTCCTTTGCCCGAGGTGATCGCCGCACTGTCCACCGGCGGCCCGGACGGCACGTCGAAGCTCTCGCTCTTTCCGAGCGGATTTCGCCCCGACGGTTCCTTCGACTGGTCGAGCGAGATCAACATCTTCACGATCCTGACGGGCTTCGTGCTGCTCACCCTCGCGAGCCACGGCACGGACCAGGACCTGGTGCAGCGGATGCTCACGTGCAAGTCGGCGGCGAAGGGAAGCCGATCGGTCATCGCGGGGATGCTGGTGGGGGTGCCCGCGGTCGCGCTGTTTATGGCGTGGGGTTTGCTGCTGTGGGTGTACTACCACCGCCCCGAGTTGATGGGCGGGCACACGCCGGCACACCCGCCCGAAACGTCGAGCCGCGTGGTGCTGGGGTTCGTGCTGCACGAGCTGACCCTCGGCACGGGGGCGGCCGGGCTGATGATCGCCGGGCTGATGGCGGCCGGGCCCGCGGGGATCAACGCCGGGCTCAACTCGATGGCGAGCACCTTCGTCACCGACGTCTACCGCCCGCGCGTGCCCGACCGCGATGAACGGCACTACATCCGCGTCTCGCGTCTGGCGGTCGTGGGCTGGGGGCTTGTGCTGGCGGCGTTCGCCCTCGTCTGCATCCCCTGGTTCGCCCATGCCGGGCAGACCATCATCGGCTTCGTGCTGGGGATCATGGGGTTCGCGTACGCGGGCATGCTCGGGGTCTTCCTTGCGGCTCTGTTCACCAAGCGAGGGAACAGCGCCTCTGCGGTGGCGGCGTTGGCGGCCGGCGCAGTGGCGGTGATCGCCTGCCGGCCGGAGGTCTGGCGGGCGGCGGTGCCGCTGTTCACCGGGGACCCGCAGGCGCAGCCCGGAACCACCCTGGCCTTTCCATGGCAACTGACGATCGGGACCGCGGTGTCGTTTGCCGTCTGTGTGCTGGGGCGTCCCAAGCGGGGCTAGCAGGCCGGGTACCATCCCGCCGTGCCCACCACCGCCCCATCGCTGCTGCTCGTCCCGACGCCCCGCTCGATCACGATCGGCTCTGGTGTCGTTCCGCTTGGACCGGGCTGGAACCCGTCGAACATCGAGCGTCGCCCCCTCGCGAAGGCGAAGGGCCCAGAGCATTACGAGCTGACGATCTCGCCGGCGGGGATCGTGATCTCGCACTCGTCGCCCGAAGCAGAGCGGGCCGCCCTGGCGACCCTCGCGCAGCTCCGCCGCCAGTTTGGATCTTCGCTGCCCGAAGTGACGATCGAGGATTGGCCGGCGTTCGCCGTGCGCGGCGTGATGCTCGACGTGTCTCGCGACCGCATCCCGAGGATGGACGAGTTTCCTCGCATCCTCGACACGCTCGCGGGACTGAAGTTCAATCACCTTCAGCTCTACACCGAGCACACCTTCGCCTATCCGGGGCACGAGGCCGCGTGGATGGGATTCTCGCCGATCACGCCGGACCAGATCGCGACGCTGAGGAAGTGGTGCGGCGAGCGGGGGATCGAGCTGGCCGCGAACCAGAACTGCTTTGGACATCTGGGGCATTGGCTGAGGCAACCCCCCTACCGCCACTTGGCCGAGACGCACGGCGACTGGATGTTCGACGATGCGTGGCCCAAGTCCGGGCCGTTCAGCGTCTGTCCGACCGACCCGGCGAGCGAGGCGTTCATCGGCGGGCTTCTGGAATCGCTGCTGCCGAACTTTGAGTCGCCTTTGGTCAACATCGGGTGTGATGAGACGTTCGATGTGGGGTTCGGGCGGAGCAAGGCCGAGGTCGAGCGTCGCGGTCGGCCGGCGGTGTACCTGGACTTCGTCAAGAAGATCGCCGCGAAGGCTCGCTCGCTGGGCAAACGCCCGATGTTCTGGGCGGATATCGCCCTTTCGCACCCCGAGACGCTCGGCACGTTGCCCAAGGACCTTGTCGCGCTCGCGTGGGGGTACGAGCCGGACTCGCCGTTTGATCGCTGGTGCTCGGTGCTCCAGGGAGCGGGGCTCGAAACATGGGTCTGCCCGGGAACGTCGACGTGGCGGACGCTGACCGGGCGCACGAAGGAGCGGCACGGCAACCTCGACGCGGCGGCGAAGGCGGGGGTGGCCGCGGGCGTGCGGGCGATGCTCGTCTGCGACTGGGGCGATACGGGTCACTGGCAGACCTGGCCCATCTCGGCCCACGCGCTGGCTCACGGGGCACACGCCGCGTGGACGGGATCCGCACGCGGGTTCGACGCGCGGGCGGCGGCGGTGCAGGCTCTGGGCGTTGCGGTCGAGCAGGCCGACCTTGGGTTGTGGCTCGAGGAACTGGGTGACGCGGACCTTGCGCTGCGTGAAACGTGCCTGCCGCTCTCTCGCCCGCCCAAGCCGGGTGAGCCGCCGAGGCTTCGGAATCAGACAGCTCTCATGATCGATCTGTTCAAAGCGCCCGACGAGCAGACGGAGGTCGGCGCCGAGTGGGATTGGTTCAACGCGCATCAGACCATTCAGCGGCTGAAAGACCGGTACGAGGCGCAGTTCGCGGGGAACGTTCCGGGGCTGATCGACGATGAGCTGACGCACACCCTTGACATGGCCGCGTTCGCCGCGGTGCGCGGGTGGGTTCGGCGGCTTGCGCCGGACGATCGGCCCCTGTCGCGGGGGGAACTGCTCGCGTGGCTTGACGACCTGGTGCAGGAACATCGGCGGCTGTGGCTCGTGCGTTCGCGTTCGGGCGGGCTTGCCCACTCGTGCGGCTTCTGGGATGAAGTGCGTCAGAAGACCGCGCAGCACGGCACACCCAAGCCGACGCCACCGAGGCCCGCCCGATGAGCGGTCACAGGACCGTCGTCGGATGCATGACGGGGACCAGCATCGACGGGCTTGATTGCTCGCTCGTGCGGGTCGACGGTGTCGGGCTCGATCTTGTCCCGCGGTTCGTTCGGCATGCCGAGTTCTCGCTGGGTGCTCTGGCGGCACCGCTGCGTACGCTCGCCGACCAGCACCCCACCACCGCGGGCGAGATCGCGAGGCTGGCCCGCGACTTCGCCCTGCTTCACGTCGAGGGTATTCGCGGCCTGCTGCGTGGCGAGCGGGCCGACCTGATCTGCGTGCACGGCCAGACGGTCTTCCATGCGCCGCCCGTGTCGTGGCAGTTGATGCAGCCCTCGCCAATCGCGGCGGGCGTCGGCTGCCCGGTGATCAGCGATCTGAGGCAGGCCGACCTCGCGGCGGGCGGCCAAGGGGCGCCGCTGACGCCCATCGCCGACTGGATCTTCTTCCGCGAGGTCGGGCGTCGCGTCGCGGTGGTCAATCTGGGCGGGTTCTGCAACATCACGCTGCTGCCGGCTCAGGGGGGGATCGACGCCATTGAGGCACTCGACGTCTGCGTGTGCAACCAGTTGTTGGACCGGATCGCGCGGGATCGGCTGGGGGTGCCCTTCGACGCGGACGGGGCCCATGCCGCCGAGGGACATGCCAACCTCGTCGCGGCTGAAGACCTGCGACAGGTGCTGACTTCGGCGCGAGGGCGCTCGCTGGGCACCGGAGATGAGGCGACGGCTTGGCTCGGGAGGTGGCGAACGATCGACCCGCGGGACCTGGCGGCAACGGCGTCAGAGACGATCGGTCGCGTGATCGGAGAGAAGGTCCAAGGGGCCGACCGCGTGCTCATCGCCGGGGGCGGCATCCGTCACGCCCGGTTGAGGGCCGCGATCGCTCGTGCCGCCGGGGTCGAGGCGGAGGCGACGGACGCGGCTGGGCTGCCCGCGCAGGCCCGGGAGTCAGCGCAGTTCGCGGTCTTGGGCGCACTGGCCTGGGACGGCGTGCCGGTGTCGCTGCCGAGGGTGACCGGGTGCCCTGGCTCGGCGCCGTTGGCGGGGAGTTGGACCCCGCCGCCGGGTTGGGCTTATGCTCGCCCGTGAGCATGCTGCCGCCCGATCGATCGCACATCCTGACTGAACTTCGCAACCCGCGCACGATGGGGCTTGGTTCGATGTCCGTCGATGAGTGCGTCGGGGTGCTGTCGCGAGAGAACGCGGAGGCGGTGTCGGCGGTGGAGCGGGCCGGGCCTCAGATCGCCGCATTCGTGCGCGCCGCCGAGGCGGGCTTCGCGCGGGGCGGGCGGTTGGTGTACGTCGGCGCGGGCACGAGCGGGCGGCTGGGGGTGCTGGACGCGAGCGAGGCGCCGCCCACGTTCTGCGTGGAACACGGGCGGATCGTGGGGATCATCGCGGGCGGAACGCCGGCGCTGGTGCGCTCGAGCGAGGGGCTCGAGGACGATCCGAACGGCGCACGGGACGACCTGCGCGGGCTTGGGCTTTCGGCGGACGACAGCGTGCTTGGGATCACCGCGGGGGGGACGACGCCGTACGTGATCGGGGCGCTGGCGATCGCGCGGGAACTGGCGCCCGGAAGCGTGAGAGGGCTGCTGTCGTGCGCCGAGGTCGAGAGGCCCGCCGCGGCGGATCACCTGATCGTGCTGGCGTGCGGGCCGGAGCCCCTGACGGGCTCGACGCGCATGAAGGCGGGCAGCGCAACGAAGATGGCGCTCAACGCGATCTCGACGACGCTGATGGTGCGCACGGGGCGCGTGCACGAGAACCTGATGGTGGACGTTCGGGCGACGAACGCGAAGCTGCGCGATCGAGCGGCGCGGATCGTGTCGCAGGTGACGGGGCTCGGCCGAGACGCGGCCTTTTCGCTGCTGGAGCGGGCCGAGGGGTCGGCGAAGGTGGCGATCGTCATGCACTCGCGCGGGGTCGACGCGGCGGGGGCGAGGTCGCTTCTGGAGGCGGCGGGCGGACTTCTGGCCCGAGTGCTCGCCCCATAACCATCCGCTCTTTGCGAACCAGACCTCTTCCCGGGGGGCACGCGGCGATCGCCACTTCATCCGGGCCTGCGTAGAGCCGATAGCGATGGGGTAAGTGCCCCCACATTCGCAGAGAGGCCGAACGCATGGACGCAGCACATGATCTGACAGCGCGACGCACGCAGCGGCACGATGTCGCACTGCGCGTGCGTCTGTCGTTGATGCCCGAGAGTTCGTCGCAGGTACGGCTGACGCAGGCGAGCGGTGTTCGAGACGGCTGGATCGAGGCCGACCTGGTGGATCTTGCGTCGGGCGGCGCGGGACTTCTGTCCCCTGTGTACATCCCGCGGCTGGCGTTGGTGACGATCCGCATCTCGGGCGAGCACGCCCAAGGGCAGGAGATCGACCTGAACGCCCGCGTGCAGCGGGTCATCATGACCGACCGGAGGCCGATGTACCTGATCGGCACGAGCTTCGACGTGACACCCGCGGATCAGCGGGAGCGTCTTCACACGCTTCTTGACCGGTTTCACAGCGAGAACGCTGCCTAAGGGAGAGCTGGATGTTCGACTCACCTCAATACGTGGTGCGCTCGCTGATCTCGGAAGGCGTCGTGCGCGAGGCGGACGTGACGAGAGCGAAGGAGCACGCGTCCTCGCACGGCGTCACGCTCGACGAGGCGCTGGTTGCGTTGGGGATCGTGTCCGGCCGGCGCCTGGCGATCGAGCGGGCCAAGATCTGTGAGCATCCGTTCGTGGATCTGTCTCACTACGAGGTAGACGTCTCGAACACGGCTCTGCTGCCCCGCGCGGTGGTGGACAGGCACGTCGCGTTCCCGCTCTTCCGCACGGCGGGCGTGGTGACGGTAGCGATTCTGGATCCGCTGAACCTCTCGGCGCTCGATCAGCTTCGCCAGTTGCTCAAGGTCGACGTGGAGCCCGTGATCGCGGAGGCGGAGCAGCTTCGCACCCTGATCGCCAGGGCGTACGGCATGGCGGGCGCCCGCACGGCGGGATCTTCGGCCGAGGAGCACGAACTGACGACGGGCGACGAGCCGATCGTCGCGGCGGTGAACCAGATCATCGTGGGCGCGGTGGAGTCCGGGGCGAGTGACATCCACATCAATCCGGATGAGAGCTCGGTGCACCTACGGTATCGAGTGGACGGGGTTCTCTCGGTGACGCACGGGCTGCCGAAGAACGCGCACGCGGGGATTGTGCAGCGGCTGAAGGTGATGTCGAAGCTGGACCTGACGCAGACGCGAAAGCCTCAGGACGGCAAGTTCAGGTTCACGCACAAAGATCACGCGGTGGACATCCGCCTGAGCGTGATTCCCACGATTCATGGCGAGAACGTGGTGATGCGTTTGCTGCGGTCGGCGAGCGCGATCAAGTCACTCGACCAGTTGCTGATGCCCGAGGACATGACCAGGGCGTACGAGGAGGCGATCTCGAAGCCTCACGGGATGATCCTGGTGACCGGGCCTACCGGTTCGGGCAAGACAACGACTCTTTACACGGCGCTCTCGCACATCAACAGCCCGCATCTGAACATCATGACGATCGAGGATCCGGTGGAGATCCGGCTGCCGATGATCCGGCAGGTGCAGGTCAACACGGAGATCGGGCTGACGTTCGCGGCGACACTGCGGTCAATCCTGAGGCAGGATCCGGACGTGGTGCTGGTGGGCGAAATCCGAGATGACGAGACGGCGAAGATCGCGGTTCAGGCGGCGCTCACGGGGCACCTGGTGATGAGCACGCTGCACACGAACGACGCGATCAGCTCGATCACGCGGCTGAAGGACCTTGGGGTGCCGTCGTTTGCGATCAGCAACTCGCTGCTGTGCGCGATCGCGCAGCGATTGGTGAGACGACTGTGCGATCAGTGCGCGACGCCGTGCCTGCCGAGCGCACACGTGCTGACGATGCTGGGCATCTCGGCGGATCGTGCATCGACGATGCGGTCGTCTTCCGGGTGTCAGACGTGCCATGGAACGGGATACCGCGGTCGCGTCGGGGTGTACGAAATGCTGAGGCTGACTTCGAGACTGCGGAGACTCCTCGACCGGGACGCCCCGGCGTCGGACATCGCGACGGCGGCTCGCGAGGAGGGCATGCTGACGATGCTCGACGACGGGATCGCCAAGGCGATGAGCGGCGTGACGAGCGCGGATGAGCTGATGTCCGTGCTGGCGACGACGGACGAGAGCCGACTCGCGGCGAGGGCGGCCGCATGAGCATCGAACGCTTTGAGTACAGTGCGATCACCTCCGCGGGCGAGCGGACCACGGGGCAGATCGAGGCCTCGGGGGAGCATGACGCGTATCGGCGGCTTTCGGCCAAGGGGATGACCCCGATCACGATCTCGCGTCGGCGCACGCGGTCATCGCTGTTCTCCTTCGGGAGGGTCTCGGCGACGGACATCGCGAACCTGACGCGAGAGCTGGCGGTGCTTCTCGACGCCAGAATTCCCCTGGCGCGCGGGCTGGCGAGCATCGCCGAGCAGCAGAGCAAGCCCGAACTGACAACGATCATCCGTGATGTTGCGGCGGCGATCGAGTCCGGGCTGCCGATGACGGAAGCGTTGCGGCGGCACGAGGCGGTATTCGGCGAGGTGTACATCGAGACGATCCGTGCGGCGGAGCGATCGGGGAACCTGGCCGAGGTCGTCTCGCACCTGGCGGAGCTTCTGGACCGCCAGATCGAGGCGAGGCAGCAGCTCAGAAGGGCGCTGACCTATCCGGTGATCGTGCTTGCGGTGGTGGCGATCGCCATGACGGTGATCTTCGTGTTCGTGGTACCACGCTTTGCCGCGACGTTCGAGCAGCAGGGCGTGAAGCTCCCGCTGGTGACCCGGATGGTGCACGGCTTTGGGATGTCGGTTCGTGAGTACTGGTTCGTGTACGCGGGGCTCATCGTCGGCTCTTTGGGATCGCTCATTGCTGCGTGGGCGTCGGAGACCTGGCGGCCCGCCCTCGAACGATTCCTGATCCGCGTGCCCTACATCGGGCGCCTGCTTCTGGCGGACACGGCGTCACGCTTTGCACGGGTGATGTCGATCAGCCTGTCGTCCGGACTTGGCGTGATCGAGTCGCTGGAGATCGCGGGCCGGGCGGCGGGGGTGCGAGCGCTGAAGGCGGAGACGGCGGAGATGGCCGACAAGCTCCGCGGCGGGCTTCACCTCTCCGACGTGCTCAAGTCGAGCCTGTTCATCCCGAGCTTTGCGAGGCGGATGCTCGCGGCGGGTCGCGACTCGGGTGAAGTCTCGCGGGCGTGCCTGATCGTCGGGAAGCACTACGAGCGTGAGTCGACCCACCTCACGAAGAACATCAACACGATCATCGAGCCGATCCTCACGGTCGTGCTCGCGGGCATTGTGCTCGTGGTTGCGCTCTCGGTCTTCATCCCGATGTGGGAGATGGTGAGGATCAGCCGATGACACTTCGAAGGGCATTCACGTTTGTCGAGGTCGCGGTGGTGCTGATCATTCTCGGCATCCTGGCGGCGATGGTCGTTCCCCGTTTCGGCGGGATCACCGACGACGCCCGCACCGCGAGCGTGCAGGGAACGGTCAACGGGGTGCGGGCGTCGATCGCGGCGTACCGAACCAATGCGCTGCTCGCGGGCAATCCCCCGTTTCCCGCGCTCAAGGAGCTCCTCGCTCCGGGGCTGGTCCTGCAGAGCGACATTCCACCGAACCCATTCACGGGCGTCGGCGGCGTGCGCGAGGTGTCGTCGAAGGCGGGGATGTACCGGCTTGTGGACGGCGAAGAGAAGTACGGGTGGAACTACTACGTGGACAACAGCGCTACGCCGCCGGTGGCGATTTTCTATGCCAACTCGTCGGCAGAGACAACCGCCAAGAACGCGGACGGAAAGCCCCTGACCGCCAATGAGCTGTAGCCCATGCGGACTCGAACGCGACATGCCTTTACGCTGGTCGAGCTGGTGATCGTCGTCACGGTGACGGGGATCCTGGCGGCGACGGCCATTCCGGCTCTGTCGAGCTGGTCGGCGTCGAGCGAGCACGCGGCGAGGCGTGAGCTGTCGCGGGTCCTGTCGTTTGCCCGCTCCAACGCGATTGCGACCTCTCGTCCGACGGGCGTTGGGTTCTCGGCCGATGGAAGAACGCTGTCACTGGTCTGGACGGCAAGCCCCGGCGCGGCGCCCGAGCCGCTCCCGGATCTGTTCGGCATGCCGACGGCGCCGCTGACACTCGGGGCGGGGCTCGGTGCTCTGGAGATGAACGCTGTGCTGGGCGATGGCGCGTCGGGGGAGTGCACGCTGTGGTTCGGGCATGAGGGCACGCCGCGATCGTCGCACCTGTCGTCCGCGACAGTCTGGACGAGCGACGCACGGATCACGCTGGGAGCCGATTCCACGATCACCGTTCGGCGGGGGACGGGGGTGATCGAATGATCCGGCGTGGAACGACCCTGATCGAGGCGGTGATCGTGGTGGTGGTGCTCGCGCTGGCGGTGCCGCCGGTGCTCTCGTTCGCGTCCCGTGCGGCGGATACGCGTGCGGAGGCCATCACGATCACGCGGGCGAACATGCTGGCGACGATCGTGATGGAGCAGATTCTCTCGGACAGCGTCACGATCGACGTGGGCGGGTCGGCAACGTATGTGGAGCAGGCGAGCACGGGGCTTCGGGCCCGGCTGAGCGCGCAAACCTCGCTCTACGCATCCACGGGGCTCGAGTACGCCGTGACGTTCTCGCAGCCGGTTGGGCCGGCCCTTTCGACCTCGGCGGTGAGCGGCGAGAACATCTACCGGACAGTGTCGGTGGTGGTGACGTACAGAAACCTGGCGGGCGAGAGCCGCACATTGACCCTCACGGGCGTGGTGGGCCGGCCATGAAACGGAGACGCCGAGGATTCACACTTCTGGAGTGCGCGTGCGCGATCGTGGTGATCGGCGTGACGGCGGCGGCGGTGCTGCCGGCCTTGAACGCATCGACCGATGTGTTTGTCGCGACGTCCCGAGCCCGCGAGACATGCGACAACGTCGCGTACGCGATGGACCGAACGCTGGCGATGCTGCGGGACACCAGGCTGGACGGGACGCACGGGACCGCGGAGATCGCCGCGGCGAGTGCGGGGTCGATTACCCTTGCGGATGGGCGATCGGTCACGCTGAACGGAACGACCCTGATGCTCAGCGTCCAGGGATCGCCGCCGTCGCCGCTGCTTCGCGATGTGGAGGCGTTCGAGATCGGGCTCTTTGCCCAGGACGGCGTCACGAGCACGATGGGTTCGTCGGGGCAGACGTGGATCTACACGATCCGGATCAAGGTCGGGGGGTTTGAGTTGAACGGGCGGGCGTTCATCCGCGCGAGGAGCATGCCGACATGAAAGCGACCCGAACTCATCGCGGTGCGGCGGTCGCGGCACTGGTCGTTCTGCTCTGCGGGCTGCAGATGCTGGCGGTGCTCGGGATGGGCGGCTCGGCGCAGGACTCCGAGATCGTGCTCCGACGCGTGATCGCGGCGAGGGTGCAGTATGCGGCGGACGCCGGGGCGCTCATCGCGGCGAGGCAGATCCGAGAACTACGGGCGGTCCCGACGAGCGACCTGACGCTGGGAGACTCGCGCATCTCCTTCGTGCTGAACACGGTGAGCTCGGGCACGGGCGATCTGGTCGTGCGTGCGTCGACCGATAACGCGTCGCGGCGCATCCGGGTCACGCTCGCCCCATCTGGCAACTGAAACGCCGGGGGGATCAAGACACACTGGTTTCAGGACGATGGAAGGGGAAGGCACCCCGGAGTGCGAGGAGCACGCAGACATGCCCATTGGTCGCATTCTTGAGGTCCATCTGACGCCGACGTTCATCGAGGTCCGCTCGAAGAGTCGCATTGCGCGAGCTCCAATTCCAGCCTCGGCGTGGGAGGGCGCGTGGTCGAAGGGGCTCACGGGCCTGGATCCGCTGCTCGCGCGGGCGCTCCACGAGGTCGGGGTGGATCGTGGCAACGCGGACATCTTCTACACGAGCCCGGACGCGGCGGCGGAACTGATGACCTTGCCCCTCGGTGTCGAAGAGGCTCGCGAAGCCGCGTTGCTCCGGATCCGCGAGTCGCTGAGCGAATCGGGCCCGACCACGCCCACGCTCGCAATCGTACTGGAGCAGGGCGTTGATTCGAGCGGCAAGCCTCGGACGCACGTGCTGGCCGCGGCGGATCGCGCGGAGACGATCGAAGCCGTGGCGGGCTTTCTGCGTCGTGCTCGCCTGCGGCCCAGGCTGATCATCCCACGCAAGGCCTACCTCATGCGCTGGGCGGTCGAAGCGGCGAAGGCGGCTCCGAAGGACAAGCAGACGGCGATTCTGCGGCTGGACAGCCACGCGGGCGTGCTGACCGGAGGATCGGGTGGTCAACTGAGCTTTGGCCGTCTGCTCGACACCGGCGTGCACATGCTGGCGGAGGCGTACGCACGCGCGATGCGGACGATGTGCGAGTCTTCGCCCGATCTGTCAACAACGCTGCTGCACTCGCACGGGATTCCGCGTCGGGACACGATGATCGACCCTGAGCGTGGCATCCGCGGCGAAGCGGTGCTTCCCATGCTTCAGCCGGCTTTGCAGCGGTTGGCGATCGAGATCAAGCAGACGCTGCGCTTTGCGCTCGCGGAGTCGCAGTCGGCCCGCGTGCAGGTGCGTCTGGCGTCGACCGGCCGCCCGATCCCTGGGCTTGCCGCCGCGATCTCCGGGCTGCTCGACACGGAAGTGATCGACGAGACGATGCCCGAGCGACGTCCCGAGGCCGAGTTGAGCCTGACGCCTTACTCGGAGATCGCGATCGGCACGCGTCAGTCGTTCGCGGCGGCACTTCGCGTCGGAGCTGTGGCTTCGCTGGCGGTGATCGCCTCGGACTACGTTCTGACGTCGCGCGTTGCGGAGCGTCTTGGACGTGAGGTCGCGGGAACGAGTGTTCATGCGGCGCAGTTCGAGCGGGCCACGAGCCAGAAGGACCGCCTCGATCAGGTTCGGCAAGAACTCGGCCGGCTTGACGCCTTCATCGATGGCGTGGTTGAGCACAGCGCTTCCTCAGCGGCGTGCATCGCGATGCTGACGCGTCTCGAGATCCCGGGACTCCGCATTCACGAAGTGCTGACCTCGCACACGGGCAATGACGACGTGATGACCATCCGGGGAAGTTTGCCCATCCTGAAGGATGGGGCCGACCCGCTCCCGCCTCTGCTGGGTGCATTGGGCGCAAGCCCGCTGGTTTCCTCGGTCCACCTGACATCGAGCCGATCGTCTCTGGTTGGCGATGATGAGGGCATTCACTTCTCGCTCACGCTCACGCTTCGACCGATCGTCCCCGGGGATCTTGCACGCATGGGAGATAAGTCATGACTCAGGCGGAGATCTACCGCGGGGCGATCGCCAAGTCGATCATCGTGGCGGCGGCTGCGTGCGCGGCGTGGTTCGTCGTCTCGAAGGGGCCTCGCGAGCAGGCGTCCAGACTTCAGGCCGAACTGACCTCTCGAGAGTCCATGATGAAGGACAAGGGGCTGCCCGATCTCGACTCGATCGCCGACGAGATCGCACGCACCTCGCGGCGCCTCGATGAGGTTCGGACGTTCGCCTCAGCCTGCCCGGAACCGCTCAAGCTGATCGAACGCGTCCGGGCGGCCGCCCAGTCGCACGGCGTCCGCGTCGACCGGCTCGATCCCAGCGTCACCAAGTCGATCTCCGACGAGATCGCTCGAACATACGGGCTTCAGGTGGAAGTGGCGAAGTACGGCCTCACGCTCGTCGGAAACCTGGATCGGTGCGTGGCCTTCCTCGAGTCACTCGAACGAGACTTCGGGTTGTGCAGGGTGGAGAGCATCCGCATCAACCCGAACGGAGTTGCCGAGGGTGATGCGGGCACCATCACGATGATGTTCGAGGCAACGCACTACCGGCTCAAGCAGGAGGGCGCCCAGTGAACCACCGCTCCATGATCACCACTCTCAGCATCGTCGCGGTGGGCGCGATGCCTCCCGGCGTCGTGCTGCTCGCCCGTGCGGGCGCCCCGGCAGCCATGACCGAGGCACGGGCGGCTTCGCCCGCGAGCAAGACCACCAAGCCGGGCGACAAGCCGGGCACGCAAAGGACATGGGCTCCGCGTGCGACATCGACCGATCCGGCGCTTCTCGCATCGGTGCTCGAGGAGCTGCGCAAGCCGATGGGGCGTAGCCCGATTGGGCTTCCGCTGCTGCCCAGCGTCGAACACGCCGCGCCGGCGCCGGTGACTCTGCCGAGGGCGCAGCCCGAGATCGTGCAGTTCCGGCTGACCAGTATTTCCGGAAGTCCGAGGCAGACGATCGCCGTGATCGACGGGCGCGTTCGGCGCGAGGGTGATGAACTCCGCCCCGGATGGACCCTCGTGTCGATCGACCGAACCGAACAGATCGCGCTGATCTCCGGGCCCAACGGGCAGCAGATGCGGCTTGCGCTCGCCCGCGACTAAGCGACGAACGTGCGTTGCCGATTCAGCCGCCGAAAGCCTTCTTGTAGTCGGCGAGGAACTTCTCGATGCCGGTGTCCGTGAGCGGGTGTTTCATGAACGTCTGGATGACGTTCATGGGAACCGTGGCGACATCAGCCCCGGCGAGCGCACACTCGACCATGTGCATCGGGTGGCGAATCGACGCGGCGAGAACCTTGGTCTGGTACCCGTAGTTGTCGTAGATCTGGCGGATCTGCCGGATCAGCTCCATGCCGTCGTGCGCGATGTCGTCGAGCCGCCCCACGAAGGGGCTGACGAGAAACGCGCCGGCCTTGGCGACCATCAGCGCCTGGAGCGGCTGGAAGCAGAGGGTCATGTTCGTGCGGATGCCCTCGTCGCTGAGAGCCTTGCAGGCCTTGAGGCCCTCGACGGTGCTGGGGAGCTTGACGACGATGTTGGACGCGATCTTGGCCCGCTCCTTGCCCTCGCGGATCATCCCGGGAGCGTCGAGCGCGATGACCTCGGCCGAAACGGGGCCCTTGACGACAGCGCAGATCTCGGCGAGGCGCTTGCCGTAGTCGACTTTCTCCTTGGCGATCAGCGAGGGATTGGTCGTCACGCCGTCCAGCACACCCAGCTCGTGGGCCGCCCTGATCTCATCGAGATTCGCCGTGTCGATGTACAGTTCCATGCCGATGCTCCGTCGTCGGGTTGACCATCCTCGCGGCCGATCGCCGCGCCGCATGGTACACACCCGGCGGGCGAGGGTGCGTAGGCCACGCCGGGAACCCCCAGGCGGCCCGTTCGAATACCCTGTCCGTCTGCATGCCCCCCGCCAAGATTCCATCCCACCGGATTGCTGCCGCAGGCCCGCTGGCCTGGACGGTGCTGTCGGCGTGGATCGCCTCCGCCGGTGGGTGCGCCGGGTCGCCCGAGGCTCCATCTCCTCCCATGGGCGAGAACAGCCCGGGGGCCATCGCTCGCGGGCTCTATCGGCTCGACGCGGCGTGGAATACGACGATCGTGGCCCCGCGAAGGGTCATCCCCGAAGTCACCAAGGAACAACTCTCGCGCGCAAGGCTCGACGATGGGCGTGCGGTCCGCGCGGAGCTGCGATCGATCATGGTGCGCCCCTCGACGCCCCTGGCGATGCCCAACACGGGGAGAACGGGCTGGCTCGCCCCCATGGGCGAGTGGCTGACAACGTCCGAGACGCCCGAGCCGGGCGTGCCCTCGGGCGAGTTTGTCATCTTCACGATCCCCCCCGGAGCGTTGGGGCAGGGGATCTGGCTCGGCGATCGGCGGCTGTCGGTGGTGTGGCTGCCGCCTTCGATCTCGTTGGCCGACCAGGACCCCGCGATTCCGTGGGGAAGCCCGCTGGGCGAGTCGGTGCTGCAGGAGCCCGCGATCGAGGCGGCCGCCCGGGAGGAAGCCCGCAACCCGTTCCGCCGCTGGCGTGCGCGTCTGCTGGCGGGGCGTCTGGTGCCGACGGACCCGATCCCCGATCACACTGACGCGATCCAGCCCGACCAGTTCGAGGATGAATCACTCGAGGCGATCGCGTCGCAGGTCGAGGAACGCTGGCGGGTCGCGCTGGCTCGCCTGTGGCAGGCGGACTCGGGCTTGGCGAAGGCGGTTCGCTCACGGCTCGTGGCGGTGCTCGACACGGGCTCGGTGGTCGTGCCCGCCTGGCCGACGGATCAGGCGAGCCTCGATCAGTTGCTGCACGATCTGCTGGATCCTGGTCACACGCCCCGACGCCGGGCCTCGCTCGCGCGGGAGTGGCTCGAAGCCCAGCCCGGTGCCGTGGCGATGGTGCTCGACGATGCGGCCGGCCGCGATGCGTCGGGAAGGCCGATCCCATCAGTGCTGCTGGGAAATCTCTCCCCCGTCGCGAAGACGGGATACGTGGCTCGCGAGCAGACGCCGCCGGACGATCTGACCGCTCTCCCGCCCTTCACGGCCCGGCGGACGATGCCGCTGCAGGGCGGGAGCGAAAGCACGGCGGACCCGCAGATGAGGCTCCGGGCGAGCGTGGCGGAGTGGAGCACGACGCTGACAACGCGAGCCTTGCCCATTCCCGCCAGGCCGCCCGGCCTGCTCTTCGAGCCTCTGCAGGGCGACCTGACGCTGCGGCAGTTTCTCGGAGAAGAGCGAGGCACGCCGCCGACGACCACTGGCGTGGCGGTCTCGCTGATCCGCACGCCCAGCGACGCGCCGCTGACGCGACATCCGGCCGATGGATGGCAGATCTTTGCCGAGTTCTCGGCGGCGAGCGGGCCCGTCGTGCCGTCACTGCGCATCTGGACCGGCCCCTCCGGCAAAGCGGCGCCGACGCTCACGCTGATCCGTCCGGAATCCGGATCGGGCGTGGTCCGTGCAGAGCTCCCGCGATCGGCGGCGTCCGGCGATCAACTGCTGCTGGGGATCGAGTTCACCGATGCCGCCGGCGAGCACTACGCCTGGCCGCGGGCGATGACCCCATGGCAGTTCGAGCCGGGGCGGATCGCGATCGACCTTGCGGCTTGGGGCGGAATCACGCGAGAGGCGGCTAGGAGCGACCAAGAACGCTGAAGAGCGCCCACTCGATCAGAAGCACGATCGCCGCCGCGAGCACGAACCAGGGCCACAACTCGCGGGGCCCCGCCCCTCCCCCGCCGGACTCGACGCCCCGACCCGCGACCATCACGACATCCCGAGTGACAAGCGACGTTTCGATCTCGTTGGTCAGATTGACCGCGGCCACGGGCGGCTCGGCCACCAACCCACCCGCCGAGATCGTGTAGACCCCGGCGCGTGGCAGCGGCCCGACCGCCACACGACGACGCATCGTGCCCGGCTCGACCGGCGCGTCGAACGTCGCCGGCCCCTCGAATGTGATGCGTGAGGCCTCCCCGGGCACGATCACTTCGACGGCGGCGCCCGTCGAGAAGGCGACAGCAGCGGACTCCACCGCGCGCCCGGACAACCAATCAACAGCCGTCGCGAGAAAGATGGGGAACGAAGGCTGTAAAGGCCAGTTGGATCGAGCCAGCTCGAAGGCGGCAACCAATCGGCGACGCCCCCCCACTTCCGCCGAACGAAGCAGCGCACCGGGTTCCCCCTGGGCAAGATCCTCGAGCCTGATCCCGGCCTCGCCGCCCGATTCGGAGAACGGGCGAACGCCCTCGACGAAGAGTGCGTCCATCGCGACATCGCGTAGCACCGGCGAACCACGACGCCACGAAATCACGTACGAACCGCCCGGCGTGCGATCAGGTCCCAGTTCGAGGCCGGGCACCGGCAACCCCGCGCCGAAACTGAGCGTCGCGGTCTGGGGCATCGCGGCCGGACGCACGCGATCGAGAATCACCAGGTCAAACCCCGCGGCCACGTCGTCCGGCCTCAACGCCGCGTACTGCTCCTCCGTCGCACGCTCGAACCGCTCCAAGGGCAGTTCCGCCAGCACATCCTGCAGCAGCGTCTCGGGCGTAAGCCCCACACCTTCCTCGGACTTCACGGGCTGAACCAGCAGCACACGAGGCCTGACCGCCGGGGCCACCACGACCGAGGCCGCGTCGTCCGAGACGAGCAGATCCCCGCCGGCCAGGGTCGCGGTCACGATCGCGCCGCCGGCCGCCCGAAACTCCGCCGACACGCTCGCCGAGGCGATCTCGCCAGTGCCGGTCCACGCGGGAACCGTGACCGAACGCCTCGCGACAACTTCGCCGTTCACCGCGAGCGAGACCGTCACCGGGCTGGCCTCCCCGATGCCCCCGGCAACCCGCGCAAAGACCCGGACCAGCGTCGGGTCTTCCGCGTCGCGCGTGGCCGCCAAGCCCACAAGCCCGGCGTTCGTCCGAGGGCCCGCCGCGGCCGCGGGGCCCACGCGAACAAAGCGGAACTCGGCGTCGCCGACCGATTCGGTCTGCCCATCGCCCGATTGACCGTCGCTCAGCAGCACCACCAGCGCGGGCGGACGTCCCGCCTCCTCGCCACCCCCCGACCCGGACACCAGCGACGACACCACCCGCATCGCCTTGGACAGGTCGCCCGGCTGGTCCGTCTCGCTCACCCCGGCGATCTCGTCCCTCACCAAACGCCGATCACCGGTCAGCCCCAGCACAACCTCCGCCTCCGCGGCGAAGGTCACCAGCGCCACCGGCGCCGAACTGGTTCGCGAGAGATCCTCCAGCATCCGCGTGGCCTCGCGCTTCGCCTGCTCGAGCCGCGTCGCTCGATCCTGACCCGGAGCCGGCACACCATCCGTCGCCGACATCGACGCGGAACGATCGATGACCAGCACGATCTGACTGGCGCCGGCGGCCCCGGCATCGGTCGCGGGCCGCCCGAGCGCCAGCGAGAGCAGCCCCGCCGCCAGCAATTGCAGAAACAGCAGCGCAGACAGCCGAAGCCACCGCAGCGGCACATTCACCTGCAGATCCGACGCCGACTGCACCCACAGCACCGTCGAACTCACACGCATCGGCCTGCGCCGGAGCTTCAGAAAGTACATCGCGAGCACCGATAGCCCGGCGAGCAATCCGGCGGTCAATGCCGCCTCGGGCGCAAGCAGCGTCATCGCCCGCCCCCACCAGAACCCTCACTCCATCCCCCACCCCATCCCGCGCCGGGCTTGGGCGGGCCACCCTTGCCCACGCGGCGCGTGCCCGCCGACTGGGATGGACCAACAAAGTTCCTCGCGATGATGAAGATCTCGCGCGAGACGTCGCGGCTCGACTGGGGCTTGTACCCCCGGGCCTGCGAGAACATCGCGCCCGTCTCCGCGAGAACCGCCGGATACTCCGACCCTTCCAGAATCTTCATCGCCAGCATGCCGCCCGGACGGAGCACCGCCGGCGCCAGTTCGAGCACGCGCCGGCACAGTCGGCTCGACAGCAGATCATCCCCGTGCCCGCTCGTGTTGGGCGCCATGTCGCTCAGCAGCACGTCGAACATCCGATGCTCAACGCCCAGCTCCGAAAGAAGCGACGATGCATCCGCCGTGAACGCGTCGCCCACCTTCGCCACCACCCGCGCGGGCCCCCACGCGAGCGCCCGCTCGTCCGTCGGCTTGAGGTCGATCCCCACCACCACGCCGTCACGCCCGGTCAATTCCGACGCGACCTGGAGCCACGAGCCCGGCGCACACCCAAGGTCCAGCACGAAATCTCCGGGCCTTATCAGCGGATACCGCTCCTGAATCTCCTTCAGCTTGTACGCCGACCGCGCGAGATATCCCTCGGCCTTGGCCTGCTTGAAGAACCGATCGTGCAGCTTGCGTGGCTGGGGCATGCGGGCCCGGGGTTAGTCCCCGTCCTCCGCGTCCCGATCCTCACGCTCCTCCACCCACTTCGCCTGGATCGTCTCCAGGATCCGCTCGTTCACCGGGTGGCCCGGCTCCTCACGGAAACCCGGCAACTCGGCCACCAGGCGCTTGAGCTCCGAAAACCGAACGCCGTACGGATCGACGCTTGGGTGCCGCTCCGCGAGCATCTCCGCGATCCGATCCACTTCAAGCCAGCCAAACGTCGCGCCCATGCCCAACCATAGCAGATCGGAAGAGCACACGTCTGAACTCCAGTCACCTTGT
>ERZ761603.1054-NODE-1054-length-21591-cov-28.448319_pt1 | contig 21591 bp, 17 predicted proteins | sample MGYA00511879_ERZ761603 | MGnify/ENA primary metagenome ERZ761603 (study PRJEB28899, sample SAMN02850040) | bioreactor sludge metagenome | biome: EBPR Sludge; feature: EBPR Bioreactor; material: flocular biomat | place: Australia: Thorneside Wastwater Treatment... | reverse complement strand
GTACTTCCAGGTAGAGCCAGCCTTGCGGTGCCAGCAAGTGCGCCATGGTCACCACGAGTCCACGCGGACTGCTCGCGTGTTCGAGTGTTTGCGCGCAGACGATGAGGTTCCACGGCCGGAGCCCCCGGCTGCCTTCATTCACCCGCCCGATGCCGCCGATCGGTGCCGCGTCGGTGAGGTCGAAAACAGCCCGTTCAACACAGGGTAGTTCGCTGATCAGTGTGCCGTCACCGCCGCCGAAATCCAGCACGGCGTCGAAGTGGGCCGGTGCGCCATGCGCCGCCAGCGCGGCTGCGAGCGCTGCTCGCCGTGGTGCGGACGCAAGCCAGCTTGCGATCTGGCGATGTGCGCGTCGCGTGTAAAAGGGCTCTTCGCGATTGCGCTCAAAGCAGTAGGCTGTGCTGCGATAGTCTTGGTAATAGCGCGATGCCTCTGTGTCCGACAAGCCACGATCGAAGAAGCGCAGACCGCAGCTCTGGCAAAAGACGATGCGCGTAAGTTCCGGCTCCCGGCACATCGCTCTCTTGGCGAGGAATGGTGAAATCACGGTTGTTTCCCGGTAGAGGTCTTCCGCGCCACAGCAGAGGCACCCGCCAAGCGAACGCTGGCTTGCGGTACCTTCGGCAGAGGCGAAGCAATCCACGCTCATTGTGCGCTGACCATGTTCAGGTAAGTGGCTATGGCGATCATGAGCAGGTCGGATCCGTGGGGATGACAAAAAGGCGCAACAATCCTGCAGTCTGCCACGCATGCATCGAGGCTGCCGGCCGGGACCGCAGCAATTCCGTCGCCAAGCTGCCAAGGCGTGCCTTCACCGTGGCAGACGATATAAAGCTGCTCCAGGTTGAGTACCTTGCGAGCGGATCGCATCGCGGCCGTGACCTTTGGGGAGCGAGTGAGCTTGATTTCATGACCAACCTCCTTGCCATTTCGGGAGGATGGGCAACTCCAGTTCGGCGCTGGTATGGACACGCCAAAAAATCGGCTTGGTACCGACGTGTGCCGCTGCGCCGAATGATCTCGCGCAATGAGCCCTTCCCAGGACGCGCCGCATTTGGGATGAGCAGGCAAAGCGTCGGTATCGGCGACCTCCAAGTGACTGTGCAGAATGCCGGTATCGGAGACATGAACCTTCGCTGCCTTCGCTTCGCGCCGGCCTCGCCAGCTCGCGGCGCTTGCTGATCAGGGCTGCAACGGCGAGGGTCTCTGCCATGAGAAATGCTCCCGTTCAGTCAAAAGGAAAGGATTGTCGTCGAGCAGCGGGGCAGTGGCTGGGGATGGTTGCTCCATGATGCCGGATATTGACGCGGGGAGTCGCGGCTCTGAGGCTCACCGTCTAGCACCCAGCTTCTCGGTGATCCCTGCGCGCCACTCGATGGTCGGGCTAATCGCGTCATGCAGCAGCTTTCACCTCTGGAAATCTACAGGTGCCTGCTGCCTTTCTTGCTTGATCGGCGGCAGGACCTGGGTAGTCACTTTGTCAACATGTGGCGGAAGTAGGCGATGGTCTCTTTCAGGCCATCTTCCAGCGTAATCCTCGGCTTCCAGTCCAGCACCTTTGCCGCCAGTGAGAGATCCGGCTGTCTTTGCCGCGGATCATCTTCGGGCAGCGGCTTGAAGGAAAGTCTTGAAGCCCCTCCCGTGATGGCGACAATCTTCTCCGCGAGTTCAAGCATGCTGAATTCCACGGCATTGCCCAGATTGACCGGTCCGACAAAGTCGGCAGCCGAGTCCATCATGCGCATCATGCCGTCGATCAGGTCATCGACGTAGCAGAAGCTGCGGGTCTGCGAGCCGCTGCCGTAGATCGTCAAATCCCTTCCGGCCAGAGCCTGACAGATGAAATTGCTGACCACGCGGCCATCATCGGGATGCATGCGCGGTCCGTAGGTGTTGAATATCCGGATGACCTTGATTTCGAGGTGATGCTGCCGCCAGTAGTCGAAAAACAATGTCTCGGCACAGCGCTTGCCTTCGTCATAACAGCTGCGGATGCCGATCGGATTGACTCTGCCCCAGTAGCTTTCGGTTTGCGGATGAATTTCGGGGTCGCCATACACTTCGCTGGTTGAGGCCTGAAGGATCCGCGCCTTGACACGCTTGGCCAGTCCTAGCATGTTGATCGCGCCGTGCACGCTGGTCTTCGTGGTCTGCACCGGATCGAACTGATAGTGAATCGGGCTCGCCGGGCAGGCAAGGTTGAAGATGCGATCCACTTCCACATAGAGCGGAAAGGTGACGTCGTGTCGCATCAGTTCGAAATAGGGGTGACTGAGCAGATGAGCGACGTTGCGCTTCGATCCGGTAAAGAAGTTGTCGACGCAAAGAACGTCGTCGCCTCGCGCGATCAGGCGATCACAGAGGTGGGAGCCAAGGAAGCCGGCCCCGCCGGTGACGAGGACTCTATTCATTTGCAGGGTTCCTTCGTGCGAGCAGGAATATGCTCTTGGAGTAGCCAATCGCGAAACGCTTCTCACCACGCCAGAACTTCGCCTGGCGCCGACATGCGTCAGAATGAGTTGCAGCGTCTTGCCTGATCGAGATTGTTGAAGACTCGGAGTGAAGTATCGATAGAGACGAGAGGCCCATGGGTAGCTGAGGCGTCTTTGTTTTGAACTGATACGGGTCGGGTGCATCTTTCACGTTGGTGTCCCTCGCGGAGGAAAAGGCCGCCCCGTTCGTGGGAAGGCAACGTCGTTCCGATAGTCGGCAACGACGGGGTCCAAGCGGCATCGAAGCGGTCACTCCCAACGGCAGCGCGAAAGGTGGGGATGCCTTGACCCCCGTTGATCGTCCACTACTGAGCTGACCGGCTCGCTTCAGCCTCTGGGTGACGAGCGTCTTGCAGGCAGCCTCAACTCGCGCCATTCGTTCCGATCACGCGAGAGCGATGCCGCCGTGCCTTCACACGTCCGGCTTCAGTCATCTATTCCCCAACGACGGTCACCACCGGGTGATGGACGAGTCCCTCAATGACCACCTCGGGTAGCGGGACGTTCACTCGCGCCAAATCCTCTCCAAGGAACTCTCACTCCGCTCCGTTGAAGTGCCTGACGACCCCTCGTGGAAACGCTTCGAACCCGCCCTCATGCTCTCACCCACTGTGCCGCGGTTCGTCAACGAACTTCAGCAGCCCCTCCCAGGCCTTTCCGCCAACAATGCTTACCGCTCTCCATTCCCTTAGCTTTGCTACACTTTCCATGGGCCGACCTCCGTTGGTTAGGCGATATCGTATCCTGCCCCTGCCATTGTATGCGATACTTCGAGCCAGTCCTCAGATTGTAGGAGTCACTGATGAGGGTTCTCGCGGCAACTGAAGAGAAGGTTGCTGCGGACACCGGTCATCTTGAAGACATCCTGCTTGCGTCGAGCAAGATGACGGGGTCGGAGCGCAGAGCGTTTCAGGCGGAGCTGGCGTTGAACCCACTGTTGCTGGGGCGCTCGGCGCGCAGAGGACGTTTGCGGATGGAGTCGGCAGGCCGTGCGACTTGGTCTGCATGAGAAGCGTAACGAGATCGTTTGTGTGGGGCACGACGCGTTTTGCGGTGCGAAATCGTGGGAGAAGAAATACCCGGAGGTGGCGGAAGCGCTGTGGGAACTGGCGGCGAGTCATGCCAGACAGGATCCGACTTTTCGCACGACCTTGTCGTTCGCCCGCTTGACGGTGGAGGAAGCGATCAAGCAGTTGCGAGCGCAGCGATTTCTGGACGAGGTACTGCCTTCCCGAAGCTGCATGTCGGAAGTGTTGAACGGGAACGGCTACCGGATGCGTCCGCTGCTCAAGGCCAAACCCAAAAAGTTGCCGAAACCGACGCCATCTTCGCCAACATCCGGGACCATGACCGACATCGCCAAGGTGAAGCCGTCATGCACCTGAGCATGGACTGCAAGGCGACGGTGAGTATCGGCGACTACTCGCGTGGTGGCAAGACGCGGGGTGACGATCAGGCGACCGACCATGACATGGGCTGCGAGGAGAGGCATGCGCCGTTTGGTGTCGTCAATGAAGACAGCGACTCCCTACATCTGTCCTTCGGAAGCTCGGCAAAGCCCAGCGATTTCATCATCGACAGCCCCTGCGCGTGGTGGGCGTGTCAAGCCCCCGAGGAGGGTGCTGGCGTCACACACATTCAGATCAAGGCCGACAGCGGACCAGAGGGCAATGGCCGGCGCACGCAGTTTGTCAAGCTCATGATCGAGTCCGCCGATCACATCGGCACGTCCATCCACCTCCTCTACTATCCGCCGTACCACAGCAAATGCAATCCGGTGCAGCGCTGCTCCGGAATCCCGGAAAAGCACTGGAACGTCGGCAAGCTGGCCGATACCCAAACGAGGCTGGGGTGGTTGAGGTTCGCGATCTGGACAGGTGTTCATCCCGTCTTCCAACTGAGCCGGGCGGCCTACCAAGAAAGAAGGCGCCGCGGCCAGGAGCGCCCTGCAAGCTGTCGAGTCCAGGCGGGGAAGAAACCTGCTCCCACCCAACTGGGACATCGTGATCCGCTTGGCCTGCACGGTATGACTATTCGTAGCAATCACCTGAACTGGTGTCGATTGTGACGTCGATTGCTCGCGCGTCTTCTCGCTCTGCGCCCATGAGCGGCCGCGGTGAGCTCCGACTCCGCTATTGTTCGACTCGCTTGCGCGTCAAGAGAATCGGCTGAGTCGGGCAGAGTATTACTGCCCCGCATTCATCCTTGGGTTGAGGGCGTCATGAAGTTTTCGTTGATCGTTGCGACGTTTGGCCGTTCTCTTGAGTTGCAGCGCCTTATGGAGTCGATCGTCATTCAGCGCTACCCGGACTTGGAACTGATAATCGTCGATCAGAACGCTGACGATCGCGTAGTGCGCGTGGTGGATTCCTTCAAGGGACAGCTGAACATAGTCCACCGCGTATCCAGACCCGGCGCTACCCGTGCCAGAAACGTCGGATTGGCCGTGGCGACCGGCGATGTGATCGGCTTTCCGGATGACGACTGTTGGTATCCGGAAAGCCTGCTTGGCAGGGTTGCGGGTTTCCTTTCGGGCAATGACCGTTGGGATGGCATCGTCGGTCATACGGTCGACGCGTCGGGACGGACCACGTTGCCTTGGCATGACAGCGCGGGCGCCTTGACTCCGGCAATGTCTTGGCGGCGCTCGGTGACTTACGTCTATTTCCTGAGACGCCTTGCGGCCACGGCGACGGGAGGATTCGACGAGAGCCTGGGGCCTGGCGCCGGAACGCCCTGGGGGGCTGGCGATGACAACGATTTCATGCTGCGTGCGCTGACGAAGGGTGCCCGGGTGTATTTCGATCCTGACTTGGCCGTACATCATCCGCCGTTCTTTCCTGGATTCGATGCCAAATCGATCGACAAGCGGGCAAGCTACGCGCGCGCCGATGGACGCGTGCTGCGCAAGAATCCGATGCCCCTATGGTGGATCCTGGCGTTTTTCGGAGTGCCGCTGGCAAGGTGGGTGACGGCTTTGCCCACGTGCGACATCGCGCGCCTGCGTTTTCATTGGGTGACTTTGTCCGGGCGTGCAAGGGGATTCCTGGACAGAGTGCAAGCGTGAGTAAGCATGGACTTCTCGTCAGGGCGGACATGTCCCGTGTGGTCATTATTCCGACGGCCGGTGCGAAGAGGTCGGTCGTCCGAACGACATCGTGATGGAGACAGGAGATCCGCTGATGGATGACTTTGACGAGCAATTGCTTGCCTCCGATCGCCGCTTGGAGGCGATGTTGCGCCGCAGGGAGATACGACCGCCCTTCGTGACGATCGTCGTTACCGTATACAACTACGAACGTTATGTCGTCGGTTGCCTACGATCCATTGCAGAGCAGACCTATCGCAACTTCATGTGCCTCGTTGTCGATGACTGCTCCAGGGACCGGTCGGCCGAACTTGTCGACAACTTCATCGCAGAGCAGGGCTTCGATGGCCGCTTTCAGCAAATTCGGCATGAAACCAACCGCGGCCAGATGGCTGGATTCAAGACCGGGTTCGAGAACGCTCGGGGAGAGTTCCTGGTTTTTGTCGATGCCGACGATCTGTTGCTGCCCGATTTTCTGGCCATCCACTTGACAGTCCACCTTGGCGCGCTGCTGCCCGTGGCCTTCACCAGTTCGGATCAATACCAGATCAATGACGCCGGCGAGGTGATTGCCGGGCAGCACGCGGATCTGCAGGCTCGCGGCCGCTATCGGCACGTAGGCTCGCACTACCTTTTCGCGAATAGCTGGCCATGGGCGACCACCAGTTCGATGATGTTCCGGCGGGCGACACTGCACTTGATTCTTCCTGATGACCCTGAGCCCTTCCGTATCTGCGCCGACAACTACATCTGCCATTTCGGCAACTTGGTTGGCGGTTCGCTGCTGATTCCAGGACGTCATGGTTGCTACCGGCGGCATGGCTCGAATTTCTTCAGCAACAACCGTATTGTCGGCGGGCAACATCCGACCGGCGATATGCGCAAGCATCCCCACCATGAAAGTATCCGGCAAGCCGTGGTGAACCACCTGCTGAGCTATTCGGATCGGTTCATCGGTGTTCTGGCCGGCTGGTGGTTCCTTGTTCTCTTGGCCCGCACGATCACGTTTCGCGAAGCGCTCAGGATAGCCTTCGGCAGCACCTGGAGCCGGAGTATTTGCATGTCCAGGCAGTACATCCTGCCTTTCCTGTACCGCAGCCTGGCAAACCGGATCCGATGGCGAAACCGCTGGCTTTTTCATCTCGGGCCGAGTATTTCCCTCCTGCCGAAGAAGGTTTTCCGGAACAAACCCGATGCCCCAAGCCGGGGAGACCGGTAGCGGACAGCTTGCGGGTAGCCAATCACCGCCCCAGTGAAATCGCGGGCAAAGGTGGCATCGGTAGTCCTTGGCGGCCGGCCTGAAGGGCGACGGCGAGGTAATCCCAAGCGGACGCCTTCCTTGCGCGACAAGTAACGATGACGCTGGCGAGCAGCGCCAGCGCAAGCGCTCGAGTTCCTTGCTCGCTGTGGGTACCGAGGCTCAGGCGACGGGCATTGACCCACTGACGCAACAGACGTTCGGTTGCATTGCTGGTGAGCGGCATGGTGTGGTCCAGTAGCGGCCGGGTGGCAGCCTCCCGATCGTTGAGCACCTCGCGGCAGAACTCGCCGAGTTTGGCGAACGGACGTAGGCGTTTAGCGGGCCCACCTACCAATCCTGTGCCAGTTGCCCCACACGCTCGAGGTTTTCACGGGAGAGTGCGATGGGCAGGGCAGCCGTCTCGCCGGGTTCGTCGGCTGGCGCCATCGGCGGCCCGTCTGACGCAGTATCCGCCGGCCAATCACGCTCCGCTGCCCCCACGGGTTCGGCGATCTCAGCTTGGATTGGTAACATGCTGAGAACGAAACGATCAGGCGGACTGTCTGAGCCCAGACGACGCCCTACGCCCCGGCGCAAAGCGGTCGCGAGCCCCGTCGTCGGTCCGCAGACACGGCCGCGGAGGGCTGCTGGCCAACTTGCGGGGAGGGGGAGTGAACCGTTACGTGGACTCCGCCTACGGCAAGCAAGCCGCGGTGCGCTCAGTATCAGATTGAAGGGCAATCTGGCAAAGTACAATTGAGCACCCAGATGCCTTACACTGCATCCTCGGCAGTCACGGCTCGACTTGTCGAACTGTCGTCAAAGGAGGCTCGAATGAAATCACCCGCCGACATGCAGATCATCCAGATTGACATCACCAATGCTTGCACGAAGAAGTGCTCGAACTGTACGCGCTTCTGCGGGAACCACCGCAAGCCCTTCATGATGGATTTCGATACCTTCAAGCGCGCCGTCGACTCGATGGAAGGATTTCCGGGAATCGTAGGCATCATGGGCGGAGAGCCCACATTGCATCCGCAGTTTGAGGAGTTCGTGCGTTATTTCGCGTCCAGATTTGGCAAGAAAGGGGTGCTTGATCATGCGCGTCAGCCGGTGACGAATTTCAACGCGCATATCGTCGGCAACGTATTCGACATCGATTGCAGCAACCAGCGCGGACTTTGGTCGATTCTTGGCAAGCGCTACTACGAGCATTTCGAGATCATCCAGGAAACCTTTGGCTACCAGGTGATCAACGATCACGCCAGCCCGAGCGATCACGCCGCTCTATTGATCACGCGCAAGGAACTCGGAATCCCCGACGACGAATGGATCAAGATGCGGGATGCCTGCTGGATTCAGAATCGTTGGAGTGCAACCATCACGCCGAAGGGTGCTTTCTTTTGCGAGGTCGCCGGTGCACTCGATGCCACTTTTGACGGACCGGGCGGCTGGCCTATCGAACAGGACTGGTGGAAACGCAAGCCCGAGGACTTCAAGGAGCAGTTGCAGTGGTGCGAAATGTGCAGTGCCTGCCTGAAGGTGCCGACGCGCAATGCAAACGACGAGATCGATGATGTTTCACCCGCCATGTACGAAAAGCTGGTGCAGATCCGCAGCCCAAAGATCAAGCAGAAGCTCATCAGCATCGTGGAAGTCGGCAAGGATGGCGAACCCAGGGAACAGATCTCCGGTCGCGAGGTGAATACCAATACGCCCTATCTGCCTGACGAGGATCACAGCCTGCGTGTGGCGCCGACCAACCGTAGCATTTACCCCAGGCGCTTCGACGCGATATTGCTCTGTGGTGATGACATAACCGGCTTGCGCCGTTTTATTCCCGCACGCTCGCAGTTCGATGACGTGATCGCAGTGACAGCAGGGATTCCAGCCGAGATGCGCGCGGTGTGCGAAGAGGCTTCCATCAAAATGCTCGAAGGCGTGCCTGACTTGGGCGAGTCGCTCAATTCTGCGCTTGCGGGAGTCAATTTTTCAGACTGGTGCGTCCTGATCAAACCCGGTTTCGAATTCGACGCCACGCTGTTTGGGCGGCTCAGGGAAGTGGTGCTCAATCCTGGGTCACTGTACTCGCTCGCGGGCGACGCTGTGTCCGGGGGGTCGTCGGTGCCGACAAGCGAGTTGCCTCCCTTCCTGATGTTCAATGCACTGGCGCATTCGCTGCGCGGACATTTGCCCCGGCCATTCCCCACTGGCGGTGACATGACTGCCTTCATAGGGCACTGGCCGGATAACAAGCGGATACGGATCGACCCGGATTTTGACCGCCCAATGGCAGTACCGCGCCTTGATGCGATCGACCAAGTGTTTGAGAAGATCCGAAGTGACTATTCCTGGATTGCCCAGGCGCTGCCGCGACCGCTCGGCAGTCGCGTCATGAAGCTCGGCGCGTGGGCGCATTCCGCGACTCGGCGGGCCCACGGTTATATCCATCGCGCGCGCCAGCCTTGAACGCGTTACCCTCGAAGTCGCGTCAGCGACCGACGAACCTCCCCAGCCCACTTGCGGGGGAGCAAGGGGCTGGGAGAGAGGGAAACGGTCATGACTTTCATCATCGCGGGTGCCTGTAAGAATCATGACCGTTAGGCTGGCCGGCCGGCCTGACGCGAGCCGGCGACGCGGTTTCCCTGGATCTCGCCGACCGGCCCACGCGTGACCGGTTGGCCGCTCAGCTTACGCTTGAGCCAGATTACCCGCTTGTAGGCGCGGCGCAGGAACATGTCGAGATCCGAGAGCTTGTAGTCCTCCAGGCAGTCGCCCGTCACGGCCACTCGCTTGCGGGTCGGGTAGCTCGCACCGATATCAAACAGGTTGCCGCCGGCCAGCAGGGATGAGGCCCGCAGGTTGAAAAACAGGACGGATTGCCCCGGTCGATCGCGGTAGTACAGCACGCCCGGGTTGAACACGCAGGACTCGACGAGATCGAGGAATGTCTGTGGCGATGGGCCATCGCGGACCATCAGCACCCAGTCGTTGGCCTTTGTGCTGCTCACCAGATCGGCCAGTGCTGCCGGTCCGTTGAGAAACGGCACACCGAATTCGGCGGCCAGCGCGGCTTGCGTCATGTCGGTGGCGGCGACGGCGTCGAGATGTCCGGCAACTTTCTGTCCAGTCAGGAAAGTGCGCGCCGCCTTGGTGTCGCTTGCAAGAAGCCAGGCCACATGCGTCACCCGTTGCGGGACCAGGCGATTGCGGCTCTTGCCCATGCGGCTTTCCTGATCATCCATATACGGCGTCGGCTGCTGGATGATGGAATGCCTGTCCTGCTGGTAGGCGACCGGGTCAAAGGTATTGACCAGACCTTTCCTGAATTTTGGGCTGTTGATCTGCTTCAATTTTTCTGCCCAGATTGGCGACACATCGTCGGTTTCGTCGTTTGCATCGCGGCTGGGCATGGGTAGACAGGCACTGCACATCTCGCACCAGTCGAGTTGTTCCTTGAAATCCTTCGGCTCTCGTTTCCACCAGCCCGGTTCGATGGGCCAGCCGCCCGGGCCACCCAGCGTCGCGTCCATGGCTGCGGCGATCTCGCAGAAGAAGGCCCCCTTGGGGGTGATCGAAGCGCTCCAGAGGTTCTGGACCCAGCAGCGGTCACGCATCTTGAACCATTCGGCATCGGGTATGCCCAGTTCCTTGCGCGTGACCATATGCGTCTGGTGCATCGATGGATGCGAGTGATCATTGAGCAACTGGTAGCCAAAGACGTCCTGGATCAGCTCGAAGTTCTCGTAGTAACGAGGCGTGACGGAGGTCCACAGGCCGCGGTGATTGCTGTAATCGACGTGCCAGCCGTTGGCCAGAACATGACGCATGAAATCCGCCGTCGGCGCATGCAAGGTGGTGGAGTAATCGTCATATCCGACGTTGGCGCGGTAATACTCCATGAAGCGTTTGAACTCGGGGTGGATGGTCGGTTCTCCACCCATGATACCCACGATTCCACGGAAGCCCTTGAGTGAATCCACGGCTCTCTTGAACGTCTCGAAGTCCATGAAGAACGGTTTGGTGTGATGCCCGCAAAACCGGGTGCAGTTTGCACAGCGCATCGGACACGCGTTGGTCAATTCGATCTGGATGACCTTCATATCTGCGGGAGATTTCATGTTACCCACTCCAAGGAGATGCCCGGTTCGGACGTTGGCATGTTAATTCACCGTGGTGGGGGGATAGCGACGGGTCTTCCGACATGCAGGCATTATCGGATCAGCCAGTGGGCCAAGTGCCTCAGGACGAACAGCGTCAGCAGTAGGCATACCGCGGCCGGGTTTGGCCAAACACCAGGTGTCTTGCGAAGCGCGGTGACCAGCCAGGCAAACGAGCGAGCCACCAGTTTGAAGGACTTCAGGATTCCACCGCGCGAACTTGGCCAGAAGGGAGCCAGCACCGCGGCGGCGGAGTCTGGCAGGGCACGTTCCGTGATCGCTCTGGCCGCTCCAGGAATTCCCGAAATGCCAAATAGTATCCTGGACGCAACGAGTGGCCGTCCCTGCGCAAGTCCGACTCTTGCCAATGCGAATCTTGGCCAGGCATTCTCTGGTTCCTCACCCGAGATGGCGCAGTAGCAGTCGGCCGCTGACGGATACTCCTGCTCGCTCTCCCAGTTTTCTGCAAGCAGGTGCAGTTGGACCAGAGCGCGTTCGCGCAACTCGCCGTCGAACACGTCGTTGACCGGAAACTCCGTGAGCTGCCCAAGCGCTTGCTTCAGGCAGGCGTATGCGGAATGGAGTCCTTTGCCCTGGCCAATCATCTGCGTGGCCTTTTCGATCTGCAGTTCGGGCACAACATCGACCAGCGAGCGCTCTGCCAACGCGGCCAGCTCCGCTGCAGCGGCAATTCCATTTCCCATCCCTCTGAGCGAGGCCATGATCACCACCCGCATGGGTAGTTCATGCCACAGCCCATGAAACGGTGGATGCAGTTCGATGGCCTTGCGGGCATGGTCGATTGCGCAGGGATAGTTCTCCGTGGCAAGGTAGTTGTGCGCCAGTTCGTAGTGCGGGAAATACCAGTCCGGATCACTCGCGGCGCACTCCAGCAATTTTTCGATCGCCTCATTGCGTCGTCCGCCGAGATGAGCTTCCAGCGCGGCAGCAAGCTGTATTCGCCATTCGCTATCAGGGTCAAGGCGTCTTGCCAGTTGCAAGGCTCGAGCATGACCACCGACGAAAAGAACGCTCTTGATCAGCCAGTTCCAGCCGGTTTCATCAGGTGAAGGCCTCGTGGCAATCAAGTCCGCCAACTCCTGCGCGACGAACCCGGAAACCCCTTCGGGGGGGTAATGGAAATGTCTGGCCTTGAGGATCGAAACGTCTGCGTGGCCATTTGTGAGTGTCTGTGCAATTGCATCGGGGAGAGCATCGATTGTCTCGACAATGCAAGCGCCGCCAAAATCGTGAAACAGGCTTGGCTGACCGCAGGCAATGACGACTGTGGGCACACCGCGCAGTGCGGATTCGAGGCAGGTTTGCGAGTTGCCCCGATTCACCAGAACACCGGCGACAGCAAATAGCATGTCCATGGGAACTTCACGGCCAATCACGATTGCTCCGGGCACGATCCTACGGATCCATTCCCTGGATCTGACCAGGTCTTCATTTGGATGCAGCTTGATCACGACCACCCTGTCGACGCGGCGGCCGGCGATGGCGATCTGGTTCAGCACCGTCGCACGGAAGGCCAGATCATCCTTGTTGTGGATGGCAAGCCGGCTGCGTGGTGGCGACGTCGTATAGACAATCGGCTTCAGACCGTTGCCAATCCCCAGTGTCGTCATTAGCCCGCGCGCACCCGGATGGCTATCGTTCTGCATGCGATCATTGGCCAGCAGCCCGCTGATGGACAACATTTCCGGCGGATAACCGAGGCTGACGAACTGCTCAAATTCTCCGGGAGAGGCAACAAACAGTCGGTCGAAAGGCGCATCATAGTTATTGATGTCGTTTTGATTCAGTGCCAACTGGGCGACTTCTTCAATGGCAACGGCAGGAATCCGGCGCAACTTCGCCCAGGCGAGAAGATCCAGTGCGAACGGCTCGAATACCGCACCAAGGATCAATACCGCCGTATCAACCGGCAGTAAGGTTTCGATGTCGGAACACATATCCAGTGTCAGCGCCTGAAGCCCATGCTCCTGCAATGCCATTGATATGCCGGGCGCTACACGCGAAAGCGGTTCATGGACGATCGCTCGGCAGTTCCAGCCGGGAAGTCTCTCGATGACTTGTCGCAGGTCGCGGACGTGCACCGGGCTGGTCGGGTAGAACAGCAATAGCGGTTGGGTAAGGTGCATGATAAGCGGAGTCGAGCTATAGGTACGTCCTATTGGTTCGAACAGACCGCTAGCCAAGGTGCTCCGTCTGAGTACGGATTAGGCTCGGTCTGCCGTTGGCAGATCCTCGGTGAAGGATATTTCCGGACTAAGGAACCGTTCAGAGACAAACGGCTAAATCTTTCTGTGCTTCATTTCAGCCTATCTGACCAAACTCTTGGCGAAGGCAGCGATTACCCGCAGTGGCGCCGTGAGTTTCCAGCTATAGCTGTGCAAGGTTCTTGAATAGTCGTTCGAAATTCTGGCAAGTTCATCCTGAACGCGGTTTAGTTGTGCCTGCAGTTCTGATATCTTCGATGCTTTGTCCTCGTTCAGGCGGGCATAACGTGACTCAATTGAATCACATATCTGTGCCGCACAATAGCCAGGCCTGACTTCAGCAGCCGGGAGAAGTTGCAATGCTTTGGCGCACTTATTCGCAGCCTCAAGCAAGCGGGCGGATCCCTGCATTTCAAGCGCACCGGCTCGATCAGCGCCAGCGAGTATTTCTCGCCAATTGCGGCTGATGGCCTTGTCTGCGGACTCGAGGCCGAGGCGCCATGCCGTGGTTGCTTCCTCTGACTTACCCTTTGCCATTGACAGCCAGCCAGAGCGAAAGGCTGCATCTACCTGATCGGGCGCAATCTCGGGCGCGGCCATGCCCGCGTTCATGTTGGCGCATTTCCAGAAGAAAATCCGCGCCTTGTCAAGTTGTCCGGTCTGTTGGTGCAGCTTGCCAAGCAGATAGGTTATCGAAATAGCACATCGAACGGAGTGATCGCTGTCCGGCGATAGCTTGCTACCAGCGCCATGCCGATTCTCCACTCCTTGAAGATAGCCTCTAAGGGCATTAGTTAACCACTCGCGCTGATCGCTGCCGATCGTGTCGACATCCAGTTCCTGGCGGGCGAGGATGCTGAGGGCCATTCCTGAGAAAGGTGAAAACGGGGGCGATACGTCGTACATAGTCCGGCAGAGCCGGGCAAGTAATTGCGGCCTCCGGATTAGGAACTCCGGGTTGATCAAGGCTTTGCAGTCGAATGGGCTCCCTAAGTCATCGCTGGTCGGTGCGGTCGAAGTTTCCTGGGCGGTATCCCTGGCAAACGAGGGGGCCGGTGGCAAGCAACTCTTGATGGCCACCACTATCCACCATTCCGCTGGCAATGCAGAACCCTCATCATCGGGATCGATCTCCACCATCCGCCGTCCGATGCCCGGGGTCTTGGATCCGCCACCGGCGTTCTGCGAAAAAACCTGTTCGATGAGGAAGTGCTCTTCACAGATCGTCTTGATGTCCCGGAGGCTGAGTGAATTTAGTGCAGGCTTGCCGACGGAGGGTATGCTTTCGTCGTGTCGCTGGTTGTGGATCGAGCAGACTAATCGACCACCGGGAACCAGAACCCTGTTGGCCTCTGCCACAAGCGCATTGGGTTCCGCTTGGTGTTCAATGGCATCGAAAGCAATCAACGTCCCGACGCTGGCCGTCTTGAGGAAAGGTAGCCGTGCGCCGTCGGCCTCGACAAACTCCATTCCGAATCTGCCACGGCCGTAGATGTCCCGTGCATAAGCGAGGGCCGAAGCCCTCGGGTCAACTCCGATGACGTGTGAAGACAGCGTGGAGTCGAACAGAACCGCACACCCGTAACCCGTGTCACAGGCCAGGTCGACAACCGGTTGATGAGGCAGGACATAGCGAGCAGCAAACCCATAGCGATAAATCAGGGCGTCCGAGCGGCGTCCGGTCTGGCGAAGCATATCCGTGTCCGAACACACATCCTGCCAGGATGAATCCTGGGCATGCGCTGGAAGCGCGCTGTCGGGCATCCTCTCGAGGGGGATCGTTATCGAATACGGATCATTCTCCAGGGCTTCGAAAGAGTTGACGCGAAAATAGCCTGGATGCTTGCGGAAGCCGGCAGCAAATGCCATTTGTTCCCACCAGGGCCGCTTTTGTATTGTCAGGTGCCAGTGATTGTCTCGGTCGGGCCCAGTTGCGATGCGGAGAAAGACGTGGCGGCGACCGACACGACGAATCTCAGCAAAGGCAGCGGGAATGTCTTCCGGGGCCAGATGCTCCATGCAATCAGTGCTGACGATGGTTTCGAAACTCTGATTGTCGAAGGGTAGTTCGAGAATGGAGCCTGAAACAAATCGGCCCGGCGCGAGCCGATTCGCCTCTTGGACGACGACGGATGAAACATCGACGCCATGGGCATCGACGCCGTGACCGAGGAGCTCCCTGACCAGCGCGCCCATACCGCAGCCGATGTCGAGCAACTTGCCCGGTCCGCAGATATTGATGATCTGGCTGGCAATAGGTTTAGGGGAATCGAATGACGACGTGCCGACTCGGTCCGGACGCTGCCAGTACCCATTGTATTCGTCAGAGTACTCAATCATCGAATATCGCTTTTCCATGTAAATCGCAGATTCCACCAAAAAAATACACGACCGGATTCGTTTCTACGCGGAAAAACCCGAATTCATCCCGCCAATGCAAAATCTGCTGTGACCCGTACTGCCTTGCCAGTTCACGGGAAACCGCAGCCTGCACCTCGTACGTTCCCGCCCCCAGATTTCCCTCCAGAGCAAGGGTCACTAGGCTTTCTTCTCCGCTGCTGAATTCCTTGTCCCAGAACACCTTGCCTTCCGCTGCTCCGGCCCAGATGGCAATGTCCTGATTAAATGTACCCCAGGAATAGACTTTAATTCCCGCAACGGACCTGATGATTGCGGCAACATTGAGGTGGGTGAGAGTCGTTTCAGTGCGAAACGCGATTTCCAGCAGGATCGGCTCGCCGGCCGCAAATACGGTACGCGGATGTCGGTCAGCACCCAATATTCTCACACTGCTGATGGCTGCCCCGCCAATGCCATAGGACAGCTCCTGGGAGCCGGGATCCGGCTGCTTGACCTGCAATTCGCCATCCACCGTCGCTGACCAATACGTCGCTTCTTCCTCGAAAAGCATTCTCCGGTAGCAGCGCGTCACCTCTTTGGTTTTTCCCCAGGAGTGGACGCATCCGTGGTTCAGGAGCAAGGCTTTTTCGGTGAGGTTTCGCACTTGTTCGTGGTCATGAGAAACGAGCAACAGGGTCAGGCTGGTCTCGCGAAGCTGTCGAAGTTTCGCATGGCATCTCTTTTGGAAGAGTGCGTCACCGACTGCAAGTGCCTCATCAACAATGAGGATTTCCGGATCGACGCTGACTGCGACGGCAAAGGCCAGCCGCATGACCATTCCGGAAGAATAGCTCCTGACCGGCTGCTCAAGGTATTCGCCGATGTCGGCGAACGCTGCGATGCGGTCGAATCGGTCTTCCATTTCGCGCTGGTCGAGACCGACGATGGCGCCCTGCATGAATACGTTCTCGCGTCCGGTGAAATCGGGATGGAATCCGGAACCAAGTTCGAGCAGAGCAGAGATCCGCCCGGTGACGGTCACGGTGCCCGAGGTTGGCTGGCGAATGCCGCAGATCAGTTGCAGCAGGGTACTCTTGCCCGATCCGTTGCGACCAACGATACCGACACTTTCGCCCCGCCCGACCTCGAAGCGGATGTTGCGCAAGGCGTGGAATTCCTTGTATCGGCCAAAGTGCCCTCCGGTGACGCGCGCCAGCAAGGCATGCAGCGGATGGTCATAGGCCCGGTAGATCTTGCTTGCGTCGCGGACCGAGATCACCGCTTCAGAGGACATCGGCGAATTCTTCACGGCAGCGGCTGAAGAAAGCATAACCGGTCAGGGCGCAGGCAAGTGCGATGGACAGCATCAATGCCCAGTTCAGCCAGATGGGCGGGGCACCGACAAGCAGGACAAGGCGCAGATCCTCGATGGCCACGGCGACCGGGTTGAACGCGTTGACTGCTTTCAGGAAGTATGGCGCTGCGCTGCCTGGATAGAACACCGGCAGCCCGAACATCAGCAGTTGCGTGAGTACGGGCATGCCGTGCCCGATGTCGCGCATATAGGCGCCGGCGGCGGCGAGCCACCAGGCCAGTCCGAGCGTCAGGATCCAGGCGGGAAGCAGGACCAGCGGTACCAGGAGAGCGGTCGAATGAATATGCCCTGCAATCAGGGCTGCCGCGGCGAGCAGCGCGACATGGGACGCTCCGTGGATGCTGGCGGCCACCAGGCCAGAGAGCGGCAGGATCTCAATCGGAAACACCACTTTGCGAACGAAGTGCTGATTCGCCAGCAGGATCTTCGGCGCGCTGCCGATGACCTCGGCGAAGGGAACGAACACCGCGAGTCCACAGTAGATGAACAAGGCGAGGTCAAATCCGGACTTGCCGGATTCTTCGCCACTCCAGCGGCCGCCAAAAACCCCGCCGAATACCAGGGTGAATGCGAACAGCAGGAGCAGGGGGTTGAGGAAGGACCAGCCGATGCCGAGCGCGGACCCCCGATACCTTGCCAGGACTTCGCGCTGAATCAGTTGACCGAGCAGGTAGCGGTGTTGGAGGATCGTCGGCAACGGGTTCAGAGAGCTCATGCGGACGGTCTCGCCGTGGTGGCACTGCCACTGGGTTCGCCTGCACCGAGGGAACGCGCGTAGGCAACACTGCGCTCGATCGCGGATTCCAGCCCGACGCCTATCGTCAGGCCAAGCTCGTGTCGGGCACGAGAAACGTCCGGGACGTAGCGATCCATGGCATTGCCATGATTTCGTTGGCGTTCGACGGTGCAGGCTGCCAGTGCCCTTTCTGCGATCAGGCTCGCAAGTCGACTCAGCTCAATCGATTGGTCGCTGCCGAGGTTGTATGCGATCCCGGATCGACCCCGGACGAGAATCGCCAGCAACCAGATCGCCAGGTCAGCAGCATAAAGATAGCTGCGCACCGGCGTTCCGTCACCGTGTATCCTGACCGGTCCTCCCGCGAGTGCGTGGCGAATGAAGCTGCCCGCGGCGAACTTGTCGGTCAGCGGCAGGTAGGGGCCAAGGAAGGAAAAGCCGCGGGTGATGACGCAGTCGACGCCGGACGATACGCACAGGGCTTCGGAGACGCGCTTCATTTCACCATAGGCAGAGGCGGGATCGGTGGGATCAGGACAGCCTCGGTAGTCCTCCGGAATATGGCTCAGATCAGCCGGTTGAGGGCCATAGATGGCCCCCGAACTGCCGAGCAGCAGGCGCTTGACGCCCTTGGTGCGAGCGAACTGCAGCACCCGCTCGGTGCCGCGCAGGGTCTGCATGATGATCGCCGTGCCACCAGAGCCGACCTCTGCCGCCGAGGCTGTAGCACAGTGGAGGACGTAGTCGAAATCCTGGTCCGGAAAGGTGAAACTCGCCGCGTCGCCGACTTGCCAGGAAAACTCCCGGCGTGCCGCGAGATGGGGCACTTCCTCGGCAAAGCGGGCCGGGTTGCGGCTCAGGATCGTGGCCCGTGCCTGGCCGCCGAGCAGATCGTTGCCAACGGCAATGCTTTCGAGCAGCCATTTGCCGTAGAACCCGGTGCCGCCGGTGATGAAGAAATTCGCCCCGGCCAGGTCGCGCCAGATCTCCGTCGTGTGGCGAACGATATGTTCCCTGTCATCACGGGAGATGGGAGGCAGCCGCGTCATCAGAATCCGACTCCCAGGAATTCGCCGATCCTGTCTGCGGCGTAATCGAGCATTTCCCTGGTCAGACCGGGATAGACGCCAATCCAGAAGCTGCGCTCGGTGATGGCGTTGGCGGTCGCCAGATCGCCGCTGATGCGAAATTGGCGCCCTTGCATGTAGGGCTGCCGCGTGACGTTTCCTGCGAACAGCAGGCGCGTGCCGATTTTGTGCTGGGCCAGGTAGCGCAGCAGGTCGACCCGGTCGCACGGCACGGTCTCGCGCAGGGTCAGCAGGAAGCCAAACCAGGAAGGATCGCTGCCGGGTGTTGCTTCGGGCAGGATCAGGAATTCCTCACAGACCTTCAGGCGCTCCTTCAGGTGAGCGAAATTGCACTGGCGCACCGCGATGAATTCATCGAGGCGGGCCAGTTGCGCCACCCCCAGTGCCGCTTGCATGTCGGTCATTTTCAGATTGTAGCCGGCGTGCGAGTACGTGTACTTGTGGTCGTAACCACGCGGCAGGTCGCCGAGTTGCCAGTCGAAGCGCTTGCCGCAGGTGTCCTCCTTGCCCGGCGCGCAGTAGCAGTCGCGGCCCCAGTCACGCAACGATTCCAGCGCCCGTGCCAGCAGGGGGAGGTTGGTGAATACCGCGCCACCCTCGCCGGTGGTGATGTGGTGGGCAGGATAGAAGCTCAGCGTGCCGAGGTGGCCGAAGGTGCCGACACTGCGGCCGTGGAGAAGTGAGCCGAAGGCGTCGCAGCAATCCTCAATCAGCCACAGTCCTTGCCGGTCGGCGAGTTCCCGCAGGGCGGCAGCCTCGAACGGATTGCCCAGCGCATGAGCCAGCATGATGGCCCGGGTGCGCGGACCGATGGCGGCGGCAATGGCCTGCGGTGTCGGATTGTAGCCTGGCAGTTCGGAATCAACGAATACCGGCACGAAGCCGTTTTGCAGGATGGGGTTGATGGTGGTGGGAAAACCTGCTGCCGCGGTGATGACCTCGTCGCCCGGCTGCAGCGCGCGTTCACCCAGCAGCGGCGAAGTGAGGGCCGAGAGTGCCAGCAGATTGGCCGAGGACCCGGAGTTGGTGGTGAGCGCCTGTTGCACGCCTATGCGCTGTGCGATCAGGCGCTCGAATTCCTTGTTGAAGCGACCGGTGGTCAGCCATCCATCCAGTGCGGCATCGACCAAGTGGCGGATCTCGCTGCCGCCAATGACCTTGCCAGCGGCCGGGATCGCGCTGATGCCCGGGCGAAAGGCCGGCGCCGACTGCGCCTCAGAGGCATGGCGTTCGACGAGTTCAAGGATCTGTCGTCTCAATTCGTCAGTGCTCATGTCCCGAACAGGTGTTGTGATTCCCGGCAATAGCGCTCGATCTGTTGTCTGGAAATGGCGGCGATGTCTGTGCCGCTCAAGTGTGCACGGTACCAGTCAACGGTCATCCCCAGGGTCGTATCGAGCGACCAGCAGGGCTGCCATCGCAGCGCCGAGGTCGCCTTCGAGGCGTCGAGCCGGAGGCTGTGGGCTTCATGTGGATGAGGGGCTTGGTCGCGGACCCAGGCCGCGTCCTCTCCCCAGAGGCCGGCAAGCTTGTCGATGACCTGTTCCACGCGGTGTTGGTCGGGCGGACCGAAATTCCAGGCCCCGGCAAAGGCCGCTCCCCTCTTGCAGAGTTGCTCGGCCAGCAGCAGATAACCAGCAAGAGGCTCCAGGACGTGCTGCCATGGGCGGATCGCCTGCGGATGACGGACTCGTAGCGGGCGCTGGTCCACAAAGGCGCGGATGGCGTCCGGGATCAATCGGTTCGGCGACCAGTCACCACCGCCGATGGCATTCCCTGCGCGTGCCGTCGCCACGGCGGTGTCGTGCCCGGCAGGGTCGGCCGGTGTGAAAAACGACGAGCGATACGCGGCGGTGACGAGTTCGACACAACTCTTGCTGCTGCTGTACGGATCGCATCCTCCGAGCGGCGCGCTTTCGCGATGGGCTGGGCCGCCTTTGCGGTTCTCGTAACACTTGTCGCTGGTGACGACGACGACCGCCTGTACTCCGGATGTCTGGCGAACGGCTTCGAGCAGATGGACCGTGCCCATCACATTGCTGGAGTAGGTTTCGGCCGGATCCGCATATGAAGGGAGCACCAAGGATTGTGCTGCGAGATGGAAGACGACTTCCGGCGGGTGATTGGAGAAGGCCCGGCGCAGCCGTTCAGGATCCCTGATGTCGGCGAAAATGGACACCATCTGCCTGTCCAGGCCGGCGAGTCCGAACAGGTTGGGGTGCGTGCTCGGCGGCAGCGCATACCCGACCACCCTGGCCCCCATGGCTTGCAGCCACATGGCAAGCCAGCCTCCCTTGAAACCGGTATGGCCGGTAAGCAGGACACGCCGGTCTTTCCAGAAGGCGGGCTGGATCACCAGGTCTTCCACGGAGCAGTCCCCGAGGCCCAGAGCTCTTCAAGATGATTCTTGTCCCGCAGCGTATCCATTCCCTGCCAGAAGCCATCATGTCGCCACACGGCAAGTTCGCCTGTCTGTGACAGACGTTCGACCGGACCGGTTTCCCACAGGCATGAGTCGCCATCGATCAGGTCGAGAACACTGGGGTGGAGAACGAAGAATCCGCCGTTGATCCATCCGCCATCCCCCACAGGCTTCTCACGGAAGGCAAGAACGCGATCACCGGCGACCTCGAGTGCGCCAAAACGACCCGGCGGGGTGACTGCAGTGACGGTCGCGCGGACTCCCTGCCGGCGATGGAAGTCGATCGTCCCGCTGATGTCCACGTTGCACACGCCATCGCCGTAGGTGAAGCAGAAGAGTTCTTCATTTTCGACATGAGCGCGCACACGCCGCAGGCGCCCACCCGTCTGCGTCGAGTCGCCGGTGTCGATGAGCGTCACCCGCCA
>ERZ761603.1052-NODE-1052-length-21625-cov-14.902782_pt1 | contig 21625 bp, 20 predicted proteins | sample MGYA00511879_ERZ761603 | MGnify/ENA primary metagenome ERZ761603 (study PRJEB28899, sample SAMN02850040) | bioreactor sludge metagenome | biome: EBPR Sludge; feature: EBPR Bioreactor; material: flocular biomat | place: Australia: Thorneside Wastwater Treatment... | reverse complement strand
CCGACGAAGGGATCGCCCCAGGCACGCGCTGGGCGGACGTGCCGATCAACTGGACATGCCCGGAATGCGGCGCACGCAAGGAAGATTTCGAAATGGTCGAAATCTGAGCACAATGCAGTATAGTATAGGCAAAAGGGGGAATCGTCCGGTTCGCGGGGATCGCTGGAACAAGCGCCTCGAACACTGTGGAGGAGAGACGTGGCTGAAGCGGCAGACCTGCGCGGCGTCAGGGTGATGGTTATTGATGACAGCAATACCATACGCCGCAGCGCAGAGATATTCCTCGTCCAGGCTGGCTGTCAGGTGCTGCTGGCTGAGGATGGCTTCGATGCCTTGGCGAAAATTGCCGATCATCAGCCGGCAGTCATTTTCTGCGACATCGTAATGCCCCGCCTCGACGGTTACCAGACGTGCGCCCTGATTAAAAAAAATCAGCGCTTCCGAGCCACGCCCGTGATCATGCTTTCGTCGAAAGATGGGCTCTTTGATCGTGCGCGTGGGCGCATGGTGGGTTCGGACCAATACCTGACAAAACCGTTTACCAAAGACAGTCTCCTGCAGGCGGTTGCGGCGTTTGCTTTTCCATCCTCCGCCTGAAGAAACCGGCACCTGCTGACAGACAACCGGGGGACCATAGGCCATGACGATCAAGCGCATCCTCGTCGTAGATGATTCACCAACAGAACGGCACGTGATGAAGACCTTGCTGAGCAGCCATGGCTACGAGGTGATTACCGCCGACAGCGGTGAAGAGGGGATTGCCAAAGCAAGAAGCGAATTACCCGACCTGATCCTGATGGACGTGGTGATGCCTGGCCTCAACGGTTACCAGGCAACCAGAACGCTGACCCGGGATGAAGCCACCCGACACATTCCGGTCATCGTCTGCACGACGAAAGGTCAGGAGACTGACAAGATCTGGGGCCTGCGTCAGGGCGCCCAGGATTACTTGGTCAAACCCGTTAACGGCCAGGATCTGTTGGCCAAAATTGCAACGCTCTGAGCAGTCTGAGGCGCATGAGCAAGAAAATCCGCCTCCACGAGTTCCAATCCTACCTCGCGGCACGCTTGGCCGGCACCAGCGAACAAACCTCTGCTGGTTTGCTCGGCCTGCAGGCTGGCTCCGATTACTGGCTTCTTGATCTCGCAGATTCCGGCGAGATTGTCCCCTTGTCCCCGCTGACCGATGTTCCACTGACCAAACCCTGGTTTGCGGGCATTGCCAACATCCGCGGTAATCTGTACTCGGTCGTCGACCTCTCGGCCTTTCTCGGCAAGGAGGCAACGCCTCAGAATGGCGGTTCGCGGCTACTGCTGGTCGGTACCCGGCACGGCAGCAATGCCGCGCTGCTGGTCACCCGCATGGTCGGCTTGCGCAACGTAGAGGCCTTGACTGCCGAAGCACCCGATCCGCAGGCACCGACCTGGGCACAACAGGCCTATAGCGACAGCGAAGGCCGTCGCTGGAGGAAGCTCAGGGTGCGTGATCTGTTGGCCGACGATGCCTTCATGGACATCGGTGTTTGAAAGCGCTTTTGGTTTCGCTTTTGATTCCTTCTCGCAGCAGGCAGTGCTCGATAACCGGGCCGAAGCCCGTCGCAGGGGTGTAACCGGAGACCCAAGATGAAGTTTCAACCCAAGCTCCCAACCTTTTTGTCGCGTGGCAAAGACTCGACCAGCGAAACCCTGGTCATTCGCCGAAGTGACGAACAGGGTCAGCCAACGGGTAGCAGCGGGATACCCTTGATCTCCGCGGCGCTCGGCGCGTACCCGGTCGCCAAGCAACTGCAGATTCTGGGTGCCGCCTTGCTGATCGTGATGTTGCTGATCGCGACGGTCGTCTACCGCGATAGTCGTCAGGCAACCTACGGTACGGCCTACATTGCGGCTGCCGGCGACATGCGCATGCTTTCCCAACGGCTGGCAAAGGGCTCTTCCCTCGCCCTCCTCGGTGATCCAGCCGCCTTCAAGCAACTTAGAGAGTCGCGCGACAGCTTTGCCAACAGCCTGAGCGTGCTGACCAATGGCGGTGAATTGGCCGGGACCAGGGTCCCTGCTTCTCCCGACAGCGTCCAGCAGCAGTTGGCAAACCTGACGCAGATCTGGGGCAAGACCGAAAAGAGCGCGGAGCGCCTGCTGGAAATGGAGAAGAACCTCGTCTCGCTCGGCAAGGACGTCGCCTCGATCAACGACAAGAATCCACAACTGCTTGAACTGTCGGAACAAATCGCAGCGCTCAAGCTCCAGGGTAACGCGGGTGCGCGCGAAATCGCCGCCGCTAACCAGCTGGTGATGCTGACCCAGCGCATCGCCAAGAACGCCAGCGCACTGCTTGTCGGCAACGCCATTGACCCAGAGATCGCATTCCTGCTCGGCAAGGATACCAATACTTTCCGGGACACGCTGAAGGCACTGCTCAAAGGCAGTGACGTCCTGCGCATTGCGGCAACGACGGATCCCGACACCCGACAGAAGCTCAGCGATCTCGAGACCACATTCGGTGAATACAGAACCGCCGTTGGCGGCATCCTCGGTAACATGCAGCGACTGGTCATCGCCAAGCAGGCCGGATCGCAGATCTTCCGCGACAGCGAAGAACTGCTCGAGGTCACCGACCAACTTGCGCACGCCTATCAGAGTGGCGTGATGCAGCGTACCGCTTCCGGCATTGTGCTGGTGATCCTCATTCTGCTCGCGATCGGACTGCTCTACCTGCTGGCTCGCATCTATCTCACCGAGAGCCAGCGCCAAGCCGAGGAATCCGAGCGCAGCCGGCAGGCCACCGAGGCTCTCAACCGCCAGAACCAGGGCGCCATCCTGCGCCTGATGAACGAGCTCGGTGATCTCGCCGATGGCGACTTGACGGTTACGGCCACCGTTTCTGAGGATATTACCGGTGCGATTGCCGACTCGATCAACTACACAATCGAGGAACTACGTGTTCTCGTCGGCCGCATCAATGACGCTGCCGGCAGAGTGACCGTGGCAACCGGCACTGCACAGCAGACTTCGACCGAGTTGCTTGCAGCGGCCGAACGTCAGGCGGCGGAGATCAAGGCAACCGGACAGTCGGTGCTGGCCATGGCCACTTCGATGACCAACGTGTCCGCTGACGCCACGCAGTCGGCGACTGTCGCCCGCCAGTCGCTCGCTGCCGCGGACAAGGGCGCCCAAGCGGTGGAAGATTCGATCAAGGGCATGAACAAGATTCGCGAGCAAATCCAAGAGACCTCGAAGCGGATCAAGCGGCTGGGAGAATCGTCCCAGGAGATCGGCGAGATCGTCGAACTGATTTCCGACATCACTGAGCAAACCAATGTCCTCGCTCTCAACGCAGCCATCCAAGCCGCCTCCGCCGGTGAAGCCGGACGCGGTTTCACCGTGGTTGCCGAGGAAGTGCAGCGGCTCGCCGAACGATCGGGCGAGGCAACCAAACAAATCGGGGCCATCGTGCGCACGATTCAAACCGACACACAGGATACGGTCTCGGCGATGGAAGAGTCTACGCGCGGCGTCGTCGAGGGTGCGCGCCTGTCGGACGCCGCTGGCCAAGCTTTGGCCGAGATTGGTGAGGTCTCCAAAGCCCTGACGGCCTTGATCGAGAACATTGCCGGAGCTACGCGTCAGCAGGCCGACTCCGCAACCAAAGTGGCACGCAAGATGCAGGAAATCCTCCTCGTCACGGGCCAGACGACGGCGGGCACGGAAAAGACGGCAAGCGCAATTGGAGAGTTGGCGGGCTTGGCTACCGAGCTGAAGGGATCGGTGGCCGGTTTCAAGGTCTCCTGATCATTGTCGCTGCGCCAATCGAGTGGAGAAACCGCCCCGATGAACTCCCCGACGGACTTCGACATTGGCCCGCTGACCTGGGTCAAGAGCGAGATCGATCTCGCGCTCGAACGCGCAGACAAGGCGCTGCAGCAATACACGACCACCGCCACCATGGCCGATGGAGCGGGCGACCTGACACAGCTGCGCTTTTGTCGAACTCATCTGCATCAGGTGCAGGGAGCGCTGACGATCGTCGGCCTGGATGGCGTGACGCAGTTCAGCGAAGCGATGGAATCCTTGCTCGAGGCGATGGAAGCCCAGCAGTGTCCTGCTGAGCAGTCGTCGATCGAGCTCGTACAGCGAACAATGGCCGCCGTTCGACATTATCTCGACGACATCCTGGGCGGCCAGCCGAACCAGCCTTTGCGACTCCTGCCTCTCTATCGCGAGCTGCAACTGGCACGCGGACAGGAACGGGTGCGCGCCACCGATCTCTTCTTTCCCAACCTGCAACTAGGCGCTGATCGCCGCTCTGCGCCCCCGTTGCCGCTCAGTCGCAGCGATCGGGAACGCTCCCTGCGTCAGCAACGCGCGCACTTTCAGCGTGGCTTGCTGTCCTGGCTGCGCGCGCCGAAAAATGGTGCCGGGTTGGCCGAGATGCTGGACGCCGTCAAACGCATCGAGGCGATCCATGAGATGCCGTCCGGGCGCGCCTTTTGGTGGGTTGCGGCCGCCTTCCTGACAGCGCTGGCTGAGGGCAGCTTGCCGGTAGACGCCGACGCCCGCCAGCTATGCACGCGGATCGACTTGCAGATTCGCCGCCTGCTCGAAGGTTCCAGCAACGTCGCTGAACGGCTGATGCGGGATGCGTTGTACCTCGTCGGGATCGCCACCAGCGATCATCGTCGTGTACGCCGCGTCAAGGAGGTGTATCAGCTTGCCGCGCTGATACCCGGCGCAGCGCCGGCAGCACCGGTCGCTCTGGAGTCCGTCCGCCGGCGTCTGCGTGAGGCAGTCACCGCCACCGAAGAAAGCTGGAACAAGTTTTGTGCCGGGACGACACAGGCATTGCCGGCCTTCCGGGCAAACGCAACGACCCTCGCGGCGGTGGTTGATGAACTGGGCCATCGCGACTATCACCGACTGGCGGACGTCATCAGTGAAGTGGCAGGGCTGCTGGGGCAAACGCCCTCTCGCCACAATGAAGCGCTGGCCATGGAAACCGCAACGGCGATCCTCCTGGCGCAGAACGCTCAGGAAAACATTCAGTATCTTGACCAGAGCTTCTCGCATCAGGTGGACGTTATGGTCGCCCGCCTGCGCGGCTGCCTTGCGGGCGTACCGCCGCAACCCGGATCAGAGATTCCGTCCCTTGACGAGATGTCGCGCCTCGCACAGGAGAAACTGCTGGTCGGCCAAGTCGCGCGCGAGATTCAGAACAACCTTGCACAGATCGAGCAGGTACTCGACGGCTTCTTCAGAGATGCAGACAAGCCGATCGCGCTCGATACCTTAGAGACGCCGCTCAAGCAAGTCATCGGCGCCCTGATGATGATGCGTCACGATGGAGCGGTGGCGGTGCTGCAACAGTGCGCCAGCGACATTAAAGTCTTTGCGACGCCCGACTACGTTCCTCAGGAAACTGATTTTTCACGCGTGGCCGAGCGGCTCGCGCTGGTTGGCTTCTTCATTGACGCGCTTCATCACGGCGCAGATGACTTCGACAACTTCGTCGCCAACATGCAGTCGCGCACGGCCCGACAAGCTGCCGTCAGCGAACCGGCAGCAACGGTCGAAGCGGAGCTTGAGCAGCAGAAACGGGAAACACATGGGCTATTAGCAGCGCTCAAGGAGCAGCCGACAGACGCCGGCCTGTTGCAGGAGGTGCAACAGAATCTGGTGGCGCTGCAGAAGGATGCCGATCTGATTGCTGATAAGGCGCTGGGACAACAGACCAAGGAAGTCCTGTCCGCGCTGGCGGCGGGTGGCGACGCGGCACAGCAGATCGACGAAGCGCTGGCGACACTCCAGCGGCAGGCGCCAGAGGCGCCCCAGCCCTCAGCCGCGACCTTGCAGCTGTCGCAAGCCACCAGTGAGGAAGTCGATGCCGAACTGCTCGGCATCTTCCTGGAGGAAGCCGACGAGGTGCTGGCCAGTATGGACAGGAACTACCACCTACTCAAGGCCGCACCGCACGACTCCGAACGACTGACTGCGCTCCGCCGTTCGGTCCATACGCTCAAGGGTAGCGGCCGCATGGTCGGCCTCAAGGACCTGGGTGAAGCGGCGTGGGCGGTTGAGCAGGTTCTCAACCTCTGGCTCCGTCAGGAGCAGGAGGTCACCCCAGCCGTCCTCGACCTTCTCAGCCAAACCTACGCTGTCTTCATCGCCTGGGTCGAGCACCTCAAGACCGGTACCGGAGCCGCGCCCGACCCGAGTCCAATGGTCGCCCTGGCCGACGCCCTCCGACTCGGCAGCGAAAGCGGGACAGCAATGGCGTCAGTTCCACCGGTCGGAGAAGCGATTGCAGCACCAAGCGAACAGCGGGTGCCGGCAACAGCAACGACTACCGCCGAAACGGTCAGCTTGCCGCCGGCAGCCGTGGAGCGCACCCGCCTTACCCTGGCCGGAGATCTGGCCGAGATTTTCGCGGCCGAAGCGAAAGCCCACCTTGCCACGCTCGAAAGTGAGTTCGTACTGCTCGAGGGCGAGCCGCTTGCCCCGACCAGGCACGAGATGTATCGTGCCGCACATACCCTGGCCGGAACGGCAGCAACGGTTGGACTGGTCGCCGTGAACCGCCTTGGACAAGCACTCGAACACGCGCTCCTGCGCCGCAAGCAAGCCGTGCACCCGGACAGCAGCGAGGCCCTCGAGTTGATCAGGCAGACGATCGCCTTCCTCGCGATGATGCTCGCCGACGTCGCCCATGGTCATGAGCCGGAGGCTGCTCCGACCCTGGTTGAAGCCTTGGCTGTCCTGTATCAGGAACAAGTTGTCGAACCGGTGCGTGCCGAGGCAAGCACTCCACTCCAAAGCGCGAAAACGCCAGCGCCTGGAGCAGAGTCTGCGACGATCGCGGCAAGCCTGGCGCTCCCGCTCCCGCAGTTGCAAGATGAAATCGACGAGCAGTTGCTGCCGCTGTTCATCGAGGAAGCACTCGAGTTGAACCAGAATATTGCCGCCCAGTTGCGCGCGTGGCGCAGCAACCCTGACGACAGCGAGGTGGTACGCAAACTTTCGCGCCTGTTCCATACGCTCAAGGGTAGCGCACGGATGGCAGGAGCGATGAACCTCGGCGAGTTGACCCACGCTATCGAAACGCGAATGGAGGAGGCACAGCGCACGAGCAGCGCACCGCCCGAATTGATCGACGACATCGACAGCGCCTTCGACGTCATCGTGCAAACTGTCGACAGCCTGCAACGCGGGGAGTCGCCCGACGCGTTGGTCGAGGTTTCCGACGACACCGTTACCAGAGCGGAAGCAGTGTTGGTCGCGACTGTCGAAGGCGAGTCTACACGCGCCGAACAGCCTGCGGGCGGCCGTGAAACGCCCGAGGCTGAAGCCGATACCGTAGCGCAGCGTGCCATCCTGCGCGTGCGCGCCGACCTCGTTGACCGCTTGGTGAACGAGGCCGGCGAACTGTCGATTGCGCGCTCGCGTATTGAAGGTGAGATGCGTGCGATCAAGGGCTCGCTGCTCGACCTGACCGAAAACGTGATTCGCCTGCGTCGGCAGCTGCGCGACATTGAACTCCATGCCGAGTTGCAGATGCAGTCACGCGCCGCACTGACCGACGAGACCCATGCCGATTTCGATCCGTTGGAGTTCGACCGCTTTACACGCTTTCAGGAACTGACGCGAATGATGGCGGAATCGGTGAATGACGTCGCGACGGCACAGCAGAGTCTGTTGAAGAACCTCGACGACGCCAATGCGGCCATCCTCGCGCAATCGCGGCTGAATCGCGATCTGCAGCAAGAACTGATGTCGATCCGCATGGTGCCGTTCGCCAGCATTGCGGACCGCCTCTACCGTATTGTCCGTCAAGCCACTAAGGAGATCGGCAAACGGGCTAACCTCGAAATCAGCGGCGCCGAGATTGAGCTCGACCGCACCGTTCTCGACAAAATGCTGGCACCCCTTGAGCATATGCTGCGCAACGCCATTGCGCACGGCCTCGAACGTGCGCCGGTTCGCGCAGCCAAGGGCAAGCCGGAGATCGGCGAACTTGCGCTGTCGCTGGCACACGAAGGAAATGAAGTCATTCTCACCTTTTCGGATGACGGTGCAGGCCTCGACCTCGAGCGACTGCGTGAACGCGGCCTCGCCGCCGGGCTACTAAGCCGGGAAGATGCCCTGGACCCGGCGCGCGTCCAGGAACTCATTTTTGCCCCTGGGATTTCAACCGCGAACGAGGTTTCACGCCTGTCCGGTCGTGGCATCGGCATGGACGTTCTCAAGAGCGAGGTCGCCAGCTTGGGCGGCCGCATCGAGGTGGTCTCTACTGCCGGCCAGGGAACGACGTTCCGCCTCTACCTGCCACTCACTCTGGCGGTCACCAAAGCCCTCCTAGTTCGTTCCGGCAAACGCGAGTACGCGATCCCGGCGGCCATGATCGAGCAGGTCCTCGACCTCCGGGAGAAGGGGTTGGCACGTATCCGCGATGCCCATGTCGCAACCTGGTCCGGAAATGCTTACGCCTTCCACTATCTGCCGCATCTGCTCGGCGACACGCATGCACTACCACAGAAACACCAGCAATACTGGGTTCTCTTGCTGCGCAGCGGTACCGGAAGAATCGCGCTACAGGTCGATAGCTTGCTGGGCAATCAGGAAATCGTCGTCAAGAATGTCGGACCACAGCTGGCACGGGTAATCGGTGTCGACGGCGCCACTGTGCTCGGCAACGGCCAAGTGGTCTTGATCCTCAACCCGGTCGCCTTGGCCAGTCGCAGTCGTGGCATCCAAGCGGTCTCACCGGTCCCAACGCTCCATCAGCCGCTGGCCCCGGACAGCGTCACCGCCACCCTGCCAACGATCATGGTTGTCGACGATTCGCTGACCGTACGCAAGATCACCAGCCGCTTGCTGGCTCGCGAAAACTATCAGATTATGACTGCCAAAGACGGTATCGACGCCCTCGAGCAGCTGATCGCCATCGTACCGGACGTCATGCTCGTAGACATCGAAATGCCACGCATGGATGGTTACGAGCTGACTCGCAATGTTCGCGCCGACAAGCGCCTGCACGCCGTTCCGATCATCATGATCACCTCGCGAACCGCCGAAAAACACCGCCAGTACGCCTTCGAACTCGGCGTCAATCACTACCTTGGCAAACCTTATCAGGAAGACGAACTGCTGCGCTTGATTGCGCAGCACGTTCGCGAGCAGCGACAGCCGTGACGGAAGCATAGCGCTCGAGGGCGCGACGGCGAGCTTGGTCGTGATCGACCAGCGGCGCTGGAATGGTACCGCCGACCCGTATGCCACAGGCGGCTTGTTCGCCGGGACTCATACGCCACGGAGCGTGAATGAAGTGGTCGGGTACGTCCGCCAGCTCCGGCAGATAACGGCGAATGAACCTGCCACCCGGATCGAAACGTTCCGACTGCGTCACCGGATTGAAGATACGGAAGTAAGGCTGCGCGTCACAACCCGTTGAGGCGGCCCATTGCCAGCCACCATTGTTGGCTGCCAAGTCGAAGTCGTTCAACTGCAATGCGAAGTAACGTTCCCCGAATCGCCAGTCGATGCCGAGATCCTTGCTCAGAAACGACGCCGTCAGCAGACGCAGTCGATTGTGCATGTAGCCGGTACGGTTCAGTTGCCGCATCGCCGCGTCAACCAGCGGAAACCCGGTGCGTCCCGCACACCAGGCAGCGAACGCCGCCTCCGCAAGCGGCCCGCTTTCCCACTGAAGCGCATCGTAGGCCGGCTTGAAAGCGCCCGTAGCGACGTGAGGAAAGCGGTCCAGGATCATGAAGTAGAAGTCTCGCCAGATCAGCTCGGACAGCCAGACTGCGGCCCCCTCGCCATCGGCGCGCAAAGCGCCGGCAGCGACTGCGTGGCCAACCAGTTCGCGAATCGACAAGGTCCCGAAGCGCAAATGGACGGAGAGATAGGAAACACCCTTCACCGCCGGAAAGTCTCGTAGCTCGCCGTAGCGCGAGATGCGGCCGAGGAAGTCAGCGAGCCGGCGTCGCCCGCCCGCCATTCCGGGAACAATACCGAGAGCGGACAGGTCAGCGCCGGCAAAACCGATTTCAGCCAACGAAGGGATGCCGCCCGCACCAGCTGCGGCGGCCAAGACGCCGCTTCCCGGTTGCTGCGACCGCCAGTCGCCAGGAGTCAGGCGTTTCAACCAGGCCTTCTTGTACGGAGTGAAGACCGTGTACGGGCGTCCGCTCTGTGTCAGAAGGTCGTCCCCGTCGAAGATGGCCTGGTCCTTGAAAGACTCGAAGTCAACTCCCTGGACCTTCAGCGCCGCAGCGACAGCGGCGTCCCGGCGCTTCGCCTGTGGTTCGTAGTCACGATTGGCAAACACCGCATCCACACCCAGCACTCTGGCGAGATCCGGCAACTCGACGACTGCCCAGCCGTGACGAACGATCAGGGCACCGCCGCGCAACCCTAGGGAAACATCCAACTGCAGCAGCGATTCACGAATGAACTCGACCCGACGATCCGCCCGTTGCGTGAGCGGATCGAGGATCTCCCGATCAAAAACGAAAACACAGTAAACGCGCCGCGCACGACGCAATGCGGCGCACAAGGCAGCGTGGTCGTAATCACGCAGGTCGCGACGAAACCAGACGAGAACCGAATCCAACTCGCATTACCTTTGTGTCAGCAGCCACCGACGTTTAGAATAGGCTCATGAATCGCATCAACCTTACCGACCATTTTCTCATCGCCATGCCGGCGCTGGTCGATTCTTTCTTTTCCGGCACCCTCGTCTACATCGCCGAGCACAACGAACATGGCGCCCTGGGTGTCATCGTCAACCGCCCGATTGACATGAGCTTAGGTACCCTCTTTGAAAAGATCGACGTTCCGCTTGAAGCGGAAGGTTTCGCCGGTCTGCCGGTTCTCTTCGGCGGACCGGTGCAGACCGACCGCGGATTCGTCCTCCACCGTCCAGTCGGCCACTGGCAGTCGACGCTTCTGGTCAACGAGCACGTGGGCCTGACCAGCTCCCGCGACGTCTTGCAATCGGTAGCACGCAGCGGACAGCCGCACGATGTAATGGTAACGCTCGGCTATTCCGGCTGGTCAGCCGGACAACTCGAACACGAACTCGCACAAAACGCCTGGCTCACGGTCGCCGCTGAACTGCGCATCCTTTTTGAGCTGCCATACGAAGAACGACTCGCGTCAGCTTTCGAATTACTGGGCGTCAATCTCACCAACCTCGTCGATGAAGCCGGCCACGCCTGAGAAGAACGACCAGCCAGCGGGCACGATCCTGGCCTTCGACTTTGGCGAAAAGCGTATTGGTGTTGCCGTTGGCGAGTGGCTGTTGCAACAGGCTCATCCGTTGACGACGATACACGCGCAGACCAACGACCAGCGCTTCGCTTCAATTGCCGCCCTGATTCAGGAGTGGCAGCCGCACCATCTTGTCGTCGGGCGGCCGACCTCGCTGGAGGGTGCAGTGCACGCGATGACGGTTCGTTGCGAGCGCTTTGCCCATCAGTTACACCGCCGCTTTGGCCTCGAGGTCGCTCTCGCCGACGAACGGCTGTCCTCGTTTGCCGCACAAGACCGCCTGCGCGAAACGGGCCACCGCAGCCGCGCAGCGAAGCAATCTCTTGACGCCATGGCGGCTCAAGTGATTCTTCAGAACTACCTCGACGACGTGGCCAGCGGCAGCTGCTGTCCGCACCCGCAACCGGACCTGCCAGCCTGATCTCTTCCCACCCGATGACCGCAATCGACCTGCCCGACGCTGAAGCGCAATGTTCGGAACTTGCCGACTTGATCCGCCCGCACCTCCGCCCCGACACCATGCTGGTGGGTATTCACAGTGGCGGCGCCTGGGTCGCCGGGCGTCTTCGCCGCCTGCTGGCCCTACCGGGTGAAATTGGGCTGCTCGACGTCTCATTCTATCGTGACGACTATGGCGAACGTGGCCTTCATCCACGCGTCAAGCCGAGCTCGATTCCTTTCGACGTCGAGGGACGGCCACTCATCCTCGTTGACGACGTGCTCTTTACCGGCCGGACGACCCGGGCAGCGATCAACGAACTGTTCGATTATGGACGCCCGGCGTTCGTCCAGCTCGCCGTTCTGGCCGACCGCGGTCAGCGGCAACTTCCGATCTGTGCCGATTATTGCCCTTGGCGGGTACAGCTTGAGCCGACGCAGGATCTGATCCTCTCGACGGGAGACGACGGTTGCCTGCGCTGGAGTATCGCCGAGCATGCGTAATCCGCAGTTGAACACCCACGGCGAGTTGACTCACCTGCTCTCGATCGAGGGGCTCCCGCGTGAGGTCATCATTCACATCCTGGACACCGCGTCGAGCTTCCTCAAGGTGTCCGCGCGTGAAGTCAAGAAAGTCCCCCTGCTGCGCGGCAAGAGCGTCTTCAACGTTTTTTTCGAGAATTCGACGCGCACGCGCACCACTTTCGAAATTGCCGCCAAACGACTCTCCGCCGACGTGATCAACCTCGATGTCACGCGATCATCAACCGCCAAAGGAGAGACGCTGCTCGATACGGTGGACAATCTCGTCGCCATGCACGCTGACATGTTTGTCGTCCGCCATGCAGCCAGCGGGGCCCCTCATCTGATTGCCGAACACCTGCGACGACTAGGAAAGGACAGCGTCCATGTCATCAACGCCGGCGACGGACGCCACGCGCATCCGACCCAAGGGCTGCTCGACATGTACACGATCCGGCACTACAAGAAGGATTTCAGTCATCTGGTCGTTGCCGTCGTCGGCGACATTCTTCACTCGCGGGTTGCCCGCTCCGACCTGCACGCACTGCTCACCCTAGGGGTCGCCGAAGTGCGAGTAATCGGACCCCAAACCTTGTTGCCCACTGCAGTGGCCGCGATGGGGGTCCGCGTTTGCCATGACCTGGCAACCGGGCTGCGGGATTGCGATGTCGTCATCATGCTGCGACTCCAGAACGAGCGCATGAATGGCGCCTTGCTACCCTCCGCGCGCGAATATTTCTCGTGCTATGGACTGACCCCGCAGGCGCTGGCGCTGGCCAGGCCGGACGCCATCGTGATGCACCCGGGGCCGATGAATCGGGGTGTCGAGATCGACTCCGACGTTGCCGATGGACCGCAAGCGGTCATTCTGCCTCAAGTCACCTTTGGTATCGCCGTTCGCATGGCGGTGATGGGAATCCTGACCGGTAATTGAGGCATGAGCGACCGCACACTGCGCATCCGGAATGCGCGTCTGATCGACCCTGCCAATGGCATCGACAACCCATGCGATCTCTACCTTGCCGACGGAAAAATCGCGGCCATCGGTAAAGCGCCCGCGAATTTTGTCGCCGACCGCCTGATCGACGCCAACGGGCTGATCGCCTGTCCGGGCCTAGTCGATCTTTCATCCCGACTCGGCCGCATCGAATCGGAACTCAAGGCCGCCGTTGCCGGGGGGGTGACGTCGCTGGCTTGCCCTCCGGACACCAGACCGCCACTCGACGAGGCAGGACTCGTCGAACGTCTTGTCCGCCGCAGCGAAGAACTCGGACTGGCTCGCGTTTATCCAATCGGCGCACTCACCCAGCAGTTGGCCGGCGAAAAGCTTTCGGAAATGCATGGTCTTGCTCGCGCAGGGTGCATCGCCTTCTCGCAGGCAAAGCACCCGCTGATCGACACGCAACTCTTGCTGCGGGCGATGCAATACGCAGCCACTTTCGGTTTGTCGGTCCGTTTGCGCCCGCAGGATCAGTTTCTGGCCCGCGAAGGGGTCGCCCACGATGGTGAGGTGGCCTCACGACTGGGCCTCACCGGAATTCCCGTCGCCGCCGAGACAGTCGCGATCGCGACAGCCCTGCATCTCGCTGCTGCCACCGGTGTCCGCCTGCACTTGTCGCGACTCTCTTCGGCTGCCGGGGTCAATCTGATTCGCAGCGCACGAGGCGCGGGCATTGAGGTTACCTGCGATGTTTCGATTTACCATCTCCATCTGACCGAGTCGGCCATCGGGTATTTCGACAGCCATTCGCGCTTTGACCCCCCCTTGCGCTCCGCCAGCGACCGCGCCGCCCTGCTCGCCGCTGCAGCCGAGGGCTTGGCCGCGGTCTGCTCCGACCACACGCCCATCGACGCGGATGGCAAGCAGCTGCCTTTCGCCGAAGCCTTGCCAGGGGCAAGCGGCCTCGAACTATTGTTACCGCTGACCCTGCTTTGGGCGGCGCAGAACAAACTGCCTCTGGCGACGGCGCTTGCCCGCATTACCTGCGACCCGGCACGCATCCTGGGTATTGAAGCAGGCTCGCTGGCTGTGGGAAGCCCAGCTGATGTCTGCGTTTTTGACCCACACGCGCGCTGGCGGGTGACGCCGGAAGCCTTGTTCAGCCAAGGCAAGAACACGCCGTTTCTCGGCCATGAGTTAAGCGGCCGGGTGCGCTTGACGGTGGTCGGCGGACGGATCGTCTTCTCAGCCTGACAGGATTGTACTGGCAGCGGTTCAAGGACCAAGCAGGCGCATCACTGCCTCGTCTGCCCGCACCCCGCGCACCACGATCAGCTTTCGTCGTGCGCCATGTCCAGTCCTCAATTCGATGGCGGAGCGGACCACACCCAGACGCCGCGCAAGAAACGCGATCAGCTCCGCATTGGCGCGCCCATCAACGGGAAGAGCCGCCAGCCTGATCTTCAAAGCGCCACCATGGCACCCGGCCACTTCACTTTTGCGTGCCCCAGCTTGGGCGTGGACCGTTACCGTGATGGTGTCGCCAGCGCCGTGCAGCCAGTCGATCACGGCCTATAGAAAAATCAGGACCAGTTGGGCAAGCACGATCACGATCAGCGGCGACAAATCGACCGCACCAATCGGCGGCAACCAGCGCTGAATGGGGCGCAGGAAGGGGCGCGTCAGCTGCAGAAGAGGCTGGCTTAGCGGCGAATAGGGGCTGACCCAGGAAAGAACGGCCTGCAGCACCAAGGCACCGATCAACAGGTAGATGCTCAGCTTCACAAGAGCGAGCAAGCCCCGCCAGACCAGGAACAGCAACAGGTTTTGCGCCAGCCAGGAGTCACTGCCGCTGACCAACACCAGCGCCAGCAAGAACACGAGTTGCAGCAGATACGCCGGCAACAGGCTCGCCAGATCAAGACCGAGAAAACCGGGGAGCACCTTGCGCAAGGGTCTGACTAGCCAGTTGCTGCACTCCACGACAAAGGTCCCGACCTGATTGTTGAAGCTGACCCGAAACGCCTGCATGTAGAAGCGCAGCAACAGAACCATGGTCAGAAAGCCGGTCAGCGCTTCGAGCAAGAACAAACCCGCCTGCGCCAACATCATTCGTCCTTGCCGAGCAAGTCGCCGAGTTCGCGGCCGCGAACGTTGGCAGCGAGGACTCCGGCGATGAACCCTTCTTTCACTCCACGTTCGGCCATGGTGCGCAGCGCAGCCTCGGTTGTTCCACCCTTTGAAGTCACACGTTCACGAAGTACGTGTGCATCCTCGTCCGACTGTGCCGCCAACTTCGCGGAGCCGAGAACCATCTCGATCGACAGTTGACGGGCCTGCGCCGGCGTCAGGCCGAGTTCCCGCGCCGCCTGCTGCAAGGCTTCAATGAACAGGAATACGTAGGCCGGCCCACTGCCCGAGATGGCGGTGACGGCGTCCATTTGCGCCTCGTCGGCGATCCACAAGGTACTGCCGACGGACTGCAGAATGCGCTCGGCACCGAGTCGCTCGGCCATCGAGACCGCCGGCAGCGCGCACAGGCCGGTAATGCCGGCCCCAATCAAGGCCGGCGTGTTCGGCATCGCACGGACAATCTTGCCGTAACCGCCCAACCACCGTGAGACGTCCGCCAGCCTGAGACCGGCGGCAATGGTAATCACCAGCTGCTGCTTGAGGCGATTCAGCAGGGGCGCACAAGCCTCGCGCATCTGCTGCGGCTTGACCGAGAGCAGCAAGGCATCGCAATCGACTGCGGCCGCCGTCGGCTCCTCGTAACAGCGAACGCCATAAACCAGTCTCAGCTTGGCGCGCCCCTGCGCGCCAAGCTCGATGACGGCGATGTCAGCGGCAGAAAACCCGGTCTTGACCAAGCCTCCAATCAAGGCGTTGGCCATGTTGCCACCACCAAGGAACGTAATTCTCATGCGTGACTTCTTTCGCCAAAAATTGCCGTACCGACGCGTACCAGCGTCGCCCCCTCGGCAATGGCTGCTTCGAGGTCATTCGACATGCCCATCGAAAGCGTGTCCAGAATCAGTCCATCGCCGCGCACTAGTTCCGCGAGTTCGCGGAGCCGGCGAAAAGAGCGGCGTTGTTCGAGGAAATCATTACTCGGTGCCGGCACAGCCATCAGCCCGCGCAGTTGAAGGTGTGGCAACCTGGCGATGGCGCGTGCCAATGCCGGCGCGTCGGCGGGCAAAACCCCCCCCTTGTGGGTCTCGCCGCTGACGTTGACCTGCAGACACACCGCCATGGCAGGTAATGACGATGGGCGCTGCAGCGAGAGGCGCTCGGCAATCTTCAGGCGATCGACCGAATGCACCCAGGCGAAGGTTTCAGCGACGAGACGCGTCTTGTTGGCCTGCAAAGGACCAATGAAATGCCACTCGAGATCCAGCTCGCGCAGATCGGCAACCTTTTGCAGGCCTTCCTGCACGTAGCTTTCGCCAAAAGCCAGTTGTCCCGCCGCCGCGGCCTCGCGCAAGGTGGCCGCAGGCCAGGACTTGCTGACGGCGAGCAGCCGGATGTCTGCCGGATCGCGCCCCCACTTCCGTGCAGCGCCGACGATTCGCGCGAGCACGGCTTGCAGCTTTGCGGAAAGTGTGGTCATAATCAGGCGTCGCGCAGATTGTTTGTAGTATAGCACCGCGCCCCGCCTACCGCCTCAGGACTCCACCGGATGGACATCACCGAACTACTCGCCTTCAGCGTCAAGAACAAGGCTTCCGACCTGCATCTTTCATCGGGACTGCCGCCGATGATTCGGGTAAACGGCGATGTCCGCCGAATCAACCTGCCGGCAATGGAGCACAAGGATGTGCACGGCATGGTCTACGACATCATGAGTGACGGCCAGCGCAAGCACTACGAAGATACCTTCGAGTGCGACTTCTCGTTCGAGATCCCGAATCTGGCACGCTTTCGGGTCAACGCCTTCGTGCAGAACCGGGGAGCCGGCGCGGTTTTCCGAACCATTCCGTCGAAGGTGCTGACCCTCGAGGAACTCAACTGCCCCAGGATTTTCAAGGAGATCTCCGAGTATCCGCGTGGCATCGTCGTCGTCACCGGACCGACGGGTTCCGGAAAGTCAACGACCTTGGCGGCGATGATCAACCATGTTAACGAAACGGCCTATGGTCACATCCTCACGGTCGAAGATCCGATCGAATTTGTCCACCAGCCCAAGAAATGTCTGATCAATCAGCGTGAGGTCGGCCCCCATACACTGTCGTTCCAGAACGCCTTGCGTTCGGCGCTGCGCGAAGACCCGGATGTCATTCTTGTCGGCGAGATGCGTGACCTGGAAACCATCCGCCTGGCACTCACCGCGGCCGAAACCGGCCACCTGGTTTTCGGCACTCTGCACACCTCGAGTGCTGCGAAAACCGTTGATCGCATTATCGATGTCTTTCCCGCAGCCGAAAAGGAGATGGTACGCTCAATGCTATCCGAGTCTTTGCGCGCCGTGATCTCGCAGACGCTGCTGAAAACCAAAGACGGCCAGGGACGAGTCGCCGCGCACGAGATTCTGATTGGCACGCCGGCGATCCGCAATCTGATCCGCGAAAATAAAATCGCGCAAATGTACTCGACCATGCAGACCGGACAGCAGTACGGAATGCAGACCCTCGACCACAGCCTGCTCGAACTGGTCAGGCGCAATGTCGTGGCCTCAGCAGAGGCCCGCGCGAAGGCGGCCAACAAGGACGTCTTCGTGGGCGCCTGAGACCGGACGCGGGCGAGAAAGGACACTATGGAGCACGACCAGGCACTCAAGTTCATGCACGAACTGCTGCGTCTGATGACGCAGAAGAATGGTTCGGACCTCTTCATCACCGCTCACTTCCCGCCAGCGATCAAAATTGACGGCAAGGTCGTACCGGTCTCGAATCAGCCTTTGCTTCCCCAGCACTCTGCCGAACTAGCCCGTTCAATCATGAACGATCGCCAGGCGGCCGAATTCGAAGAGCGCAGAGAGTGCAACTTTGCCATCTCGCCGTCGGGGATTGGCCGCTTCCGCGTCAACGCATTGGTCCAGCAGGGACGCATCGCGGTCGTCTGCCGCACAATCAATCTGGTCGTCCCGACCCTTGACGAACTGTCTCTACCGCCAGTTCTCAAAGACATTTCTCTCGCCGCACGCGGTCTCGTCGTCTTCGTTGGCGGCACCGGCACCGGCAAGACGACCTCGCTCGCGGCGCTCGTCGACCACCGCAACCGCAACAGCCATGGACACATCATCACGATCGAGGATCCGATCGAGTTCGTGCATGAACACAAGAAGTGCATCGTCACCCAGCGCGAAGTCGGTGTCGACACCGACTCCTGGGAAACGGCACTGAAAAACACGCTCCGGCAGGCGCCCAACGTCATCATGATGGGCGAAATCCGCGATCGGGCGACTATGGACTACGCCATCGCCTTTGCCGAAACCGGGCACCTGTGTTTAGCAACGCTGCACGCCAACAACACCAACCAGGCGATCGACCGCATCATCAACTTCTTCCCCGAAGAGCGTCGGCATCAGTTGTTGATGGACCTTTCCCTGAACCTGCGCGCCTTCATCTCGCAACGCCTGTTGCCGAAGAAGGATGGTAAGGGTCGGGTGCCGGCGATTGAGGTGATGCTCAATTCGCCGCTGATTTCCGATCTCGTCTTCAAAGGGCAGGTGCACGAAATCAAGGAGGTCATGAAGCGCTCACGCGAACTCGGCATGCAAACCTTCGATCAAGCACTGTTCGACCTCTTCGAAGCTGGTCAGATCAAGTACGAGGATGCCTTGCGCAACGCCGACTCGCTGAACGATCTGCGCCTGCAGATCAAACTGCACGGCAAGGACGCCAAAGACCGCGACCTGACCGCCGGCATCGGCCATCTGGACATCGTCGAATAGCCGGGTTTGGCCCCTCTGCCGGCGCTGCACGGCGTTTATTCTCGCGGCGGCTTCTCCGCCGCAACCCGGTTACTGCCGGCAACCATCCTGAACTCGTAGAGACGGCATTCGAGCGCACCGTTGAACAGCGGCGTCCGCTTGCTGGGCGTCAAGCGAACGAGACCCGGCAAGCGGCCGTCGGCACTCAACAGGCAACAGGTCCAGCCTGCAAAGCGGCGCTTGAGCGCGTTCCCCAACAAGGGGTAGAAAGCCGCCAGAGCATCGCTGCTCGAGACTCGTTCCCCGTAGGGCGGGTTGCTCACCAACACGCCCGCCGCTGCCGGTGCGTCCCGCTCGAGCACGTCGGCTACGCGCAAGTCCACTGCCGGCAACAGTCCGCAGCGATCGAGGTTGGCCAGTGCAGCACGGACCGCTGACGGCGAGTGGTCGCTACCGAAAATCACGGTCTCAACCACGCTTTTCTCAGCCGCGCGCGCAGCGTCGACCAGCTTCCGCCAACTCACGCCGTCGAACTGGCGCAGCCGCTGAAAGGCAAACTCGCGCCGGGCGCCGGCTGCCAAGCCATGAGCAAGTTGTGCGGCCTCTACGAGCACGGTACCCCCACCACACATCGGATCGAGCAAAGGAACGCCGGGCCGCCAGCCGCTGAGGCGCAGAATGCCGGCGGCGAGGTTTTCCTTCAAGGGAGTGTCGACGGTCTTCTGGCGCAGGCCGCGCTGGTACAAGGGGGCACCCGAGGTGTCGATATACAGCGTGCACTGATCGGCAGTCAAGAAACCCTGAACGCGCACATCGGGCTGGCGCCGGTCTACACTCGGTCTTTCTCCACAGTCTTGACGAAAACGATCACAGATCGCGTCCTTGATGCGCAGTGTGATGAAATCGATGCTCTTCAGCCGGCTCTTCAGTGCGTTCACTTCGACCCGGATTGTTCGCTCCGGCGAGAACCAGCGTGGCCATGGAGTCGCAAGAGCCAAGCGATAGATGCCGCCTTCGTCATCGTAGTGTCCGCCTGCGACGCGCCACAGGATGCGCGTCGCAATGCGCGAGTGCAGGTTGCTTCGATAGCACACCGGCCAATCACCGCAAAACTGTACGCCGCCCGCGGTTTTCAGCACCCCGCTCGCGCCGAAGCTCAGAAGGTCCTCTACCAGCAGCGGCTCGAGACCCCGAGGACAACTCGCAAAAAAGGTTTCCACGCTGGTCCGGAGCAGCTTCAAAAGGGCTTGACGACGACCAGCCACGTCACCGCCAGCAACAGCAGCACCGGTATTTCGTTAAAGAAACGAAACCAGAGGTGGCTATACGTATTGCGACCTGCTTCAAAGCGCTGCAAAAGGCGACCGCAGTAGGCGTGATAGGCGAGCAATACGGCGACCAGAACCGTCTTCACGTGCAGCCAGCCGCCGACAAAGCCGAAACCAAACCATAGCCAGAACCCGAAGACGACGGCAAGAATTCCGATCGGTGTGACAAAACGGTACAGCTTGCGGGCCATCAACAACAAGCGATCACGTTCGGCGATGCTGTCCGCGGGCACCATCGCCAGATTGACGAAGATGCGTGGAAGATAAAAGAGACCCGCAAACCAGCTGATCACCAACCACAAATGGATGACCTTGATGGTCAGCACTGATTACTCCCGTCGCGGCACGCTGCCGCGACCCCATCCTCGACCCGCGGATAACGCAAGCTCGCTTTCAACTCGCTCTTGACCCGCTGATTGAGCAGGCGGCGCGATTCGCTCATGAACGAGAGCTGCAGCGCCGGCAATCTCTCGCACGCTTCCTGCCGCGTCACGCGAGGAACCCGCGGCAGACCAAAACGGTCAGCGACGAGGTCGAAGTACTCCCCCATTTTGAGCTGCGAATCGTCGCTGACATTGTAGGTACGGTTGCTGCGCCCGTAACGCAGCGCAGCACAAGTCAGCATGGCCAGGTCTTCGGCATGAATGTGGTTGGTGTATACGTCATCCTCATCGCGTAGTGCCGGCAAACGCTTGCGCAGCCGCTCGAGCGGCAGACGATCGTCCGCATAAATCCCTGGCGCGCGCAGGATGCACACGACGACACCACGACAGCCGAAGACGCGCAGTTGGCGCTCCGCATCGAGCCGGCGCGCGGCGCGCGGGGTACGCGGGCGTAATACACGCGTCTCGTCGACCAGAGCCCCAGCACAATCACCATAAACGCCCGTGGTACTGATATAGACAATCCGCTGTGGTAGACTCCTGCCGCGGGCAAGGGCGGCGAGCAGCCACCGTGTTCGCGTATCAGACGCCCCCCCCGCTGCGCTCCTGTCCTCGGCTGCGCGCGGTGGAGCCAGGTGCACGACGATGTCAGCCAGACCGGAAAGGCGCCTCAGACTATGCGGACAATCCAGGTCAGCAAGGACGGGAACGGCGCCTCGGTCGCGCCACACCGCGCGCTGCTCGGGGTCCCGCACCACAGCGTAGACTTGATAATGGCCAAGCAGCCTGGGCAGCATCCGGCGCGCGATATCACCACTACCGACGATCAACAGTTTTTGCACTGCGCAATTTTACCGGATTCGGACACGGGCGG
>ERZ761603.1051-NODE-1051-length-21630-cov-41.084635_pt1 | contig 21630 bp, 24 predicted proteins | sample MGYA00511879_ERZ761603 | MGnify/ENA primary metagenome ERZ761603 (study PRJEB28899, sample SAMN02850040) | bioreactor sludge metagenome | biome: EBPR Sludge; feature: EBPR Bioreactor; material: flocular biomat | place: Australia: Thorneside Wastwater Treatment... | reverse complement strand
GGATTGACCGTCCCGCAGGCGCCCGCACATGAAACGCAACCGCTTCTCTTCCCGCAAACGCATTTCGGCCGACGCCACCGAGTTGAGCCGCCTGGCGATCGGCCTGGCAGAGTCCGGCAGCAAGCTCGAGGACCAGTTCTGGCAGAGTCGCCTCGCCGAACTGGTCGATCGACTGTTTCATGATGGCGCGGAGGATGACTTCACCAGCGCGCTGGATCGCCTGTTCGATGCGCACCCGATGGCACATGATGATCTCGCCGACCTCATCGAAGCGCATGCCGAGTCATGCATCGTCTCCGCAGGCGGCCAGGATTTCGACATCCTGCTGATCGCCGCGCCGGTGCTCGCCTGGTCGCGCTTTTCAATCCCGACGTCGGCGATTCCCCGAAGCACCCTGCAAACGCTCAAGGTCCATCTCGGCGCACATGTGCTGGCGGCCGATGCCCGCCTGTCGCTGGCCGACTACCTCTACAGCCCCGACCAGTTGCCGCATACCTTTGTCGACACCTGGCAGTTGATGCGCCAACTCGGCCAAGCGGCCCTGACCGGCAGTGACCTCAAGGTCGATGCGAAGAGCATGGCGGAGACCAACCGCTTCCTGTCCGACACGCGCTATCTCGTCGGTGCGCTGGCCGTGCCACGCGGCATGCCGCTGTTTCACTGGAACGAATCGGGCAAGAGCAGTCGCGAAGGGGCACTCAAGGAGTGGCTGCGACAGGGCGCACCCTGCTTCGAACCCCTGCTCACCGGCTGTGCCTACCAGGCGCTGCTCGCCGACGCCTATCATGCGGCCTGCCGCTCCGCCGACGGCGCCTCGCGCCCGTACTCGCTGAACGCTTCGGTGGCCTTTCTGCAGAGCGCCCTGGGACTGCCCCCCGACAACCTGCGGGCAACCATCGGCGCCTTCCATGACCAGCGACTCGAGGAGTACCGGATCGGTTTCGGCCCACGCGACAACGATCTGATCTATCACGGCGTCGTCTGGCCCCTGCTGGGCATCGAAGACGACAGCAGCGACATCTCCGGCGAGATCGAAAACACCCTGCGCAAAGCGGGAATCAAGGAGGTGGCCGTCCTTGATCAGCAATTCCCCTACGAATTCTGTGACGACTGCGGCGCCCCGCTCTACCCCAATGTCGACGGCGAGACAGTGCATGCCGAAATGCCGGAGCAGAACGACGTGCCGTCGCAGACCCTGCACTGAGCGGCGCCGATCACGATGACCAGCAACCGCGACCTGCTTGAGCGTAGCCTGAGCGCTGTCTGGCACCCGTGCACGCAGATGAGGCAGCACGCCAGCGCCGTCGAACCCCTGCCCCTGGTGCCGATCGCCAGCGGCCAGGGCGTCTGGCTACACGATTTCGATGGCCGACGCTATCTGGACGGCATCAGTTCCTGGTGGGTCAACCTGTTTGGCCATTGCCATCCGCGGATCAACGCCGCGCTGCGCAGCCAACTCGACGAACTGGAACATGTCATCCTCGCCGGTTTCACGCATCGCCCGGTGGTTGAACTGTCCGAGCGGCTGTCGGCCCTTGCCGGCGGCGTGCTCGGCCATTGTTTCTATGCCTCCGACGGCGCATCGGCGACCGAAATCGCACTCAAGATGTCCTTCCACGCCTGGCAGAACAGGGGACGCACCGAGAAACAGGAGTTCCTCTGCCTGGCTGGCGGGTATCATGGCGAAACCGTCGGAGCCCTGGCGGTCACCGATGTCGCACTGTTCAAGGACGCCTACGCACCGCTGATTCGTCCGGCGGCCATCGTCGCAACGCCCGACGCGCGCCAGGCGGTAGACGGCGAGAGCGCTATCGAGGTTGCCGTACGCGCGGCCGCCGACCTCGAACGCCACCTCCAGCAGCACCATCGGCGCGTCGCTGCGTTGATCGTCGAGCCGCTGATTCAATGCGCCAGCGGCATGGCCATGCACGATCCCGCCTACCTTCGTCTGGCACGCCGCCTCTGCGACCAGTACGAGGTCCATCTGATCTGCGACGAGATCGCCGTCGGCTGCGGCCGGAGCGGCAGCTTCTTCGCCCACCAGCAGGCGGACATCCGGCCGGATTTCCTGTGTCTGTCGAAAGGCATTTCGGGCGGCTACCTGCCCCTGTCGATCGTCATGACCACCGACGCGGTCTATGCCGATTTCTACCACGAGGCCACCAGCCGCGGCTTTCTCCACTCGCACTCCTACACCGGCAATGCGCTGGCTTGCCGTGCCGCGCTGGCGACGCTCGACATTTTCGCCGAGGACCAGGTGATCGAGCGCAATCGTCAGCTCGCCGAATATCTCGCCGGCTGCCTGCAGCCCCTGGCCGGGCACCCGCAGGTCCGTCACCTGCGCCAGCGCGGGATGATCGCCGCCTTCGACGTGATCAGCGACGACCCGCTGTTTTCCCGCCGCTTCTACCGCCACGCCCTAGACAACGAGATCCTGCTGCGACCGATCGGCAACACGGTCTATTTCATGCCGCCCTATGTCATCAGCCAGGGAGAAATCGAGTTCCTGGTCGCACGGGCGAGCGCGGCACTGGAGGCTGCACTGCACCGATGATCTGGGAAGAACTGCAAGGCGAACTCGACGCACTGCAGGAAGCGGGTCTGAAACGCGAGCGCCGGACGCTCGAACTGCCCTGTGGTCCGACTGCGCGGGTTGCCGGACAACCGCTGATCAGCTTCTGCAGCAACGATTATCTGGGCCTGGCCAATGACCCGGCCCTGGTCGAGGCCGCCTGCGCCGGCGCGCGCGCCTGGGGCGTCGGCAGCGGCGCCTCGCATCTGGTCAGCGGTCACCTGCAACCGCACACCACCCTCGAGCAGAAGCTCGCCGAATTCACCGGCTTTGCCCGTACCCTGCTCTTCTCGACCGGCTACATGGCCAACCTGGGAATCGTCCCGGCCCTGGTCGGACGCGATGACGCAGTGTTCGCCGACCGTCTCAACCACGCTTCGCTGATCGATGCCGTGCAATTGTCGCGGGCCGACAGCCAGCGCTATCCACATGCCGACCTGGCGGCGCTCGAGCGACTGCTCGCCGCCAGTACTGCCCGGCGCAAGCTGATCCTGACGGATGCGGTGTTCAGCATGGATGGTGATCTGGCACCCCTGCCCGGCCTGCTGGCGCTCGCCGAGCGCTTCGATGCCTGGCTGGTGATCGACGACGCACATGGCTTCGGCGTACTCGGTGCACAGGGTCGCGGCAGCCTCGCCCACTTCAATCTGCCGGCGACGCGCCGCGTGATCTACATGGGCACGCTGGGCAAGGCCGCCGGTGCCGCCGGCGCTTTCGTTGCGGCCGACGCCACGGTGATCGATTGGCTCGGGCAGCGCGCCCGCAGCTACATTTTCACGACCGCCGGCAGCCCGCTGATGGCCTGCGCGGTGGCCGCCAGCCTCGATCTGATCGCGGCCGGCGACGCGCGCCGCGCCCATTTGTGGACACTCGTCAGCCAGTTGCGCGACGGACTGGCCGACACACGCTGGCGGCTGCTCGCTTCGCCAACCGCCATCCAGCCGGTGATCGTCGGCGACAATCACGCAGCCCTGCGACTGGCCGGCGCACTCTACGAACGCGGCCTCTGGGTCCCGGCCATTCGTCCACCGACCGTAGCCAAGGGAACGGCCCGTCTGCGCGTATCGCTCAGTGCGGCGCACAGCGAAGCGCAGTTGGCTCGTCTGGTCGAAGCTCTGCGGGAGTTGGCATGAATACCCCCTCCACCGCGCAGCCCGAACTTGCGCTGATTCACGGCTGGGGCCTCGGCAGTGCCGTCTGGCGGCCACTGTTCGACGCGCTGACTCGTTCGTGGCGCGTACACCTGATCGATCTGCCCGGCTACGGCCGGTCGCCCGACGACCCGGCAGAGTTCACCGCAACCGCACAGCATCTGGTCGACACGCTTCCCGAGGCGATTACGCTGTGTGGCTGGTCGCTCGGCGGCCTACTGGCGATGCGCGCCGCGCAGCTCGCACCACAACGAGTCGACCGCCTGGTGCTGGTCGGCGCCACCCCCTGCTTCGCGCAGCGCCACGATTGGCCAAGCGCCCAGCGCGCCGGACTACTCGACGACTTCACGGCAAGCGTCAAACTTCATCCGGTGCAAACCCTGCAACGCTTCGTTGTGCTGCTTTGCCAAGGCGACAGCCGAGCGCGATCGCTCACCCGTGAGTTGCTCGCCACCCTGCGGCAGGCACCGATACCTGCGCCGGCGATACTCGAACGCGGCCTGGACTGGTTGCGTGCCATCGACCTGCGCTCAATGCTGCCCACCCTGACCCAGCCAACGCTGCTGGTACACGGCGATCGGGATGCGCTCAACCCGATCGCCGCAGCCCGTTGGCTATCGCATGCGCTGCGCCATGGTCGTCTCGAGATCTTTGCTGGAACCGGCCACGTGCCGTTTCTTGCCGACTCCGAGCGCTTCGTCGCTCTGCTGGATGAATTCCGCCATGCCTCCCCAACCTCCTAGACAGCGCGTGCGCGAGTCCTTCGAACGCGCCGCGGCATCGTACGACGACGCTGCCGTGTTGCAGCGGCAGGTCTGCGAACTGCTGCTGGCCGCTTTCGACCCGCCCTCGCCACCCGAAAGCATCCTCGATGCCGGCTGCGGCACCGGCTACGGCAGCCGCCTGCTGCGCGACCGCTGGCCAGCGGCACGGATCATTGCCGTGGACTTTGCGCCGGCGATGCTGAGCATCGCCCGTCCGGATGCCGATCTCTGCCTGGCGGCCGACATCGCGGCACTACCGTGCATGGACGCCTGCTTCAGCAGCTGGTGGTCGAACCTCACGGTGCAGTGGTGCGATGCCGGGCAGGTCTTCCGCGAAGCGCGGCGCGTCCTGCGCCCGGCCGGCCAGATCGCCCTGAGTACCCTCGGCCCGGAGACTTTCACGGAACTGCGCGCGGCCTTCGACGGAATCGATCGGCACCGCCACACGCTGCGTTTCAGCGAACCGGCAGACATCGGGGAGGGTCTGTCGCGAGCCGGTTTCCGCGACATCAGGCTGCACCGCCAGACGATCAAGCTGCATTACCCGAACCTGAAATCCTTGCTGCGTGCCGTCAAGGACATCGGCGCCAACACGGTCGGCGACGGTGGACGCAGCGGCCTGCTCGGGCGCCGCGCCTGGCAGCGCGTGCAGGAAGCCTACGAACAGCACCGTACGGACGCCGGCCTGCCAGCCCGCTACGACGTCCTCCTGGCCTACGCTGACAAATGAGCGACCAGTCCGCCTGGTTCATCACCGGCACCGACACCGAAATCGGCAAGACTTTCGTCGCCTGCGCACTGCTGCACGCCCTGCGCCGGGCGGGTCGGGTCGCCACGGCAATGAAACCGGTCGCCGCCGGTTGTGATGAACACGGCGTCAACGAAGACGTCGAGCGTCTGCTCGCCGCGTCTTCGATCCAGCCGCCACGCGCGCTGGTCAATCCCTACCTCTTCCAGGCTGCGATTGCGCCGCACATTGCCGCCGAGGAGGAAGGACGACGCATCGAACTGCCGCGCATCGCGACGGCCTTCGCCGCCCTGCAGGGCATGGCCGACACGGTTCTGGTCGAGGGCGTCGGCGGCTTCTGCGTGCCACTCGGTGTCGGGCTGGACACCACCGATCTGGCAGCCATGCTCGGTTTGCCGGTGATCCTGGTGATCGGCATGCGCCTCGGCTGCATCAATCACGCCCTGCTGACCCGTCAGGCGATCGCCGCCCGTGGCCTGCCGCTGGCCGGCTGGGTGGCCAACCGTATCGACCCGGCAATGTCGCGTTTCGATGCAAACCTGCTCGCCTTGCAGGAACGTTTGCCCGCCCCCTTGCTCGGCGTGGTCGACTACGGAACGATCCCGGAACTGGCCGCACGCGGCCTGCAACTGCCCGGCCGGTGGCACCCCTGAAAAGGGTTTGCGCAACGCGCCAGTCAGGCCAGCAACCCTGGCGTGCGATGGCCGTCGATCACCTGCAACAACTGCGCGAAGACCTTCGGCGTACCGGCCACCAGATTACCACTCTCGAGGTAACCGTCGTTTCCGGCAAGGTCACCGATCAGTCCACCGGCTTCACTGATCAGCAGCGCACCACCGGCCATATCCCACGGCGAGAGACCGAACTCCCAGAAACCATCAAAACGACCGCAGGCGACATAAGCCAGATCGAGCGAGGCGGCACCGGGCCGCCGTATGCCCGCCGTCTTGCGTGCCAGCTCCTTGAAAATCGCCAAATAGGCGTCGATGTGATCATAGACGCGATAGGGAAACCCCGTGCCGATCAGCGCATCTTCAAGCCGGAGACACTTGCTGACCCGGATGCGACGGTCGTTGAGAAAAGCGCCGCCACCCTTGCTGGCAGTGAACAGCTCGTTGCGCATCGTGTCGTAAACCACCGCCTGGGTCACCTGCCCGCGGTGCGCCAGAGCGATCGAGATGGCGTACTGGGGAAAGCCGTGGATGAAGTTGGTCGTTCCGTCGAGCGGGTCGATGATCCACTGGTACTCGCTGTCGCCGGCGCTGCCGGCGCTCTGCCCGGACTCTTCTGCTAGAATGCCGTATTCCGGATAGGCCTCGCGCAGGACATCGATGATCGCCGCTTCGGCAGCCTTGTCCACTTCGGTGACGAAGTCGCTCTGCCGTTTGGTGGTGACCTGCAGGTGTTCGAGATCGAGCGAGGCACGGTTGATGATCTGGCTGGCGCGCCGCGCCGCCTTGATGATGATGTTGAGAGCCGGGTGCATGGTGTCTGAAGAACCTGACGGGCGGCGCGAGCCGCCCGATTGGTGTTGAGGGGTCCCGATTCTAATATGAACCGACCTGCCGGGTCTCATCCTTCGAGCACCGGGCTCGACCGCATCCGGATCGTCCTGTCACAGACCAGCCATCCAGGCAATATCGGCGGCGCCGCGCGCGCGATGAAAACGATGGGCCTGTCGCGCCTGCTGCTGGTCAATCCGAAGCGCTTTCCCGACCACGAGGCAGTCGCCCGGGCGGCCGGCGCCGATGACGTTCTTGCGCGGGCCGAGGTGTGCACCAGTCTCGACGACGCTTTGGCGAATACCGTTTTCGCCTGTGCCGTGTCGGCGCGCCAGCGTAACCTCGGGCCACCGTCGCTGGCGGCACGCCTGGCAGCCGAAGAAATCCTGGCGCGTGCCGCTGTCGGCGAGGTGGCCCTGCTCTTTGGCAACGAAACCGCCGGGCTGACCAACGCCGAGGTGCAACGCTGCCAGCGCACGGTGTTCATTCCGGCGAATCCCGACTACACGTCGCTCAACCTCGCTTCGGCGGTACAGCTCCTGGCTTACGAACTGCGCCTGGCCGCTTTCGGTCATCAGCCACCGGTGCTTGCCCGGACAGTGCCCTTCACCTCGCCACCCGCCAGGCATCAGGATGTCGAGGGCTTCTACCAGCATCTGGAACGAGTGATGATAAGCAGCGGCTTCCTCGACCCGCAACACCCGCGCCGCCTGCTGCCCAAGCTGCGCCGCCTGTTCGGGCGCGCCGAGCTCGAACAGGACGAGATCAACATTCTGCGCGGTTTGCTCGACGCGGTTGAACGAGCTGGCCCCACCCCGTCGACAAACACCACAGCCACATACAATAGTGGACTGAAAAAGTAGGCTATTGTATAGTCTTACCTTCCTGTACCTGGTACTCCGCTGAAGGACCCTCCTCCCATGTTCAGCCGCCTGCGCGAAGACATTCAATCGGTATTCGACCGCGACCCCGCTGCCCGCAACTTCTGGGAGGTTCTGACCTGTTATCCAGGGGTTCATGCGGTCGCCTCACACCGTCTCGCACACTGGTTGTGGACCCATGACCTGCGCTGGCTTGGCCGCGTGGTCTCGCATCTCGGTCGCTTCATCACCGGCATCGAAATCCACCCTGGCGCCACCGTTGGGCACCGTCTGTTCATCGATCACGGGATGGGAGTGGTGATCGGCGAGACAGCAGTGATCGGCGATGACGTCACCCTCTACCACGGCGTGACCCTGGGGGGCACCTCATGGAACAAGGGCAGGCGTCATCCGACGCTGGAAAACGGCGTGGTCATCGGTGCCGGTGCCAAGGTGCTCGGCCCGATCACGGTGGGCGCCTCGGCCAAGGTCGGATCGAATGCGGTGGTAGTCAAGAACGTTCCGCCCGGATCGACGGCAGTCGGCAATCCGGCGCGCATCATCGACAGCGTCCAGGCACAAAAGCGTGAACAGATGGCGGGACAACTCGGGTTCTCGGCCTACGCCCTGGCCGGTGATCAGGATGACCCTCTGGCCAAGGCCATTCATGGCCTGCTCGATCATGCGGTCGAAGTCGACCGTCGCTTCGCCCAGCTCCTCGGCAAGCTGGAAGCGGCGGGTGTCGAGGTCGACAGCGAGTTGTTCGCAACCGACCAGTTCGATCCGCAATACTTGAGTAAAATAGTTGACTAATTGCTGAAGGGCGGCTAAAGTATATTAGTCCAATCTACTATTATCCAAGGAGGAACCATGCGACTGACTACCAAAGGACGCTTCGCCGTCACCGCGATGATCGATCTCGCCTTGCGCTGCAGCGAGGGTCCGGTGTCTCTGGCCGGGATCAGTGAACGGCAGAAGATCTCTCTGTCCTATCTCGAGCAGTTGTTCGGCAAGCTGCGCCGCTACGGCTTGGTGGAAAGTGTGCGCGGTCCGGGTGGTGGTTACTGCCTGGCGCGTCCGACCATCCAGATGACGGTGACCGACATCATTCGTGCCGTCGACGAGCCACTGGATGCGACCCAGTGCGGCGGTCGCGAAAACTGCAAGGACGATGAACGCTGCATGACCCACGAGTTGTGGTCAACCCTGAATGACAAGATGTACGAATTCCTCAGCTCGGTGACACTGGCCGAACTCGTCGAGCAACAACTGACAAAAACCGGCGGCCAGATCGCCATTCTGCAAGACGCGCGGCGCAGCCGTCAGCGGCCGCGCGCCAAAGCTGTTGCCATCAGTAGCTGAGCTCCGTCTCCCGTGTTCGCACCCATCTACTTCGACCATAACGCCACCACGCCGGCCGATCCGGCGGTGATTGACGCGATGCTGCCTTACCTGTCGACCCAGTTCGGCAACGCGTCGAGCCGGCACGAGTATGGGCGGGCGGCGCGCCGGGCAATCGACGAAGCGCGCAACCGGGTCGCGACAGCGCTCGGCGCCCATGCCACGGAAGTCGTGTTCACCAGTGGTGGCTCGGAAGCGAACAACCTCCTGATCAAGGGGGCGACCGCGTGCCTCAAACCCGGCCTGCTGGCGGTCAGCGCGATCGAACACCCCTGCGTGATCAAACCGGCCGAACAACTGGCCAGACGTGGCTGGACACTCGCCAGAGTGGCTGTGGACGCCGCGGGACGGATCGACGTGGACGACTATGCGGCGGCAATGGCGCACAAGCCCAGGCTCGTCTCACTGATGCTGGCCAACAACGAAACCGGGGTCATCCAGGACATCGAGGCACTCGCCGGACGAGCCCGCGCGGCGGGGGCATGGTTTCATACCGATGCCGTACAGGCGGTCGGCAAGCTGCCGGTGGACTTCCGCCGTCTCAATGCGGCGGGCGTACATGCACTGACCCTGTCCGGGCACAAGATAGGCGGTCCCAAGGGCGCCGCGGCACTGATCGTCGACAAGCGGGTCGAGCTGGAACCACTGATTGCCGGCGGCGGACACGAGCGCGGCCTGCGCTCGGGCACCGAGAATGTCGCCGCAATCGTCGGTCTCGGCGTCGCCTGCCAACTGGCGGCCGAGCGTCAGGCTGCACTGGCCGTCGATCTGGGCCAACTGCGCGGGAAGCTGGAACGTGGCCTGCTCGGCCTCGGAGCAACGCTTTTCGGACAGGCTGCCGATCGCCTGTCGAACACGGTCTACTTCGCCTTCGCCGGCATCGATGGTGAGACCCTGGTCGGGCAGCTGGATCGGGCGGGCTATGCGGTGGCCAGCGGTGCCGCCTGTTCCAGTGCCAACCCCGAGCCTTCGCATGTTCTGCGCGCCATGGGTGTGGCACCCGACCTGGCACGCAGCGCAGTGCGTGTCAGCCTCGGCCGCGGCAACACCGGAGGCCAGATCGAGGGGTTTCTCGGCACTCTGCAGCTAACCGTCGGCAGACTGCAACAATTGACCGCGATGGCTGTCTGAACGGCCGGGCGAGGTGCATGAACGTCTGGACAAACCTGAACAACCCGGAGCAAGAGCAATGCTGAAGCTGCCCATCTATCTCGACTATTCGGCCACGACACCGGTTGACCCGCGCGTGGCGGAGAAGATGATTCCCTACCTGGTCGAGAAATTCGGCAACCCCGCGTCGCGCTCGCACTCCTTCGGCTGGGAAGCTGAAGCAGCCATCGAGGAAGCGCGCGAAGAAGTCGCCCGATTGGTCAATGCCGATCCCAAGGAGATCGTCTGGACCTCCGGTGCCACCGAGTCGAACAACCTCGCGCTGAAGGGAGCGGCCCAGTTCTATGCGGGCAAGGGCAGGCATCTGATCACCATGAAGACCGAGCACAAGGCCGTACTCGACACCTGCCGGGAACTCGAACGTCAGGGCTTCACCGTCACCTACCTTGACGTCATGGAAAACGGCCTGCTCGACATCGACGTCTTCAAGGCGGCACTCCGCCCGGACACCATTCTGGTCTCGGCGATGTTCGTCAACAACGAGATCGGGGTCATCCAGCCGATTGCCGAGATCGGAGAAATCTGTCGCAGCAAGGGGGTACTTCTGCACGTCGATGCGGCACAGGCGACCGGTAAGGTGGTGATCGACCTCGAGGCGCTGAAGGTCGACCTGATGAGTTTCTCGGCACACAAGACCTACGGCCCGAAAGGAATCGGCGCCTTGTACGTCAGGCGCAAACCGCGCGTCCGCCTGACCGCACAGATGCATGGCGGCGGACACGAGCGTGGTTTCCGCTCGGGTACGCTACCGACACACCAGATCGTCGGCATGGGTGAGGCATTCCGTCTGGCCCGTCTCGAAATGGGCGCCGAAAACGAGCGCATCCGCATGTTGCGCGACCGCCTCCTCAAAGGGGTATCGGACATCGACGAGGTCTATGTGAACGGCGATCTCGAGCGGCGAGTGCCGCACAACCTCAACGCCAGCTTCGCCTACGTCGAGGGAGAGTCACTGCTCATGGCGATCAAGGATTTGGCGGTATCGTCGGGCTCGGCCTGCACCTCGGCCTCGCTCGAGCCGTCCTACGTCCTGCGCGCCCTTGGCCGCGAAGACGAACTGGCGCACAGCTCGATCCGTTTCACTCTCGGCCGCTTCACCACCGCCGAGGAGATCGATTATGCGATCAGGCTGCTGCACGACAAGATTGGCCGCCTGCGCGAACTTTCGCCGCTGTGGGAAATGGTGCAGGAAGGCGTTGACTTGAGCACGGTCCAGTGGGCCGCGCATTGATCGGTTATTGAAGGAATTGAAGGAGCAACATCATGACATACAGTGTCAAGGTTCTGGATCACTACGAGAACCCGCGCAACGTCGGTTCGTTCGGCAAGGAAGAGGAAGGCGTGGCGACCGGCATGGTCGGCGCTCCTGCCTGCGGCGACGTGATGAAACTGCAGATCAAGGTCGGCAAGGGTGGCGTCATAGAAGACGCCAAGTTCAAGACCTACGGCTGTGGCTCGGCGATCGCTTCGTCCTCACTGGTCACCGAGTGGGTGAAAGGCAGGACAATCGATCAGGCGCTGGACATCAAAAACACGCAGATCGCTGAAGAGCTGGCGCTGCCGCCGGTCAAGATTCATTGCTCGATCCTCGCGGAGGATGCGATCAAGGCAGCCGTGGCCGACTACAAGAAGAAACACAGCGACCATGCTGCGGGCTGAAACAGATATCAGAGGAGGTTTTTTGCATGGCAGTGACGCTTTCTGAACGGGCAGCCAAACACGTGGCCAACTACATGATCAAGCGCGGCAAAGGTATCGGGCTGCGCCTTGGTGTGCGCACCAGCGGTTGCTCGGGGATGGCCTACAAACTCGAGTTCGCCGATGTCGCCCGACCGGACGACATCGAGTTCGAATCGCATGGCGTCAAAGTGCTGATCGATCCGAAGAGCCTGCCCTACCTCGACGGTACCGAACTGGACTACGCCCGTGAAGGTCTCAACGAAGGCTTCAGGTTCAACAACCCGAACGTAAAGGATGCTTGCGGCTGCGGGGAAAGCTTCAACGTATGAGCCTGACCGGCGCCAGACAAGCGGCCATCTGGCTGCACCGATGCGCCGCTGCCTGACCCCGATGCGCCGGCCCTGCCCAAGCAAATGGACTTCAACGCAGATCATTTCTCCCTCTTCGACCTGCCGCCCAGCTTCCGGCTCGACCCCGTTGTACTCGACAGGCGTTACCTCGAGTTGCAGTCCAAGGTTCATCCGGACCGCTTCGCCAGCGCAGGAGAGAGCGCACGCCGGCTTTCGCTGCAATGGGCGACACGGGTCAACGAAGCCTACCAGACGCTGAAAAAGCCGCTGTCGCGCGCAGCCTACCTGCTCCACCTGGCCGGCCACGAGATCGGTAGCCACGACAACACCGCCATGCCGGTCGACTTCCTCGTCGAACAGATGGAATGGCGCGAAGCGGTGGCCGAAGCGCGCGCAGCCGGCGAACACCACGAACTGGAACACCTGCATCATCGCCTGCAACGCGAGCTGCAAAACCGCCACGACGAAGTCGCGGTCCTGCTGGACGATCGGAACGATCTGCCGCAGGCCGCCGACCATGTGCGACGACTGATGTTTCTTGACAAGCTGCTGACCGAAATCGATGACGCCATCGCTGCCTGCGAGGAGTAGGCGACACGCTGTTTCACCGCCAGGCATCCCTGCAACCAGCCTCAGAACCCCATTTTCTTCATGGCACTACTACAGATAGCGGAACCCGGCGAGTCGACCGCGCCCCACCAGCACCGTCTGGCGGTCGGCATCGATCTCGGCACCACCAATTCGCTGGTGGCAACCGTACGCAGCGGGCTGGCTGTCGTCCTGAGCGACGAACTCGGGCGTCCGCTGCTGCCCTCGGTGGTGCGTTACCTGGCCGACGGGTCCAACGAGACCGGTTACGAGGCGCAAGCCAGACAGGCGATCGACCCGCGCAACACGATCGTTTCGGTCAAGCGCTTCATGGGCCGCGGCCTGCAGGACATCGCCAATCGCGAAGCGATGCCCTACCTCTTTGATGACCACCCGGGCATGCTGCGCCTGCATACAGCAGCCGGACTGAAAAGCCCGGTCGAAATCTCGGCCGAGATCCTGCGTGTTTTGCGTCGGCGCGCCGAAGCATCGCTCGGCGGGCTCCTGGTTGGCAGCGTGATCACCGTTCCGGCCTATTTTGACGACGCCCAGCGCCAGGCTACCAAGGACGCTGCCCGACTGGCCGGACTGCCGGTGCTTCGCCTGCTCAACGAGCCGACCGCGGCGGCCATCGCCTACGGACTCGATAACGCTGCGGAGGGCGTCTATGCCGTCTATGACCTCGGCGGTGGCACCTTCGACATCTCGATTCTGCGGCTGTCACGCGGCGTCTTCGAAGTCCTGGCGACCGGCGGTGACTCGGCGCTGGGCGGAGATGATTTCGATCACCGCATCTTCTGCTGGATACTCGAGACGGCCCAGCTCAAACCCCTGTCGGTCGAGGATGCCCGCATGCTCCTCACCCGTGCCCGTGAAGCCAAGGAGTACCTCACCTTTCACGGGGTGGCACCGATCACCGCGCGTCTGAACAGCGGCGAACTGGTCGACCTGACGCTGACCACCGAGATCTTCGCCGAGATCACCCAGACCCTGGTCGCCAAGACCATGCAGCCGGTCAAGAAGGCGCTGCGCGATGCCGGGCTGTCGGTCAGCGAGGTCAAGGGTGTCGTGATGGTCGGTGGCGCGACACGCATGCCGCAGGTACAGCGCGCGGTCGGTGATTTCTTCCGTCAGGATCCGCTGAACAATCTTGACCCCGACAAGGTAGTGGCGATCGGTGCCGCCAAGCAGGCCAACCTGCTGGCCGGCAACGGCGCCGCCAGTGACGACTGGCTGCTGCTCGATGTCATCCCGCTGTCGCTGGGCCTGGAAACGATGGGTGGCCTGGTCGAGAAGATCATTCCACGCAATTCGACGATTCCGACGGCGCGCGCACAGGAGTTCACCACCTTCCGCGACGGCCAGACGGCCCTGGCCGTGCATGTCGTGCAGGGCGAGCGCGAACTGGTCAGCGATTGCCGATCGCTCGCCCGTTTCGAACTGCACGGCATACCTCCGATGGTCGCCGGTGCCGCGCGCATCCGCGTCACCTTCCAGGTGGACGCTGACGGCCTGCTGGCGGTCAGCGCATGCGAACAGGCTTCGGGAGCCGAGGCAAGCATCGTCGTCAAGCCATCGTACGGACTATCCGACGACGAGATCGCCGGCATGCTCAAGGATTCGCTGCTGCACGTCAAGGACGATGCCTTGCGGCGTGCGCTCCGGGAGTCGCAGGTTGAGGCACAGCGCCTGATCGAGGCGGTAAACTCGGCCCTGGCGAGTGACGGCGAGCTGTTGTCGGAAGAGGAGCGCGCGCGCGTCGAACGCGGCATTGTCCGGCTGCAGGGGGCAGCCCGGGAAGACAATCGCCGGCAGATCATGCTGGCGATGGACGACCTCGAAGCCGACACCAAGGATTTTGCGGCGCGCCGCATGGACAAGTCGATCCGGCGGGCTTTTGCCGGGCGCAACATCAGTGAGCTGGAAGGTGATGGCGCCGTGCTGAAAACCGGAGAAACCGCATGACCCAGATCATCGTCCTGCCGCACCTCGAGTTATGTCCGGACGGCGCCCTGCTCGACGCCAGACCCGGCGAATCGATCTGCCAGAATCTGCTCGAAAACGGCATCGCCATCGAACACGCCTGCGAGATGTCCTGCGCCTGCACGACCTGCCATGTCATCGTGCGCGAGGGCTTCGAGGCGCTCGAACCGTCGGACGAAGTGGAAGACGATCTGCTCGACAAGGCCTGGGGGCTGGAACCGAATTCCCGCCTGTCATGCCAGGCAATCGTCGGTCAGACCCCGCTGGTGATCGAGATTCCACGTTACTCGATCAACATGATCAAGGAAGGCAAGCGATGAAATGGACCGACATCAACGAGATTGCCGTTGAACTCGCCGAAGCACACCCCGAGCTCGACCCGATACGCATCAATTTCGTCGACCTGATGAACCGGGTGCTCGCCCTGCCCGGCTTCGAGGACGACAGCCGGCATTGCGGCGAGAAGATTCTCGAAGCGATCCAGCAAGCCTGGATTGACGAGCTGACATGAAACCCGACGATTTCGGCGGCCGTCAGCGCAACGTGCTGGGGGGCATTCTCGGATCGTGCAGCGAAAAGCCGATGACAGGCTTCTTTCGCGACGGCTGTTGCAACACCAGCGACGAGGACTTCGGCAGCCATACCATCTGTGTCGTCCTGACCGCCGAATTCCTCGAATTTTCCAGGGCGCGTGGCAACGACCTGTCGACACCGCGTCCGGAGTTCCACTTTCCCGGCCTCAAACCAGGTGATCGCTGGTGCCTGTGCGCCACACGCTGGCACGAGGCACTGCAGGCCGGCAAGGCGCCACGCGTCGTTCTCAACGCAAGCAACGAAGCCTGCCTGCTGATCGTCCCCCTCGATGATTTGAAGCGACACGCAATCGATCTCAACTGACCGCCGACACGCGGAGCAAGGCCGGCCAACGGTGGGCCTTCGTACAGATCAGGCGATGGCAAGGCCGAACTTCTTCCAGCGAAAGGCGACCGACGCCGCGTTCGTCTCGTCAATCCCCTGGCGGAGACGTGTCTCGGGTTCTTCGAGAGAACTGGCCCGGGGGTGTGGCAAAAAAATGCGAGCCATTTTCAAGGAGACGCACTTGACGAGATGGAGACACGATCGTGCCTGGGTGTGTGGACCTTTGTTCGCTGCCGTGCCTGAAAGTCTCAAATACCGAGATGCGCGGTGGGAAGTGGGCACTTGACCGACGATCCGCTTTCTTACAACAATTCGGCACCCCATCCCTGAAAGCCAGCCATGATCGACCAGACCGTAGATGATTTCAGCCTGCCGGCAACCGGTGGCGGAACCTTCACGCTCTCCGCCTGCCAGGGCCGCATCGTCGTCCTGTATTTCTACCCCAAGGACAGCACGCCGGGATGCACCACCGAGGCACAGCAATTCCGCGACCTCCACCCGCAGTTCATCGCCGCCGGCGCCATCGTCGCCGGTGTCTCGCGCGACAGCATCAGGTCGCACGAGAACTTCAAGGCGAAGCAGGAATTACCCTTCACTCTGCTCGCCGACGACGAGGAGTTGCTGTGCACCCGCTTCTCGGTCATCAAGATGAAGTCGATGTACGGCAAGCAGGTGCGCGGCATCGAGCGCAGCACCTTCGTGATCGACGGCAAGGGAGTGTTGCGGCGCGAATGGCGCGGTGTCAAGGTGACTGGTCACGCGCAGGAAGTCTTGGATTTCGTCACCCAACTCTGATCGGCCGTCTGACCGAGTCCCCCCGGAAACTCCTCGCATGCTCCACAACTCCACCGTCGACGCCCAGCCTGCCACCCACCCGGGCAAGCTCTTCGTGCTCGACACGAATGTCCTGATGCACGACCCAAGCAGTGTCTACCGTTTCCAAGAACACGATGTCTTCCTACCGATCATGACCCTGGAGGAACTCGACAACCACAAGAAAGGGGTGTCGGAAATCGCCCGCAATGCGCGCCAGGTCACGCGTACGCTTGATGAAATCGTCAGCAGCGTAGACGAGGCCATTGATCAGGGAATCAGACTCGACGGACCTTCGCGCAAACTGGCCAGCGGGCGTCTCTTTCTGCAGACCGAAGCGATTGCCGGCGACCTGCCGGCAGGATTGCCAACCGCCAAGGCCGACAACCAGATCCTGGCGGTGCTCATCCATCTGCAGCGCCGCTATCCCGAGCGCCCGGTGATCCTCGTTTCCAAGGACATCAACATGCGCATCAAGGCGCGCGCCCTTGGCCTGCAGGCACAGGACTACTTCAACGACAAGGTACTCGAAGATACCGACCTGCTGTACACCGGCATGTTCGAACTGCCTCCCGATTTCTGGGAGCAATATGGTCAGGACGTTGAATCGCGCAAGAGGGACGGGCGCACCCTGTACCGGCTCAAGGGTTCTTTGTGCTCACAGTTGCTGGTCAATCAGTTTCTGTTCCAGGAAGGTGAGCGACCCCTGTACGCGATTGTCCGGACAATGTCCGAAACAGGCGCCGAAATCGAGACGCTGACCGACTACACGCACACCAAGAACAGCGTCTGGGGCATCACGGCACGCAACCGCGAGCAGAACTTTGCGCTCAATCTGCTGATGAACCCGGAGGTCGATTTCGTCACCCTGCTTGGCCAGGCCGGCACCGGCAAGACGCTGCTGACGCTGGCCGCCGGGCTGACCCAGGTGCTCGAAGACAAGCGCTACAGTGAAATCATCATGACCCGGGTCACCGTCCCGGTCGGCGAGGACATCGGTTTTCTGCCAGGAACCGAAGAAGAGAAGATGGGACCGTGGATGGGCGCGCTCGAAGACAATCTCGAGGTACTCAACCAGGGCGACGAGGAGGCCGGCGACTGGGGCCGGGCGGCCACCCGTGATCTGATTCGCAACCGCATCCGGATCAAGTCACTCAACTTCATGCGTGGCCGCACCTTCCTCAACAAGTTCCTGATCATCGACGAAGCACAAAACCTGACGCCGAAGCAGATGAAAACCCTGATCACCCGCGCCGGGCCAGGCACCAAGGTCATCTGTCTGGGCAACATCGCCCAGATCGATACCCCCTATCTCAGCGAAGGCAGCTCCGGTCTGACCTACGTGGTCGACCGTTTCAAGGGATGGGAACACTCGGGCCACGTCACCCTGCAACGCGGCGAGCGCTCCCGTCTCGCGGACCATGCAGCCGAAGTGTTATAATCTTCGCGACTTCACCGGGCCGTGTCTTGTGACACGGCCCGGTCGTTTATGGCCACTGATTCCTGCTCCCGATGACTGGTCGCAGGGTTCCCAGGCCTCCCGGAGAGTCGATTGAAACGACGCAATTTCCTCGTTGCTTCCGCGCTTCTTTCAGTGCTGACCCCTGCCTCGGTTGTCGCCGCGAACAAGAAGAAAGCCACTACCGCCAATCCGGCACCCAAAAGTTCGGGAAAAACGTCCGCCAAGAGCAGCGCCGGCCAGAGCACGACAACGACCGGCGGCAGAAGCAGGACGCGCGGCCGCCAGAGCTATCGGCCGGTGATCGAGCAACCAGCCGCCACCCCGGCAGCCACCGCCAGTTCGCCGACAAGCGCCACCGAACTACCGTACAACGCCATTGCCCTGCCGGATGAACCGCAGCCACAGTGGCGAACCTATGACATCGCGTCGAGCATCGCCCTCAACCACGTCAAGGGAAAAATCCGGCTATGGCTGCCGCTGGCCCAGTACAGGGACAGCATCTGGCAGCGTGCGCTGGGCCACAATTGGCGAGGCAACTTCGACAGCGCCGGCGTCTACCGCGACCCGGTGGCCGATATGGAGGTCTTCTACGCCGACTGGAAAGACACGGCCACGGCACCGCAACTGCAACTGGTCAGTCAGGTGGCAAAGCAGGACCGGCATTTCGACATTACCCGGCGTGGCAGTGCCGCCGAACGTGGCGAAGTGCTCCGCCGCTGCCTGCAATCCAGCAACCTGGTGCCGACCGACGGACTGGTGCGCCGCACGGCCGAGCGCGCGGTTGGGCGCATCAAGGATCCGGTGGCACAAGGCAAGGCGATTTACGACTGGGTGGTGGACAACGCGTCCTATGACGCGGCACAGAGCGGCATCGGCCGGGGTGACGTCGAGGCGATGCTCGACAGTGGCCAACTGACCGGCAGGAGCGCCGACATCGCGCTGCTTTTCGTCGGCTTGTGCCGATCGATCGGCATTCCCGCACGGCCCGTTTTCGGGCTGCGCATCGACAGTTCACGACTTTTTGCCGGGCTCGGTGCCACCGGCAACCTGCGTACCGTGCAGCACTGCCGCGCCGAATTCTACACCCCGGGGTATGGCTGGATTCCGGTCGACCCGAGCGATGTGCGCAAGGCGATCCACGACGAGGGCCTGGGTCAGGGCGACCCGAAACTGGTCGTCCTGCGCAAGCTGCTGTTCGGTTTCTGGGAGAAAAACTGGATCGCCCTCAACACGGCACAGGACGTCAGGCTGCATGGCGCAAGCAGTGCGGCGCTCCCTTTTCTCGTCCTGCCACAGGTCGAAGCGGGCGGCGCACGTTTCGACAGTGGCGACAGTCACCGCCTCAGTTATACCGTCACGGCCAGTCGCGTCGACGGCTGAGCGGGTCAGGCGCCATGCCGGCGGGTCAGTACGAACCCGGACTGGCGAAATTCTCGAAACGCGTATATTCGCCCAGAAAGGTCAGACGCACCATGCCGATCGGGCCGTTGCGCTGCTTGCCGATGATGATCTCGGCCATTCCCTTGTCCTGGGTGTCGGGGTTGTACACTTCGTCGCGGTAGATGAACATGATCACGTCGGCGTCCTGTTCGATGGCTCCCGACTCGCGCAGGTCGGACATCACCGGACGCTTGTTCGGCCGTTGCTCGAGCGAGCGGTTGAGCTGCGACAGCGCCATCATGGGAACACCCAGTTCCTTGGCCAGCCCCTTCAGCGAACGCGAGATCTCCGAGATTTCGGTTGCCCGATTCTCCCCTTGCGAAGTCGATGACATCAACTGCAAATAGTCGATGACGATCAGCCCGAGTTGACCACACTGACGATACAGGCGGCGTGCCCGCGCCCGCAGATCGATCGGATTGAGCGCCGGCGTCTCGTCGATGTAGATCGGTGCTTCGTGCATCTTGCCGAGGGCGAAAGAGAGGCGTGACCATTCATCGTCGTTCAGTCGGCCGGTACGGACGCGGTGCGCATCGAGCCGGCCGACTGACGACAGCATGCGCATGGCAAGCTGCGTACCGCCCATTTCCATCGAGAAGATGGCCACCGGCAAGCCGACTTCCAGCGCCACATGCTCGGCAATGTTGAGCGCGAACGAGGTCTTGCCCATCGACGGACGGCCTGCGACGATCAACAGGTCGCCGCCCTGAAGACCGGAAGTCTTCGCGTCGAGATCATGATAGCCGGTGGGTACACCCGTGATGTCCGAAGGATTGTCGCGATCATGTAGTTCCTGGATGCGCTCGACTACCTGGGTGAGCAGCGGATTGATATGTACAAAGCCGGTCTGATGACGGAAACCACCCTCGGCAATCGCGAACACTTTGGCCTCGGCCTCGTCGAGCAGGGTTTTCGCATCGCGGCCGAGCGGGTTGAGCGCGCTGCCGGCAATCTCGTCACCCGCGGTGACCAGTTGCCGCAGAATCGCCCGCTCGCGAACGATTTCGGCATAGCGCCGGATATTGGCCGCCGAGGGCGTATTTGCCGCCAGTTCACCCAAATAGGCGAGACCACCGGTGGCACTCCCCTCGCCCGCCAGGTCGAGACTCTCGGCGACTGTCACTGCATCGGCCGGCTTGCTCCGTTCGAGCAACTTGCGAATCTGGCGGTAAATTCGCCTGTGCTCGTCGCGATAGAAATCACCTTCGCCGACCAGATCGGCAATCTTGTCAAAGGCCGCGTTATCGAGCAGCAAGCCGCCCAGTACCGACTGCTCGGCTTCCAGCGAGTGCGGCGGCACGCGCAATTCGGACAGCACGGAGTCGGCGGGCAGATCGCGCTCCCGCCGGACACCACGACTGGCGGGACGTTGTCCGTCCGCGGAGCGGTAGGAATCGGACGACTTGGTCATGGAGAAATCCGCCAGGACGACGAGCAAGACTGCGGCGTTTAGCGCGGCATTGCCAGGGTGCCAGGAGACAAAAAAGCCTTGCCATCAGGCAAGGCTTTTCTCCAGGCATCAGATAACCGCACCGAGGCCGCTCTGGCTACAGCTTGAGCTGTTCCTGAACCACGGCAACGGTAATCGTCGCCAGCACATCGCTGTGCAGGGCCACTTCGAGTTGCGTTTCACCAATCGTCTTCAGCGGACCACCCGGCATGCGCACGGAAGATTTTTCGATCTCGAAGCCCAGCGCGCGCAGTCCATCGGAGACATCGAAATTGGTCACCGAACCGAACAGCCGACCATCGACACCAGCCTTGCGCTCGATTCTCACCACGACACCGGCGAGTTTCTCGGCAAAACCCTGCGCTTCAGCCAGCTTGGCCGCCGCAGCCTGTTCCAGTTCCGCGCGCTTGGCCTCGAATTCCTTCAGCGCGGCCGGCGTCGCCCGCTTGGCCTTGCCCTTCGGGATCAGAAAATTGCGTGCGTAACCGTCCTTCACCTTGAGCAGGTCGCCGAGGTTGCCGAGGTTGGCGACTTTCTCCATCAGAATGATTTGCATCGTCGTCTCCTCGCTTACTGATGATTGTCGGTATAGGGCAGCAGCGCCAGGAAACGCGCTCGCTTGATCGCCACCGACAGCATCCGCTGGTAACCTGCCTTGGTGCCGGTCAGACGCGCCGGCATGATCTTCGCGTTCTCGGCGATATACTCCTTGAACAGGTCGACGTCCTTGTAGTCGATCTCTTCCATCTTCTCGGCAGTGAAGCGGCAGAACTTGCGC
>ERZ761603.1048-NODE-1048-length-21692-cov-42.235800_pt1 | contig 21692 bp, 21 predicted proteins | sample MGYA00511879_ERZ761603 | MGnify/ENA primary metagenome ERZ761603 (study PRJEB28899, sample SAMN02850040) | bioreactor sludge metagenome | biome: EBPR Sludge; feature: EBPR Bioreactor; material: flocular biomat | place: Australia: Thorneside Wastwater Treatment... | reverse complement strand
GGCGTCGGCCGGCGGTCCGGCGCGGCGTCTGCTGCGCATCGCCGGAGTATGGACTTTCTTCAGCTTGATCTTTATCTGGAATGTCAGGAGTGGTGCGTCCTTCCTGGCCAGGGTGGATTTTTTCCTGGGCCTGTTTGGCCTGAGTTGATTTTTTTCAGGGGTGGTGGAGACATGTTCGTCGATCTGAATGTTGGGAATCTTAGCGAGCCGCTCAGCGGCCGAAGCTGGCCACGCCAGGAGATCAATCGCCAGGTGGCATTGCGTGTGGGGCGTTTCCAGTCGCGTGGCCTGGCGAGGGGAGACCGGGTGTTTCTGCCCTTCGGCAATCGCCTCGAGTTCTTTGCCGAGCTGCTTGCCATCTGGCGTCTGGGTGCCTGTGCGGTACCGATCGACGCGCGCCTCACGCCATTCGAGGTGCAGACGCTGGTCACCGCGGCGGACCCGCGCATTGCCGTGGTTGACGACGAAACCGACCGCCGCGTCATCGAGAGCTTGTCGGAGGTTGGGGTCGGCGTGGTCGACACCTGTGACACCGGCACCCAGGAGGCGGCGGCTGGCCTGAGTCGCCTGGATGACGATGCGTTGATCCTGTTTACCTCGGGATCGACCGGCGCTCCGAAAGGCGTGGTGCATACGCATCGCTCGCTCCGGGCGCGCTGGATCAGCCTGCACGAAGCTCTCGGTACCGAGGCCTTTGCGCGGACCCTGTGCCTGTTGCCGACCCACTTCGGTCACGGTCTGATCTGCAACTGCCTGTTCCCCTGGTTGTCCGGACAGGATCTGTTCATCACGCCGCCGTTCCGTCCCGACATCATCATGCGCCTCGGCAGCTTCCTGGACGACCATCGGATCACCTTCATGTCGTCGGTGCCGGCCGTGTGGAAGCTGGCCCTCAAGCTCTCGCGGCCACCGCAGGGCGGCACCCTGCAGCGCGTGCATTGCGGCTCGGCGCCACTGTCGGCCGGCGCCTGGAACGACATCCGCAAGTGGACCGGGGCACGTCAGGTGTGCAACTCCTATGGCATTACCGAGACCGGTAGCTGGGTGGCCGGGTTGGCCAATGCCGATTGCCCGGCTGAGGACGGCCTGATCGGCGAAGGCTGGGGTGCCCTGATCAAGGTGCTGCGTACGTCCGACACCGCTCGCCCGCTCAGCGCGGAAGATGAGTGCGCAGTCGGCGAGTCGGGTTTTGTCTGGCTGAATACGCCGGCCTTGATGAAGGGCTACTTCCAGCGTGACGATCTGACGGAACTGGCGGTGGTGGACGGCTGGTTCCTGACCGGCGACATCGGCCTGATCGACGAGCAGGGCCGGCTGGTGCTGCGTGGCCGCGAGCGCGACGAAATCAACAAGGGCGGCATGAAGATCTATCCGGCCGATGTCGATGCGGTCGTCGAACGATTCGAGTCTGCCAGCGACGTGTGCACCTTTGCGCTCGATGATGCCCTTTACGGGCAGGTGGTGGGGATGGCCGTGGTGATGACCAGGCAGGATGACGCCACCCTGCGCGGGTTGTACGAGTGGATGAAACAACACCTCGCCGAACCGAAGATGCCGGTGCGCTGGTGGGTGATCGACGAAATTCCGAGAACGTCGCGTGGCAAGATCAATCGCGACGCCGTGAAGGCGGCCTGTGCCGATCTGCCGGCCCTGGATCTGGGACGCATCCTTGCCGGAGGAGCCGCGCAATGAACGGTGACCGGCAGCAGTGGCGGCAGCACCTGGAGCAGTTCCTGCGCACGATCCAGAAGCCGGGCAGGCCGCTGGAGAGTCTCGGCGAAAGTGACGGCCTCGTCAGTTCGGGGCTGATCGACTCGCTGGCGCTGGTCCAGATCGTGCTGTATCTGGAGGAAACCTACGGGATCGATTTTGCCGCGCGCGGCTTCGACCCCGACCGCCTCGCCTCGATGGCGAGTATCCTGGATCTGATTGAGGAGACCCGTTGATGGGAAATGAAACAGCACCCAAGAGCACGTCGGCCGGCCAGCGGCTCAGGCTGGCGATGGCCAGCCACGAACGCGTCCTGCCGTTCATTGGCGTCTACGATGTTTTTTCGGCATCGGTTGCCGGGCGCCATTTCGACAGCCTGTTCGTCAGCGGCTTCGGTTTTGCGGCCAGCAACTACGGTCTGCCGGACATCGGTTTCGTCACCTGGACCGACATCCTGGCATTTGTGCAGCGTCTGCGCACGGTGCTCCCGGCGCACAACCTGCTGGTCGACATCGACGACGGCTATTGCGACCCGGACGTTGCCTGTCATGTGGTTTCGGTGCTCGAATCGGCCGGCGCTTCGGGGGTAGTGCTCGAGGACCAGAAGCGGCCGCGCCGCTGTGGACACTTCGAGGGCAAGCAGATCATGGAACTCGACGAGTACCTGGCCAAGCTGCGCATGGTACTGGCGACCCGTCGCGATCTGGTGGTCGTCGCACGTACCGATACGGCCGATCAGGACGACATGGTTCGCCGGGTGAAGGCTTTTGCCGAGGCGGGTGCCGATGCCGTGCTGATCGATGGTCTGCCAACCCTGGACATCGTGCGTCGGCTGTCGAAGGAGGTGGATCGGCCGTTCTGTTTCAATCAGATTGCCGGTGGCAAGTCGCCGCCCTGCACCCTGGGCGAACTGCACGACGCCGGGGTGAAAATGGCGATCTACAGCACGCCTTGCCTGTTCTCCGCGCAGGCGGCGATCGAAAACGCGATGGCCGACCTGCAGGCGCGCGATGGCACCCTGGCGGGCAACACGATTGGCGTTCGCGACTGCAATCGCGTGCTGACCGACAACCTCGAACGCCGGGACAGCCGCCCGTGAAGCGTCCCGGCAACGGGTCTGCCGGGCATGGCCGAGACGTAGCCGGGACGTAGCCGGGACGCGGTGTCGCTAGCGGCCTTCGGCCGCCGGCATCTGCGCTCTCAGGTCGGTCATCGATTTTGGCTTGTAGGGGTTGCCCACCAACAGGGGGCGCTCCTTGAAAGCCTTGTTCACCAGACTCTTGCTGGCTTCGAAGTCGTCGAAGGTCAGGCCGGCCAGCTCAGCCCAGGTGTGGATGAAATGGGAGGTGCTGTAATGCCGGTCGAGGGTCTCCCGCGAATAGTTCAGCGGTCGCTCGCTGCGCCACCCGTCGGACATCCAGACGAGGAAGGGAATGGCGTACATGGGCAGCGTCGGCGTGTCCTCGATGCGGCCGAAGACCTTGTGCCCCGCGGAATCGAAGACATCCTCACCGTGATCGGAAAAGTAAACCAGCATGGCGTGCGGGCTGGCCTGTGACAGGCTGGCAATCAGGCTGGACACCACGTAATCGTTGTAGAGAACGGCGTTGTCATAGTCGTTGACCACCTCGACCTGATTGTCATCGAGGGTCGTCGGCAGTCCCTTCCGGCCGCTGAACTGCTCATACTCGGGCGGGAAGCGGAAATGGTACTTGGAGTGGGTGCCCAGGAGGTGCACCACGATGAACTTGCGCGGCGCCGGGTCGCGCAGGATCTGCTGAAACGGCTCGAGGACGGCGCCGTCATACTGCGGCGAGTTCTGGGAGCGGTTGTGATTGAGGTAAAACTGTTCCTCCGTCTGTTTGGAGAAGGTGGTCAGCATGGTGTTGCGCTTGGTGAGTGTCTGCTGATTGGTGATCCAGTAAGACTTGTAACCGGCCTGTTTCATCATGTTCATCAGGGACGGACGCGTCAGGTACAGGTTGGGGTGCTCCTGATCCGCGAAGGTCAAGGCCTGCTGCAGCACCTCGATGGTGTAGGGGCGCGGCGAGACCACATTGTTGAACACCAGCAACTGATCGCGCATGGCGTCCAGTTTCGGGGTGGTCGGCCGGGCATATCCGTACAGACTCATGTGCTGCCGGTTGGTCGATTCGCCGATGACGAGGACCAGCGTCGAAGGTTGTCCGGCGTGGGCATCGCGCAGATTGGCCAGCGGCGGTAGTCTGGCATTGTCCTCGAGCAGTGCCTGCATGCTGGCCAACTGTTCCCGGTACTGGATATAGGCGACCGGCATCTGCCAGGGGATCACCGGTCCCATGTTCTTTTCCAGTACGCCTTGTACCGTGAGCAAACTGGCGCCCTTGTTGGCGATCGCTTTGCCGATGGGAAAGATGAAAAGCAGCACCGTCACCGCTGCCGTGAAGCCCCAGGTGTGCCTGCCGGAGAGAAAGACCGGGCGGAGGCGTTTCCAGAGGAGCACGGCGCCGGTGGTGTACGCCAGCAGGGCGGGAATCATCCACCAGGCGAAATACTGGGCGGCGTATTCGCTGGCCTCTGTCTCATTCGATTCGAAAATGATGAAAATGACACTTTGCGAGAATTCCTGCTGGTAGATGAAGTAGAAGAACAGGCCGAAAAGCGAAAAAAACCAGAGGATCACGCCGATCACTGCCGCGAAGGGTCTGGTCATGCGCGGGAAGATCATCACCGGTACCAGCCAGAGCAGGCTGAAGACTAGCGACTGGCGCAAGGGGACCGACCCGACGAAGCCGGTGGTCAGCAGGAGCAGTTGATTGATTCCCGGGAAATACCAGAAAAAGAGGAACAGCCAGCCCAGGCCGGCCCAGTCGGTTGGCCGCACTGAGTCGCCGGTCGGTATCGCAAAAGCCATGTCGTTTCTTCCTTCGCCGCCCTGATCGAGCCCGCCAGAGCGGGGTTCCGTCTGCCAGCCGCTCTCGACGGACAGGCTGTGCATTGTAACGCAAACACCGCGAGCGGCCTCTCGGCGTAGCCTGCGGATGCTCGTTGTTGGCAGGATCCGGGGAAGAGTGTACCCTGAGCCAATCGGTTCCGACCTCGAGGGCAGCGTGTCGCGCATGCACCGCGAGCGTGCGCGAACGTGCGGTCCCGCACCATTGGCTGGCATGAAGGGCGTGGATCCTGGCGCGTCGCGCGGACGTTCGCTGGCTTTGCTTCATTGGCACGCTTTCTGCTTCTGTCGAGGAAACCTATACTGGCGGTGAGCCCCATGAGCGCAGATTTCTACAACGAGATGTACGATCCGGCCGGGATGCTGCGGCCGCACTACCAGGCCTTTGCCGAATGGTTGGCGAGCATGCCGGCCGAGCGGCTGGAGCGCAAGCGGGCGGAGGCGGACACGGCCTTTCACCGGGTGGGGATCACCTTTGCCGTTTACGGGGAGGAGGCCGGCACCGAACGCCTGATCCCCTTCGATATCATTCCGCGCATCATCCCGGCGCCTGAATGGCAGGCGCTGGAGGCTGGTTTGCGACAGCGCGTGCAGGCGCTGAATGCTTTTCTGCACGACATCTACCACGAGCAGGCGATCATCAAGGCAGGACGCATTCCGGCAGAGCAGGTGCTCGACAATTCGCAGTTTCGTCGCGAGATGATCGGTGTCGAGGTTCCGTCCGGCATCTACGCGCACATCGCCGGGGTCGACATCGTGCGTGCCGGGGCGGGCGAGTCCTACGTCCTGGAAGACAATCTGCGGGTTCCGTCAGGCGTCTCCTACATGATCGAGGACCGCAAGATGATGATGCGGCTCTTCCCGGAACTTTTTTCCAGGCACCTGATTGCACCGGTACAGCACTATCCCGACCTGCTGCTCGAAAATCTGCGTACGGTGGCGCCGAAAGGCGTCGTCAATCCGACGGTCGTGCTACTGACGCCTGGCGCCTACAACAGCGCCTATTTCGAGCACACCTTCCTGGCGCAGCAAATGGGTATCGAGCTGGTCGAGGGCAGGGATCTGTTCGTCAAGGACGAGACGGTGTTCATGCGCACGACACAGGGACCACAACGGGTCGACGTGATCTATCGCCGCCTGGACGATGATTTCCTGGACCCGCTGGTGTTCAACAAAGACTCGATGCTCGGCGTTCCGGGGCTGCTTTCCGCCTATCGTGCGGGTCACGTCACCCTGGCGAATGCGATCGGTACCGGAGTGGCCGATGACAAGTCGATCTATCCCTACGTGCCGGAGATGGTCCGCTTCTACCTCGGCGAGGAGCCGACGCTGAACAATGTGCCGACCTGGATGCTGCGCAAGCCGGACGACCTGCGCTACGTGCTGGAGCATCTGTCCGAACTGGTGGTCAAGGAAGTTCATGGGGCGGGTGGCTATGGCATGCTGGTCGGGCCGGCGTCGACCCGGGTGGAAATCGAGGACTTCCGCGCCCGCATTGTCGCTGCGCCGGAGAAGTACATTGCGCAACCCACCCTGGCGCTCTCCAACTGTCCGACCTTCGTCGAGTCGGGGATCGCTCCGCGCCATCTGGATCTGCGTCCCTTCGTGCTGTCGGGCAAGCGCGGCATTGGCATGGTGCCTGGCGGGCTGACGCGAGTCGCGCTGCGCGCCGGGTCGCTGGTGGTGAACTCGTCGCAGGGTGGGGGAACCAAGGACACCTGGGTGTTGGAAAACTGAGATGGACGGAGAACCGAGATGTTGAGCCGCACTGCTGACCACCTTTACTGGCTGGCGCGTTACACCGAGCGCGCCGAGAACCTGGCGCGTCTGCTCGACGTGTCCTACCAGATGTCGCTGGTGCCACAGTCGCTGGCCGCGCAGAACGAGAACTGGCGCGCCATCCTTGCGCTCAACAGCCTCGAGTCGGCCTTTGCCGAGACCTATTGTGAGGTCAATGTCGACAATGTGTTGCGCTTCATGGTTGCCGATCCTGCCAACCCGTCGTCGATCTACAGTTGCCTGCGCGCCGCGCGCGAGAATGCACACGCCGTGCGCGGCACCCTGACCGCCGAGATGTGGGAAAGCGTCAACGCCACCTGGATCGAATTGCGGCAGCAGACTTTCGAACAGATTCTGGCGCGCGGGATCAGCGAGTTCTTTGACTGGGTCAAGCTGCGCTCGGCGGTGACGCGCGGCGTGACCTTCGGCACCATGCTCAAGGACGATGCCCTGCATTTCATCCGCCTGGGCGGATTGCTCGAGCGCGGCGACAACACGGCCCGCATCCTGGACATGCAGTATCACATCCTGCGCCAGAGTGACGACGAGGGAGCCAGCGACTTTTACCGCTGGGGAGCCCTGCTCCGTTCGCTCTCGGCATTTCAGGTCTATCGCAAGGTCTATCGTGACGCGATCACTCCGGCCCGCGTTGCCGAGCTGCTGATCCTGCGCATGGATCTCCCGCGATCGCTGCACGCCTGTGCCGACGGGATCGTCCGCATGCTGCAACTCATCGCCAACGCTGCCTCAGCGGAAACCGAGCGCCAGGCCGGCGTTCTGCATGCCCGGCTGCACTTCGCGCGCATCGACGATGTCTTTGCCGGCGGACTGCATGAGTACCTGACCGATTTCATGGATCGCATCTACGAACTCGGCGACGGGATCAGTCGCGACTTCCTGATCGCTGCCTGAGCGGCTTCGATGGCCGCTGCATCCGCCGGGCGCACCGGGGCTGTCGTGCGCCGATCCCCGAACTCGTCCCGGAGCACCGAATGACCTATTGCGTTGCCATGCGACTGGATGCCGGGCTGGTTTTCCTCTCCGATTCACGCACCAACGCCGGTGTCGATCACATCAATACCTTTCGCAAGATGTCGGTCATCGAGCGTGCCGGCGAGCGGGTTCTGGTGCTGATGACCGCTGGCAACCTGTCGGTCAGCCAATCGGTGGTCAACATTCTGCGCGAACGCCTCGGTCGGGACGACCAGGAGAATCTTTACAATCTGCCCAATCTCTTCGAGGCTGCCCGCCACATAGGCGGCGTGGTACGTGAGGTATACCAGCGCGATGCGGCGGCCTTGCGGGAGTTCGGCATCGAATTCAACGCCTCGATCATCTTTGGCGGGCAGATTGCCGGCGAAGAACCGCGTCTGTTCAGCATCTACGCGGCAGGCAACTTCATCGAAGCCAGCGAGGACACACCGTATTTCCAGATTGGCGAGTCAAAGTACGGCAAGCCGATCATCGACCGCGTCGTGACTCGACGCAGCAGCTTCGAGGAAGCCGCCAAGTGTGCGCTCATTTCGATGGACTCGACGATCCGTTCGAACCTGTCGGTCGGCATGCCGCTTGATCTGCTGATCTACGAGCGCGACGCCTTGCGCGTTCGCGACCATTTCACCATCGGTCCGCAGAACGCCTACTTCAACCAGATCCGCACGCTGTGGGGTGAGCGCCTGCGTCAGGCGTTCACCGAGTTGCCCGGTCCCGACTGGGCCAGCTTCTGAAGGGCCATGGCCCATGCCCTGGAAGGCGGAGCGTCTGGTGGCGTCGCGCCGCGTCATCTGCCGGGTTGTCATCCGTTACCCTGGATCCGTCAGGGTCAGGCATCGCATTGACCAGGCCGTCGACTTGTGGTGTAATCGCGCCTTCTTCGGGCATGCTCGACTGCATTCATACGCTGCCGGCGCGGCAGTCGCGCCGGTGCATTCGCCGCCCTTGGTGGCACGGGTGCGGAAGCCTGGATGCAGCAGCCGAGCAGCAACGGTCACAATGCCGGATGCTTTGATCGGCGACAGACCACGAAGCGACAGAAAATCGGGCGATTAACTCAGTGGTAGAGTGCCACCTTCACACGGTGGAAGTCAGTGGTTCGAACCCACTATCGCCCACCACCCCACGCTTTCGAGCAGCCGTGAACAGTTTGACGGCTGCTTGTGCTCGGAATGGCTCCCGGCGGTCGCTGCAAGACCCGGCAAAGCCGCCATCTTTCTGTTAGAATCGGCCCGTCGAACCTGCAGGCAGGCGTTCAACGGCCCCCAAGAGAGCAATTCTCGGTTCACCTCGCTACGACATCACCGAGCCATGACCACTACGCCGCATTCATCTTTCATAATCGTCGGTCTGACCATCGCAGGCAAGAAGTTCCGCCCGAGCGACTGGGCCGAGCGCCTCTGTGGTGTGCTGTCGGCTTTTGGCGCCGAGAAGAGAATGCGCTACTCGCCCTACGTCGGCCCGCGAACTTACCAGGGGGAGAAGGCCGTTTTCGTCGATGGGCGGCTGTACGAGGTGGAGCCGATGGCCTATCGTTTCGTACTTCACTTTGCCCAGGATAACGACCTGCAACTGATACAGGACGTCGCGACGCCCGGCGCTCCTGGCAGGTCGGCATAACGGCTCGTCTCGCGGTTTCCGCTCACCACGCCGCGCTGTGCCGGGCGCTCCGTCAGCCTCCGCGAAGCGTCGGCGCTGCTGACGGCAGTTCAGGCGACAGGTTTCAACGGATTCTTCTCACCTGCGCGCCGAGCCGACCGAGTTTCTGCTCGATCCCTTCATAACCCCGGTCGAGATGATAGATCCGCTCGATCAGCGTTTCACCCTGCGCCACCAGCCCGGCGATGACCAGACTGGCCGATGCACGCAGGTCGGTGGCCATCACCGTGGCGCCGTCAAGACGCTCGACACCGGTAACCATCGCGTTGCTGGCGTCGATCTTGATGTCGGCGCCCAGGCGGATCAGTTCGACGGCATGCATGAAGCGATTCTCGAAAATCGTTTCGCGGATCACCGCCGACCCCTCGGCAACGCAGTTGACCGCCATGAACTGCGCCTGCATGTCGGTCGGGAAGGCCGGGTAGGGCGAGGTGCGAACGCTGACCGCCTTGAGCCGGGGCGGTGCCTTGAGGCGGATCGCCTCGCGTTCGGCAACGATCTCGCAGCCCGCGTCGAGCAGCTTGTCCACCACCGCGTCGAGATAGGCTGCCGAGGTCCCGGTCAGGCGAATGTCACCGCCGGTGGCGGCCGCTGCGCAGAGATAGGTGCCGGTTTCGATGCGGTCGGCCATGACCGCATGCGTCGCAGCGTGCAGGCGCTCGACGCCGCGGATGCGGATCTTGTCGCTGCCGGCTCCCGAGATCCGGGCGCCCATCGAGATGAGGCAGTTGGCCAGATCGACCACCTCCGGTTCGCGTGCCGCGTTCTCGATGGTCGTGTCTCCGTCGGCCAGGACGGCCGCCATCATCAGGTTCTCGGTGCCGGTGACGGTGACCATGTCGGTCACGATGCGGGCACCCTTGAGGCGGCGCCTGCCTGCGCCCAGCCGCGCATGAATGTAACCATGTTCGACCTGAATCTCGGCACCCATCGCCTGCAGGCCTCGGGTGTGCTGTTCGACCGGTCTTGCGCCAATCGCACAGCCGCCCGGAAGCGACACCCGGGCTTCACCATGACGCGCCAGCAATGGGCCGAGTACCAGGATCGAAGCACGCATGGTCTTGACCATGTCGTAGGGGGCGAGCGGGTTGTCGAGGCCGTGACTGTCAAGCAGTACGCCGTCGCTACCCTCGTGCGCCACCTTGACCCCCATTTGCTCGATCAGGCGCAACATGGTCGACACATCCCGCAGTCGCGGCACGTTGGTCAGTTGCAGCGGATCGGCCGAGAGCAGGCTGGCGCAGAGAATGGGCAGGGCCGCGTTCTTGGCGCCGGAAATGGCTATTTCACCGGCGAGCGGCCGGCCGCCCCGAATGAGCAACTTATCCACGTGCCGCACCCCATTCTTCAGGCGTCTGCGTTTTCATCGACAGGGCGTGCAATTCACCGCTGTTGAAATGCGCATGGAGGATCTGGTTGACCAGTTGCTGGCGCTGCACGCGGCTCTTGCCGACGAAGGAGCTACTGACGATCAGCGCTTCGAAGTGGTGGCCGTCGCCGGTCACCTGCAGGTGTTCGCAAGGCAGGCCTTCGGCGATCAGTTGCCGGATTTGTTCAGGGTGCATCATGATTCAGGATCTCAGTTTGTAGCCGCTCCGGAGGAGCAGCAGGGTGGCTGCCGATACCAGCGCGAAACTCGTGCCGACGACCGCCAGGCTGGTTTCCGGCGCCACGTCCGAGACGCCGAAAAAGCCGAAGCGAAAGCCGTCGATCATATAGAACACAGGGTTGAAATGTGAGATTTGTTGCCAGAAGTCGGGCAGTGAATGAATCGAGTAGAAAACGCCGGACAGCATGGTCAGCGGCATGACGAGAAAGTTCTGGAAACCGGCCAGTTGGTCGAACTTGTCGGCCCAGATACCGGCCACCGTACCCAGAGCCCCCATGATTCCGCCGCCCAGGACGATGAACGTCAGAACCCACAGCGGGGACTGCATCTGAGGTAGCGCAAACCAGCTCGTCACCAGCAGGACGCCAGCGCCAACCATCACGCCGCGCAGCATGGCGGCGACGACATAGGCGAGAAAGAACTCGCCGTAGGAGATCGGCGGCAGCAGAACAAAAACAACGCTGCCGGTCACCTTGGACTGAATCAGACTCGATGAGCTGTTGGCAAATGCATTCTGCAGGGCCGACATCATGACCAGGCCAGGGATCAGAAAGGCGGCATAGGGGACGCCGTGTACCTGCACGTGCGCTTCGAGCACATGCGAGAAGATCATCAGGTAGAGCATGGCCGTCAGCACCGGCGCTGCCACGGTCTGAAAGCTGACCTTCCAGAAGCGTAACACCTCCTTGTAGAGCAGAGTCCGGAAGCCCAGCATCACGCTGCCCTGTCGCTCGTCATGACGCCGAGGAAGACGTCCTCGAGGTCGGTCTGGGTCAGACGCAGGTCATCGATGTGGCAGCCCGCCTCGCGCAAGGTGGCCAGCAACGGCTCGATCTCGTGCAGCCCGGCGAGATGGAAAATCCATGTCCCGTCGTTCTCCGTCGCCCGGGCGCGCAGCATGGGCGGCAGGGCGGCAGGGGCGGCCAGGCGCACGCTCAGCGTTTGTCCCGCGAAGCGCGCCAGCAGGTTGCTGGTCGAATCGAGGGCGACGACCCTGCCCTGCTTGAGCATGGCAATCCGTCCGCACAATGCTTCTGCCTCCTCGAGATAGTGCGTGGTCAGGATCACCGTATGCCCGTCGCGATTGAGGCGCCGGACAAACTGCCATAGGCCCTGTCGCAACTCGACGTCCACTCCGGCTGTCGGTTCATCGAGTACGATGACCGGCGGCTTGTGCACCAGCGCCTGGGCAACCAGTACCCGTCGTTTCATGCCGCCTGACAGACGCCGCATGTTCGTGTCCGCCTTGCTCGTCAGATCGAGGTTGGCGAGAATTTCGTCGATCCAGTCGTCGTTGCGGCGGATTCCGAAGTAACCTGACTGGATGCGCAGCGTTTCGCGCACCGAAAAGAAGGGATCGAACACCAGTTCCTGCGGTACGACGCCCAGCAGACGACGTGCCGCACGGTAGTCGCCAACGACATCGTGACCCATGACCGTCAGGCTGCCGGCATCTGGCCGGGCCAGACCGGCAAGGCATGAGATCAGCGTCGTCTTGCCGGCACCGTTTGGCCCAAGCAGACCAAAGAACTCGCCCTCGGCGATCTGCAGCGAAACGCCGGCGAGCGCCTGCAGCGAAGCGAAACGCTTCTCGACGCGATCGATCGCAACGGCGATGCTCATGGGATGGGGGCCGACAGCGACCGGTGGCCCCGGTCAGGCGAGCGGGAGCAGTTCGGAAACGCCGTAAAGCGCTGCCAGGCTGATCAGACTTGCCGGCGGGTTGACGATGCGCAGTGCCTGGCTGCGCTCGGCGGCCGTGCGCAGCCAGGCAAACACGACGCCCAACGCCGACGAGTCCACTTCGCCAACCCCCGCCAGGTCGACCCGTAGCAGGTCGGTGGCGTGGCCTGCACACAGGCCGCTGCGTCCCGCTTCGAGCAGGGGGCGAGCGTTGGCGATCACCATCGCCACGGTGACGCGCAGCCCGTCCTCGACCCGTTCGATCATTTCTTGCCGGCTTCGAGTTGCTTGTTGCGATTGGCCAGCATGCTGATCAGGCCATCGATGCCATTGTTGCGCACTTCCTGGCTGAAGGTGTCGCGGTAGTTGGTGACCAGACTGACGCCGGCAACGATCACGTCGTATACCTTCCAGCCATCGCCCAGCTTCTCCAGTGCGTAATCGAGTTGCACCGCCTTGTTGCCGGGTTGCACGACCTCGGTCCTCACCAACACGTTGCTGTCTTCAGGCTGAATCTTGCTCGGCTTGTAAACCAGCTTCTGGTTCTTGTAGGAGGTCAGCGCATTCGAGTAGGTGCGCACCAGCAGCGTCTTGAACTCTTCCGTCAGGCGTTTCTTCTGTTCCGCTGTCGCCCTGTTCCAGTCACGCCCGACAGCCAGCGCCGTCATGTGCTGGAAGTTGAAATACGGCAGGACCTTGGTCTCGACCAGGTCCATCGCCTTGCGCGTGTTGCCATTCTGGATGTCCTTGTCCTGGCGAACGACGGTCAACACATCTTCCGTCACCTGCCGAACCATGGCATCGGGCGCCAGTTCCTGTGCGGCGGCGGTGGCCGGAGCCAGAACGATGAACAGACCAAACAGGAGGGAGCGAAGGGACTTCATGGGCGTTACCTGAAATAGGGTTTCCGGGCTCGGGTTGGTGGGGGGGTGACTGGCGGATCTGCCTATTTCGCCGGTTCGTCGACAATGACCTCGTGCGGCAGTTGCCCGTCAAAAATCTCGCTGCGCCGATGTTGCAGATAGGCATTCCGGACGTAGTCGTACTTGTCGAAAGCGGCCTCGTCGACCACCTTGTCGGACGGCAGAAGGCTGGCGCGCACGTCGATGTAGCGCGTTGCCACGAGGCTGTTGCGCAGAGCCATGTTGTCGACCCGCCAGACGGGGTCGATATAGACGTCCACCATCCAGCCAAAGGTGTCGCGCGTCGTCCGCGGCCCGATGATTGGCCAGTAGAAGTAGGGGCCGTCGCCGACCCCCCATCTGGCGAGCGTCTGGCCAAAGTCCTCCTGGTGCTTGGTGAGCCCGATTTCGCCGGCGATGTCGAATGCGCCGCCGATGCCGATGGTACTGTTGATCAGCACCCGACCAACATCCGACATGCCCTCCTGACCCTTGCCCTGCAGGAAATTGTTGACGGCTGTCCAGGCGTCCCAGACGTTGCCGAAAAAGTTGCCGATCGCCACCTTCAGCGGCAGCGGCGCGGCAGCGTCGTAGCCCTGTGCCACTGGCTTGATGACCACATCGAGACCTTCATTGACGGCGAACATCGCGCGGTTGAAACCTTCGTACGGGTCTTTCGGGTTGTTCGCGGTCGTCGCGCAGCCGCTGGCAGCAATCATCGCCGCGGCACAAGCTAAGCAAGAGGCGTGCCTTGAAAGAGGTCTTTTCACTGGGTTCTCCCTTCTATTTGTCGCTTTGTCCTTCGGACGCCTTGTTGAACATGAACTGACTGATCAGTTTTTCCAGCACCACCGCCGATTGCGTTTTGGCGATTGCGTCACCGGATTTGAGCATCGTCTCGTCGCCTCCCGGATCGAGGCCGATGTACTGCTCGCCGAGCAGGCCGGCGGTCAGGATCAATGCAAAGGTATCCCTGGGGAAACGGTAACGGCCGTCGATGCTGACGGTCACCACCGCCTCATAGGACTCGGGGTCGAAACGGATCTCGGTGACCCGCCCGACGACGACGCCCGCACTCTTCACCGGAGCACGCACCTTCAGACCACCGATGTTAACAAACTTGGCCGAAAGTGGGTACGTCTCCGCAAAGTTGGCCGCCGAGAGGTTGCCGACCTTCAGTGCCAGGAAGAGCACCGCAGCGAGGCCCAAAGCAACGAAAACGCCGACCCACAGGTCGAGCAACTTGCGACTCATCAAGCCTCCCGGAACATGAAGGAAGTCAACACAAAGTCGAGTGCCAGGATCGCCAGGGCCGACTTGACGACCGTCCCCTTGATCGAGCCTGAAACACCTTCGGCAGTGGGCACCGCGTCGTAGCCCTCGAAAACCGCAATCAACGAAACGGCGATGCCGAAGACAAAGCTCTTGACGATACCGCTCCACACGTCATAGCGAAAATCCACCGAGGCCTGCATCTGCGACCAGAAGGCACCTTCGTCGACGCCGATGAAGACGACGCCGATCAGGTAGCCGCCAAGCACCCCGGTAGCCGAAAAGAGGGCCGCCAGCAGAGGCATCGAGATGACGCCGCCCCAGAAGCGTGGTGCCACGACCCGAGCAATCGGATTGACCGCCATCATGTCCATCGCGGTCAGTTGTTCGGTGGCCTTCATCAGGCCGATCTCGGCGGTGATCGACGAACCGGCACGTGAAGCAAAGAGCAGTGCAGCCACCACCGGGCCAAGTTCGCGCACCAGCGACAGGGCAACCAGTACCCCGAGTGCCTCGGCCGAACCATAGCGCTGCAGTGTTTCGTAGCCCTGCATGCCGAGCACCATGCCGATGAACAGCCCGGAGACCATGATGATCAGCAGGGACTGGAAACCCGAGAAGTAGATCTCGCGTATGGTCAGATGCAGGCGCCGAAAGGACTGGCCTGACCAGAGCAGCACCATGATGAAGAAACGCGTCGCGAAACCCAGTCGCAACAGCGCTTCGGTGACTCCATGCCCGAGGTTGGTGAGTGCCGAGACGACCACGTCGGGCCTCTCCCTAGGATCGTGCATGAGCGCCTGTCCCGAGCAGTTCCTGCGCCAGGGGGCTGGCCGGATAGTGGAAGGGCACCGGTCCGTCGGCTTCAGCGCAGACGAACTGATGGACGAAAGGGTGCCGAGACGCACGGATCTCGTCCGGCGTCCCGAGCGCGACGACCTTGCCTTCGGACATGAAGTAGATGTAGTCGACGATCAGCAGGGATTCCTGGATATCGTGCGTGACCATGATCGTCGTGGCTCCGAGCGCGTCGTTGAGGCGGCGGATCAACTGGCCGATGACGCCCAGCGAAATCGGGTCGAGACCGGCAAACGGCTCATCGTACATGATGAGCATGGGGTCCAGCGCGATGGCGCGCGCCAGCGCGACGCGTCTGGCCATGCCGCCGGAGAGCTCGGCCGGCATCAGCCGGTGGGCACCGCGCAGCCCGACGGCATTGAGCTTCATGAGCACCATGTCGCGAATCAGCTCTTCCGGCAGGTCGGTATGCTCGCGCATCTGATACGCGACATTGTCGAATACGGAGATATCGGTGAACAGCGCGCCGAACTGGAACAACATGCCCATGCGCCGGCGCAGTGCGTAAAGCCCTTCGTCATCGAGTTGCGGTACCGACTGGCCGTCGACCAGCACGTCTCCACGGCTCGGCTTGAGCTGGCCGCCGATCAGCCGCAACAGCGTGGTCTTGCCGCAACCGGAGCCGCCCATGATCGCGACGACCTTGCCGCGCGGGATCTGCAGGCTGATGCCGTCGAGGATGGGGCGATCCTCGTAGGCAAAATCCAGTTCCCTGATTTCGACAAGATTGGCGGCAGGCACGCGGGCATCCCGGGACAAAAACGAGCGCGAATTATACCCGACAGCTCTTTCCCTGACCGTGAATTACTTGACGTTAATATAATTGTGGAATAATGCGGCGATCGCCAACCGCCACCGACGACAGACTTTTCATGCTCAGCCATCCTGGTTCCTCTCCGCCGGAAAAGCCGCTGCTGCTCATCGTTGATGACGATCCATTGATCTGTGACACCTTGAGCTTCTCGCTGAGTCAGCCCTTCGAAGTCGTCACCAGCCATTCGCGTCCACATGGTCTGCAACTGCTCCGCCAATTGCGCCGCACGCCGGAGCTGGCGCTGGTGGACCTCGGCCTGCCCCCGGTACCGCATCGCCCGGATGAGGGCTTTGCGTTGATTTCCGATCTGCTGAAGGTGGCTCCGGAGATCCGCATCGTCGTGCTTTCCGGTCAAAGCGACGACGGCAATGCGCGGCACGCGCGCACGCTCGGGGCGGCCGATTTCGTTGCCAAGCCCTGCAACCCGGGTGACCTGCAGCAGGTGCTGCAGGGCGCGCTGGCCTTTCGCGTGCTCGACGAGAAACACCGGGAGGGCGCTTCGCCGCTGATCGGCAACAGCTCGGCAATCGAAAAGCTGCGGCTGCAACTGCGCCAGTATGCCGACCTGCCGTTCCCGGTACTGATCGAGGGCGAGTCGGGCAGCGGCAAGGAGATCATCGCCTCGCGCTGCCTGCACCATGACACGCGCCGGCGGTACCGGCCGTTTCTGGCGCTCAACTGTGCCGCGATATCGCCCAGTCTGGTTGAAGCGACCCTGTTTGGTTACGCCAGGGGGGCGTTTACCGGGGCCGCGACCAGCAAGGCGGGTTATTTTGAAGACGCTGCCGACGGTACGCTGTTTCTCGACGAGATAGGCGAGCTGGCGCTGGATCTCCAGGCGAAGCTGCTGCGCGTCCTGGAAAATGGCGAGTACCAACGGGTTGGTGAAACGCACAAGCGGTTCAGCCAGGCGCGCATCATCGCCGCCACCAACCGCGATCTGCGCAAGGAAGTCCGTGCAGGACACTTTCGTGCCGATCTCTATCATCGCTTGTCGGTCTGTTCGATCGTTGCGCCACCCCTGCGCGAGATGGGGGACGACAAACTCCTGCTGCTCGATCACTTTCGCCAGCACTACGCGGCGCAGACGCAGCAACCACCCTTCGCACTTTCAGCCGAGGCGGAAAGGCTGTGGGGCAGCTACGCTTTCCCCGGCAACGTGCGCGAACTGCGCAACGTGGTGATCCGCCTGACCACCAGGCACCCGGGGCAACTGGTCGACGCCGCCGCGCTCGAAGCAGAACTCGACCTGCCGGACGAATCGCTGGTCGCACCGGAAAGCGTGAGTGGGGCGGTGGACGTGACAGCGGGCGACGCGATCATCGCGCTCGCCATCCAGCGTTTGCGGCAGCGGGAGCCCTTCCATCTCGACCGGCTGCTCGACGCGACCGAACGGGGCTATATCGAAGCCGCGCTGAAACTGGCGCATGGCAACGTCAGCCAGGCGGCACGCCTGCTGGGCATTCACCGCACGACGCTCTACAACCGCATGGAAGCCTCGGCTCGGGAGGCGTGATGTATCTCGATCATTTTGGATTGCGGCAGGCGCCGTTTCGCATCACGCCGCACACCGAATTCTTCTTTGCCGGGGCCAAGCGGGGTGCGACACTCGAGGCGCTGATCTATGCGATCACCCATGACGAGGGGATCGTCAAGGTCAGCGGCGAGGTCGGCAGCGGCAAGACGATGCTCTGCCGCATGTTGCTCGAGAAACTGCCAGGCAATGTCGAGACCGTCTATCTGGCCAACCCGCTGCTCTCGCGGGACGAGATCCTGCTTGCCATCGCCGCCGAACTGCGGCTGGCTCTTCCCGACGGGCCGGGGAACCTGCTGCTGAATGCCTTGCAGGAGCGCCTGCTGGCAATCTATGCTGCCGGACGCCAGGTCGTTGTCCTGATCGACGAGGCGCATGCCATGCCGCCGGACGCGCTGGAAGAGATTCGCCTGCTCTCCAACCTGGAATCGAGCCAGCACAAACTGTTGCAGATCGTGCTTTTCGGCCAGCCCGAACTCGACCAGCGATTGCACGAAAGCGCCATGCGCCAGCTCAACGACCGCATCACGCACAGTTTCCGGCTGGAGCCCCTGCCGCGCAAGGACGTTGCGGTGTACCTGATGTTCCGGCTGCGGGCGGCCGGCTACCACGGTCCCGACCTGTTCAGCCGGATGGCCATCCAGATGATCAGCCGGGCCTCCCAGGGGTTGACCCGGCGCATCAACATCCTGGCCGACAAGGCCTTGCTGGCCGCCTTCTCCGACGGAGTGCATCAGGTCGACGGTCGGCAGGTCCGGGCGGCGATCCGTGACGCGAGTTTCACCCGGATCGACGGGCATTCTCGCTGGCGCCGGGTGAGGGGAATCGGCGCTGCCGCGGCGATCGCCACAGTCGCCATTGTCGCCTATCTTGCCGGCAGCCACGGCTCGAGCCGTCAGGCCAAGCCGGAGGCGGCGAACGATGCGGCGCGGCCGACTGCCGCAAACCCTGCCGCGACCGGGCTGCCAACGACTCCCGTGGTTGCCGTGGCATCGCCCGCAGCCCCGCCGCTCGGGTCTGCGACCACGGCGGTGCAGAGCGCCGCCGTGAGTACAGTACCGGTAACGGCGACGGTCGAAAAGCCGCTCACCCTGGCCGAGCGGATGAGCGTCACCGAAGCCTGGTTGAAGAGCGCCCCGGATCACCACTACTTCATCCAGTTGCTCATGGCGGATGCCGGCAACCAGCGGGAAGTGTCGGATTTTATTGCAAACAATGCCGGAGTCCTCGACCTGCGGCAGGTTCGGGTCTATCGGACGACGCTGGCTGGCCGGGAGCGCCTGGGAGTCATCTACGGCGACTATGTCTCGCGGGAGCAGGCAAACGCCGCGCTGGCGATGCTTGGCGAGATCACCCCGGCGAATCGGCCCTATGTGCGGCCGGTGGCCAGGCTACGCTCGTCGGGTCATGCGGGCGACCCCGGATCGAGGCAGGTAACACAATAAAAATCATGTACTTGTGTTGCAGTTTCAGCGTGATATGATGCGCTTTCCCTTTGCCTGGAGCGAGCTTGAGCGTGTCTCCGAGAACCCTTGACGCCGTCTTTGTCGTGCTGCTGCTTGCTGCCTGCACCCCGACTACGCTGAGCACCGGGCCGTCTGCCGGGCACCTGCAGGCCGACGGTGTTGGCCGGCCGCCGGGGGCCATTCCGCAGCCGGTTCAGCAAAGCGTTTCGCTACCCCGACCGAGGAGCGCCGCCCGGACCGAGACTTACAGCGTCGTCGTCAATAATGTCAAGGTGCACGATCTGCTGTTCGCACTGGCGCGCGACGCCAGACTCAACGTGGACATCCATCCCGGGATTGCCGGCACCGTAACGCTCAATGCCATCGACCAGACGCTGCCGCAATTGCTCACGCGAATCGCCAAACAGGTGGACATGCGCTTCGAGATGGATGGCCCGAATCTCGTCGTGATGCCCGACGCTCCCTACCTCAAGAACTACAAGGTCGATTACGTCAATATTTCGCGCGACGTTCTTGGCACGGTTTCCACCAATACGCAGATATCGACCAGCGCGCTGGCCACTGGTAGCGGCGGCGTGGCGGGGACCGGCAACACCTCGCGTATCCAGATCGACAACAAGTCCAAGAACCGTTTCTGGGAATCGCTCGAAAAGAATCTGAAGGATCTGCTGCACGAGACGGACAAGGTCTTTCCCGAAGGATCGACCGAGACCGTGACCGAGCAGAGCGCTTCGCAGAGCACCACCGGGACCGGTGCCCCGGCGTCGGTGCCGGCGGGTGTCGCCACGCGTCTCAATCAGGCGGTGCAGTCGCTGGCCGGCAGCCCCAATCCCGCCACGCTGCAGAACACCGGCGCCACCGTGGTCAAGCGCATGACCTTCCGCGAAGCGGCCTCGGTGATCGCCAATCCCGAAGCCGGGGTGGTCACGGTCAGGGCGACCGCCCGACAACACGAGAAGGTCCAGGAGTTCCTCGATCGGGTGATGAGCAGCGCCCGGCGACAGGTGCTGATCGAGGCGACCATCGTCGAAGTCACCCTGTCCGATGGCTACCAGCAGGGGATCGAGTGGAGTCGGCTGACCAGCGGTTCCGAATACAGCGTCACCAAGCCGGCACTGACGACCAACGTGCCGAGCGCCGTGACACCCTATGTCATCAAGTATCGTGACATCAACCCGCTGAATCTGCTGGCCACCGTCGAACTGCTGCGTGCCTTCGGGACGATCAAGGTTCTGTCCAGCCCGAAACTCGCAGTGCTCAACAACCAGACGGCGACGCTCAAGGTGTCCGAAGATTTCGTCTATTTCAGCGTCAAGCAGGATTCGGTGCCCGGCGGTCCCAACACCAATGCGACGGTGACCACGACGACCACGCCACAATCCGTTTCGATCGGCTTTTTCATGAGTCTGACGGCGCAGATCAGCGACAGCGGTACCGTCACCCTGAACGTTCGTCCGTCGATTTCCAGCATCGCCGAATTGAAGCAGGACCCCAATCCGGTGCTGGCGGCGAACAACATCAAGAATCTGGTGCCGCAGATTCGCATGCGCGAGATCGAGTCCATGCTGCGCATCGAGAGCGGCGACATCGCCGTGCTCGGCGGTCTGATGGAGGATCGTCTGGACAACCGGCTTGGTCGCTTGCCTGGCTTGGGCGACATCCCCTTTTTCGGGGAAGTCTTCAACAACCGCAACAACTCGTCGGGCAAGTCGGAGCTGGTCGTTCTCCTGCGCCCGACGGTGCTCAGGGACGCCTCGCTCGAGGGCGACTTCAGCAGCTTCCGGGATTCGTTGCCGGACAAGGATTTCTTCCGCACCGACCAGGTCTACCGGCCCTTTTCATTGCCCGAGCGGTCTCCGGAGCCACTGCAGTGAGTCTGCTGATGGACGCCCTGCGGCGGGCCGAGGAAGCCAAGCGTCTCGCCGGTGCGAGCGGCCAGCCGGCCGCTGCAGCTTCTCCTGGCGAGCTGCGCCTCGACCCCCTGGAGACACCGGAGAATCCATCGGCCAGGTCGCTGCCACCGCTCTCCCGGCATCTCGATTCGGTCGACGCGGATCTCGCCGCGGAAGCGGTGGACCCGCCGCATCGGCGTGGACCCGCACGATCGGCGCCTGCCGCAGTCGAGGCAGGTGCCGGCGAAAGTGCCGAGCGGCTGGCGGCGCGCAACCTGTTCGCTGTCAAGCAGGCGCCGCGGTCGCGCCTGGCGCTCTGGTTGTTCCTTGGCTGTGCGGGGCTGGCCATCCTGGCCATTGGTGCTTACTTCTGGTGGCAGTTGCAAGCGATCGCGAGTGGCTCGCTGGTGGCGATGCCGGCACCAGCGCCGCAAGCGACCCAGCCACGTGCCCAGCCATTGCCGCTGCCGGTCGCGCCATTCCCGCTGGCCGCCGCGCCGCCGACTGTTGCCCCGCCGTCCACTGCCCCCGGTACGCCGCCGACTGTTGCCCCGCCGTCCACTGCCCCCGATCGGCAGAGCACACGTCT
>ERZ761603.1046-NODE-1046-length-21719-cov-15.602382_pt1 | contig 21719 bp, 18 predicted proteins | sample MGYA00511879_ERZ761603 | MGnify/ENA primary metagenome ERZ761603 (study PRJEB28899, sample SAMN02850040) | bioreactor sludge metagenome | biome: EBPR Sludge; feature: EBPR Bioreactor; material: flocular biomat | place: Australia: Thorneside Wastwater Treatment... | reverse complement strand
GGCCTTGCCGCGCCGGCACCGGCCGCCGCGCCCCAGGTCGCCAACATCAACGCGACCCAGCCCGAGCGGTGGGAAGGGTTCATCGATCTCCCCGGGCAACGACTTGATGTGCAGTTGGATTTCACCAACAACCCCGATGGCACCATCAGCGGCGACATCTCCATACCCGCCCAAAGTGCTGTTGATCTCCCGCTCTCCAACATCGTCATTTCCGGGAACGATCTGACCGCGATGATCCGAGGCGTGCCGGGCGATCCGACATTCCGCGGCAGGATCATGCCGGACCTCGAAACCGTCACCGGAACGTTCGAGCAGGGCGGGGCCTCTTTTCCGTTTACACTCAAGTACATCGGCAGCCCGGGGGAGGGTGCCGCCGCGACCCTCGCCGGGTTCGCCACATGGGCGGACAAAGCCCGCCAGGACTGGAACGCCCCGGGGCTGGCCATCGCGATTGTCAAGGACGGTCAGGTCATCCTCTCGCAGGGCCTGGGTGTGAAGGATCTGGACGGCGGTGCCGCCGTGACGCCACAGACGCTGTTCGCCATCGGATCCTGCACCAAGGCCTTCACGACCTTCGTGCTGGGCACGCTCGTGGACGAGGGCAAACTCGACTGGGATCGGGCCGTCCGCGACTATGTCCCCACCTTCAGAATGAATGATGAGCGGACAAGCGACCGCCTCACGATCCGCGACACGGTGACACACCGTTCCGGACTTCCCAGACACGATCTGGTCTGGTACAACTCGAACATGAGCCGAGCGGACATGATCTCCCGCCTTGCCCACTTGGAGCCGAACAAGGAACTCCGGCAGACTTGGCAATACAACAACCTCATGTTCCTGACCGCCGGCTACGTAGCGGAGCAGGTGACTGGCAAGTCATGGGAAGAGAATGTCCGCGAGCGCATCTTCGTCCCGCTGGGCATGAACCGTGCCGTCTTTTCCGTCGCTGACATGCAGCAGTCGCCCGACTTCGCGTACCCCTACGAGCGCCGCGATGAGGCCATGCGGAAGATGCCTTTCCGCGACATCACCCGCGTCGGCCCCGCCGGCTCCATCAACGCCGGGGTCTCCGAGATGGCCAACTGGGCCATCGCCAACCTCGGCGGAGGCCGGTTCAACAGCCAGCAGATCATCAGCCCCGCCACCCTCGCCGAGATGCACCGGCCCCAGATGGTCATGCCCAGCACCAGCACCGAGCCGGAAATCATCAACATCGGCTACGCGATGGGGTGGTTTGTTTCCGCCTATCGGGGTCGGCTCATGGTCGAGCACGGCGGGAACATCGACGGCTTCTCCGCCCTCATCACCCTGCTGCCCAACGAAAAAATCGGCGTGGTGGCGCTTGCCAACATGAACGGCTCGCCCCTTCCTCGGCTCGCCACGTACCACGCGCTCGACCGACTGCTGGGAGCCGAGGTCAAGGATTGGAACGCCGCGGCGCTCGCGAGGAGGGCGCTCGGAGAGAAGACCGAGAAGGAAGCCAAGGCCAACAAGAATCTCGCCCGGAAAACCGGCACAACACCATCGCACCCGTTGAGCGAGTACGTCGGCGAGTTCGAGCACCCCGGGTACGGAGTCGTGGCGGTTTCGATGGCGGGGAACTCACTCTCCGTCTCCTACAACAACATTTCCGCTCCCCTCGAGCATTGGCACTTCGACACCTTTGTCGGCGGCAACAACCCCGCCGACCCGATGCTCCAGGACCACCAGTTTCTCTTCCGTCTGAGCCTTTCGGGCGAGATCGATTCTCTCGAAACGACGATGGACCCCATGGTCAAACCGATCGTTTTCAAGCGCAAGGCCGAGGCGAAACTCACCGATGCGGCCTACCTCGCGCGCTTCGTCGGCGAGTACGAACTCGGCCCGCAAATCATCACACTCTCGCTCAAGGGCGGGTCGCTCATCGCCTCCATCCCGGGCCAGCAGCCGTATGAACTCAAGCCCCGCCGGGATGACACCTTTGATCTCAAGGGGTTGGCCGGCTACTCCGTGAAGTTTGTCAGTGATGCAGGCACGGTCAAGTCGGTCCTCTTCATGCAACCCAACGGGGTCTTTACTGCAAACCGCAAGTAGTGTGCCTGTCGCGTATCCGCCTCAAGGGATTGTGGATCAGTCCCGAGTGGATACACCACCGCGATTTCTTTGAACCCAGTGTACCGCCTGAACCGATGTACCCGCGCTTGTTGCCACCTTTTTCCCGTCGAGAAGTCCTGCAGACCGGGCTTCTGGCATCCGCCGCGGCTTTGCTCGCGGGGTGCCAGGGGTCGGGTCCTGTCGCGGACCTCTCCAAGGTGGATGTCGCGTGGCCTGATAAAGATGCGGTCAAGCCCGCTCCACTGCCTCCATCAACACCCCCCCCAACCCGCGCGCCAACCGGCGTCTCGGTCGGCCCACCTCCCGGTGTGGTGCCCCGCTCAGCATGGACGCGGGCCACGGTGATCGAGAGCAGAACAACGCGGATGCCAACGGTGAGCCGGATCACAGTCCACCATGAGGGCAACGCCTTTTCCGGTTCCGACGAGTACTCCGCCATCGCGCGGCGACTCGCGAACATCCGCGAAGGGCATATCCGTCGCCGTCCCGAACCATTCGCCGACATCGGCTACCACTTCATCATCGACCCTTCGGGCCGGATCTGGGAAGGGCGTCCTATCCGCTACCAGGGCGCGCACGTCGAGGCTCAGAACGAGCAGAACCTGGGAATCATGCTCATCGGCAACTTCGATGTGCAGCGCCCTACCCAGGCTCAACTCATCTCGCTCGAATCCTTCCTCGTGGACCGCATGCGGTTTTACCGCGTTCCTGTCTCCCGCGTCTACACCCATCGTGAACTCAAAAGCACCGCCTGCCCCGGCCGCAACCTGCAATCCTGGATGATCGCGGCCAGAAGCCCCGCCGGCACCTTCGCTCGGGCGTAGACCGCCGCGGTACACTGTGAATACCAACCACGCCGCGGCGTCAGCGGCGTGCTTCACCACGAACCCCCCGTCGCGTCATCCATCCCCGCTTCGCACAGTTCCCCAAGTCCCTCGCGGACCGTGCCCAGGCGGCACGTCTCGCCGGCGTGCCCGTGCTCCTGGCACATCCGGATTGGGAACACCCTGCCCCCACCGTCCTCTGGCTTCACGGCCGCACCGTGAGCAAGGAACTCGATCCGGGCCGTTACCTGCGCTGGATTCGTTCGGGGATCGCGGCGTGTGCGATCGACCTGCCGGGTCATGGCGAACGCTTCGATGCGGAGATGCAGTCTCCGCAGCGTTCCCTCGACCTCATCGGGCAAGCCGTGTCTGAGTTAGACGGCATTGTCGCCGCCCTTGGGGGAGCGGATTTCAAGAACGTATTTGACAGCCAACGGCTGGCCATCGGCGGGATGTCCGCCGGGGGGATGGTCACGCTGCGTCGGCTCTGCGATCCGCACCCATTCCTGGCCGCGGCGGTCGAAGGCACGACCGGTTGGCTCGATGGTCTCTACTCGGCTCAGCCCGGCCAGACCGCTGGGACAAGGGCGTCATGGGCCGTAAGGCATGCACCCGAGCAGATCGCCGCGCTCGATGCCTCCGCACACCTCGATTCGTGGCGACCTCTCCCGCTGCTCGCGCTGCACAACGAAGGGGACACGGTCGTTCCCATCACGGGCCAGCGGCGATTCATCGAGCAACTGAGGGACCAGTACCGGCGTCGTGGGGCAGACCCCGACCTCGTTCAACTCCGCACGTACAAGGACACGGGCGCGCCGCAGGAACACGCCGGATTCGGCCGCTCATCCAATGACGCGAAGAACACGCAGGTTGAGTTCCTGACCCGCGTGCTGCATCCGTCGCCTCCCGACCGCGCCGGCGTGGTCTAGGATCGAATCGTCCAGGTTTCGTGCATCACCCAGCGGTCGCCGAGCAGGATCGAGACCCGGCGCGACCCGCCCTCGCACCGCATGCCGATGCGCTGCGCCAGGCGGATGCTCGGCGTGTTCGCAGGGTCGATCGACGCGTGAACAGCATGCAACCCCAGTCCAACCGGCAGATCAGCGAACGCGGCATCGAGCATGGCCCGGACGCCTTCGGTCGCCAGGCCCTGCCCTCGCTTGTCCGGCGTGATCCACCAGTTGGCTTCGGCCTCGAAGGTCAGCCCCCGGGTGATGCCGAAGAGATTGAACCCCCCTACCACCGCGCCGGCATCGTCGAAGGCGATCCGACGCCATCCCGCCGATTGATCGTCGGTGCGGCGTAACAGGCTGATCTGACGCTCGAAAAAGGCATCCAGTGGCTCTTCGAGCCGTAGGAGAGACATGGTGGCCGCGAGTTCGGCCCGCATCGGGGCGACCGCCGACATGAAGGCCTCCCGGTCGCTCTCGCGCAGAGGACGGATCAGCAGACGTGCTGTGCGCAACGGGTTGGGCGCAAAGACCGGTACCGCACGTACGGGTGTGAGAATGGACCGGGCTGGAATCGCGCTCACGCGGTCCCTCCGAGTCTGCTGCTTCGTGCTTGATCCCGATCGGCGTTCATGCCTCGCGGCGGGCCGCATGCTCTCCACACGCGCCGCACACATAACTGACATCGGTCCGATGGTTGCGATCGGGCCAGATTGGGCTGTGCGATTCAGGCCTCCCCCCTTTTTCGGGCGGGTTTCAGGCACGCGACCGCGCCGCCGTGGCCTGGGTCGATCTATCTTGGCTAGATGTGACTTTCACCCGTCAACATACTCGCAGGAGCAAAGATCATGAACCGCACACTGACCGCTATTGCCTTCCTTGCTTCGCTGACTCCGAGCGTCACGATCGCTATGGGCGTCACTCCCAGCCCGACAACCAAGGCCACGGCCCTCGCGCCCAAGACAGGCGACCTCAAGATTCTGGTCGTGGAGCCGGGGGGCAAGCCGATGGCGGGAGCACGCGTTGAGATCACCCGATCCGCGGGAAGTTGCCTGCCCATGATGCGCACTGCGGACAAGAGCGGGATGATCCGCGAGAAGGGCCTGGCCGAAGGAGAGTACCTGATCGTGGCCTTCAACGAAGACAACTCCGACTTTGACTGGTGCATCATCCGGGTCAAGGCGGGTGACGGTGTTTCGCTGACCCTTTCGCCACCGGCACCTCGGCACTGAACAACTCGGGGGCTCCTCTCGAAGGGCCGACGCGGCGCGACACACCGTCGCGTCGGCCCTCTCTCCGCAAGGCATGGCCGATGACACATGCAAGAAACGCGGCCGGGCGATCAGACACCGGCCGCGTTCCTCGTTTCCTCCTTGTGATCGGGTTCAGCGGCGTCGGCGGGTGCCCGCGAAGAGGCCCACGGCGAGCAGCGCGGCCGCGCCGGGCGCTGGGATGGGTTGGGGCTCCCCGTAGAAGAAGTCGTCCATCGCCACCACGTCGCGCCCCGGGCCGTCGATCACGCCCGCCCCCAGCGCGGTGTTGCCGCTGAAGATGCGGACGCGCTCGACGCGTTCACCATCGGGGAAGTGAACGCCGAGGAACGACAGGCCGCCGTCGGGCGAGGCGGGCACGAGCACGTTGCGGAGCAGCGCGCCGCCTTCCGCGTAGAACTCGATGCGGGTGCTGTCGGTGGCGTCGACGTCGGTGAAAATTGCGCCGAAGCCGTTGACCGTCGCGGCCTGGCCGGGGGAGGTGGGCACGGAAAAGACGGTGTCGCAGACCACCCCGCCCGCCACAGCAAAGAGCCGCAGCGGTGAGAAGGATTGGAAGGACGTGTTGTACGCCGGCTCGATATCGCCGAACAGCCCGGTGGCGTCGTTCACGCGCTTGCTGACCAGGAACCCGGTGCCGTCGGGCGTGCTGAAAGTCGCGCCGCGCTTGTTGTTGTTGTTGAAGAAATCATTGGGCATCAGAGCAGGGCTTTGAAAGGCGTCCAGCGCGGGGGCGTCCCAGTTGATCTCACGGCGGCCGTTGACGAAGGGGCCGGTGTTGGGGGCGTTGAAGCCCCCGCCGTTGCTGATGGCGGCGCGAAAGGCGTCCACCGCGCCCTGAACCGCGGCGGGGTCCGAGCCAGAGGCGGAAAAGACGACGGGTCCGGCCATCGCGCCGGCGGACAGAACAACAGTGGAAACGACAGACATGCGGTTCATCGAAACGCTCTCCTCTCATAATGGGTTGGACAAATGGTGTCCGACCAGGGCCGGCCGCGGCACTTCATCCGAACGTCGGACGCCGCCGCCGCGGGAGACCGTTGTTGGCCCTGGAAATCGCGGACAAGCACTTATGTGACGCGAGGAAAGCAATCTTGCAGGGCCAACAATTTTTCTTGAGTATCAACGCCGTTTCCAAGGCTCGGTACAATCAGATTCGACCCTGTCGGAAGATCACCACACTCATCGGAGATCGCATGAAGTCCATCAAGACCGTCGTCATCCTGACCGCCCTTCTCGCCCTCTGCGTTTACGCCATGGCCGGTTGCGAAACCACAAAGGGATTGGGCAAGGACATCCAGAACGCCAGCGAGGGCACGGAGAAGGCGATCAAGGGGAACTGATGGCCGTCCTTCTGTCCGGCAAGCCCATCGCCATCACCGGCGCCAGCAGCGGCATCGGGCTGGCGACGGCCCGGCTCTGCGCCGCGGCGGAGATCAACGCCTCGGGCGGGAGGGCCATCGCCGTCACGTGCGATGTGGCGGACGAGGCCGACAGCCGGCGTGTCGTCGCCCGCACCGTCGAGGAGTTCGGCTCGGTGTACGCGGTCTTCGCCAACGCGGGCTACGGGTTCGAGGCGCCGTTCGATCAGACTCCGGACTATGACCTGAGGGCGATTTTCGAGACCAACTTCTGGGCTTCACTTACGCTGGCCCGCGCCGCGCTGGAGCACATGATCCCGGCCCGCCAAGGGCACATCCTCTTCTGCTCCAGTTGCGTGGCGAAGATCGGCATCCCGTATTTCGCGGCGTATTCCGCCACGAAGGCGGCACAGGATCACTTCGCCCGTGCCATGCGTCACGAACTGCGGTCCAAGGGCGTGCACGTCTCGAGCGTCCACCCGGTGCAGACGAGCACCGAGTTCTTCGACGTCGCGGCGGAGAAAAGCGAGCACCCAGGTCTGGTCACGCGCCCGCCGCGCTTTGCCTTTCAACCCGCCGAGCGGGTGGGCAGAGCGGTGGTCCGGTGCCTTCGCAAGCCCCGCGGCGAGGTCTGGACAAGTTGGCCGATGCGGATGGCGCTGGGCCTCTCGGTGATGATGCCGGGGGTGACAGACTGGGCCTTGACGCGGATCAAGCCCGAGGCGACGTCCGGGGAATAAGCCACACCCCAGCGGAATGAAAAAACGGCGGCCCGACATGGGCCGCCGTCTTCGTTTCAGAACTTAGTGGGCGGAGCGGTGTGCCTTGCCGCCGATCATCATCCCGTAGAAGGAGCGGTAGACAAAGAACATCGAAAGCAGACCGAAGCCCAGGGTCAGGGCCATCGTCAGGCCTGTGTGCCCGGAGCCGGTCTCGCTGCTCTTCATGCTCACGGCGAGTTCGACGGCCAGAAGGCCGAAGAGGGTGGTGAACTTGATGACCGGGTTCATCGCGACGCTGGAGGTATCCTTGAAAGGATCGCCGACGGTGTCGCCCACGACGGTGGCATCGTGGAGCGGGGTGCCCTTCATGCGGAGTTCGGTCTCGACGATCTTTTTGGCGTTGTCCCACGCGCCGCCCGCGTTGGCCATGAAGATGGCCTGGTACAACCCGAAGAGGGCGATGGAGACGAGGTAGCCGATGAAGAAGAAGGATTCGTAGAAGGCGAATGCGAGGGTGGAGAAGAAGACGCCCAGGAAGATGTTGAACATGCCCTTCTGCGCGTACTGCGTGCAGATGGTCACGACCTTCTGGCTGTCCTCGACGCTGGCCTTGGTCGATCCTTCGAGTTTGATGTTGGCCTTGATGAACTCCACCGCACGGTAGGCACCTGTCGAGACAGCCTGCGTGCTCGCGCCGGTGAACCAGTAGATGACCGCCCCGCCGGAGATGAGGCCCAGCAGGAAGGGCGGATGGAGGATCGAGAGTTTGCCGATCAGGGCCGGGTCAAGCCCGTGGGTGAGGGCGACGACTATGGCGAAGATCATCGTGGTGGCGCCCACGACGGCGGTGCCGATCAGCACGGGCTTGGCGGTGGCCTTGAAGGTGTTGCCAGCGCCGTCGTTCTCCTCGAGGGCTTCCTTCGCTTTCTCAAACTCGGGGGTGAATCCGTACTCCTTCTGGATCTCGGCCTTGATGTTGGGGATGTGCTCGATGGTCGAGAGTTCGTAGACCGATTGGGCGTTGTCGGTGACAGGGCCGTAGGAGTCCACCGCGATGGTCACGGGCCCCATGCCCAGGAAGCCGAAGGCCACGAGGCCGAAGGAGAAGACCGCCGGGGCCATCATGATGGTGTTGCCGGGGGTGGTGGGCGCGAACATGTTGCTCACGTAATACGCCGCGCCCATGAGCGCAACGATCGCCAGCCCCAGCCAATAGGCGGAGAAGTTGCCCGCGACAAAGCCGGAGAGGATGTTGAGCGAAGCCCCGCCCTGCTCGGAACTGGTGACAACTTCTCGAACGTGGCGCGAGTGGGTGCTCGTGAAGACCTTGACCAGTTCGGGGATGATCGCGCCGGCGGCGGTGCCGCAGGTGATGATGAGGGAGAGTTGCCACCACCAGTCGGTGCCGCCCGCGACCACGGGGATGAGCAACTTGCTGGCGATAAACGTCAGGGCGACCGAGAGAACCGAGGTGATGACGACGAGACTGGTCAGGGGGTGCTCGTAGTTGAACTTGTCGGCGTTGCCGTACTTGGCCTTGGCGATCGCCTCGTTGATGAAGTAGGAGAGCGCGCTGGCCACGACCATGATGATGCGCATCGCGAAGAGCCAGACCAGCAGCTGCACCTGCACGCTCTGGAACTCGGGCCCGGCGGTGTCCTTGTTGATGGCCAGCAGGATGAAGGAGATGAGGGCCACACCGGTGACGCCGTAGGTCTCGAAACCGTCGGCGGAGGGGCCGACGCTGTCGCCGGCGTTGTCGCCCACGCAGTCGGCGATGACGCCGGGGTTGCGGGCGTCGTCTTCCTTGATCTTGAAGACGATCTTCATCAGGTCGCTGCCGATGTCGGCGATCTTGGTGAAGATACCGCCCGCGATACGCAGCGCCGATGCGCCCAGCGACTCGCCGATGGCGAAGCCGATAAGGCACGCGCCCGACACATCGCCGGGGACGAAGAGCAGGATGCCCAGCATGATGAGCAGTTCAACGCTGATCAGCGCCATGCCGATCGACATGCCCGCCTTGAGGGGGATCGCGTAGCAGGGGAAGGGCTTGCCCCTCAGAGAAGCGAAGGCGGCCCGCGAGTTGGCAAAGGTGTTGACCCGGATGCCGAACCACGCGACCGCGTATGAACCGGCGATGCCTACCAGGCTGAAGATGAGGATGAGCAGCACCTTGCCCATCGACATGCCCGACCCGCCCTCGGGGTTGGGGATCAGCCAGCCGAAGTACCAGCCCACCGCGACGGCGATGAAGGCCCAAAGAACGAGCAGGAACTTGCCCTGCTGGATCATGTACGACTTGCAGGTCGCGTAGATCAGTTCCGAGATCTCGAGCATCGACTTGTGAACCGGCAGGTTCTTCAGGTTAGAGTACATCGCCAGCCCGAAGACCATCCCCAGGATCGAGATGACAATGCCCCCGTACAGGAGCGTGTCGCCGGGGATGCCCATGAACTTCTCCGTGCCCACACGCGGCAGCACGAGGTTGGCCTCGCCGCCGGCGTGCTGGTGCGAAGCGCCCGGGGGGGCGTCTGCGGCAATGGCCGGGGCCGGAGCAAAGAGCACGGCGAGGCAGCACGCGAGCGCCGCGGCGAAGCGCGGCACGAGTGCGAATCGGGTCGGCAAGCGGTTCAACATGCGGAACGATCTCCTCACGAGCGGCGAACGGCCGCGGGTGGAACGGTTACAGATGACTGAGTATGCGGAAAGGGAGTCGGGATGCAAGCGCCCCGCGATGAACTCGGTATGGGGGTTGATCCTCCAGACGAATCGCTGCTGGCTGATGTGCTGGGCACGGCATTTGAATCACCGGCGTGAAGACCGAGAACTTCGGGGCGATCGTTCGAGTGCCATGTGCCGAATCGGGCTGCCGTTCAGTTACGGTCGCCGAAGCCGCCCATGCCTCCGGGGCCGCGGTCCTTGTCCTTACCGCCCTTGCCGCCCATTGGGACAAAGTCACCCTTGATCTTGCGGACTTGGCTGCGACGCGCATCGCGGCGGGCACGCTCGGAGGGCTTCTCGTAGAACTCCTTGCGACGGATGTCCTTCGTCAGACCTTCCTTTTCGCACAGCTTCTTGAACCGCCGCATGAGGCCTTCGACGGATTCTCCGCCGCGGGCCTTGACTCGAATCGCCATAGTTACCTCGTGTTCCCTCTAGAACGCAGACGCAGGAATAGGCCGTACATCGGCCAAGTGTTTCGATACCACAACCGCCGTTCGGGTGGAACGGAGGGGGGTAAGTAAAGGGAGGGCGATGGCAAATGGCAAATCCAGCCATGAAGGAATGCACAGCAATCATACTTATGTTAGTATAATGTTAGCATTGTTGACGCACTTTCCTTTCTTTCTGTTCCACAGGTCGATCGCCCGAGTGCCACATGACCGTTGGATCCGCATTCAGCAGCCCCTAGCCCGATCGTCTAATGAGAAAGAAAACAACTCGGCGTGGCGGGGAAGAAACCGACCAAGACAGAAACCGATAGAACGCGCAAGGATACCGCCGCGTACGTTACTTCGATGTCTCGACTCTTCGCCGGCACCACGCACGAACAACCCGCCACCTGTGGTCTGTGTGGGAAACCTCTCGGGGTGTGCATTTGCCCCCGCGATGCACTGAGCGGCAAGGTGCTTCACCCCGCGGGTCAAGCGATCCGTGTGCGGCGAGAACAGCGGCGGGGTAAGTTCGTAACAATGGTGACGGGCTTCACAGCGCGATCCGCGCGAACCGATGACCTTCCTTCAATCCTGAAGGAGCTTAAGGCCAAGCTGGCGACAGGCGGTACGCTCAGCGGCACCACTATGGAGCTGCAGGGTGACCACCGCGACCGATTGGTCGAGCACTTTAAGAACCTCGGGTATCCCGCAAAGCCTGCGGGCGGGTAGTGCCGCGTGAGGCTCAGAATCGTTTGTGCACAGGACGCCCCTCGGGGGGCCGCACACCCAGAATCGCCCTCGCGAGGTCCAAGTCCGATGGATGGGTGATCTTGATGTTGCGGGCCTCCCCCTCGACCACCACCACACGCTCACCGAGGCGTTCGACAAGCCCGGCATCGTCCGTGCTGGTCAGGTCTGCCTGTGCGTACGCCCGCCGCAAGAGGCTTGCCTCGAAGACCTGCGGCGTCTGCACCAGGCACAACCCCCGCCGGGACAGGGTGTCGCTCACGATGCGGAGTTTCTTCTGCGTCTGTGGATTGACGCCCAAAATCGCCGCGACCGGGTCCTCCCCGCCGAACGCCTCGTCCGTCTCGCGGATGCGCTTCACCGTGTCGCTGATTTCAACCACGGGGATCACCGCGGGGTAGCGTTCCGCGGCGTCGAAAAGCCGGTCGAGCAGTTCCAGTGAAAAACAAGGCCGTGCGGCGTCGTGCACGGCGATGTGGGTGCAGTCGCCGGCGTGGGCCAGCGCGTTGCGGACGGTCTCCCACCGGTGCGTCGGGCCGCCCTCGCAGAGCGTGGCACCCAGCAGCCCCAGGCGGTCGCCGTAGCGCGATCGGAACTCCGCGGCGGACTCGGGATCCGCCGGCCCGGCCACAACGATCGTTGCCACCCGCTCGTTCTTTGTGAACGCCTCGACCGTTCGCTGCAACACGGGCTTGCCGCCCAGGTCTTCATCCAGTTTGTGCCGCACGCCGCCTCCTTCGGAGTATCGACGAGAGGCTCCGGCCGCGGCGATAATGACGCAGATACGCATGGGCCAAAGTGTAGTGACGGGGCGGCAGTGCTTCAGGCCCGCACGATGACCTTGATCGCGCCCGTTTCCGCCGCGGCGAGGAGGGCGGCGGGTCCCTGCTCAAGCATGAGACGCTCCGTGACGAGCGGAGTCACGTCATAGCGGCCGGCGGCGAGCGCCGCGAGAGCCTCGACGGGCGTTGGGGGCGCGATGCCGATGAGTGTTACTTCACGCTCCAAGGCGCTCCAAAGCCCCGGAGGCCCGTTCTGCCCGGCCGTCTCGGGCAGGCCCCGTTGAACACGCACGATTCGGCCGCGGGGCATCACAAGACCCGAAGCGAGTTCCATGCCGGCGGGGCTGTTGGTGCAATCGATCACGGCCTGCTGGTCGTGACGCTCGCCCGCCTCGCGGGCATCGCGATGAGGGATTCCCCACCGTTCGCACAACTCATACCCCGCGGGGCGCAAACCCAGGAGGCGTGTGCGCGGAAACTCCGCCGCCGCGACCTGGGCGCACAGCAACCCGATGGCTCCATCACCGAGGACCGTGAGGTTCGATCGTGCATCCGCCCCGCACAACCGCACAGCGCGGAGCGCCGCAGCAAGTGAAAAGGACAGCACAGCGGCCTCATCGCCCACACGGCCGGGCACGTCGTGCAGACAAGCGATCGGATACGTGAACAGGTCCGCCGCCCCACCGTCACGGCCGGACAAGCCGGGACGGATGATCGCGCGACAGACGGGGCCAAGCCCGCCGCGGCAGAGGTCGCAAGACGCGCACGGGATGAACGGCTGACCCACCACGCGTTTGCCGATCCAATCACCATCGGTCATGCGCCCCGGGCGCGGGTTGATGGATTCGACCACCGCGATGAACTCCCGTCCCATGATGCCGCGGAACGGGTGTCTTCCGGCGGCGATGGCGAGATCGGGGGATCCAAGCCCGAGGGCGACAAGCCGGAGCAACGCTTCTCCCGGGCGAAGATCGAGCATCGGGCCGGCGCGCACAAGCACAATCCCCCGTTCGGTGCGGGTGAGCGCGCGGATCGTGGCCGGTGCAGCGGCGGGCATCCCGCTCTGCTTATCGGCGAGCCGGAGTGCCTGCTCGAGAAGCGCGGCTCAGGAAATGACCAGGGTGGGTCGGCGGGCCCCGCTGCGGACTTCGGCCAGTGACAACTGGGCGAGCGTGGCATCGATCACCGCCTCCAGCGAATCCCGCAAGGCCACCCCCGCCCGATCCGTGCCTGTGAAGTTGGCGGTGGGGTCGCCCCTGTCGCAGTGTTCTCGCAAGGCCATCGTGATGGGGATCGCGCCGAGAAATGGAAGTCCCAGGCGCTTGGCCATCGCCTCGGCCCCGCCCCGGCCGAACAGGTCGTAGACCTTGCCGTCATCGCCGACGAAGTAACTCATGTTCTCCACGACTCCCAGTACCTCGATGCCCAACTGCTGGAACATCTTGGCGGCCCGGGCGGCATCGTCCTGCGCCACCCGCTGGGGTGTGCAGACGACAACCGCCCCGGAGAGGGCGAGGAGTTGGGCCATGGTGAGCGCGACATCTCCCGTGCCGGGGGGGAGGTCGATGATGAGATCGTCGAGTTCGCCCCAGTTGGTCTGCTCGGCGATCTGTTTGAACGCGCCGTGGGCCATCGGCCCGCGCCAGATCAGGGGCTGGTCCGGGGCGACGAGTTTGCCCATCGTCATCGCTTTTACCCCATGGGTGTAGAACGGCTCGAGCATCCGATCCCGGGTGATGGCGTCCAGCCCATCCAGCCCCAGCATCGTGGGCATGGATGGTCCGTAGATGTCGCCGTCGAGCAAACCCGCGGCGTGACCCCGGCGGGAGAGGCCGACGGCGAGATTCAGCGCCACGGTGCTCTTGCCTACGCCCCCTTTGCCCGCGCCCACGGCGATGATGCGTTTGACGCCGGGCAAGGCTCCCTTGGCAGGTCCTGGGCGAAGACCGGGGATGGGGGCGTGACCCGCGGCGTGGGGTGTACCGGCCTTCCAGGTGTGAACCACGGCCCCACGGTCATCCACAAACTCCACTGTGAAGGAGTCCACCTTCGAGCCTTGGGTTGCCGCGACCACGGCCTGATGCGCACGCAGGCCGAGTTGATCCATCGCTGCGGGGTTGCGCCCTGGGGCCAACACCTTGATGCTGGCATTTCCATCGCAGGCCGCGGCTGAAAGCAGACTGGCGGTACCGCCATGGGCACCACCGAAGAGTGGCGTGAGGGCCTCGCGGACACGTTCTTTCGAGAGGGACATGGGATCTTCCGGGTCGGGGTGAGGGATGCGGAAACCCTAGTTTAGGAAACACGATCCGAGGATCGGCCTGTGAAAGCGAACATCCGAGATTCACGACCTCCCGGCATCTTTCAGAAACACCATTTCCTACGATCAGTTCGATGCACCTGATCCTCGCCAACCCCCGCGGCTTCTGCGCCGGCGTCCGCATGGCCATCGATGTGGTGGACCAGGTGATCGGGCTGTTCCCCGATGAGACCATCTACGTGTACCACGAGATTGTGCACAACCGGCACGTGGTGGGGAGGTTTGTGCGGCGAGGCGTGATTTTCGTGGAGTCGCTGGCAGAGGTCCCGAGCGGAGGCATCGTGGTCTTCTCGGCGCACGGCATCAGCCCCGCGGTGCGGCAGGAGGCCAGGGAACGGGGCCTGACGGCGATCGACGCGACCTGCCCCCTGGTGACGAAGGTCCACGCCGAGGCTGTGCGCTACGCCCGCCAGGGGTACCAGATTCTGCTGGTGGGCCACAAGAATCACCAGGAAATTGTGGGCACGCTGGGCGAGGCCCCCGACGTGACGCAGGTGGTGGAACGGCCGCAGGATATCCCCAGCCTCACCATCCTCGATCCCGAGAAACTCGTCTACCTCACTCAGACGACGCTCTCGACCGACGATGCCGCGGTGATCATCAACGCGCTCAAGGCAGCGTTCCCGAAGATCAAGGAACCCCCGTCGAGCGACATCTGCTACGCGACCACCAACCGTCAAACCGCCGTGAGGCAGATCGGCCCGGAGTGCGACCTGGTGATCGTGATCGGGTCGAAGAACTCCTCGAACTCCGTTCGATTGACGGAAATCGCCGAGAACATCGGTGTGCCCGCCCGCCTGATGGACGACGCCTCCGAGCTCGACTGGGGCTGGTTCCCGACGGGCAACGAGCGGGTGCTGCTGACGGCGGGCGCATCCGCCCCCGAGGACCTGGTGGCCGAAACGTGCCGCATGCTGCTCGGGCGGTTCGGCGGCACGATCGAGCAGCGTGATATCTTCGATGAGGATGTGGAGTTCGCCCCCCCGGGCGCGCTGCGGCGGATCATGGAAGAAAAGGGCATCGACCCGCAGAGCCGCCGCTTCCGCGCGGTGACACCGACGATCACCGGCGATCTGTACGGCGCGGTGCCCCTGACCGTTTCGGCGGGGAAGGGCGCGTAGCGTTCGCCGCCACAACAGCCCTCGGCGCTCCCACCCATGCAGCACCCGCCCAACCATTTCTTCGATCACACGCTCGATTCCCTCGGCGATTGGTGCGAGTCGAAGGGCATGCCCCGCTTTCGCGCAACGCAGATCAACGAATGGGTGTACGAGAAGGGCATCACCGACCCGGCGGCGATGTCGAGCCTCTCAAAACTCGACCGTGAGCGCCTCTCGCGTGACATGACCTTCCTCTCCGGGGACGTGATCCGCCACCAGGTGGCGACCGATGGCACCCAGAAACTGCTGATCCAGTGGCACGACGGCGCAGCCGCGCTCGCGCCAACCTCCGAATCCGGACCGGTCGATGGTCCGCGCACGATCCCCCTTCTGCCCGTGGCGAACATCGGAGAACTCGATTCCAAGCGACAGACCGAGTGCGTCATGATCCCCAGCGAGGACCGGTTCACGGCCTGCATCTCGTCGCAGGTGGGGTGCCCGGTGGGGTGCCGGTTCTGCGCCTCGGGGCTGGGCGGGCTGGACGGCAGCCTGTCGGCGGGACGTATCGTCGAACAGGTATACCGGCTGGACCACCTGCCGAATGTACGGCGCATCACCAATGTCGTCTTCATGGGCATGGGCGAGCCGTTGGCGAACCTGGCGAACGTGGTGAAAGCCGTTCGCACCATCGCCAGCCTCGACGGCATGGGCATCTCGGCCCGCAAGATCACCATCTCGACCGTGGGACTGCCGAAGGCGATCGAGAAACTCGCGGAGCAGTTGGACCTGCCCGTGACCCTCGCCCTCTCTCTGCACGCGCCCACCGATGACCTGCGCCGCGAACTCATCCCCTGGGCCGAGTTCACGACCATCGCGGACCTTCTCGCGGCGTGCCGAAAGTGGTTCGAGCGGACGGGGCGCGAGATCACCCTCGAGTACACCCTGCTGCACGGCGTGAACGATGCCCCCGCGCACGCCCGCGAACTGGCCCGACTGGCCACCACCCTGCGGGCCAACGTCAACATCATCAGATACAACGAGGTCAAGGGCCTGCCGTTCCGCCGCCCGCAGGACGAGAACGTCCGCGAGTTCCAGCGCATCCTGCGGGAGGGGCGGATCAACGCCCACATCCGTGCCAGCCGCGGACGCGACATCGCCGCGGCGTGCGGGCAACTGCGGCACGAGGCGGCAGGAGCGAACGCCTGAGCCGGCCAGCCTGAAAGGGCGCATGACCCTGCCCGAGACGTTCCAACCCATGTCCGTGTTGCACGCGATCAGCGCTGCGGGGTGCGCCCTTCTTGTTGGTTTGGTCATCGCGGCGGGCCGAAGGGCAGGCAGGCGATTCGCCGAACCGGCAGTCCGACGGGCGTGGGTGGCGTTCGTCATCGCCGGGCAGCTCATCAACATGGCGTACTACCTGGCCCCATCTCGCTTTGACTGGGCCTGGTCGCTGCCGCTCCAACTCTGCGACATCGCGGGCTGGCTCGCGGCGTGGGCCCTCATCACCGCACACCGCTGGCCCCGCACCGCCCTCTACTACTTCGGCTTCGGCCTGTGCACGCAGGCCTTCATCACACCGACACTCACCGAAGGCCCGTTCCACCCGCGCTACTGGCTCTTCTGGATCACCCACGCTCAGATCATCGGCTCGGCCCTGTACGACTTCATCGTGCGCGGGTATCGGCCGACCTGGCGTGATTACGGCGTGGTCTCGATCGTCTTTGTCGCGTATGGAGCGCTCGTGACGCCGCTCAATATCACTTTCGGCTGGAACTACGGCTACATCGGGCCTTCGGTGCCGGGGAAGCCGACGCTGATCCAGTCGCTGGGGCCATGGCCGCTGCGGATGCTGTGGGTGTGGCTCATCGCGCAGGGGGCGTTCGCGCTGCTGACGGTGATCGGAGGGGGCTTCGCGCCGATCAGGGATGGAACTCCACATTCCTCAGGGGGCACCATCCCGGCTGGCCGTGGCGAGTAAGCCGCGGAGCGCCCGCCCTGCGATGCCGCTGGTTCATGCCGCGATGACGCTCACACCCCTACGTTTCGTTCTCTCACTGTGCTGATTCTTATCTTCTCACTTGTGATTCTTGGTTTCGCCGTCTCGTGCCCGGCGACGCTCATCGCCCGCGCCTGGGGACGACGTGCGAGCGCCCTCGACACCGCGCCCATGCCCGGCCAGGTCAAGGCCCCGGCACGGGCGATTCCGAACGTCGGGGGCATCGGCATCTTTCTCGGGTTCACGCTGCCCATCGCCGCCGGGCTTTTGGCAGCGGCTTTCGCGGGTGTGGCTGTGGCGAACGTGCTGCCCGCGATCGCGCCCCACATGGCGGGCATCAAAGCCCAGACACCCAACGCCCTGGTGCTGCTCGCGTGCCTCCTCGTGCTGCACGTGCTGGGCCTGATCGACGATCGGCGGCCCCTGGGCCCTTTTCTGAAACTGGTCATCATGGTCGTGCCAGCCGCGGCGGTGGTGACCCTTGGGCAGACCAGGCTTTTCACGTTTCTGGATCACCACGCGGGGGGCCAATGGCTCTCCGTGCTGGCGACGATCCTGTGGTTCGTGGTCATCACCAACGCCATGAACTTCATTGACAACATGGACGGCCTCTCGGCGGGGGTCGGGGCGATCGCGGGAGCATTCTTCCTCGGCGCGGCCATCCTGAACGGGCAGTGGTTCATCGCGGCGTGCCTGGCGCTGCTGGTGGGGTCGCTGCTGGGTTTTCTGGTCTTCAACTTCCCGCCCGCTTCCATTTTCATGGGCGATGGCGGCTCTCTGGTGCTGGGCTTTCTGCTCGCGTACCTCACGACGCGCACCACGTTCTTGTCCGAAGAGCCGGGCACCACGGCGAGCGCGTGGTACGGCGTGCTGATGCCTGTGATCGTGCTGGCGGTGCCGCTCTACGACTTTGTGAGCGTAACAACGATCCGCCTGGCCGGCGGCAAGTCACCCTTCATCGGCGACCTCAACCACGTCTCGCACCGGCTGGTACGCCGAGGGCTGTCGAAGAAGGCCGCGGTGCTGGTGATCTACGGGTTCACGGCTGTCACCGGCGTCTCGGGCCTGCTGCTGGGGAGCCTCGCTCCGTGGCAGGCGCTGGTCGTCGGCGGGCAGGTGCTGCTCATATTCGGCGTTGTGGCGCTCTTCGAGTTCGCCGGGAGCGAGCGGTGAGCAACGATGTGCGAGCATCCGCGGCCGATGTGCCCGCGCCGCGGGCGGTGCTGACGGGGGCCGCGTTGGTGCTGGGTGTGATGGTTCTGCGGATGTCGAGCTCCTTCGATCCCTTCCCGGGGTGGAGCGGGGATCCGTTCCGAGTCGCCTCGCCCATCCTGGGCCTGACCCCGGCGCGTTCGATCACGCTCGACGCCGTCGTGCTGCTCGGATCGGTGCTCTTGCTCCTGCGCGGCAGGCCCGGCGCGTGCGCGTGGTGGTTGCTCTCGGCCTGCGCCGCGGGTGTGATCGCGGTCGCGTGGCACGCGCGGCCGGGCTCTCCCGATGCCCTCGACAATCTCGTGCTCGGCACGGCCTGGGTGTGCGGCATGCTGGGGGCCGTCGCCATCGGCCACTCGCAGCGGTACGCGTCCGTGCGAACGTTGGCCGTTGCGTGTGTCCTGGGCGTGGTGCCGCTGCTGGTCTTCAAGTCAGCCGTGCAGGTCCTGATCGAACACCCGGACATGGTGCGGATGTTCCAGCAGTCCAAGCAGGAGTTCATCGAGTCCCAGGGGTGGGCGCTGGGATCTCCTTCGGCACTGGCGTACGAACGCCGCCTGATGCAGTCCGAGGGGACCGCGTGGTTCGGACTGGCGAACGTCTTTGCCTCGACCGCCGCGTGGGGGTTTGTCGCGTGCGCCGGGCTGGCGTGGAGTGCTACCCGCGCGAGAGACCGCTCTTCTGCGTTGATGTTCGGGGCGGCGTGCGCGGTCTGCGGCGTGGGCGTGGTCATGGCGGGGGCCAAGGGCGGTTACGCCGCGGCTGGGCTTGGGCTGGGGCTGCTCGTCTTTCTGCCGTTGATCAAGCGCGCTCGTCCGTCCTGGGGCGGCTGGATCGGCGCGCTGGTCGTGGCGGGAACGCTGGCCGCGGTTTCCGCACGAGGGTTCATCGGGGAACGGCTGGGCGAACTGAGCATCCTCTTCCGTTGGTTCTATCTGCACGGCGCGGCGAGGATCTTCGTAGAAAGCCCGATCACGGGCACCGGTCCGGCCGGGTTCAAGAGCGCGTACATGCGCCTGAAAAATCCGCTCTCGCCGGAAGATGTCGCCAGCCCGCACAGTGTCTTCTTCGACTTCGGAGCAACGCTTGGACTGGCGGGGCTTGTCCTGGCCGCGGCGTGGTTCGCCCTGGTCTGGCGGGCCGGTCGAGGCACGACCGAGCCGGACGACTCTGCCGCCGCGCCGGATCCTCGCGCGCTCACTCGGCTGGCGGGGCTGATCGGCGCGGCGGGGATCATCGGCGCAGCCTGGCTGGAACAGCCGGTGGCGACCGTGGAATCCACGTTGGTGCGTTTCGCGGGACTGGGCGCGTTCGTGGCGCTGGCGTGGACGGTGGCGAACATCGGCGGCATGGGGGTAGCGCTGGGCGCCGCGGCGCTGGCGCTGGCAGCCCAGTGCCAGATCGAACTCACGGCGGTCACGCTCGGCTCCGCCATGTGGGTGATGATCGCCCTGATGGTCGCGGGGCCCCCGCTGCTCCCTCGTGCAGAACACGTATCGAAGCGCTCGCTCGCTGCCCTGATGCCGCTGGCGGCGCTCCTGGGGCTGAGTTTCGCCGGGGTCGGGGTGTGGCGGTGGGAGTCGGCCCTGCGCCGTGCGTACGAGATGGCTTCGCCGGTCGCGGAGTTTCATCAACGGGCGCGGCTGGTCTTCGGTGGCGAAGGGCAAGGCGACTCCGCCGCGCGGATCGCGGCGGACCTGCGCGGAGCGCTCGGGCGTTCCATCGAGGCGACCCCGCAGGGCATCGCGGCGGGGCTACACACACTGCACCGCGCCGTGATGCCCGGTGTCCTTTCAGAACTTGCTCTCGCGAGCGAAGCCCAACCCACGCACTTCCCAACAGCCCGGGCCTTTGCTCGTGCGCTATTGGTCAGCGCGGCGCTCTCGCCCGATGATGAGTCCCGGCGCAGCGCGGAGGATGAGGCCCTGGCCCGATCCGCCGCGGCGACCAAGCACGGCGGCGTCTCGGCCTGGGCGTGGCTCGCGTCGGTCAAGGAGGCCATCGGGAGCGCCGATTCGATGCGGGCCGATCCGCGTGGCGTGGTGGAAGCGCTCCGCAGAACGACCGAACTCGCGCCCTTCGAACCGGGCTATCACGCCCGTCTGGCGTCGGCACTCAACGCGCTGGCCGCAACCGATCCCGAAGCCGCCGCGGAACGCCGCGCCGTTGCGGCCCGGACGCTCGAACTTGATCGCAACGCACGCCTCGACCCGCTCAAACAACTCTCGGAACAGGAACGCCTCCAGGTGCAGGTGTGGGCGCAGGGTCCGTAGCGTCAACCGATCGTTGCGGATTGAAAGACGGTGACCGGGCTTCCCTCGGCGAGGATCACGCTCGCGGGCTTGGCACCCTTGAGAATCCCCCACTGCGGCCCGTAGACGCGCTTCCAGTCCATCTTGATCTCGTGCCACGAGACGCGGTACGTGAGCCACTGCGGGTGGGCGACGCGGTACTTGAGCGTGCGGCCCTTGGTATCGCGCCCGAAGCCCCACTCGTGCTCCTTGAACCAGGCATCTTCGCTGTCGGGCGTGGGCAGCAGCGGCGGGTCCTTCGTCGTGGCGATGGTGATCTTCTGCGTGTGACCGGCGGCCTTGATCTTGTGCTCCACCTGGATGCCGTCGGGAAGGCGGTGGACATCACTCGACATCGGCACCGCGCTGTACGGTTCGTTGTACACGTACGAGGCGACCCATGCGATCAGACGCTTGGGTACGAACTCACGGATGAAGCAGACGCCGCGGTCCTTGCCGTGGCGCACGTAAAAACGAAGATTCACCTCCGGGAAACTGTGGTGGAAGGGGATCTTCCAGCCCTTGACCTTGACTTCGTCAAAGTCGAAGGCCACCAGCGACGCCCACGCCTGGTCCCGGTGTGTGTCGATCTCGCACCCGCGGGGCAGGTGCGGCTTGAGGATGTCGGAGGGAACGGCGTAGGACAGAATCGCAACGTGGGACCAATGCGCTTGGAGAAAGGCGCGTTGCATGTCGGAGTATACCCGCGCGAGCGCATCGCGGAACGGCTACATTCCGTCGTCCCATGCCCACGATCCCGCACTGCTCGCCCCCTCAGTGGCCCGCCCCGATCGGCGCGGGGCGCTTCGCATCCCGCATCGGGCGCGAGGCCGCCGCCGGATGCGCGGTGGCCCTGCTGGGTTTGCCCGATGATCTTGGCGTGCGACT
>ERZ761603.1045-NODE-1045-length-21726-cov-37.485395_pt1 | contig 21726 bp, 15 predicted proteins | sample MGYA00511879_ERZ761603 | MGnify/ENA primary metagenome ERZ761603 (study PRJEB28899, sample SAMN02850040) | bioreactor sludge metagenome | biome: EBPR Sludge; feature: EBPR Bioreactor; material: flocular biomat | place: Australia: Thorneside Wastwater Treatment... | reverse complement strand
GCCAGCGTCTCCGCGTCCTGCTGCCCCAGCACGGGCGGCGTGTACGCCGACGCCGACCCGGGCTTCTCCGATCGCAGCGCGTCCAGCGTCGCCGCAGCCCTCGCCCCGCGATCCACAACCGCCAGCGACGCCTCGCGCGCGAGCCCCCCGCCGAACTCACGGCTCACCCACCGGTCCCACGCCACCTTCCGCGTCGCGATATCCAGCAACAGAATGATGAGCGTCCAGATCAGCAACTGCCTCCAGATCGGCAGCAGCACCTCCAGCGGGCGGACGCCCCCACGGTCGAAGAAGTTGGTCTCGGGCAGCTCGGCGAACGACAACCGCCGACCACCCGTTTCGCTCGCCAGCAAGTCGAGCAGCGTCGCGTTGGACCGGAGCTGCCGATACTCGACGCCGCCCGCGCTCGACGCGCCCACCACCACGGGCGAGAGCCTCCGGTCCCCGTCGCGAGGCCTGAGGATCGCGATGTACGTCCCCGACGAACCCGCCGCCACGTCGGCCTCGTAGACGCCCGGTCCGGTCTGCTTCAGCCGAACCTCGCGCGACGTCCCGTCCGGCGCGTACACCGTGCCCGCAACATCCAGCCCATCGCGCGGCACACCCGCCGTGCCCGACGAATCAAGACGCAGCTTCAGCCGCCCGTCGGCCGCCTCCGCCCGCGACTCGATCCCGCGGCCCACCATGTCCACACGGCTCATCGATCGCGCCACCTGCGTCCAGAACCGCCGATACGAAGGCGTCTTGATCCACTCGGCCGCCCATCGCCCAGCGTCCGACGTGAACGCCGCAACCTGCCCAAGCTCGACCTGCCAGTGCGCGAGCACCGGCTCGCCCTCCTCGGTCGCCAGCGCGTTGATCACCGTCGGCTCGCGACGCGCCTGCGTCAGCGACAACCCTCCAAGCTCACCGATCGCCGGCACGCCCGCCAGCAGAGACGAGCCCCCCGTCACCACTCGGGGCACAAAGGGCTGCTCTCGCACGAGCGGGCTCCGCACCACACGGACCGCCCGCATAAACACCTTCGGCAGCACGTTCGGGTTGATGACCTCGTACGACTCCCCGTTGCCGCGGCTTGCAATCGCCGCCATCGTCGACAGGTCCGCCCGATCCCCCACCGAGATCGCCGACACACGCACCCCCGACGCGGCAAACCTCGCCGCCGCCTCGGGCAACAGCTCGGCGTTCTGCGATCGCCCGTCGCTCATCACGATCATCAGGCGGTTCTTCGCCTCCATCGCCATGAGCTGCCGGAACCCCTCCTCCATCGCCGGCAGCGCGTCCGTCCCGCCCCCGGCGGAGATCCCGCGCACCAGGTCCGCGTTCGCCGCCGGGTCCTTGTTCGGGCCCAGCGGGATCAGCGTCGAATACCCGTTGTTGAAGGTGATCACGCCCAGCAGATCGCGCTTATCGAGGCTGCGGATCGCCAGCGCCGCCGCCTCGTTGGCGATCTGCTGCTGGCTCCGCGTCGAACCCATCACATGGAAGTTCATCGAGCCCGAGTTGTCGAGCACCAGCATGATCGCCACTTCCGGCACGACCACCTTGTCCGGCAGATCGAGCAGCACGGGCAGCATCGGCTCAATCTCGCTCCCTCGCCACCCGCCCGCGCCAAAGCTCTCCGGCCCGCCCACCATCACCAGGCCCGATCCCAGATCCCGCACCAGCGACACCAGCGCCCGCTGCTTCTCGCTCGACAGCCCGTCCGCCGGCACGTTCTCCAGGATCACCAGGTCGTATCCCTGCAGCGTCAGAATGTCCCCCGGTGCCTCCTCCGGGCGGAACGTGTCCACCTTGAGCCCCGCCTCGCGCAGCGTGCTCGACAGCGTCGTCCCGCCGCCGCTGTTCACCCCGTCCAGATGAAGCACCCACCCCGCCCCGGGCGTGATCGTGAACCCCTCGGCCGCGTTGTTCTGCGTCAGCGTGTCGCCCGCCACAACGGTCCGCGAGGACTCCTCCGTCGTCGTATCCGGTTCATAGATCGCTCGGAACCGGTGCACCCGCCCCTCGTCCAGCGGCACATCGAGGACAATCGTGTTCCGCCCGCCCGCCAGCTCAACACGCCGCCCATCGCCCGCCTCGCCCGGGCTCAGATCAATCGCCCGGTCGTTGTCCTGAAGCCGAAGCGTGCCCGTCGCGGGCCCCGTCGACACGATCGACACGCGCACCGACACCGTGCTCTGCGCCGCCGAGCGTGGCGGGGCGTCCACCGACTCGACGTACACCTCGTCCTTCACCTCGTACTCAACCGGCAACGTCCAGACCTGCACCACGCCGCGTGTGCCGCGCGACGCACCCTCTTCGACCCGTGCCCCCGCCGTCTGCCTCGCCGCCAGAAGCGCATCGCCCGACGTTTCCACGCCGTCGGAAATCAGCACAAGCCTTCCCGCCGCATCAGGAGGCAGCATCGCCCGGGCAAGCCGCAACGCCCCCTCGATGTTCGTCCCCTCGCCCAGCGGCAGCGCGGTCGTCCAATCCAGCTCGCGCGACCGTGTGGGCGTCACGATCGCCGCCGACTGCTCGCCGAACGCCACGATCCCCACCAGATCATCCGGCCCGCGCCGGGCGGCCGCCGCATCCACCGCCCGCTTCACCACGTCCAGAACCCGCCGCCCCGAAAGGTCCGCCGGAATCTCCCCCACATCCTCCAGCATGCCCGTCGGGCGGTCCATCGAAGGCGAGACGTCCACGACGAAGATGACCGCGAACCGGTCCGTCCGCTGAACGCTGCTCGCCCCCGCCAGAAGAAGCGTCAGCAGCGCGAACAACACCAGCCTCAGCACCACCGCCGACCACCGGCGGACCACGCTCATCGACGAGAAAAGCCGCAGCGCGAGCAGCACCGCCGGGGCCACCAAGGCCAGGCCCCAGAACCACTCCGGGTTGGCAACCCGAAACTCCATGCGGGAGTGTACCCCTCCAACCGCCGAACCTCGGGCCCGGCCCCCCCATCATGACCCGGCGGCGACCCAGCGGCGATCCAGTGCCGCCGATTATCTTCTCGAACCCTTCGGACGCTCGCCCCACCGCGGTGTCTATGTCGTGAACGGCCGAGCCGGCGGCCCTTCACAAGTCCTGCCCGGCGGAGATTCACTCATGATGCAGCTCAATTCGATGATCGTTCGGCGGTTGACGGTGCTCGCGGGAGCAGCCACGATCCTCCTCGCCGGCTCGACGCTCGCCCAGACCGAGTTCACCGGCCTGCCCATCCCCCGCGAACGCCTCGCCGACTGGGTCAGCAAGCCCGAGTCACGCAACGCCGCACTCCGCTACTGGGCCCTCGCCTCGTCCATCTCTCGCGAGCAGGGCGACAAGATCTCGGCGGTCACCTGGGACACCGTCGGCGGCGAACTCGACCGCTCCAAGTGGCCCAAGGAGCTCGAAGCCGCCGCCAAGCTCGTCGAAGGCGAGCTCGCCATGATCGGGCCCGGCCTCGTCTCCGCGTCAAATCTCACCAAGTGCGACTTCGAGCTTCCGCTCGAGGAAGGCGTCTCCGTCCTGCTCCCCCATCTCGGACGCATGCGCATGATCGCACGCATCGTGCGCATCGAAGCGAGGGTTCACCTCGCCGCCGGGAACGCCGACAAGGCCGCCGATCTCCTCTGCGGGCTCATGCGTCTCTCCAGGCACATGCCCAACGACCGCACCCTCATCTCATCCCTCGTGGGCGTGGCGATCTCGGCTCTCGCACGCGACGAGATGCAGTACGTGCTCACCTCCCCCACGCTCACCCAGGCCGGCCGCGATGCCCTGCTCACCGAGCTGAAGCTCTCGGCCAAGCCCGACGCTTTCCAGTTCCGCAACGCCGTCGAAGCCGAGTGCTTCATCTTCCTCGAATGGGTCCGGGCCCAGGCCGCCGCGGGTCAGCAGGGAATCGACTTCGTCGCCTCGCTCGCCGGCGGCGAGGGCGAGACCGAGTCCACCAGGCTCCTCCGCTCACTCGACGCCAAGTCCTTTGCCGAAGCCTGCGACATGGCGAGCAAGGCCTACGACGAGGTCCTCGCCGCCCTCAACCAAGACGACCCCGCACCGATCATCGCCGCCATCTCCGATCGCGCCGGCCGCGGAGACTTCGGCCCCGTCACACAGATCATCTTCCCCTCCTTCTCCAAGGCCTTCGAGAGCATGTCCCGCGAAAGCCGCAAGCTCGAGGAGCTCATCGAGAAGGCCAGCGTCAAGCCCGCTCCGACCAACTGAACACTCCCGTGGCGACGATCGATCCACATCTCACGGACCTTGACCTCCTGCGCGAGACTGCCAGAGGAGACGACCACGCCGCTCGTCTCCTCTGGCAGCGCCACGCGCTCTGGATCCGCGCCTACGCCGCCTCGATCGCCCCCGACGCCGCCGACGACCTCCTCCAGCGGGCCTTCTGCACCATCCTCGACACTCCCGCTCGCGACATCCACAAGGTCACCGACGCCCGCGCCTGGCTCTGCCGATGCGTCCGCAACGACGCCCTCAATCTCCTCCGCTCCAGACGACGCGAGACCAACCGTCGCCTGCAGCTTCGCCCCGCTCTCGCCACCACGCCCGATCACGACGCCGGACTCCTCTCAACCGCCCTGGCCTCTCTGCCCCGCAGGCTCCGCGAGGTACTCCTCCTCCGCCACAAGGCCGGGCTTACCTTTGATCAAATGTCCCTGGCGCTGGGCGTCCCACGCTCCACCCTCGCCTCACGCCACGACGTGGCCATCGCCCAGCTCAGACGCTTGCTCGCCGAACACCATCCGCCCTCCACCGCCCGCGAGGTTCATCATGCGTAACCACAACGACGACGACGCACTCCTCGCCTCCCTTTCGCACGCCGACAGCGACGCAGGCCCGCCCCCCCGGGCGTTCATCGCCAAGGTCCGCCGACGCCGCTGGGCTCGACGCGCACGCACCGTCGGCGCCAACGTCCTCATCTTCGGCCTCGCCGTCGCCATCTGGGCGTCCATCTCGACACAGCACGGCAACCAAGGCGGCTCAACCACGCCCCCACCGAGCCAGACACCCGTCGTCATCTCCGCCAGCCACGCCCGGCCGACACTGTGGGACCTCCGCCAGGTCGACCCCGACGCGCAGCTTCTGCCGGGCGAGCTCACCGACGCCGCCTCCGACAGCAGCTCGCTGTAACCACGCGCGGACCAGATGCCGGGCGCGATAACTCTCCGAAGTCCACCCGCGCGCGCTATCCCGCGGCGCTCCCCTTCGCGAGGGAAGCCGCACGCGCCGGCCGTCCGATACACCTTCCATGCTCCGAGTCTCGGCCATGGCGATGGTCCTCTGTTCGTGGGTGCTGGCCCAGCCGGTCGCGACCCTCCCCGATCCGGCAGGCCCCGAAGAAATCGGCCTGGGCTCCGTGCTCGCCCCCGCCTCCACCAGCAAGCCGCGATCCTCAGGCCGCCTCACCAGAGCCTTCGACTTCGACGCGCCCACGCCCAACCCCGTGCCCGACGACTGGTCGCGGGCTCAGGACGAAAGCGCCATCGGCGGCTCATTCGAACGCCCGGGCTTCCCTTCCATCAACCTCGCCGAACTCGATCGATCCGTCGGTCATTCCGGATCCACCAGCGTCCGCCTTCCCACCCGCGGCGGCAGCACAAGCCTCGTCCTTCGCTCCGGCGTCATCCCGGTCTTTGCCGACGCCGACTACCGCGTCACCGCCGTCGTGCGCACGGCGGGCCTGCGCAACGCCCGCGCCGCCATCGTCGCCCGCTTCCTCGACGCCTCCAGCACCCCGATCCCCGGCGCCCAGCGCCGCAGCGATCTGGTCATTTCCGATGCTCGATGGTCCGAGATCGCGGTCGAGCTGCCCGGGCAATGGCCCGGGTCGTCCTACCTCCAGATCGAACTGCAGACCCTCCAGCCCCGCGAGTTCATCACCGGTGTCGGCGAGAAGTTCCGAACCGTGCCCGAAGACTTCGAAGGCTCCGCCTGGTTCGACGATGTCCGTGTCACGCAGTTGGCCCGGCTCGAACTTTCCCTCAACGACCCGACCGGACTTGTCGTCTTCCCGCAGAAGCCGGCTATTCGCGGCCTCATCCGCGACCTCACCGGCGAATCGCTCTCCACACGCATCGAAATCCGCGACGTCAACGGCGACGTCGTTCACACCGGCGGCCAGCCGCTCTCCCAAGGACAGGACGAAGTACGAATCGCCCCCGAACTCCCCGGCTTCGGTTGGTACCGTGCCATGCTCGAAGTCGTCAGCGCCGGACGCGTCGTCGGCGTCGTGACACGTGACTTCGTCTGGCTGCCCGCCGACGACGCCATCGACGCGCGCGCGGGCGGCTCCCCAGATCGCCGACGCCTCGGCGTCGTGCTCAACGACTTCGCCAGTGACCGAACCCCCGCCATGCTCCGGCTCGCCGAGGAACTCGGCTCCCGCTCCATCACGGTGCCCCTGTGGACCTCGGAACTCACCCCTGCGCTCGCCGCCGAACGCTCCAAGTCCATGAGCCCCTTCGTCGACGGGCTTCTCGCCGCATGGTTCGACGTTGGATTCTCGCTCGGCGAGCCCCCCGCGGGGGCTGTGCCCCCCGAGCTGCTGGACCGCAACGACACATGGGAGGTCCTCGCGCAGGATCGACGCATCTGGTGGCCTTATCTCGATCAGTACCTCGACCGTTTCGGGCAGCGCGTGCGTCGGTGGCAGATCGGACCCAACGGCAGCGCCTCGGCCGCCTGGAGGCGCGGACTTCGGACCGACCTCGACCGCCTCGACCGCTTGATCTCCACCCTGGTAGCCGGTCCCATCCTGACCATCCCCTCCCGCGCCGAGTTCGGGCTCTCTCCCGGGTTGATCGCGGGCGACCAGCACGCCGCGGCCGTCGCAAGCCTGATCTCCGCCGACCTGCCGAGCACGGCCGCGGGCGAACTGGTCCGCCACTGGCGGGCCGGGGGATCCGCGGAGGGCGCCGCCGAGCTCACCGCGGTCTTCGAGTTGGCGGACGAAGAGACCCTGGGCCTCTCCGCGGGCGTCGACGACATGATCCGCAAGGTTGTCGAGCTGTGGAACGCGGCCGGCTCCGGCCCGGCCAAGGCCGAGATCCGTGCGGCACTCGAGCAACCCTGGGGATGGACCGACACGAAGGCTCCCAAGCCCCAGATCCGACCCGAGTTCGCCGCCTGGCGCAACCTCACCCGCGTGCTCGCCGATCGCGTCGTGGTCGGCACCATGCCCGTCGCGCCCGGAGTCAAGTGCTACATCCTCGCGCCGGACCTTGGCGCCCCGGAAGATCGCGGCGGGGCCCTTGTCCTCTGGAACGAGACGGCCCTGCCCGAGGACGCTGTGCTCGAAGCGCACCTGGGCTCGGGCGCGATCTGGCTCGTGGACCGCTTCGGGAACAAGGGTGTTCTGCAGACGCCCCGCCACGCGACCGACCACCTGGGCGATGAAACGATCATCGCCAACGAGCAGAAAGCCCGCGATGAGGTGGTCACGGCCGGTCTGGTCCGTGTTCGGGCCACGTCCACGCCGATCTTCATCGAAGGGATCGACGTCAATCTGGTTCGAATGCTCGCGTCCCTTCGGATCACCCCCGCGTTCCTCGAATCCTCGTCCCAGCGCAAAGATCTCTCGATCGAGTTCAACAACCCCTGGCCCATGCCGATCACCGGGCAGATCACCATCGTCGAACCCGTGGGCACGGGGGTGGCGTCCGACGGGCTCGACCGGAGCTGGAAGATTGTGCCCCGGGTGATGCGCTTCGCGGGCGAGGCCAACTCCACGATCACGCTTCCGATCTCGGTGGCCTTCGGCGGCCTGGAGGAAGCCGGGCGACGCGATTTCGTGCTCAATCTCGACGTCACCGCCGAGCGACGTGTCACCGGCGTGCGGGCTCGCACGCCCGTGGAGATCGGCCTGCGAAACGTCAAGCTCGACGTCCAGTCCATGCGATCGGGCGTGGGCGGGAGTGATGTCGTCATCGAGGCGCGGGTCACCAACATCGGCGAGTCACCCATCGACATGGAACTGACGGCCTTCCCCCCGGGGCAGCCACGCACAGGTTCGACCATCGGCGGGCTCCTGCCGGGTCACCAGGCGCTGCGTCGCTTCGTTTTCCGCGGTCAGGCCCCGGTCATGTCGGGCCAGCGCGTCGTGCTGAGCCTCACCGAGCCCGGCGGCGGGATGCGTCTCAACACCTCCACGGTCGTGCCATGATGCGTGCGGTTGACCGACTTCACCTCGCCGACTATTCTCTCTGTTGAAGCTCATGGATCGCACGCGCACCAGCCCGATGAACGCTCACGCCGACCTGTCGGCCGTGGTGACGTCTTCGGTCGCGATCCTGGCGAAAGCGAAAAAAGCGAAAGGCTGCTGAGGCTCCGGCCCGGCTCGTGATGTTTGCGGCGTGAGAGCGCCGTGGCGTTGCTGATGCCCAGAGTTCGGGGCCTCCCTCGCGTTCGCGGGGCCGACGTCCGCACGTTGGACCCCGCTCCATCCCCCACCCCCAACACAGATGACCAGAGCAGGGCCGATGCCGGGCCGCGTGGCGCGGCGGGCCCATCACAAAGAAGGAGTCAGCATCATGAGTCAGACAGCAACGAGCGTGTGGACGTGCGAATGCCCGGAATGCGGAGCGGCGGTGAGCCTGACGAGGCGGCCGCTGGCGGGCGAGGTGGTTCGGTGCGCCGACTGCGGCGCCGAACTGGAAGTCGTAAGCGTGGATCCGCCCCGGCTGGCGCTTGCCCCGCAGGTGCAGGAAGACTGGGGCGAGTGATCGTCGCGCGTCAGTACCGAACCAAGGGACCGTCGAGCAGAGGAGATTGGCATGCGCGTGGCGTTGTTGTATTCGAGGATTCGGGTGGAAGAGAGGCTTCTCGCGGAGGAGCTCGAGAAGCGCGGGATCACGCACGAACTGATCGACGTGCGGACTGCCTCGTGGAACTGCGGGCACGCGGGTGCGTGGTCTCGGTTTGACGTCGCGCTCGAACGCTGCATCAGCCAGACGCAGGCCGTCACCGCGGTGAAGGTGCTCGAGCGGTTCGGGATCCCGTGCGTGAATCCGAGTCGGACCATCGAGACATGCGGCGACAAGCTCGCGACGACGCTCGCGCTGGAGGCGGCGGGCGTGCCCGGCCCCCGCACCATGGTCGCGCTCGAACCCGAGAGCGCCCTGGCGGCGATCGAGGAGATGGGGTACCCCGTGGTGCTCAAGCCGACGGTGGGCTCGTGGGGGCGGCTGCTGGCGCGGGTCAACGACCGCGACGCGGCGGAGGCGATCCTGGAGCACAAGGCGACACTCGGCGGCGTCTCGCACGGTGTGTTCTACATCCAAGAGTACGTGCGCAAGCCCGGGCGGGACCTGCGGGTGTTCATGGTCGGCGGCGAACCGATCTGCGGGATCATCCGCGAGAGCCAGCACTGGATCACCAACACCGCGCGGGGCGGCCGCGCGGGCGTGCTGCACATCACGCCCGAGATTGCCGAGGTCTGCCGGCGCGCCTCGGCGGCGGTCGGGGGCGGTGTGCTGGCGATCGACCTGCTCGAAGACCCGGAGCGCGGCGTGCTGGTGAGCGAGGTCAACCACACGATGGAGTTCCGCAACAGCATCGCGCCAACCGGCGTGAACATCCCCGGGCGGATCATCGACCACGTGCTGGAGACCGGCTCGCGGCGGGCGGCCGCCCAGATCGAATCCAAGCCGGTTGCATCGCGGGAGGCGGCACGATGAGCCTGCGTGTGTCCATCGTGGGCGGGTCGGGGTATGGCGGTGGCGAGCTGCTGCGGCTGCTGTCGGCACATCCGGAGGTCGAACTGGTGCAGGTGACGAGCCGATCGCAGGCCGGGATGTTCGTGCACAGCGTGCACCCGAACCTGCGCGGGCGAGTGAAGCTGACGTTCGTTCGTCCGACGGAATTGGAGCCCTGCGACGTGCTGTTCCTCGCGATGCCCCACGGCGAGGCCGGACGGTCGATCGATCGGTACACCTCGCTCGCGCCGAGGATCGTGGACCTTTCGGCGGACTTCAGGCTGCGGGATGTCGGCGCGTATCGGCGCTGGTACGGCGAAGACCACCCATCGCCTGCGTGGCTCGACCGCTTCGTGTACGGGCTGCCCGAGCTTCATCGTGACCGGCTTCGCGGGGCGAAGCTTGCCAGCGGCGTCGGATGCAACGCCACGGCGATGAACCTGGCGCTGCTCCCGCTGGCGCGGCATGGGCTGATCCGCACGGCGATCTGCGACATCAAGGTCGGGAGCAGCGAGGGGGGCAATGCCGTCAACGCGGGAAGCCACCATCCCGAGCGGTCGGGCGTGGTGAGGACGTTCGCGGCGGCGGGTCATCGGCATGCCGCGGAGGTCGAGCAGGAGCTGATGGGCCCGCACGGGCGGTTTGATCTGCATGTGACGGTCACCTCGGTCGAGATGGTACGGGGCGTCCTGTGCACGGCGCATGTGCTGCCCACGAGAACGATCGAGGAGAAGGAACTCTGGTCGCTGATGCGCGAGGCGTACGGCGGCGAACCGTTCGTGCGGATCGTGCGCGATAAGTCCGGCATTCACCGGTTGCCCGAGCCCAAGTTGCTCAGCGGAACCAATTGGGCGGACGTGGGCTTTGAGATCGATCGGGACACCGGACGGATCGTGATGATCTCGGCGATCGACAATCTGATGAAGGGTGCCGCGGGGTCGGCGGTGCAGTGCATGAACCTGATGTGCGGCTTTGAAGAGCTCGCGGGGCTCGACTTTGTCGGGCTTCACCCGCTGTAGCACGGAGGATGATGATGATCGTGGTCAAGATCGGCGGAAGCCGGGGCGTGGACCTGGCGGCGGTGGCGGAGGACGCGGCGTCGCTCATCGCCGGCGGGCACAGGATCGTGCTGGTGCACGGCGCCTCGCACGAAACCAACCAGCTCTCGGAGTCGCTCGGGCATCCGCCACGGTTCATCACGAGCCCCAGCGGGCACACCAGCCGGCGGACGGACGCGAGAACGCTCGAGATCTTCCAGATGGCCTGCGGGCTGATGAACCAGCGGCTCGTGGCGTTGCTGCTGGCCCGCGGCGTTCGGGCCGTGGGGCTTTCGGGGCTCGACGGGCGGCTGTGGCAGGGCGAACGCAAGGCCGCGGTGCGGGCGGTCGAGGACGGCCGCACCGTCATCATCCGCGACGATTACACCGGATCGGTCGAGCGGGTCGACGCGACACTGCTGCGGATGCTGCTCGACGCGGGGTACACGCCCGTGCTGAGCCCGCCCGCGATCAGCACCGCCGGCGAGGCGATCAATGTGGACGCCGATCGGGCGGCGGCGGCGACGGCGGCGGCGCTCGGTGCGAGCTCGCTGCTGCTGCTCTCCAACGTGCGCGGGTTGCTCCGACAGTTTCCCGACGAGAGCACGCTCGTCCCGGTCGTCCGACGCTCGGCGATCGAGGAGTTCGTCGGACTGGCGGAAGGCCGGATGAAGAAGAAGGTGCTCGGGGCGGGCGAGGCACTCGACCAAGGGGTTGGGCGCGTGATCATCGGGGATGCACGGCGCCGCGGGCCGATCTCGGCCGCGCTCGCGGGAGAAGGCACGGTGTTTGAATGACGACTTCGACAGCCATCAACTCCGCGCCGAACGGCCCGCGGTGCGTTGTGACCGACGATCAGGCGGTGGCGTTGCTGACGGCCGCGGTGGATACGCCGAGCGTCTCGGGGCACGAAAGGCCGGTGGCCGAGCTGCTCCGTTCGCGGGCCTCGGACATGGGTCTTGCCTCGACGATCGACGAGACGGGGAGCGTTGTCGCGGCGACTGCGGGCGACCCGCTGCGGAGCGACCCCAGGACCGCCGACATCGTGCTGCTGGGGCATATCGACACCGTGCCCGGGCACATCGCGGTGAAGCGCGTGGGCGATCGGCTGTACGGTCGCGGGAGCGTGGACGCGAAGGGCCCGCTGGTCGCCTTCCTCATCGCCGCGGCGACTGCGGCGTTGCCCGAGGGTGTACGGCTTGTCGTCGTCGGGGCGGTCGAGGAAGAGATCGCGACAAGCCGAGGGGCGCGGGCGGCGGCGGCGCGGTACCGCCCAGCGGCGTGCGTGATCGGCGAGCCGAGCGGGTGGGACGCGGTGACCATCGGATACAAGGGGCGACTCCTGGCGACGTGCCGATTGGCGAGATCTCTTTCGCACACGGCGGGCCCCAGCGGTAGCGTCGCCGACGAGGCGCACGCGTGGTGGACGCGGGTTCTGGCGGGCGTCGCGCGGCTGAATGAGGGGCGTGAGGGCGCGTTCTCGTCGGTGCAGGCGACGCTGCGATCGATGCACACGGGCAGCGACGGGCTGCGGGAGCACGCGGAGGTGCGGGCTGGGTTCAGGCTGCCGCCGGATGTTTCGCCCGATGCGATCCGCGGGCTCCTGGCATCTTGCGCGGGCTCGGCGACACTGGACTTCTCGGGCGCTGAAGTGGCTCATGTCGCCGACCGGGGGAACGCCGTCGTTCGCGCCCTGTCGGCCACGCTGCGGGCGGGCGGGGTCGCCCCGAGGCACCTGAAGAAGACCGGCACGAGCGACATGAACGTGGTCGGGCCGATCTGGGGCTGCCCGATCGCGGCGTACGGGGCGGGGGATTCGTCGCTCGACCACACTCCGGAGGAGCACATCCAGATCCCTGAGTTCCTGCGTTCGATCGCAGTCCTGCGGGCGGCTTTGGAGCAACTGGCGGGCGAGGTCGCAACCGGGGCCCCGGGGGGGCGGTAGAGCGGCCCATCGGCCGAGGTGCACGGGTGCACGGCAGGCCGACATCGGGAGTTGCTCAGCAATGGAGAAGTGGACCACAGGCGGCAGGTTGGATCGAAGAACCCTTTTGCAGGCCTCGGCGATCGCGGCGGCGACGGGCGTCCTCGCGGGGACAGGCCTGGCGAGGCCAAGCCTTGGGCGAACCTCTGGGCCGGCGCCCGCGAAGCTCAGGATCCTGATCCTGGGCGGCACGGGGTTCCTCGGGCCCAAGGTGGTCGATGCCGCCAAGGCACGAGGGCACACGGTCACCCTCTTCAACCGCGGGAAGACCGAGAAGCGGATCGGGGTCATCGACGACGTCGAGAAGCTCTACGGCAACCGCGACCCCGAGAAGCACGCGGAGGAGGGGGATCCGTCGACGCCCAAGGGGCTCGAGTCGCTCAAGGGCAAGTCGTGGGACGCGGTGGTGGATACGTCCGGGTATGTGCCGCGCATCGTGAAGGCGTCGGCGGACCTGCTGAGCCCGAACATCGGGCAGTACGTGTTCATCTCGACGATCAGCGTGTACAAGAACAACCACATCGCGGGCGAGGCCGAGGACGCCGACACGCTGCGGTACATCGGCAACTCGGAGCAGGTGACGAACGAGACGTACGGGCCGTTCAAGGCGATGTGCGAGCAGGCAGCGGAAATGTCGCTGCCCGGGCGTGCGACGACGATCCGGCCGGGGTTCATCGTTGGTCCCGGGGACCCGACGGACCGGTTCACGTACTGGCCTGTTCGTGCGGATCGCGGGGGCGAGATCGTGTGCCCCGGCGCAACCACCGACCCGGTGCAGTTCATCGATGTGCGCGACCTGTCGGAGTTCATCATCCGATGCATCGAGCAGAAGCACATCGGCGTCTTCAACGCGACCGGGCCGGAAAAGCTCCTGACCGCGGGCGAGTTGATCGCGGCGTGCCGCAAGGCATCCGGGAAGGACTCGAGCGAGCTGTGGGTGCCTTACGAGTTCTTGGGGAGCCAGGGCGTGGGCCCGGGCATGCTGCCGATCCTGCTCCCGTCGGACGGGCCCTTCGCCGGGTTCCACACGCGGAGCGTGGCGAAGGCGGTCGAGGCGGGGCTGACCTTCCGTTCGGCGCTCGACACGGTCAAGGCGACGCTCGAGTGGTGGCCCAAGGAGATCGAGCGGCGTGACCGGGTGGGCAAGGAGATGGTCGAGGCCGCGAAGAAGGAAGGCAAGCCCGAGCCCAAGCTCGGAGATCCGACCCTGCCGCGGGCTGGCATCCCGTCGGAGACGGAGCGGAAGGTGATCGACGCGTGGAAGGCCTCGAAGGCCGAGACGCCCGAGGACGCCCCCCCGGCAACGAAGTAATCGCGAGCGCGGTCTCCGCGAGAAGCGATCAAGCAAAGGGCCCCCGGATCCGAGAAGATCCGGGGGCCTCTTTCGTTCGAGCGACTGATCGTGCCGCGGGTGGTGCCCGCGCGGCGTGGATCGATCAGGGACTGATTACTTCATGCCAAGGTTCTTGACGAGGAAGGCGTACTGGTCCGCGACTTCCTCGATCCGCTTGGCGGTGGGCTTGCCCGCGCCGTGGCCGGCCCGGACGTCGATGCGGATGAGCACGGGCTTGTCGCCGGCCTGGGTCGCCTGAAGAGCGGCGGCGAACTTGAACGAGTGAGCGGGAACGACGCGATCGTCGTGGTCGCCCGTGGTGATCATCGTGGCGGGCCAGCGGCTGCCGGGCTTGCGCAGCGCGACGTGATAGGGCGAGTAGGCGTTGAGCGCCCGGAACTCCTCTTCGCTGGTCTCGGAGCAGCCGTAGTCGCTCTTCCAGGCCCAGCCGATGGTGAACTTGTGGAAGCGGAGCATGTCGAGCACGCCCACGGCCGGGAGCGCAGCGCCCCACAGCTCCGGACGCTGGGTGATCATCGCGCCCACCAGCAGCCCGCCGTTGGACCCGCCCGAGCAGGCGATGCGGCCGGGCTTGGTGTACTTCTCGGCGATGAGGAACTCGGCCGCCGCGATGAAGTCGTCAAAGACGTTCTGCTTGCGGACGTTCGTGCCCGCCTGATGCCATTCTTCGCCGTACTCGCCGCCGCCGCGGATGTTCGGGACGGCGTACACGCCGCCCATCTCCAGCCAACCGATGATGGCGGGGCTGAAGGACGGGGTGAGCGAGATGTTGAACCCGCCGTACCCGTAGAGGAGCGTGGGGTTGTTCCCGTCGAGCTTGATGTCCTTCTTGTGAACGATGAACATCGGGACGCGGGTGCCGTCCTTGCTCGCGTAGAACTTCTGGGTCACGACGAAGTCGTCTGGGTTGAACTTGACGGTGGGCTGCTTCCAGAGGGTGCTCTCGCCGGTCTCGGCGTTGAGGCGGAAGATGGTGGTCGGGATGTTGTAGGAGGTGAAGGAGTAGAAGGTCTCGGTGTCGGTGCGCTTGCCGCCGAAGCCCGACGCCGTTCCGATGCCGGGCAGCGCGACCTCGCGAACGAGCTTCCCGTCCCGTGCGAACTGCTTGACCTGGGTCTTCGCGTCCTTCAGATAGCTCGCGAAGAACATGTTGCCGACCATCGAGACGCCCTGGAGCGTTTCGGCGGCCTCGGGGATGATCTCGCGCCAGTTGTCGCGTTCGGGCTTGCTCAGATCGATCGCGATCAGCCTGGACTTGGGCGCCTTGAAGTTCGTGGAGAAGTAGAACACCCCGCCGTCGTTGCCCACGTACTCGTACGACGCGTCGAACTCGCTCAGGAGCTCGACAAAGCCGTTGGCCTTGTTGCCCTGCTTGGCAACCAAGGCGGCCCTTGCGGCCCGCTTCTCCTCGATCTGCTTGCCGAGAGCTGCCTTGTCGCCCCCGCTGTCGATCTGGTCCTGAAGCCCGCGGATCTCACGCTCGATGCCGCGGATCTGCGTGTCGATCTCCGTCGGGGCGGCACCGATCGGGCTGGCCTTGAGATCACGCACGAAGAGCCCGTTCTTGGGATCCGTGCCCTTCCAGATACTCATCACCACGTACTGGCCGTCCTCCGTCACGCCCGCGCTGAGCCCCCACTCCTTCTGATCGGGACGCTCGTAGACCAGCACGTTCTTGGACTGCGGCTGGCCGATCGTGTGCAGGTAGACCTTCGGGTAGTGGTTGACGGCGGTGTATTCCTGCCCGGCCTTGGGCTCGTCGTAGCGCGAGTACAGGAAGCCGGACGAGTCGCGGAGCCAGCTCGCCCCGGAGAACTTGACCCAACGGATGCTGTCCTCAAGGTCCTTGCCCGTCGCGATGTCGCGGACTTTCCAGCTCGTCCAGTCCGAGCCCGCGTCTGCGATTCCGTAGGCCATGTGCTTGCCGTCCTCGGACACCGAGACACCGGCGAGGGCGGCGGTGCCGTCCTGCCGCAGGGTGTTGGGATCGAGCAGCACACGAGCCTGCGCATCGAGCGAGTCCGTGACGAACAGCACGGACTGGTTCTGCAGCCCGGTGTTGTACGAATAGAAGTACTTGCCCCCGTCCTTGCTGGGCGTGCTGAAGCGCTCGAAGTTCCACAGCTCGGTGAGTCGCTCGCGGATCGCCGAACGTTGCGGGATCGACTCGAGATAGGGGAAGGTGATCGCGTTCTGCGCGTTGATCCACTCGCGCGACTGCGTGCTGTCCGGATCTTCCAGCCAGCGGTACGGGTCGGCGACCTTGGTGCCGAAGTACGTATCCACAAAGTACGTTTCGGCCTTGGGATACGTGATCGGTGCCGGCTGCCCGTGGGCGGCGGCCATCGACATCAAAGCCAGAGCGGCGACGAATCGGACACGTGCGGACATTGCGTCACTCCTTGGAAATAGACACGACCCAAGGATACCGCCCCGCCCGCCCCCGGGTTTCGGTCTCGCCCGTCCCGCCGACGCTGCCGGATGAGGCCCCTACTGCACCAGCCCTTTGGTCAGCCGCATGAACGCGGTCTCGAGGTTGACGGGCTCTTCCGTGAACTTGGTGATGCGGAACCCCCCGTTGATAAGCATGTTGGGGATGTCCGTGAACGTGCGCCCGGCGGACTCGTCGAAATCCACGTGGAGCAGGTGCCGACCGGCCCGGTCGTTCGGGTCGGCATCGGCCACGCTCACCTTGCGGACCCCGGGGAACTTCTGGACGACCTTGGCCGCCTCCTCGTGCCGATCGGCGACGCCGATGTGGATCACATGACCCATCTTGGCCCGGCGGACGATCTCGGCGACCGGGCCGTTGAACAGCAACTGCCCCCGCTCGATGATCCCGACAACGTTGCACAGCTCGGCCAGCTCCGGCAGGATGTGGCTCGAGATCAGGATGGTCTTGCCCATCCTTCGCAGTTCCTTGAGCAACTCACGCATCTCGATGCGAGCCCGAGGATCAAGCCCGCTCGCCGGCTCGTCCATCAGCAGCACCTTCGGGTCGTGCAGGAGCACCCGCGCCACGCTCAGCCTCTGCTGCATCCCGCGGGAGAGCCCGTTCACCTCGGCCGTCGCCTTGTAAGACAGGTCCGTCAGTTCCAGCACGTCCTTGACGACCTTCTGCCGCTGCGAGCCGTGGATGTTGTACGCGGCGGCGAAGAACTCCAGGTACTCCGTCACCACCATGTCCTCGTACGCGCCCATGAAGTCCGGGACGTAGCCGATGAGCGGGCGGATCTGCCGGTTCTGGAAGCCCACCGTCAGCCCGGCGATGTTCGCCTGCCCGCTCGAAGGCTTGAGCAGCGTGGCGAGAATCTTGATCGTCGTCGTCTTGCCGGCCCCGTTGGGGCCGATGAACCCGAAACAATCCCCCTCGTTGATCGTGAGGTTCAGATTATTAAGCGCCACGAGGTCGCCGTAGCGCTTCGTCAGGTTGATCGTCTCGATCATCGGCATGCAATGGCCCTTCTCATGGCTCGCGAGACTCCGTCACCTCGCCCGAGCCGCCCACGAACGATGGCGGGTTGTCGGGCAGGGGATAGACCCACCTCACCCACGTCACGCCGGTGTTCTCCATCGGCTCCCCGTCCACGAACATCGGCGTGGGCGAGGCCGACTCGCGCACCTGCCCCAGCACGATCAGGCACGGCTGCGTCAGCCAGCGGCAGATATCCCACCCGTGCATCGCCGCCCGGCTCGCGATGACGCGTGGCTGATCGCTGGACGTCGCGTTGGTCGCCGGGCCGGGCAACTGGTTGAACAGCGCGAGCGCCAGCATGTACTGCTCCGGCGCGACGACACGCTCGACTCCCGTGATCGCGTTGCCGTACTGAGACCCGACGGAAAGCCGATCGAGCAGCGCTTCGAGCGAGCGGGAGGCGAGCGGCACCTCGGCGAACTCCGAGCGCAGGTTCAGCACCTCGCCCGGACGCCACGCCCGCGACGCGGGCAGGCTGATCGCCCAGGCACCCTCGGACGCCGGGCGAAGCCCGCTGAGGATCGACGGCGTGACCACCGACGAAGCCCGCGGGACATAGATGATCGTGACATTCTCGAGCGCGCCCGGCATGCCGTGCGCCAGCAAACCGCTGGGTCCCTGGGCGTCCACGGCGATCTCGCCGCCCGCCGACCCGTCGGGCTTGGCGGGGAAGGGCGCCCGCCACACCGTGCCGCCAGCCCAGTCGATCTGGAACTGCTTGACGGTGGACCTCGCGGGGAAGGTCACGCTGCCCGGCCCGACCGCCTCAAGGGCGTACTCGCGCGTGTCGGGGAAGCTGAACTCGCTCCCGGGGCCGGACTTGATGTCCGCCCATGGCGCGACAGCGTTGCGTACGTCACGCCGCGAGCCCGGCGTCTCGAATCGACCGTCGCTGCCGCCCACGGCGATGGTCGCCGAGCCGTACCACGGGATCATGACATTGACCCACGTCCGTGATCGGACGCGTTCGTGCCCGTGGATGGTTTCAAAGACGGTGAGGTGCGTTCCCTCGGTCTGCTTGGGACGGGCAAGCCAGGCGCCGCCCCACGCGAGCACGGTGAACGCGGCGCCCGACAGCACGAAGGCGAGCCATGAATGCCGCGCGAGCCCCATGCGCTTGAGCACGCCGTACGACACCGGTCCGGCGACAAGCCAGTAGGCCGCGAAGACGACTAGCCCGAGCAGGATGCCCGTGGCGGCCTGGCCTTTCTTGTCGATCATGCCCCCGATGAGCGAATCGAACTCGCTGGGCCTGTTGCGGTTGGCGATCACGTTCCAGCGCCCGCCGCGGGTGTCGGCCTCGGTCCGCTCCTGCAGATTCAGCAACTGCCCGCGGGTGCCGATGAGCCGGTGCCAGAAGACGTCGGCATCGACGGGCAGCGCCTGCCGCCCAACATCGAGCCCCAGCACCGTAATCGCCCCGCCGCCCCAGGAACGCCGCACCGCGATGCACGCGCCGTCGGGCCCGTTGATCACGCGCACCGCCTTTTCGGGCGCCACCCCGTCGCGGGGCACAAACTCGTGGATCACGCCGTCCGTGGGCATCTGCGGCGAGCGGGCCCGGGTCAGCAGCGGCGTGTACGCCGACATGTCGACCCCATCGCGCCGGACCACGTTGACCTCGGGCATCATGTCCGACAACTCATGCTCGGCACGACCGATCCAGGTCTGCCCCGCCGCGGGCAGCGCGATCACCAGGTGACCGCCCCGTTCGATCCACTCGCGCATCGCCCGGGCGGTCGGCCCGCGGATCTCGCCCGGTTCGCCCGCCCCCCACACGATCACGCTCATCGCCGACAGCCCAAGCCACGAATCGGGCAGCTCGCCCGGCGTGCGGATCTCGGCGATGTGCGTCGCCTCGTGCCCGTACGGGGGCGTCGTCTCCCCGGCGAAAGACTGCAGAAACCGATCAAGACCCATCGATCGAACGCCGATCCGCCCCCACAGCCCGGCACTCGGCGGCAGAATGTTCATCGCCCGCCCGATCGCCGACGATTGCGGCGCCACGACCACCTGCCCGAGCAACTCGCCGAACCGCCCCGCCATCGCCGCCTCGAGCCCGCCCTCCTCCGCCGCGTGCACCGAGATCGTGAACGACCCGTCACGGTCCACGGCGTAGGGAAGCATGGTGTAGATCCAGACAGGCTGGGCCACGCCGGGATTCAGCGAGACCGCCCTCGTCCACACCTGGATATCTCGATCGGCGTCGGGCATCGTCAGTCGGACGACGACCTCGCGCTGACGCGTCGCGGTGTCCGTCAGCCGAAGCCGGATCCCCGCGTAACTGCCCGCCCGCGCCACGCCGCCCACGCCCGCCTGGTCGAGCTCGATCTTGACCGATCCGACGCGAAGGGCCTGGGCGGCCGCACCATCCTGCACGGGCACCGCCGCCCGTGCCGAAGGCCCCACCACCAGCAAGCCCGCCAGCATGCCCAGCAGACAGACCACCCACGTCCCGAAACGCGGGCGTGGCGGGCTGACGGGATGTTGACGGCTGCGACCGCGTGCTCTCACGAGGCCATTCTACTGGCGCTCAAGCCTCCGGGTTCTCGGGCCGATACCCCGGCATGCACGACTTCACCCCGGGCGTCTGGATTCTGCTCGCCGCCGTTGGTGCCGGCGCGACCATCGCCTGGCTCTACGCAACCGCCGCGTTCATCCGCAATCACGCCGAACGCCACGCCGTGCTCTGCGAAGTCCGACGACTGCGGGCGGAGTATCGGCGTCGATCGCGGGCCGCCGCCAACGCCGGGGTGGATCCCGACGAAGAGGTGATCGAGGTCGACGAGGCACCCGACGCGCGGAAGGCCGCCTGAGTGACCGCGTTCCCGCCGCCGACACCCCGACGCGACCGATGAAAAACCCGCCTCGTCGGCGGGTCGTTCTGGTCATCGATCAGAGAGCGTCTCCTGAGACCTCAGGCTTCTTCCTCGTCGTCCCCTTCGCCCGGCAGCGGCTTCCCGGGCGCCAAGGGCTGCGCCGCCTTGATCGCGAGCACTTCCTTGCGAATCTCCATCGCCAGCTCGGGGTTGTCCTTGAGGAACTGCTTGGCGACCTCGCGGCCCTGGCCCAGACGAACCTCGCCGTAGTTGAACCACGAGCCCGACTTCTGGCAGACCTTGCTCTCCACCGCCACGTCGAGCAGATCGCCCACGCCCGAAATCCCCTCGGCGTACATGATGTCGAACTCGGCCTCGCGGAAGGGCGGGGCCACCTTGTTCTTCACCACGCGCGCCCGCGTGCGGCTGCCGACAACGACATCCCCCTCCTTGATCGCCCCGATCCGCCGAACGTCGATGCGGACCGACGAATAGAACTTGAGCGCCCGCCCGCCCGTGGTGGTCTCGGGGCTGCCGAACATCACCCCGATCTTCTCCCGGATCTGGTTGATGAACACCACCGTCGCGTTGCTGCGGGCGATCACGCCGGTGAGCTTGCGCATCGCCTGGCTCATGAGCCTCGCCTGAAGCCCGACGGAGGCCTCGCCCATCTCCCCCTCGATCTCGGCCTTGGGAACCAGGGCCGCCACCGAGTCAACGACGATCACGTCCACCGAGTTGCTGCGCACGAGCATCTCGCAGATTTCCAGGGCCTGCTCGCCCGTGTCAGGCTGGCTGACGAGCAGATCGTCGATATTCACGCCGATCTTGCGGGCCCACGTCGGATCGAGCGCGTGCTCAGCGTCGATGATCGCCGCCACGCCACCATCCCGCTGCGCCATCGCCGCCACCGTCAGCGCGAGCGTCGTCTTGCCCGAACTCTCCGGGCCGAAGATCTCGATGATCCTTCCGCGGGGAATCCCCTTCCCGCCCAGCGCCAGGTCCAACGAGATCGACCCCGTCGAGATCCCCGGCACGCTCAGGAACTGCGCCTCGTCCATCTTCATGATGGCGCCCTTCCCGAACACCTTGTCGATCTGCTGCAGCGTCCGATCCAACGCCTGCTTCTTCTGCTTGTCCTCCATCTTCACTTCAACCTGAGACATCGCGCAACCGCCTTTCTCTGCCGGGTCGTGGCTGCCGCCTCAACATCGTGGCCCCCTTCAGAGGCCCGTCGAGACTGCCGCAGGCGGCCCGGCTCCCAGCGAACTCGCGACGGCATCACGGTCGGCCGCCACGCTGGCGGCGGCCGTGAGCCCTTCGCACCCGGGAGATCGGAAGAGCGTCGTGTAGGGAAAGAGTGTAGATCTCGGTGGT
>ERZ761603.1039-NODE-1039-length-21781-cov-15.826107_pt1 | contig 21781 bp, 14 predicted proteins | sample MGYA00511879_ERZ761603 | MGnify/ENA primary metagenome ERZ761603 (study PRJEB28899, sample SAMN02850040) | bioreactor sludge metagenome | biome: EBPR Sludge; feature: EBPR Bioreactor; material: flocular biomat | place: Australia: Thorneside Wastwater Treatment... | reverse complement strand
CCCCCCCCCTATTGTGATGTGTTATCTTCGCGCTCCGCCCCATGTCGTGGCTCGCGTGGCTCGCCGCTCCGGTCGCGGCGGTGGCCCAACCGATCGGGTTTCATGTCGTGGAGCCGCTGCCGGGGCATGATTTCACGGAGATCTCCGGCCTCTCGTCGGACGGTACTCGCTCGGTCGGCGTGAGCACAAGAAACACAGGTGGTTCATGGAGATCGTTCATACGCGAAGTGGATGGCGATCTGCGCCTGTGTAGCCCCTCTTTTTCGCAGGGTGTACCCCGCTTCATATCCGGTGACGGTCGGTACACCGCGGGAACCGGCGCCGAGCCGCCAGAGTATCAGAATGAGTACTCGTTTCGCCGCGATGGTTGCAGCTCGGAGCAGCGCCTGACCCCGATCTACTCCCGCGTCTGGGACATCAACCACGATGGCAGTGTCATCGTCGGCGGCCGTCAGTTCATCATTGAGCCGTTTGTTTCTGGCTATGTCGCGTCTCGATGGACGGAATCGGGCGGTTTTCAGACGATTATCGAAGAGGGTGATCCCCGCTTTTGGTCCAGCATGGCCACGGGCGTGAGCGCTGATGGAAACGTCGTGGTGGGGCACGGCTTTGGCTGGGAGGGCGGAACCGACGGCCCGGAGCGTTCCTTCCGCTGGACGCCAGGTGGGGGTCTTGAGATTTTACCCGGTTCGGGTGATGTGGTTGCCAACGCGGTGAGCAGTGACGGGAGCCGCATCGTCGGAACGGCCTATCTCGACGACGGCCGGCGTCACAATGTCATGTGGCATGATGGGCGAATCATTGATATTGGGTTGACGGTCACCGGCAGCGGCCAACCTCAGGTGGTGTCAAACTCGGGCATGATCCTGCTCGATACGCGCAATTTCAGTCGAAATGCCAATGTATGGACACCGGCCATGAGCGCTGCAATGCCTCTCCCCGATTACATCGAGTCATTCGGGATTGACGTTCCGGACGGATGGGTTCTCTTTGAGGCCGTCGGCGTTTCGGACGATGGCCGGACCATCGCCGGGTCAGCCCGCCGACCTGACGGCCAGTTCCGGGGCTTTGTCGTCACTGTTCCATCCGCGCCGACGGCGGCGCTGCTCTTTGCTGCTTCCGCGGTGTGTGTGCGCCGCCGCTCTCTTGCCTGATTTCACGTCTCCGCGGTTGATTCTGATCGCTCGTCGTGTGACGTGTTGATCGCGGTGGCCTCATGGAGTGATCGAATGACACCGAAGTCTCGGCGTGCGCTGTCGCTCGCGCTTCTCTGCCCTCTCTCGGCCGTCGGCCAGGTCTTTCCGGAGGTCACACCCCACATCTCGATGTGGGACAACAATCATGGCCGGGGCGACCTGAGCGACCCGTGCCTCATCTGCCGCTCGCTCACGAACAACGGCGGGCCGGTCGCGCCGCCGACCGGCTGGGTCGGTGATGATGCCATCCACGGGATGATCATCCAGACGGTGGACAACGGCAAGTACGACTTTGCCCCGGAAAAGGTGGCGAGGCAGGTTGTGTGCCGCATGCAACGGTACTCGCAGCAGTTTCAACAGGGGCGGGTACACCTGGTGCTCAAAGGCTTTGCGCACTGCCCCGAACAACCAGCGGCTGGCGATGTGCAACCGACATGCCTGCTGCATCCCGATGACGCGATTCCGTATACACCGAGCGAGTTCGGTGCGGGCAACGAGGCCCTTACGGTCGGCATCCGCGCTCGAAACCCATGGATGACCCACGCATCCGAACACATGAAACTCTGGATCAAGGCGTTCGCTCAGGAGTACCGCCGCATCGCGCTGACAGGTGTTCTTGATCCTTCCTTGCCCGCGGAAGGGTGCAATCAACTGGTGCCGATCGCCACTCTCATCATGGGTGACGGTGCGATGGGGATCTACGCGTTCCCGATCGACCGCCTTCTCATCGACTCGGAAACCTACCCCACGGTGACGGACGACCGTGTTCTGAAGGCCATGGCGAGTGGCGCGGGCGACCCCGCCCACCGCTGGAACACCGAGCCGGTGCCGGGCTTTGGCGGGCAGACATTGGCCCAACTGTGGGCCGCCGCGGAAGCCCAGTGGGATACGACGGACCCCGCATTCTCGTGGGACGAGTCAATCGCCGATGTCCTGGATCGAACGAACTTCGCCTTCTTCCGCGCCTCCAAGCGCCGCGTCTACCTCTGGTACAACGCCATCGCCTACCGCGCCAAGCAGCACATCATTGAGACGCAGGTCTTCGCGCCCGCCCGCGAGATTCTCGCCGACCTGGGCGCCACGCCCCTCACCGGCAACTACGGCGAGTTCGCCGCCGATGGCCAGCCCGATGTGTTCGGTTGGCAGCGCGTCCGCGGCCCGGATGCGAACCGCAACGAGGACCCCGTGGGCGGCACCATCCCGCCCCCGCCGATGGTCAGTTCCAACACCCTGCCCCGCGTGTCGCTCCAGTCGTTCAACGAGTCCTCGCGCATGATCGGGTACGATGCGCTCGGCTCGTGGTACAACTTCAAGACCCAACCCCGCGGCCCCTTCACCGTGGACCAGCCCCAGTTGTACAGCGTCGATACGTCGGATGCTTCGTACAACCACAGGATGCGGATGAAGAACCTCTACATCCCCGACCTTCCCGTGAATCCCGATGAGACCACGGAAGACGCCTTTCGCCGTGTCCACCGTCACCGGGTAGAGACAACCATCAACTCCTACGCCGGCGCCGGGCAGAGCCGCGTCGAGCCGTACATCCCCGCGCCCGATGCGCCATTGGGCACCGGCGTCATGAACCACCTCTTCACCGCCGCGTTCGTCCGCGACCAGTTCGCCGCGGCACGCGCCAAGCAACTCCTCCAGATCAACGTCTTTCACGGTGTAGGCAACTCTCAGTCCACACCCTCAACCACCCTGTGGAACCGCACTCTCTCTCTGATGCAGCAGGTCCACGCCTTCCGCATTCAGAACTGGGAATGGACCATCGGCGACAATCCCGGCCACTCCGTCCACCCGCTGGGCGACATCACCAACACCCTGCGCGACCCCGCGCAACTCCACGGGCCCGAGACTGTTCTCATCGCCACCAGCACCCTCGACGCCATGCCCGACTGGGCCATGACCGAGGCCGTCGCCCAGTTCGAGACCTGGCTTCCCGCCCCGGGAGAGTCGTTGCAACTCGTCTACGAAGGCCGCATCCATATACCCGGCATGACCAACATCGCCAACCCCGCCGCCTTCCCCGCCCACGCTGAAATCTCTCTCTGGGATTGGTACGACACCACCCACGCGGGCGGCTGGTGGCACCCCGTCGTGTTCAACGATGACCCATTCGAACCGCACCGCTGCCTCTTCGGCACGCCCGACCTCTCCGCCCGCCGCGGCGCCCTCTTCGGCGATGGTTCGCGCTTCGTGAGTTCGTCCGGGCAAGTCCGCGTGCGCATCGCCCACTTTGTACATGCCAGCGTCATCGACACCACCCCCTTTCAATCCAGCCACAACCTGCTTCAGGTCTTCCGCCACGACACCTTCGCCCTGCCCCCCGAGGGCCTCGCCGCGGGAACGGGCGAGATCGGGGAGCACTCAGCACCCCTCGGCCCCGACCTCAACACCGACCGGGCCGTCAGCGCGGCGGACCTTGACTACTTCTTCACCGCGTTCACCGCCGACTCGCTCGCCGCGGACTACGACGGCGATGGCGAAGTGACCTCCGCCGATGTCGCGGCGTTCGCGGCGGACTACGCGGCGGCCGAATGAACGGGTGGGCTCGCGTGGCTCGGCGGGGCGGGTGATGGCGCGATCGCGGGGCGGGGGCGGCCGGCGCTCGCCGGCGCGGGCGAGGGGTTGGGATAGTTTCGCGGGAGTGCCGGCGTCGTGGAGGTGTGGTCGGGAAGGCGCAAAGATGTACCTCGGCCGCGGCTGAGCGCATCCCCCATCTCGAGGGAGGAATGGGAGGAGCGGGGGTGGAACCCGCGTGAATGCCCGCGCCGTTCAAAGACGGAAGGGGCGCGCGTCGATAGATCCAGTGGTGGTGGGCATTCTGGTGGGTGCTCACGTGGACAACTCTCTCGCCGGATTCTCGGCACGTTCCACGGAAGGAACAGACATGGTTCTCACGGAAGATGCGGTTCCGCAGACGTTCGCGTTCCCCTCGGGGCAGTTGGGCACTTCCCCGGCCGTCACCGGCTTCGATCCCGGCGATGCCCCCGAGTCGCTCCCCTTTGACCGCCGGCGCCTGCCCCGCAAGGTCATGTCCGGCTTCGCGATGGCGGTTTTTACCGCGGGCATCTCCGCCGGAACGGTCGTCCGCGTTGAACTCATCGACGGCAGCCACACCGGCCTGGGCATCCGCTGCCCCATCCCGATCGAGCCGGGCGCCAGCTTCTCGCTGATCCCCGAGGACCGCATGATGCCCCGCCAGGTCGGCATCGCCGTCCGCTGCGAGGAAGAGGGCGATCAGTTCCACCTCGGGCTGCGGATGCGCCGCAACCTCATGGCGGCGTAATCGAGCGCGGCGGCACATCACTCCGAGACGGTTCTGCCGCCGCGGCCGCGACGGGGCCGATCTTCATCGCCGTACGCCTCGATCATGCGCTGCACGAGATTGTGCCGGACCACGTCTTCCTTGCCGAAGGCCACAAAGCCGACGCCGGACACTTTGCGCAGTTTGGCCGCCGCATCGGTGAGTCCGCAGTCGCGGTCGTCATCGAGGTCGGTCTGGGTCGGGTCGCCGGTGACGACCATCTTGCTCCCGTGGCCCAGACGCGTCAGGAACATCTTCATCTGTCCGCGGGTGGCGTTCTGGGCCTCGTCGAGGATCACGAAGGAGTGGTTGAGCGTGCGACCGCGCATGAACGCGAGGGGTGAGACCTCCACCACGTCGTTCTCCATCAGGCGGCGCAACTGCGAGAACTCCATCATGTCGTTGAGGGCATCGAACAGGGGCCGCAGGTAGGGATTGACTTTCGCCCGCAGGTCGCCGGGGAGGAAGCCGAGTTTCTCCCCGGCTTCCACCGCCGGGCGGGCGAGCACGATCCGCTTCACCCGCTCGCTCTTGAGCATGTGGACCGCCGCGGCGACGGCGAGGTAGGTCTTGCCCGTGCCCGCCGGCCCCAGCGAAAAGACCAGGTCGTGATCGCGGATGGACTCGATGTACGCGGCCTGGTTCGCCGTGCGGGGCTTGACGGGCCTGCCCGCGACGTACACGTTCAGCCGTCCGTCCCACTCACTCTCGTTGAGCAGCAGCGGGCCGCCGTCCTCGTCGGTATCGGCGACCATGCGGCCCGATTCCTCGGCGATCAGGTCCAGCACCCCCTGGCGGGAGAAGTTCTGCTTGTCCGCCGCGGCGAGGTTGAGGGCCTCGAGCACGTTGCGCGCGATGGTGACGGCGCCCCGTTCGCCCGAGACCGAGATGCGACCCTCGCGCGCGGTGATGTGCACGCCCAGGGCCTCGCGGAGCATCTTCAGATTGCGCTCGGCGGGGCCGAGGACGGTCTGACGGTCGGGGTTGTTGGTGAGGCGGATGGTGACTTCCACGCGGGGGCTAGGGTAGCGTGCGGCGCCCGCCGGTGTCACACGTCGATTCGCGCGTGGCGGTTTTCGCGGATGAAGATCCCGCCGATGAGGACCGTGAGTGCGGCGATGGCGATGGGGTACGCCAACCCCGCGTACGGGTTGAACCAGTGGCCGGGATGACGCTGCGATACGTACGCCGCGAGCCACGTTGACGCGAAAGGGACCAGCCCGCCGAAGACGCCGTTGCCGATGTGGTAGGGAAGGCTCATCGAGGTGTAGCGGATGCGCGTGGGGAAGAGTTCCACGAGGAAGGCCGCGATCGGCCCGTAGACCATGGCGACGTAAGCCACCAACACGACGATAAGCCCGAGCGTGAGCAGCAACGGTCGCGTCCCGAGGCGAACATCGCTGAACTCGGCACGTGATGCGCCGCCGGCCGCTGTTGTACGGGTTTCGATTGCTGTGGTGCCGTCTGTATAGACACGTCGAACAGTCTCGATCGTTACGGTCTCACCCGCCGCGGCCGGGAGCAGAGCGTCCGGCACGGTGAGTGTGCGCTGAGCGGGTGGGGCGGTGGAGCCAGTCACGGCCACGGCGGCTTCGATCTTGCGCGATAGGTCGCCTTGCGCCATGATGCCCATGAAGATGGGGATGTAGGTGGCCGCCGCCAGGGCGCACCCCGTGAGCATGATGGGCTTCCGCCCGATGCGATCCGACAGCCAGCCTGTCAGGATAAAGAGGGGTGTGGCGATGAGCAGGGCCGCGCCGATGATGATGTTGCTCTGCACCAGTTCGACCTTGACGGTGCGCTGAAGGAAGAAGAGCGCGTAGAACTGCCCGGTATACCAGACCACGCCCTGCCCCGCCGCGGCGCCGAAGAGGGCGAGGAGAACAAACTTGAGATTCGCGCGGTTCGCGAAGGAGTCACGGATGGGATTGCGAGATCCCTTGCCCGAGGCCTTCATCCGCTGGAAGACCGGGCTTTCCTTCATGCGGCTTCGAAGGATGTACGAGAAGACGACCAGTGCGATGGACAGCAGAAAAGGGATGCGCCAACCCCATTCGCTGAAGGACTCGGCCGACATCGAGAGTCGGCATGCGAGGATCACGCCCAGCGACACGAAAAGTCCGAGTGTTGCGGTAGTCTGGATCCAACTGGTCCAGAAGCCGCGCTGGCCGTCGGGTGCATGCTCGGCGATGTATGTCGCCGCTCCGCCGTACTCGCCGCCCAGGGCCAGCCCCTGCATCAGCCGAAGGATCAGCAGCGCGACCGGGGCGAATGCCCCGGCGGTGGCGTACGTGGGAAGAATCCCGATGGCGAATGTGGCCCCGCCCATCAGGAGCAGCGTAACGAGAAAGGTGTGCTTGCGGCCGATCACATCGCCCAGGTAGCCGAAGATCACGGCCCCGAACGGTCGCACCGCGAACCCGATCCATACAACGGCCAGTGTTTTCAGGAAGGCGAGCAGGCCGTCATCATCGGGAAAGAACTTCGCCGAGACGACGGTGGCGAGCGACGCGAAGATGTAGAAGTCGTACCACTCGATGAGCGTGCCGGCGCTGCTGGCAAAGATAATTTTCCAGAGGTCGCGGCGGGATTCGATGGCGGGGTGCACGGGCATGTGTCGGCGCGAGTTGAGAGTCTGCGGGCTTGGAGGTTGGCGTGAAGGGCGTCAGTGTACGGGCGGGCGGAGACGCGATCGGGCGGCGATTGGGTCGTCACAGTGAGGAGCGGGGAGGCCGTGCGCCCGATGGGCGCGAGCGGCCCGTAATCGCCGTGGATGTGATCGATGATGGTGTGCCCCGGCGCACCCGGGTCTGAGCAACAACTCTGGGGTTCGCACGAACCGAGTGACGGATGACCGACGCTCAACCGCAGGATGTCAACGTACGGCCACGAAACGCGGGAGCAACGATGCAACAGAAGGTAGCGTGGTCATGTGACACCGCCATCAGGCAAAAAGCCCAGGCACTCGATCCGCAGCGGGGTTCCGATGCGTACCCACGATTCAGTGCTCGGGCATCACGAAGCGGTCGGCGGGCAAGGTCGGGTTGATCTCGAAGGCGTCGATACTCCACGATGATTGGGGAGACTCTTTACCGTCGAAGTACACGGTGTACGCCGTGGGCAGCGTCACGCCGTCGATCGTGGACCATGCAGTGAATGTCCGTACCGATTCACCGACCTTCATGGTTCCATCTCTCCCGCGAAACGCCAGTTGCAGGGGTTTCCCGCTTGAACGGTCGATGGTCAGGCGCATGGCGGCCCCGTTCAGCCAGACCCGGATGTACTCCACCGGTGTTTCACCCAACACGCCATCGCCCTCACCGATCACGATCAATCCGGGGCAGTCGGCCCGGGGAGATCCGTCGGCATGTGCTTTCAGCACCACGATCGGCCAACGGGACATCGACCGCTGAAAGGCGCGGCCCCGGCTGGCCGCGATTCGCTCCGCACCGCTCACCGAGGCCATCGCCGCGCCGTCGGGCCCGAGCAGCGTCGAGAACCAGGACTCATTCCACGATTCTTTCTGAAAATACCGATCGGGGAACGCGATCACGGTCTCTCGCGCGACGGCGTATTCCTTGTCGCCGTGCTTCTCTGTTTTCGCCAGGGCAGCGCGATATGAGGTGACCGCGCGGATACGTTCCGCCCCGCCCGCCCATTGCACCACCCGATCGAGCGCGGCGCGTCCCCGAACGACCTGGTCGTTGGAGCCGAAGACCTTGTCGTCGTCGTGCTCGATGTACGCCGCCGGGTCTTTGAGGAATCCGGTTCGGCAACCGTCGGATGCGAAGAAGTAGATGCGTCCATCGTGAACTGCATACCTCCGGGCATCGCCCATCCCCGAGAGCGCACCCATCCGCCCGCATGCTCCGCCGTCGGCGACCTCGTACTTGGCCGGGTCTTTCTCGAAGAGCGATTTGTTCACATCCGTGGCGAAGCGGTACTCGATGCCGTCTCGTTCGACCGACAACTCGGCCCGCCCCGGCACATCGCGTCCGGCGATCAGTTCCACAGGATCAACCGGGAGGGTGCGCTGCGGGGGTGCGCCGAATGATGGCGCAATCAACACAGCAAGAAGTGCATAAATTGCCGTGCTGCCGATGCGTTGTGATGTGATCATTCGCAGTTTCCGGATGCCGCGCCGGCGTGCCCGCGGACGTGGATCGTACATGGTACGGCGTTGCCGGTGATACAGAACCGGCCATTCCGGTGCGGCCTTGAGCACACGATACCTCGGCCGTCACCGTCGCTGCCAACCGGGCACGATCTCCCTGATCCGCCATGATCAACACGTTGTTGCACTACGGGAGCGATCGATCCGGCGCCGAGGGTGACGTTCTCCATCAACTCCGGGATCGCTGATGCTCGCCGCGACATCTCGGAGTTTGACGAAACACGTCATTGTCGTCCTCCCATTCTCGGTTCAGTTGAATCCTTCTCTTGTCCGCACCGCATCAGCGGACGTGCCGGAACGTGTGCTTCATCCGAGGCCGAGCATCGATCAACGCATCGGGGGTGGTTGTCGGGGTCGGCGCGGATCAACATACTGCATTCCGGCAAGATGTTGAGTGGTGATCCGGACTGCTTTCACGAAGTTGTGCACCGCCGCGAGAGTCGCCCGCCGCGCCGCGTTCGGCCGCTGACGAGTCGAACCGCGCGTTGTACAAGGACCGGCTTGTCTACACCCTGAAGATCGATCCGAGTTTCTTGCCCAGCAGCGTGCTGGCGGCGAAGATGGTGACGGTGAGCAGCGCCATGCCCCACACGCCCATCGCGCTGGCGATGTAGGGGCCGTCGCCCAGACGGTCCATGAAGGCCCAGATCTGCTTGGTGATGGGGTAATCGCCGGTCTGCTGCGCGAGCAGGAGCGAATCGCTCACCTCGAGCATCGAGAAACTGAAGACCAGCAAACCCCCCGCGATGAGGTTGGCGAGGATGAGCGGCAGGATTACCCGCCGGATCGCCGTCAGGCGGCTGGCCCCGAGGTTGACCGCGGCTTCCTCCAGTTCGCCGCTGGTCTGCTCCAGGCCCGCGACGGTGCTGCGGACGATGTAGGGCAGGCGGCGTGTCGCGTAAGCGATGATGAGGAAGGGGAAGGGGCTGGGATCAACGGCGAAGATGCTGGCGAAGGGTGTCAGCGGGCCGCCGTTGCCGAAGGGCCAGCGAAGGCTCATGGCCACGTACCCGAAGGCCATCACCAGCCCGGGCACGGCCAGCGGCAGCATGCACAGCGCATCGAGCAGCCCGCGCCCGCGCACGGTCGTCCGCACGATCAGGTACGCCACGGCGATGCCCAGCACACCGTCCAAAACCATGGCGCAGGTGGCGAGGAAGAGGCTGTTCTTGATCGACTGGAAGGAGTCGGGCGCACCCAGTGCCTCGACGTAGTGCGCCCCGGTGAAAGCGGTGGGCAGGACCGTCTCGTACCACTGCCCCGGCACCGTCACGCTCGTGAGGATCACCCCCAGGTGCGGCAGAACCGCGGTGAAGCAGACCAGGGCGAAGAGGCCCGTGGCGAGCCACGCGCGCGCGCCCGTCAAGGTTTTTTCCCCCGCCGCGCGGCTGGCCTTGCTGTACATGGCGTAGCCCTTGCCGCCGAAAACGACCTTGCCGAGCAGGTAGAGGACCACCGCCGCGCCGAGCATGATGGCGGTCAGCACGTAGGGCTTGGCCGAGTTCTCCACCTCTTTGAGACCGTTGAAGATCTGAACGGGGGTGACATCGTTGTAGCCGAACATGAGCGGCGTGCCCAGCTCGGTGAAGGACCAGATGAAGACGATGGTGCCGCCCGCGAAGAGGCCGGGCCTCACCAGCGGGAGCGTGATGCGGAAGAACCGCCGCCACGGCCCGCAGCCGAGATTCTCGGCGGCTTCGTTCAGCGCGGGATCCAGGTTGGCCAGCGAGGCGGTGGCGTTGAGAAAAATGATCGGGTACAGGGCCAGAGACTGCACCAGGATGACCCCCAGCAGTTTCGCATCGCCCAGGATGTCGAGGGAGAGGCCCGTAAGCGCGTTCACCGCCCCGGCACGGCCCAGCAGGGCACGCATCCCCAGCGCGCCCACGAAGGGCGGCAGGATCATGGGCACCAGCACCACCGCGCCGAAGAACTTCTTGAACGGGAAGTTGAAGTTCGCGGCGAGCACGGCCAGCGGGAGCGCGATCAGGATCGCCGTCAGCGTCGTGCCCGTGGCGACCTTGAAGGAGTTGATCAGGCCCGTCACCAGGCGCGGGTCCTGCACGGCGAGCGCGGCGTGGCTGAGCGTGAAGCCCGTGCGCGTGGCCGGATCGGCGTAGAAGCCGCCCCGCACCGTCAGATAAATCGGATAGAGCAGGCAGACCGCCAGAAGACCCATGACGACGGCCAGCAGGCCGTAGTGCCAGATGAGGCGCGAGTACCGGGAATGGCTGAACGGTGTGGCCATGAACTGCGGGATGCCGCGGGCGGGGCGAGTGTAGTTACGGTTCCGCGGCCTCCATCACCATGGCGGCGAGAAGATTCTCGTTGTTCAGTTTCCAGCGGGGGACCTTCTTTCCATTGATGTAGATGAGCGGGACACTGGTGATGCCCAGGCCCGCCGCGGCCTTCGCGTCCTGGGCCACGGCCTCTGCCGTGAAGGGCTGATCCGAGGCATCGCGCAGTTCATCGGGGTCGATGCCGAGGTCTTCGCAGGCATGGGCGAGGCCGTCATCGTGAACGGCGTTCTGGTTCCGCATCAGCCAGTCGTGCATCTTCCAGAACAGGTCCGGCCCGCCGACGGCGTCGGCCCCCTCCGCGGTGCGGGCGGCGCGGCAGGCCTGGTTGTTCAGCGTGAGGGTGGTCTGAGGGTTGCAGGAGGCATGCACCGGGAAGTGCGCGAAGGAATACCGGATGCGGGGTTTGGGCTCACCCGTGAACATCGCCCGCAGCAGGCCGTCGGCCTCGGCCGTGTTCTTCTCCTGGTAGTCGCCGATGAGGACGACCTCGACCGTGGCATCGGGCGGGGAGAGCGTGTGCCGCTTGAGGCGGGGGGGGATGGTCGTCACCGGCATCTCGCGCCAATCGGCCAGATAGCGCTCGCGGGCGTTGGGAGGAACATCGCCGGCGTTGTCGATGGCGGGCGGGTTGCTCGCGGCGACACGCTGCACCGCGCGGGTGAGGGCGTTGGGGGCGTTCCACCCCTTGAGTTCAACGCCGTTGATGAAGATCATCGGCGTGAAATACAGGCCCAGGTCGCGCCCCGACTCGATGTCTTCCTTGACCGCGGCGGAGGTCTGCGGGCCTTGCATCACGCGCTCGAACATCGTTCGCTCGAAGCCGAGTTGCGCGAGGCCCGCGGGCAGTTCGGCATCGGTGAAACTCCCCCTTCGGTCGAAGAGCCACTGGTGCATCTTCCAGAAGCCGTCCGCGCCGTACAGCATGCCCGCGGTCTCCGCGGCCCGGGCGGCCCAGCACGCGTTGGGGTGCAGGTCCGTCGATCCCATCTGCGGGTTGCACTTGTTGGAGAGCGGGAAATAGCGGATGCCGACGGAAAGATCGGTGCGAGACTCCATCAACGTCCGCAGTTCCTGCTCGATCTTGGCGCAGTCGGGGCACTGGTAATCGGTGAACATCACGATGCGGATGGGGGCCTTCTCCGGGCCGCGGCGGTAGCGACCCGCCAGCGGCTTCATCAGGCCTTCGTTGGGAGCAGAGAGTGAATCATCGGCGGGTTGATCCGACGGGTTCGATGCGGCTGGTGAACGATCGGGTGTCTGGGTTGACGCCTCGCGGGACTTCTGGACCATCGCGGACATCGAGTCCGCCAGCGCGCTCTCGGCGGACTCGCGGGCAGCCCTCTGGGCTTGCAGATGAAGGGGGAAGAGGACGGCCAGACAGGCCGCGGCCGTGACCAGCCCCAGGAGCGCGGGACGGCCTGAACGATCGCCCGGGCGGGGCAGACGCAGGAACGGGAACAGGAGCAGGTTGATCGTGTGAACAGCGAGGCAATACACGCACCAGAGATTGGCGGCGGCGGCAACGCCGAGGTAAAAGATCGAGGCCGCAACGGCGAGGTGTGCGGCGATGGAAACGGTACCTGTTCGCTTTCCGCGAGATCCGATCCATACAACCAGTAGTCCGACAAAGTACCCCAACCCGATGAAGGCGACCGGCAGCCCGCCGACTTTGGCCCATTCGCTCCGGGCGGCCGCAGCGCACCCCGACCCCGGGCCGCAGCCGGGGAGGGCGAGGGCCCCGATGTGATCGAGGCTGAGCATGAGCGCCGATGCGAGGCCGACGACGATGAGCACCAGCACAAGTACAAAGGTGGCCCCGGGCGGAGCGGGCGGTGTCGGTGGTGGCGTACCGCGGGGCGGGGCAGGTCGTTGGCGTGCAGTTGCCTTGGGCATGTGATTCGCAGGGTAGCAAGAGCGCCCGGCGCACAGGGGGGCCGCTAGAATCGGGCCGCGGGGCGACTCTGCCCCGCACTGGGAGGCACGCGGATGGAAGCATTTGAGAAACTCAAGAAACTGGTCGCTGAGGTCGAGGACGACATGATGAAGGCCGAGGGCGGCAACAAGGCCGCGGGCACACGTGTGCGTCAGGCGATGCAGGACATCAAGGGCGCTGCGCAGGAAGTCCGAGAGAAGATCCTGGAGATCCGGAATGCAGGCGACGCCAACTGACCCCGGGGCGGCATCCGCCGCATCGGAAGGTGCCTCGTCGATCGGTACTTCCGCTCCTCCCGCCCCCGGCGCGGGCAGATATCTGTTTGACATCTCCGGCATCGACCGAACGGGCATGATGATCACCAAGGCGCAGGTGGAGTCGCTGATCCCGCACCGCGGGCATATGTCGATGCTCGACGGTCTGGTCTGGCACAACCCGGATTTCACGCAGGGCATGGCGCGCAAGCGAGTGCGGCACGATGAGTTCTGGGTCGAAGGTCACTTCCCCGGCAAGCCCCTCTTCCCCGGCGTCCTGCAGATCGAGACGGCGGCGCAGCTCGCCTGCTATCTCTTCGTGGTGCGAAAAGGGCGGCCCATGGTCGCGGTCTTCCTGCGGATCGAGGACGCGGCCTTCCGTTCCGCCGTGGTGCCGGGGGATGATCTGTACGTGCTGTGCAGCGAGATCAAGCGGCAGAAGCGGCGCTTTGTCTCCAACGTGCAGGGGCTGGTCGGCGACCGCATCGCCTTCGACGCGGTGCTGCACGGGATGTCCATCAACGACAACGAGCCTTGAGCACCGTGCCTCTCAGCCTCGAGCCGTACCCGCTGCTCACGCGTCCGTGTCTGCTGACCAAGGTCTGGGGCGGGGATCGGCTAGCCGCGCTGGGCAAGGCGGTGGTTCCCGGCGATCGGATCGGCGAGAGTTGGGAAGTCGCGGACCTGGCCTCGACATCCGGCGGCGGGGCCGGCGGGGGTGCGTTCCGTTCCGAAATTGTCAATGGCCCGTTCGCCGGACGCGATCTGCATGAAGTTCTCGAACGCTGGGGTAATGCCCTCGTGGGCGGCGCGGCACGCTCGCCCGAGGGTGGGTACCCGTTGCTGGTCAAATACCTTGATGCCCGCGAGAATCTCTCGGTGCAGGTCCATCCCAGCCCCGCGTACGCCGCCGCGAACCCCGGCGCGTACGTCAAATCCGAGTGCTGGCTGGTGCTCGCCGCGGAACCGGGGGCGAGGATCTACGCGGGGCTGAAGCCCGGCGTGACCCGCGGCGAGTTTGAGCGGGCCGTGGTGGAAGGCCGAACGGTGGACCTGATGCGAGCGGTCCCGGCTGTGCCCGGTGAATGTCACAACGTGCCCAGCGGCACGTGCCACGCGCTGGGCGCGGGCGTGCTGGTGCTGGAAGTGCAGACGGCCAGCGACACCACCTTCCGCGTCTACGACTGGGGGCGAACGGATCGGGAGTTGCATATCCGGCAGGCGCTGGCCTGCATTGACTTTGAGCAACCGCCTCCCCCGCCGGTGCGGCTCGAAGCGGGACCGCTGCGGACGCCGAACTTCTCGCTGCGGCGTGTGCGCATCGGTCCGGAGGGGTTGGCGCTTCGGGACCACCCGGGCATCTTTTGCATCACAGAGGGGCGGGGCGAACTGCGAGACTGGGCTTTGGGCGAAGCGAACCTGCCGCTCGTCCCCGGTCAGACGGGGATCAGCCCGATCGGGATCGGTGCGGCGCGGCTCGTGGGCCGCGAAGAAACGCCGCTCGACGGCGTGCTCGCCTCGGTCGCGTGATCGCGCGGGCCGCACGGGTCGATACAGTCCGCGCGTGTCACTCCCCGAACCGCTGAATCTTCGCGCGCTCCTGGGCCCTCATCTGGGGGGGCACACGGTGCACCCGGGCGAAACGGCGATGATCGGTCGCCTGCCCACCAGCGACGTGTGCCTGATGCACGAGGGGGTCTCGCGCCGGCATCTGATGCTCTCGGGCAGGGCCGGTCGCTGGTACGCCACCGACCAGGGGAGTGTCGGAGGTTCATTCCTCAACGGGGTGAAACTGAAACCCCACGAGCCTGCTCCGGTTTCCGATGCGGATTTGTTGCGGATCGGGCCGTGGACCTTCCGCGTGTGCATCGGGCCCCAGACCCGAGGGGGCACCAGCACGGTGGACGACGGCTCGGGCGCCGGCCAGCGTCTCAGCCGTATCGACACCGAGCAGCCGGCCCTCGCGGGGCGCAGGTTGCGCCTGCTCACACGCTGCATCGGCAGGCTGGGCTCGCTGCGCGATGAAGACACCCTGGTGGCGGCCGCCCTCGATGTCCTGATCGAGGGCACAGGCTACGGACGCGCGGCGGTGCTTCGGCCCGGAACCGACCCCGGCGAGGTGAGCATCGTGGCCGTTCGCCGCGCCGACCCCGCCGACCACACACCGTTCACCTTCAGCCGCAGCCTTATCCACGCGGCTTCGGGGGGGCAGACGTTTGTGCTCAGTCAGGCTCCCGGGCAGGCGGTTGGGGTGAGCATCGCCGAGATGGGGATTCACTCCGCCGCGTGCGCGCCGATCATGCTCGGCGATGCCGCGGCGGGGTACGTGTATCTCGACGCCCGCGCCGCCGAGACCGGGGTGGAGCGCGATGCGGCGGAGTTCTGCGAGTCGGTCGCCAGCGTGCTGGGCATGGCCTGGGGGAATCTCAAGCGGGGTGAACTGGAGCGACGGCAGGCGGAACTGACGGCGGAACTGGCCGCGGCGCGTGAAGTGCAGCAGGTGGTCAGCCCGCCCGAGTCGGGGCGGATCGGTCGATGCGACTACGCCGCGGTATCGAGGCCCGGCGTCTTTGTCGCGGGCGACCTGTTCGATGCGCTGACACTGCCGGGGGAGCGCGCGGCGCTCAGCCTGGGCGATGTGGCGGGGCACGGAGCGGGTTCCGGGATGCTCATGGCCCTGACCCAGAGCCACCTGAGCGCTGTGCTTCGGGCCACGGGCGACCCCGCCGCGGCGGTGATGGCGGTGAACGAGTACCTGTGCGGGTACGCGCTCTCCGGACGGTTCGTGTCGCTGTGGGTTGGCATGATCGAGGCTGACGGGTGGCTGCGTTTCGTGGATGCGGGGCATGGGCTGTGGTTCAGACGATCGGGCGCGAGCGCCACCGGCCCGGACCCGACGCTGCCGGGAGACATTCCCATCGGCATCGACCCCCAGATGCGCTACACCGAGCACCGGATGAAGCTCGCTCCCGGAGAGAGCCTCGTGCTCTTCAGCGACGGCGTGGTGGAGCAGCGCGACCCGCAGGGCCGGGCCTTCGGGATCGAGCGGTTGCTCGGCACGATCGGGACGGGGACTCCCGGCGAGATGGTGCGGCGCATCTTCGCGGACCTCGACGCTTTCGCGGGACGGACCAACCTGGACGACGACGCGACGGTGGCGGTGGTGACGTTCACCGGCTGAGCAGGTCCGCTCAGCCGGCGCAGTGACGCCGCCACATCTCGCGGAGCGCCGCGCCGAACCTGGCGCAGAACGCGGCCCGGTCGCAGAGCGGGGAAGCCGCGACACGCCCGCGGAGCGTGGTTCGATACGCATCGAGCCGTTGGCGGCTCGCCGCCAGGTCCGTCGCGAGCTGCACGTACTCATCCTCGGACGCGGCGATCAGTTCCGGGGTGCCGATGGCGGTGAGCAGACTGACGCCGACACGGGCGGCGTGCGTCGCCCCCGCGACAGTCACCACCGGCACGCCCATCCACAGGGCCTCGCAGGTGGTGGTCGTGCCGTTGTAAGGGAGCGTGTCCAAGGCGATGTCAACCCGGGCGTACTTGGCCAGGTGTTCCGCGATGCCCTTGGTTGTTTCAAGAAAGTCGATCCGTTCGTTGCTGATGCCGAACGAGCCGAACTCGCGGAGGATCCGCGCCCGAGCGGCGGGGTCTTTGAGTTCAAAGGTTTTCATCGCAAGCCGCGAGCCGGGGATGGCCCGCAGGATCCGCGACCACAAGCCGATGACGCCGCGACCGATCTTCTTGTTCGCGTTGAACGACCCGAACACCACGGCCCCGCCCTCGCTCGGCTCGCGGGCCGGTTCGGGCGCATCACGCGGCGGCTGGTAGCACAGAAAGCAGGGGTCGAGGCGGTACAGTCGTTCGGTGCAGCGCTCGTCGAAGTCGGGGTGATCGGGGTGGAGCGCTTCGCCCGCGCGGGACTCGCGCGGCGGGTCCGTCAGCGAGTCCACGATGCGGTAGTCCATCGTGGTCAGGCCCGTCGTGTTCGGGTAGCCGCAGTATGTGATCTGCACCGGGGCGGGCCTGTAGGCGAAGATGGTCATCGCGCTGAAGCCCGTGTGGCCCGCGAGGTCCACGAGGATGTCGATCCCTTCGCGCTCGATGAGGCGTGCGGTCTCGATGTCGATCTGGTCGGCGCAGTCATGCCACTTGGCGACGTGTTTCATGAGCCGCTCGCTCACGGCGTCGGGGTGGCGCGAGGTGGAAAAGGCGTGCACCTCGAATGCATCGCGGTCGTGGAGTTCGAGGAACGGCTCGATGAAAAAGGAGACCGAATGCGTGCGAAGGTCCTGGCTGACGAAACCGACTCTGAGCCGGCGGCCGGGGTCTCTGGTCCCCTTGTATGTGAAGTTCGCCGCGGGGCGGTACTTGTTCAGCAGTTCTCCGAAGCGGCGGTGAGCGGCGGCGATCTCTCCAACATCCGCGCCGTAGACGTAGTTCAGCCCCGCGGCGAGCGAACCCCAGAGATTGGGGTAGTTCGGCAGCCGCACGATCGTCTCGCGGGTCTTCTCGACGGCCTTCTCCATCTCGCCCATCGCCAGCAGCGCGCCGCAATACCCGATGGCCAGTTCACCGTGGAAGCCCCGGGAGAGACCCGCCTCGGCGTGTGCCAGCGCTTCGCTGGTGCGCCAGTCGTCCATGGCCCGGTTGGCGAGGGCGAGTCGGGCTTCGGGGTGTGTGGGGTCGAGCGTGATGGAACGTTCGAGCAGCGCTGTGGCCTTGTCGCGCTTGCCGATGGCGTCGAGCATCAGGGCATGGTTGGCGAGCAGGTTGGCATCACCGGGCCGCACGGCGGCGGCACGAGAGGCGTAGAACTCCGCCTGCGCGTAGCGTCGTAGTCGGTACAAGACCAGGCTCAGCAGGCTGGTGATATCGGTGTCGGATGGGTGCTTCGCGGCGAGAGGCTGCAGGATGGCCAGCGCGAGTTCCGGTCTGCCCGATTCGAGTTTGGCCTTGGCATCGAGCAGTTTCGCGGCGTAAGGAGGCATGAGGGATGCAAGGCTATCCCGAACGCCGTCTGAGAGCGGTCAAAACAAAGCCCCCGGACCTCTCGATCCGGGGGCTTGAAGGTTGACACACAGAGCGGCCGTACGGTTCCGGCCGCGGTTTGTGGATGACGATCAACTCAGGCGCGGCGGCGACGGCCGGCCACGAGGCCGCCCAGGCCCAGGAGCGCGAGGGCGCCGGGGGCGGGGGTGACTTCGATGTCAAAGGAGCCGGTGGGGCCGGCCCAGTTGGGGTTGTTGGCGGCGGCGGGGTTCATCGCGGAGTTGATGTTGAAGTGGGTGACGCCGAGGTAGACAACACCGTCGTTGGGGACAATGACGTTATCGGCAGCGGTGAGGACCGACCAGAATCCGTTGGGGGCAGTTCCGCCGTCGTCCTTGGTGCCGATCAGGGTGCCCGCGCTGTCGTAGACCTTGAAGTAGGTGTCGTAGTTGACCACGCTGGAGGCGATGACCTGAGCGGTGAAGTTGGTGTTGGGCGTGAGGTTCTCGAAGCGCCACCACTGCATGGAGACGGCGTCCTGCACTCGGGTGGGTGCGCCGAGAATCGTCAGATCGAACGAACCGGAGGCGGAGGCGCTCGTGTTCGTGTAGGTGGGGCTGTACGCGGAGTTCTGCCAGAAGGCGACATCGAGGTTAAGGATGCCGTCGCCGGGGATGGTGCCCGCGACGCCGGAGTAGGGGGTGGAGCTGCCAGCGCCGCCGTCATCGTTGTTGCCGATGACGCTGTTGTCGGAGCGGCGCACCCGCAGACGGGTGTCGAAGATGGCGGGCAGCGAAGCAGGGCGAGAAGTGCGGGCAGTGAAAGGCCCGCCGGCGGGAAGGCCCGGAACGTTGTACGTCAGGAGCGAGGGGCCAGTGGCGCTGTTGATGACCTGGTCGGTCACCTGGAAGAGGATCGGGGCCTGATCCACGAACCCGTTCAGGGCGCCGCTCACCACGCCGCCGCCGTTGTTGGACGTGGCGGTGGCGAACGTGCTGCCGGCGGCGGAGGCCAATGAGGCCGCCGCGCCAACGACAATCATGCTGACAAACTTATTCATCTCTATAACTCCTCGGAAACGGACACACACGAATACGCCACGGGTTGGGACGAACAGACCCGACCCACTGGCGTGGAAACGCACGAATCGACGCCGCGCAACGCAACCCGCGAAGAAACGTGGGCGGCGAACGAATCGCCCCCGTCATCGGCCGGGTCGGAATCAGTTGTTGTGGCCGTCTCTCTGCAAACTCCAACCTTGCGGACTAACACCCGCAGCCGGCTCTCCAACCGACCTTGTAATGTTAACGCAAGGAGCGGTTCAATGCAAGCGAATTTGCCATTGATAAGCGTTTTCGAGTTGTTATAACGTCCTGAAAACGCAGCACAGAAACAGAACGGGTATAAACTCGTGGAGTCTGGTAGTCCTATAATCAACAGCTCAGCGGAGTTGACCACTTCGCATGTTTCGGCTCGAAGTGGCGAGCGAGTGTGGGCCGCGGCGAGCGGCGCTCAACTTCAGGTGCTGGTCGCCGCGGGCTTGTCCGGCTTGTTCTCGACCGTCGATTCCTCGGGCTTGGCGATCGGGGTGCTGTCGAAGAAGAGGTGATCTTCGGGTTTGCCGTCCGGCCCGTTTCGGCGGGTGCACTTGATGAGGCAGGGTGCCTCGAACCCTCCCGAGAGGAGCATCTCGCTGAGTGGGTCCTCGACGAACTGGCCGATGGAACGGCGCAAGGGTCGGGCACCATATTCGGGGTTGTAGCCTTTTTCGATGAGGAACTCTTTGGAGAGGTTGTCGAGTTCGAGGGTGTAGCCTTGCGGTGCGAGTCGTTTGGCGAGTTTGGCAACCTCGTAATCCACGATGAGGGTGAGGTCATCGCGGGTGAGGGGCCGGAAGACGATGACATCGTCGAGGCGGTTGATGAACTCGGGGCGGAAGAAACGCTCGATCTCCTTCATCAGGACAACCTTGATGTTGTCGTAGTCGCCCGCATCGGTTCGCTTGGCGAATCCGAACCCGGCGCCGCCCTTGATGAGGTCCGCGCCCAGATTGCTCGTCATGATGAGGATGGTGTTGCGGAAATCAACGTTGCGTCCGAAGGAGTCGGTGAGGCGTCCTTCCTCCATGATCTGGAGGAGCATGTTGAAGACATCGGGGTGCGCCTTCTCCACCTCGTCGAGCAGGATGACGGCGTAGGGGCGGCGGCGGATGCGCTCGGTGAGCTGGCCGCCCTCCTCGTAGCCGACGTAGCCGGGGGGCGCGCCGACCAGGCGGGAGACGTTGTGCTTCTCCATGTACTCGGACATGTCGAGGTGAATAAGCGCCTCTTCATCGCCGAACATGAACTCGGCCAGGGCCTTGCTGAGCAGGGTCTTGCCCACGCCGCTGGGCCCGACGAAGATGAACGAGCCCATCGGTCGCTTGGGATCCTTCAGCCCGGCGCGGGCGCGGCGGATGGCCTTGCTGATCGCCTTGATGGCGTCCTCCTGGCTGATGACCTTCTTGTGGAGTTCGTCCTCCAGTTTGAGCAGGCGCGCGGCCTCGTCCTTCGCCAGGCGCTTGAGGGGCACGCCGGTCATCTTGGCGACGACCTCGGCGACGACTTCTTCGTCCACCGTGCCGTCGGCGACCTGGGCCCGGTTGCGCCAGGCCTTCTGCATATCCTCTTTCTTCTTGCGGAGTTGCTCGGCCTTGTCGCGCAGTTCGGCGGCCTTCTCGTAGTCCGCGGCCTTGACGGCCTCGTCCTTCTCGACGCTCAGACGCTCGATGTCGCCCTCGATCTCGGCGAGGTTCGGCGGCTTGGTCATGCTCTTGATGCGCACGCGCGCGCCCGCCTCGTCGATCACGTCGATGGACTTGTCGGGCTGCACCCGTCCGGGGATGTAGCGTCCCGAGAGTTCGACCGCGGCCTTGATCGCCGCGTCGGTGATCTGCACGCGGTGGTGCTGCTCGTACTTGTCGCGCAGGCCCTTGATGATCTCGATGGTCTGCTCGTTGGTGGGCGGATCGACGGTGATGGCCTGGAAGCGGCGCGCGAGGGCGGCGTCCTTCTCGATGTACTTGCGGTACTCGTCGAAGGTCGTGGCGCCGATGCACTGGATCTCGCCGCGTGCCAGGGCGGGCTTGAGCACGTTGCTGGCGTCGATGGCCCCCTCGGCGCCGCCGGCGCCCACGAGGGTGTGGAGTTCGTCGATGAAGAGCATGACGTTCTTGGCGCGGCGGACCTCGTTCATCACGGCCTTGATGCGCTCCTCGAACTGGCCGCGGTACTTGGTGCCCGCGACCATCATCGCCAGGTCGAGCACCACGAGTCGGCGCTCGTGGAGAATCTCGGGCACATCGCCCGAGACGATGCGCTGGGCCAGGCCCTCGACGATGGCGGTCTTGCCGACGCCCGCCTCGCCGAGCAGGACGGGGTTGTTCTTGGTGCGGCGGCAGAGGATCTGGACGACGCGCTCGATCTCGGTCTGGCGGCCGATGACGGGATCCAGTGAACCTTCGCGTGCGAGTTCGGTCAGGTCGCGCCCGAAGGAGTCGAGCGCGGGGGTTTTGCTCTTGGTCTTGCCCGGGGCCGCCGTGCCGCAGATCGGAAGAGCACACGTCTGAACTCCAGTCACCTTG